>Ga0209465_10000856_pt1 | contig 13845 bp, 11 predicted proteins | sample PanSoiPlot1MoBio_FD_188321 | JGI IMG/M metagenome (GOLD analysis project Ga0209465, IMG submission 188321) | Tropical forest soil microbial communities from Panama analyzed to predict greenhouse gas emissions - Panama Soil Plot 1 MoBio (SPAdes)... | ecosystem: Environmental > Terrestrial > Soil...
AGGACATCGTGCGAGCCGTTACTTCTTGGGTTCGGGGGGCGCGATGGTGAGCTGCTTGACGATCTTGTTGTCGCCCCACTTCCCGGGGTCGTCGCTCTCCACGGTGAGCACGAAGTACTGGGCCTTGAGGCGGTCGCCGTTGGCGTTGAAGGCGATGTCGCCCGTGATGCCGGACAGCTTGGCCTTGCGCACGGCGGTGGCCACGTCCTCGCGGGAGACCTTGCCCTTCTTGGCCGTCTCCTCGATGGCCTTGATGGCGATGGTGGCCGCGTCGTAGGCCTCGGCCGCGTAGGGCTCGGGGTTCTTGCCGAACTTCTTCTTGTACTCGTCCACGAAGGCCTTGGCCTTGGGCAAGGCGGAGGCGGGGCCCGCCGCCGAGGTGTAGTTCATGCCCACCACGGCCTTGCCCGCGATCTTGGTCAAATCGGAGGAGTCCATGCCGTCGGGGCCCATGAACTTGCTCTTGATGCCCTTCTCGCGCGCCTGCTTGAAGAAGGGCGCGCCCTGATCGTAGATGCCGCCAAAGTAGATCACGTCGGGATTCTTGGCCTTGATGGGGGTGAGGATGGAGTCGAAGTTCGACTTCTCCTCGGTGCCCTCGAAGCCCAGGACCTTGACGCCCTTGGATTCGGAGTCGGCCTTGAAGAACTCCGCGATGCTCTGACCGTACTGCGTCTTGTCGTGGACGATGTAGGCGCTCTTGATCTTCATGGTGCCGTGGGCGAACTCCGCGCCCACCTTGCCCTGCACGTCGTCACGCCCGCACACGCGATTCACGTTGGGATAGCCGCGGTCGGTGACCACGGGGTTGGTGTTGGCGGGGGAAATCATGACTACGCCCACTTCCTTGTAGACCTCGGAGGAGGGAATGGCCACGCCCGAGTTCAGGTGCCCGATCACCGCCATGATGTCCTTGTCCGCGATGATGTTCTTGGCGTTGGCCACGCCCACGTCGGGCTTGGCCTGGTCGTCGAAGGGCACGAACTCGACCTTGTAGCCCATCTTCTCCAGGTTGCCCTTCGTCTTCTCGACGGCGAGCTGAGCGCCGAGCTTGATGCCCTCACCCAGCGCGGCCTGGCCGCCCGAGAGCGGGCTCTGGGAGGCGATTTTGATGGTGCCCTTGGACTGGGCACCCACGGGATGAGCGGCCTGCAGCGTGAGCCCGGCGAACAGCGCGAACAGGGCGAGGGCGCTCAGCACGTGGCGAATCGGAAGATTGCTCATGCGGTATCCTCCTCCAAGCGGGTAGGGCGGGTTGGGCAAGGCGGCGTCATTATAGCGATTCTGCGGAGCCCGTCAACGCTTGGACGGGCTCTCCGCGCTCGCCGCTTCGACGCGCAGGGCATCGAGCTGACGCCGCGCCTCGGCGTCGTCGGGCTTCACGACGAGCGCTTCCTGGTACAGCGCCATGGCTTGCAGACGGCGGCCGGCCTTCTTTTGTTCACCCCCCTCGGAGACGAGGGCGAGGGCGAGGTTGCGCGCGAGATCACCGAAGCTGGGATCGCGGGCGTAGGCGGGCCGGAAGTACGTGAGGGCCTCCGTATAGTGCCCTTCCTGGGCCTTGAGGGCACCCATGTTCATGAGGGCACCCGTGAGATTCGGATCGAGCTTGAGCGCGAGCTTGAGCATCTCCTCCGCCTCGCGATACTTGCCCTGGCCGTAGAGGGCGGTGGCCACGTTGTTGATCACGGTAGCGCGGTTGGGGCGGAGGGCGAGGGCCCGGCGATAGGCGGTCTCCGCCTCGGCATGGCGCTTCTGCTCGGTGAGCGAGCTGCCGAGGTTGTTCCAGCAGATCGCGCACTGCGGATCCGTGCTCGTGGCCCAGTTCCAGAGCGTCTCGGAGTCGCGCCACACCTTGGATTGATCCCAGGCTCCCCCGGCAAGCACGAGCACGATGGCGGCGGCTCCGACGGTCACGGTGCTGGTGATGGCGGGCGTCACGCGCCCCCGGCTTCGCGCGGTGAGCACCCAGCAGAGCCCGCCGCCGAAGAGGAGGGCCAGGCTCAGCCCGGAGAGATAGCTATAGCGGTCGTGGGCAAGCTGATGCCCCGAGTGCACGGCGCCGCTGATGGGGAGCAGCATGAGCACGGAGGCGGTCCAGGCGGCGAGCCCCGCCGGCCAGCGTCGGCGCAGCGCCACGAGGATCGCCGTCACCACCAGGAAGCCGATCGCCGGAAGGAGGAAGCGCGGCGCGGTAAGGCGCACCTCGGGCGGGAGCTCGTAGAGGGGCAGCAGCTCCACCGGCCAGAACCAGCGGACGGGATAGAAGACGAAGGTATAGGCGGTCATGGCGAGCCGCGCCCCCGCCCCGTAGCGCGTGTAGTCGGTGACGCCGGTGCCCGCATACACCGCGCGGAGGGCCACCAGCGCGCCCACGGTGCCAAGAATCGCCCAGGGGATCTTCTCCACGATCAGCCGCGGCCACGCCGAGACCTCGCGCGCCCGCCGCAGCGGATAGGCGTCGAGGAGGAGCAGGATGGCGGGCAGTGGCATGGCCGCCGCCTTGGCGAGGAGCGCGGCGGCGAAGGCGACCAGCGACACGATCTGCCAGGAACGCTCGAGTCCTTCCGCGGTCACTGCCCGCAGATAGGCGAGCACGGCGCTCAGGAAGAAGAAGCCGCACAGGACATCCTTGCGCTCGGTGATCCACACCACGGACTCGACGCGCAGCGGATGGACGGCGAAGAGGAGGGCGGCCAGCGTCGCGCCGAAGGCGAGCGGCCACGGCCCCGGCTCCTCTCCGCCGGGGCGGGCGAGGCGAAGCAGCCGCCGCGCGATCAGATAGAAGAGGAGGGCGTTGGCGCCGTGCAGGCAAAGATTGAGCAGGTGATAGCCGCGAGGATCGAGGCCGCCCAGCGTGTAGTTGAGGCCGAAGCTCATCCAGGTCAGCGGGATGTAGTGGCCGAGGACGGCTCCCGTCCACATCCAGCGGAGCTGGGCGCGTCCGAGCCCGTGTACGCCGGGGTTGTTGACGACGTTGTCCTTATCGTCCCAGTTGACGAAGTCGCCGGAGATGCCGGGCCAGAAGGTGACCACGGCCGCGGTGAAGATGAGGATGCCCAAGGCCGCGGTGAGGAGCCGGGCGCCTTTCTCGCTCACCGTGAGCTGTCCTTCCGCGCGCGCGTGATGCGCTCGAGGAAGCTCCGCGTCGCTTCTGCGGGATCGGGCGCCGCGCACACCGCGGAGATGATGGCCACGGCATCCGCACCCGCGCGTACGACCTCGCCCACGTTATCCACCGTGATGCCGCCGATGGCGACCAGCGGCACCGCGATCTCCGGACGCACGGCGCGCAGGAGCTGGGGTCCCACGAGCTGAAAGCCCGGCTTGGAGCCCGTGGGAAACATGCTGCCCACGGCCACGTAGTCCGCGCCATCGTCGCGCGCGGCGCGGGCCTGGCCGAGGTCGTGAGTGGAGACGCCGAGGATCATGCCGGGGCCTAAGAGGCGGCGCGCCGCGCGAGCGGGGAAGTCGTCCTGGCCTACGTGGACCCCGTCGGCTTCCACGGCCAGAGCGAGATCCACCCGATCGTTGACGATGAAGAGGCAGCCGGCCTCGCGACAGCGGCTCCGGAGCTGCCGAGCGAGCGGGTAGAGATCGACGGGCGAGCGTTCCTTGTCGCGGAGCTGGACGACGCGGCCGCCGCCCTGGAGCACGGCCTCGAGGACCTCGGGCAGCTCCCGACCACGGGAGGCGCTGCGGTCGAGGATGACGTAGAGCGGGGTGGGGAGCGCGGGGGCGCGCGAGGGAGTCAGGGTCAGGCGCCTACTTCGAGGTGGGGCAGGGTATGGTCCCCCGAGAGGAACGCGGGGTCGGCGAGGAGCTTCTGGTGATAGGGAATAGTGGTCTTCACGCCCTCCACCACCGTCTCGAACAGCGCGCGATACATGCGGCTGATGGCCTCGGCGCGGTCGCGTCCGTGCACGATGATCTTCGCGATGAGGGAATCGTAGTAGGGAGTGATCACCGCGCCCGGCATCATGTGGCTGTCCACACGAACGCCGTGACCACCGGGGGGGCGCCACGCCGTGACCGTGCCGGGGGAGGGAATGAAATGCTCCGGATCCTCGGCGTTGATGCGGCACTCGATGGCATGCCCGCGGAACTCGATGTCCTTCTGCTTGTAGCCGAGGGGCTCTCCGGAGGCGATGCGGATCTGCTCGCGCACGATGTCGAGGCCCGTGAGCATCTCCGTCACGGGATGCTCGACCTGGATGCGCGTGTTCATCTCGATGAAATAGAAGGAGCCGTCGCTCGCCACGAGGAACTCCACGGTGCCCGCGGAGACGTAGTTGACGGCGTTGGCCACGGTGAGGGCGGCTTTGTACAGGCCGGCCCGCGTCTCGTCGGAGATGGCGGCGGCCGGGCTCTCCTCGAGGAGCTTCTGGTGCCGGCGCTGCACCGAGCAGTCGCGTTCGCCCAGGTGCACGCGGATGCCGCTCTTGTCACCCAGCACCTGCACCTCGACATGGCGCGCCTCCTCCACGAACTTCTCGAGGTAGAGCTCGGAGGAGCCGAAGGCCTGGGCCGCCTCTGCCTGGCAGGTCGCGAAAGCCTGGGCGAGCATGTCGCGCGCACGCACGATGCGCATCCCGCGCCCGCCTCCACCTGCCGCCGCCTTCACGATGACGGGGTAGCCGATGCGGTCGGCGAGGGCCTGGGCCTCGTCCACTCCCTCGAGCGGCCCCTCGCTGCCGGGGACCACGGGAGCGCCCGCCTGCTTGGCCATGGCGCGGGCCTGCGCCTTGTCGCCCATGAGCCGGATCGCCTCAGGGGCGGGGCCGATGAAGGTGATGCCGCAGGCGCGGCAGATCTCACCGAAGGCCGCGTTCTCGGAGAGGAGACCATAGCCGGGATGGATCGCCTCGCTGTCCGTGATGGACGCCGCCGAGATGATGCTCGGGATATTGAGATAGCTCTGGCGCGCCTCGGGAGGGCCGATGCAGATCGACTCGTCGGCCAGCCGCACGGGAAGCGAGCCCGCGTCGGCCTGGGAATGGGCGACCACGGTGCGGATGCCCATCTCGCGGCAGGTGCGCAGCACGCGCAGAGCGATCTCGCCGCGATTGGCGATGAGGATCTTGTGGAACATGAGCGTGCGACCCGCTAGCGGCGCGGCTCCACGAGGAAGAGGTGCTGGCCGAACTCCACGGGCTGGGCGTTCTCCACGAGAATCTTGACCACGCGGCCCGCCACCTTGGACTCGATTTCGTTCATCAGCTTCATCGCCTCGATGATGCAGAGGGTTTGCCCTTCCTTCACCAGATCGCCCTCGCTGACGAAGGGCGCCGCGTCGGGGCTCGTCGCGCGGTAGAAGGTTCCGACCATGGGGGCATCGATGCTTACCGTGCCCGGGGCCAGCTCCGCGGGCTGCCCCGCCGTCTCCAGTTGCGTCACGGTCATGGGGGCGGGGACATGGGATGCGACCACGGGAGTGGAGGGACGGCCGCGGACCACGCGCACCCGCAGGCCCATGCTCTCGATCTCGAGCTCGGTGAGGTCGTGGGCGACGGCCAGCTCGACGATCTGCTGGGGCGTCCACGAGACTCCTGCCGAGGGCGGCCGCGCCCGCGCCTTCCGCGCCACGGCGCTAGCCCGCCGCCGCCACGCGGCCCAGGTAGTCCCAGCTCCGGGTATCGACCTTCACGACGTCACCCTCGTTGAGGAAGAGCGGCACCTGGATCACCGCTCCCGTCTCCAGGGTGGCCGGCTTGTTGCCGCCGGAGGCCGTATCGCCGCGGATGCCCGGATCGGTCTTCACGATCTGTAGCTCGAGGAAATTCGGTAGCTCCACGGTGACGGGGCTGCTGTCGATGAACAGGATGTCGACCTCGGTGTTCTCCTTGAGGAAGTCGCGCGCGTCGCCCACCTCGTCGGCGGACAGGGAGATCTGATCGTAGGTCTCCATGTCCATGAAGTGATAGCGGTCGTCCTTGTACAGGTACTGCATGTGCTTCTCCTCGAAGTCCACCAGCTCGACCTTTTCCCCCGCGCGGAAGGTGTTGTCGATGACTCGTCCCTGCCGCATGTGCTTGAGCTTGGTGCGCACGAAGGCGCCGCCCTTGCCGGGTTTGACGTGCTGGAAGTCGACGATGCTGTACGGCTGCCCGTCGAACTGGATTTTCAGGCCCTTCTTGAACTCCGCCGTGGAGACCTGCATGGCGTCACGTTCCCTTTCGTCTCTGGGTCTTGGCTCGCAGTGCCTCGTCGAGGCGCGCACGAGCCTGCATGTCGCCTGGGTGCTTACGACTCAGGCGAAGGAATATCAAGGTCGCATCATCGATCAGTCCCTGCTGGAGGCAGAGCGTGCCCATGCTCGCCGTCACGAAGGTATCGTCGGCGAGGACGCGGCTGAGGGGCGAGCCCGCTTCCATGCGCCCCTCCGTGGCGAGACCTTCCAGGAGCAGGCGGGCCTCACGGTCGGCGGCGTCGAGCTTGACCACACGCTCGAGGTGCTGACGCGCCTCTTCCCATCGCCCCGCTTTCCGGTGGATCTCCGCAGCCATCCGGTGCGCCTGCACGTCCCGCGGGCTCGTCATCAGGATGACCCCCAGCTCGGCAAGCGCCGCCTCGGGATTGCCGTCGTCCAGATGCGCCTTGGCGAGGATCAGCCGCGCCGTTGTGTAGTGCGGGAAGCGAGCCAGGCCTTCCCTGCACAGATTGATCGCCTCGCGAGTGCGTCCGACCTTGCGGTAGGCATCGGCGAGTGGGGCAAAGGCCAGGGAGGTCGGATCCCGCATGAGGCGCTCCTCGTATCGTCTGATGGCGGCCGCGGCCACGGGATCCTCGGCGACTGCCGCCCGGCCACCCTGGGAGTTCGGGTTCGCCATCCGCTTCCTTTATAGCCGTCAAAAGCCCCGAGAGTCAATGCGTTCCGGTGCTTGGAGCTCTCGGCCGCCTCGTGACAGACTCGTCTAGGTGGACGACCACAGCGATCAGCTCTCCGGCCCTGGCCGCGCCTCCGCCGCGCCCCCCGATGTCCTGCCCCTGGTCGCGTTCGTGGCGACCGCGCTCGCCTTTCTGCCCGCCCTCGGCGGAGGCTTCATCGACTGGGACGACGGCTCTCTCCTCTTGCGCAACCCTTGGTACCGTGGTCTCGGGCTCGCGAACCTCGCTTGGATGTTCTCGACGGTCCGCATGGGCCACTGGATGCCGCTCAACTGGCTCTCGTTCGGCCTCGACTACGTGATCTGGGGCATGAATCCCCTCGGCTATCACCTGACCAACGTCGCGCTCCACGCCGCGGCAGCCGCCGTGCTGTACGTGGTGGCGAAGCGCGTGCTTCGCGTTGCGCTGTCCGACTGCCGGGCCACCAACGGCTGGCTGCGCGCGGGCGCTCTCGTGGCCGCACTGGCCTTCGGCTTTCATCCGCTGCGCGTGGAGTCGGTGGCGTGGATCACCGAGCGGAGGGACGTCCTCTCGGGGCTCTTCTACCTCCTGACGATCTCGACGTATCTGCGGTACGTGGAGCGGCGGTCCCGGGGCGCCTATTGGGCGTCTGTCGGCTGCTTTGCTCTCGCTCTCATGTCGAAGTCGATCACCGCGAGTCTCCCCGCCGTGCTCCTGCTCCTGGATGTCTACCCGCTCGGACGGCTCGGCGGCCACGCGGGCTGGCTCACGCGGGAAGCCTTGCGCGTGTGGCGGGAGAAGCTCCCTTTCGTCGCTCTCGCGGGGGCGGCCGCCGTCGTGGCCTTTTGGGCCCTCGCGCAGGGAAGCGGGCTGACGCCGCTCCGCACCCTCGGCTTCGGTGCCCGCGCCGCGCTCTCGCTCTATGCCCTCGCCTTCTATCTCGGAAAGACGCTCTGGCCCGCTCATCTCTCGCCGCTTTACGAGCTGGTGCTGCCCGTCCGACCGCTGGAGGCGCGCTTCGTGCTGGGCGCGCTCGGCGTGGTCGCGGTCACCGCGACCGCGCTCCTCTTCCGGCGGCGCTGGCCCGCGCTCCTCGCCGCCTGGCTCGCCTTCGCCCTGACCCTCCTTCCCGTGCTGGGCGTCGCCCACAACGGCTATCAGCTCGCCGCCGACCGCTATACGTACCTGGCGAGCCTGGGCCTGGCTCTGCTCTTGGGCGGGCTCGTGACGAGATGGGGACGGCCTGCCCTCGTCGCGGCGTTGCTTGGGCTCACGGCGCTCGTCGCCCTCAGCTGGATGCAGATTCCAGCGTGGCAGAGTGACCTGACGCTGTGGCGCCACGCAGTCGCCCTCGATGCCGCCTCGGGCGTCGCGCGTTCCAACCTAGGGGCGGCCTTGACGGCCGATCGCCGGTACGAGGACGCGACGAGGGAACTGGAGCAGGCGGTGGCGCTGCGGCCGGGCTACGCCGAGGCGTGGAACAATCTCGGGCTCGCCCTGGCGCCTCAGGCGGGGCGGCTGCCCGAAGCCGCGGATGCGTTTCGACGCGCCCTCGCCGTGCGACCGCGCTTCGGGGAGGCCTGGAACAACCTGGGGGTGGCTCTCGCCACGCAGGGCGAGACCGAGCGAGCGCTGGTAGCCTTCGCTCAGGCGACGGTCACCGATCCGTCGTCGGCAGAGGCACGCAACAATCTTGGTTTAGCCCTGGCGGGCCAGGGCCGCGTGCGCGAGGCTGCGGTCGAGTTTCAGCGCGCGCTCGCGCTGAATCCCGATTTCCTCCAGGCGCGCCGCAACCTCGACCAGGCCGAGCGCCTGCTTCGCTGACGCCGTCCCATCAGGTCTGGGGACGTCAGCCACGTCGTCGGCGAGGCCGGGGCGGGTGCGCCCTCCCTGGCCCACGCTGACTCTCAATCCGCCTCGTTCGCAAGTCGACCCTGCGCAGAAGATACGGTCCAGGGAGTGCGACCCGCCCGGGCCTTGCCTCTATCGGAAAGTCAGGCGACGTCGGCGAGGGCGTCGAGGATGGTGGCGCGGGGCACGTCGTAGATGATGCGGAAGGCGCCGATCTCGGGCGCCAGGACGAAGGGCACGCGCCCATCCTTGGACTTCTTGTCGCGGCTCAACGCTTCCACGACGCGCTCGGGCGGCTCGCCCGCGCCGCGCACCGGGAGCCCCACCGCCTCGAGGGCGGCGACCTGGCGCTCACGGGTCCCCGGCTTGGCGAGACCGAGCCGCTCGGCGATGCCCGCCTCGGCGGCGATGCCCAGGGACACGGCCTCGCCGTGGGCGAAACGCTCGTAGCCTGTGATCGCCTCGATGGCGTGTCCGATGGTGTGGCCGTAGTTCAGCACGTGACGCAGCTCGGCCTCCTGCTCGTCGCGCTCGACCACCGATCCCTTGAGACGGCACGAGCCCGCCACGATCCGTGAGAGGACGGCCGGCTCGCGGGCCCGGAGGGCGACGGCCTCGCGCTCGACCTCGGTGAAGTAGGCCGCGTCGAGGACGATGCCGTGCTTGATCACCTCGGCCATTCCCGAGCGGTACTCGCGCTCAGGCAGGGTGAGGAGGGTGGCGGTGTCGGCGAGCACGAGGCGCGGCTGGTGGAAGGCCCCGATCATGTTCTTGCCCCGCGCGTGATCGATGGCCGTCTTGCCGCCGATGGAGGCGTCGACCTGGGCGAGGAGCGTGGTCGGCACCTGGACGAAGTTGACGCCGCGCATGTACGTCGCCGCCGTGAAGCCCGCGAGGTCGCCCACCGCTCCACCGCCCACTGCCACCACGGTGGAGCTCCGATCGAGCCCCGCGTCGAGGAAGCGATCCCAGGTCGAGGCGGCCACGTCGAGGGTCTTGGCGCGCTCCCCCTCGGGCAGGAGCACGATGGTGACTTCGAAGCCGGCAGCCCGGAGGCTCGCGGCCACCGTCTCGCCGTGAAGCGCCAAGATACCGGGATCGGTGACGAGGGCGACCTTGCGGCCGACCTTGAGTCGCTCGAGCTCGACGCCGGTGCGGGCGAGCACGCCCGTGCCCACGAGGATGCGATACGAGCGCGAGCCGAGACTGACGGGAATCTCGATCATGAGGCCTGACCGCGGGGGCTACCAGCTCTTGAGGTAGTCGAGATAGCCCTGGTAGTTGCGGCGGATCTCGTCGACGCTGTCGCCCGCGAACTTCTCCAGGAAGGCCTCGGTGAGCACGAGGGCCATCATGGCCTCGCCCACCACCCCCGCCGCGGGGACCGCGCACACATCACTACGCTCGACCACGGCCTCCACCGCTTCCTTGGTCGCCATGTCGACCGAGCGGAGCGGCTTGCGCAGCGTGGAGATGGGCTTCATGGCCGCGCGTACGATGACGGGCTGCCCGTTGGTGACGCCGCCCTCGAGGCCCCCCGCGCTGTTCGAGCGCCGGTCGAAGCCGCTGGCGGCGTCGAAGAGGATCTCGTCGTGCACCTCGGAGCCGGGGCGGCGCGCCGCTTCGAAGCCCATGCCGATCTCCGCGCCCTTGATGGCGTGGATGGAGCAGAAGGCTCGCGCGAGGCGGCCGTCGAGCTTGCGGTCCCACTGCACGTAGGATCCGAGGCCCACGGGGCAGTTGAGGCCGACGACTTCGAAGACACCACCCAGGGTGTCGCCCGCCTCCTTGGCGCGATCGATGGCCTCGATCATGGCGCGCTCCGCCGCGGAATCGGCGCAGCGCACTTCCGAGGCCTCGGCGCGGGAGCGGATCTCCTCCCACGGGATTTCCAGGGCGCCGATGCGCACCCCGCCGATCTCCGTGACGTGGCTCAGGATGGTGATGCCGAACTCGCCGAGGATGCGCTTGGCCACGCCCGCCACCGCCACGCGCGCCGTGGTCTCTCGCGCGCTCGAGCGCTCCAGGACGTTGCGGATGTCGCGGTGCCCGTACTTCATCGCCCCCGCGAGGTCGGCGTGGCCCGGGCGTGGCCGCGTCACCGCCTTGGCGGGCGCACCGGCAGGCGGCTCGCCCACGGCCATCGTCTGCTTCCAGTTTTCCCAGTCGCGATTCTGGATGGTCAGCGTGATGGGGCTGCCGAGGGTCACACCCCAGCGGACGCCGGAGGAGAGGTGGGCCTGGTCCCGCTCGATCTTCATGCGCCCGCCGCGGCCGTAGCCGCGCTGGCGGCGCCCGAGGTCCTCGTTGAGGTGCTCTTCGGTCAGGCGAAGACCGGCGGGCACACCATCTATGACGGCGGTGAGGGCCTCGCCATGGGACTCTCCGGCGGTGAGGAAGCGAAATGCCACACCGGACGGTACTACCTCGGAGCGACGGGAGTCAAGGACATGCCCGCGGTGCCCTGGCCCACGACGATCGACGGCGTCACGAAGACCACGAGCTCGCGTCCGGTCTCGGTGGCCTCTTTCTGCTTGAAGAGCCAGCCTATCACCGGGATGTCACCGAAGATCGGGACCTTGCGTATGGTGTTGCTCGCGAGGTTCTGGGTGACTCCGCCGATGACGAGCCGGTCGCCCTCCTTGATCAAGACCTGGGTCTCCGCTTTGCGCTTGTTGATGATGGGGACGCTGATGCCGACGCCAAGGGGGACGGAATCTCCGCGCGAGTTGTTCTCCACCATCACGAGCATCTTGATCTTGTTGACGATCTTGTCGCCCACCTTTTCCCGGAGCACGCTCGGCAGGACATCGAGCTTGAGCACGGCCTCCTTGAACTGGATCTGTGTCCCGGCGGAACTCACCGTTGCGTACGGAATCTCTTCGCCGAGCGAGATCGTGGCCTTGGAGTTCTCCACCGTGACGATCTCCGGCCGGGCCAGGGTGCGTGTCTTGCCCTGGTTCGCGAGCGCCTGCAGCGCCAGGTTGATGTTGAACTGGCTCGAAACGAAACCGAAAGCGATGCCTCCCGCGGGTGCGCCGGCGGCGGCGGCGCCCGGGAGGGCCTGGAAGGGCAGATTGACGATGTTGCCGCCGAGAGGCAGGCCCGTGGCTGCCGAGACAGGGAGAAGTTGATTGAGGTTGAGACTGGGGTTATGCGGGTTCACCTGGGCCGCCACGGGGTCTCCCACGAGGGTTCCATTTGGGGTCATGAAGCCTGATTGGCCGGGCACGACGAAGCCATTGTTGGGGTTGATCGTGCTCTGGAAGCCCTGGCCGATCATGGTGGTGTTGTGGTTGATGCTGCCGGCGCCCGCGCCGCCCCACTGGACGCCGATGCCCTCGTAAGCGCTGCGGTCGAGAATTTCCATCCGCGCCTCGATCTTGACCTGGGGCAGCGGCACGTCGAAACGCTCGCGGATCAGCTTCTTGATGCGCTCGAGGTCGGCCTCATAGTGGCGGATGAAGATGCTGTTGGTTGGCTTGTGGGCCTGGATGGTGATGCCCTTGGCGAGCACATCCTGGCTCACCGACACGACTTGAGGATTCGGCGCGACAGGCGACGGGAAGGGCGAATTGATCTCAGGCAGGCGGCCGAGGGCGGGATTCGGCGGCCCGCCCATGCCCTGGGAGCCGACCACCGTCGGATTTGCGGGAACACCTTGCACGATCGGCACGGTGGGCACGGGTATGGTCCCGGAAGGCGGGATGCCGAGGATGCCCTGGAGGGTCCTGGCGACGTCCTCGGGGTCGGCGTAGGAGAGCCGGATCGTTTCTTCTCTCAGGGGACCACGAGCTTTGGCCTCGGCGATGGCGGCGTCGGACTGAAGCTTCTTGGCCGCGGCCTCCGCTTCCTTGAACTCCGCATCGGCTCGGCGCGTGCGCGCATCCGTCTCGGCCTTGACGAGAGCGTCCTGCACGCGCGCCTGGGCTTCACGCTCCTTCGTCAACTGCTCGGTGGAGACGATGCGGATGATGCCGTCGCGATCGAGCCGCTGCAGGCCGCGCGTCTCGAGAATGGTGTCGAGGGCCTGCTCCCAGGTGACATTGTGGAGCGAGACGGAGACCTTGCCCTTGACATCGTCGCCCGCCACGATGTTGCGCCCGCTCTCCGCGGCGAGAATGCGCAGCAGGTTGGTGATGTCTGCGTCCTTGAAGTCGAGGGAGATGAGCTTGCCGCTGCTTCCCGGGGCCTTACTGCTCGGCAGCGGCGGCGCACCGGGAGCGGGCGGCGCCGATGGCGGAGGCGGGGGCAGCGCAGGCCGAGCCGGAGCTGGCGCAGGCGCGGGGCCTGGCGCGGATGGCGGGGCGGGAGGCGGAGCTTGCGCGATCCGCAAGGGAGCCGGCTCGGGCTCGCTGGGCGGGAGCGGCGTCAAGGTCACCGTGGCCATGGCCTCCTGAGTCACGGGCTCCTTGGCCGGCGCGGCCACGCGAGTCTCGCGACGGGGCTCTAAAGCCTGGGGCGCCGGCTCGGAGACCGGTTGCGACACCGGCACGATCAGGGGACTGTCTTGCGTGGCGAGAGCCGGAGTGGACGGCCGGGCCTTGGCCTGGGCGGGCTTCTGGGCCGGCTTGTCCGCCAGCGCCGTGCCTGCTGGCTCGATCACCACGGCCAGACCGTCGGGATCCTCGTCGATGCGATACCCGACCTTTCGCGTCAACTCGACCACGACGCGCGTGATACCGACGCGGAACTGGCTGCTGCGTATCTCCCGTACGGGCTCGGCGTCGGACTTGAGGATGGGCCGGTTCCACGTGTAGGTGGTGCCCTGGAGATCGATCACGAGGCGGTTGGGCGAGTCGATGAAGCTCGACTGGTATTTCGTCGGACCGCTGGTTTTGATCCGGACGGCGACACCTTCCGCCACCTTGTCCACACTCACCGACGAGACCTGCACCGCGGCGTCGGGCATCTGAGCGGTCCCGATGCCAGCAGTGACGGCGGCCAGCAGTGAGAGCATTCCGACGATTTGCACAATAGGCTTCATCCGGCGGTCACCCCTTCTGCGGATCTCCATCCGCATATCAGTCCATGACCAGGCGCAGGGTCACCGTCGAGGGTCCCTGGCCCGGTTGAGCTCCCACTGCAAAGGTCACGGTCGAACTCGTGATACTGGTCACCCGGCCGTTGCCGAGACCATCGCCG
>Ga0209465_10000858_pt1 | contig 13839 bp, 12 predicted proteins | sample PanSoiPlot1MoBio_FD_188321 | JGI IMG/M metagenome (GOLD analysis project Ga0209465, IMG submission 188321) | Tropical forest soil microbial communities from Panama analyzed to predict greenhouse gas emissions - Panama Soil Plot 1 MoBio (SPAdes)... | ecosystem: Environmental > Terrestrial > Soil...
CTCATGCCCGGCCTCACCGACGCCCACGTGCACATGTGCGCGGTGGAGGGCAACACCGCGGAGCAGCATCGCCACCATCCGCCCAGCCTCATCGCGGCCAAGACGCTCCGGCGCATCGAGCAGGCCCTCCAGCAGGGCTTCACTACCGTGCGGGATGCGGGGGGAGCCGACTATGGCTTCCGAGAGGCGGTGGCAAGCGGTCTCTACCCGGGACCGCGCCTGCTCGTCTCCGGGCGTGCCCTCTCCCAGACGGGCGGCCACGGCGACAAGCGTCGGCGCGCCGAGTGGATCGAGCCCGTCGACTGCTGCTTGGGTATGGTCGGGGTGATCGCCGATGGGCCCGACGAGGTGCGCAAGGCGGCGCGCGAGCAGCTCCGCCACGACGTGGACCAGATCAAGATCATGGCCTCGGGGGGCGCCATGTCCCCCTCCGACGAGCTCGACACCACGCAGTACACGGTGGACGAGATGCGCGCCGCGGTGGAAGAGGCGCGCGCCGTGGGGAAGTACGTCCTCGCGCACGCCTACTCGGGTTCGGCCATCCGCGCCGCGTTGCAGGCGGGGGTGCGCTGCATCGAGCACGGCAACCTGCTCGACGAGGCGGGGGCGCGCGAGATCAGGAAGGCCGGCGCCTATCTGGTGCCGACCATGGTCACCTACGAGGCCATCTGGCGCGAGGGCAAGACCCACGGGGTGAGCGAGCATCAGCTCCAGAAGATCAACGCGGCACGCGAGCTCTCCGTGGAGGGGCTGACCCAAGCCTACCGGGCCGGCTGCAAGATCGGCTCGGGCTCCGATCTCCTCGGCGACATGCAGGCCCAACGCACCGTCGAGCTCGAGCTGAAGGCCCAGGTCATGAAGCCCATGGAGGTGCTGCTCTCCGCCACCCGCGTCAACGCGGAGATCTTCCGCATGGAGGATCGGATCGGCTCCGTGGAACCAGGAAAGTACGCGGACCTCCTCGTAGTGAAGGGCAATCCCCTCCAGGATCTCCGCGTCTTCCAGAACCAGGACAACCTGCACCTGATCATGAAGGGCGGTCGCGCGTACAAGCAGACGTTGTGAGGGCCGCCGTCGCTCTACGGCTGGCCATCCTGATCTGGGCGCCTCCAACTCCGTCATGGTCAAGTTCGTGTTGGGGGAGGTCTCCCCGCTCACCCTGACCTGGCTCCGCTTCCACCGGTATCGTCATCGCGTCAATCGGACGTGAGCGGCGCTTTTACCGGGTGGTCTCGGGCGGCGGCATGCCGATTTGACGAATCATGTCCAGCAGGCGCGCATGCGTCTCGGCGTCGGCGGCTGCCACGAGTCCCGTGGCCCCACCGCTCCACACCTGGCCATGAAGATCGGTCAGCGTGCAGCCGGCGACCTGGCACAGGGCGAGCCCCGCTGCGAAATGGACGTTCCTCCGCATGTCGCCATCCGTCACGTAGGCGGCCCGGCGGCCCGCTGCGACCCAGGCGAGAGCGAGTGACGTCGAGACGACGCGAGGACGAAAGCGGAGCGCGAACTCGGGCAGCGCGGCCAGCGCCGTCGTCCGCAAGCTCGGCGCGCTGGGAAAGGGAGGGTCGAAGTTCAGCTCTACCAGCCGCGAGCTTGCGTCGGGCGCCAGTGGCGCATCGTGGCCGCTCGCCCGCCTCCACGCCGCCGCGCCGTCGCTCCAGAAGATCTCGTCGCCGAACGGGTCGGCGACGGCAGCCGCGGTGAGCCGGCCCACGGCCTCGAGGACCACGTTCACCGCGACCATACGCACGCCAAAGGCGTAGTTGTGGGTGCCGCAAAGTGGATCGATGAGCCAGATGCGTCCGCCGTCCCCCGGTCCAGTCTGTCCCGTCTCCTCGCCGAGGATGGCGTCGCCCGGGCGCTCGCGGCACACGAGCGCTACCATCGCCCGCTCCGCCTCCACGTCGGCGCTGGTGGCGAAATCGCCGCCACCCTTCTCCACGCGTTGGAGGGCGGAACCGAAGCGCTGACGCACCACCGCTGCGCCCGCTTCGGCGGCGGCGAGGGCCACGTCGACATCGCGCGTGAGGGACACGCCTCGACCTAGGAGGCGGCGCGAGCGAGGAGGTAACAGCGCCGGCTCGGGAACTCGGCGCCCGGGTAGGGCTCCCGCTCCACCTGCTCGATCACGACGAGGCCGGTAGCCCGCAGCGCGTCGATGACATCGGCGGGAACGTAAAACCGAAAGTCGAGGTTCACCGGCTCGCCGAAGAGCTCGTCCACGTGCACCACGTCACGACCTATGTGGAAGGCGACGAGAATCAGCCCGCCCGGCATCAGCACCCGCCTCAGCTCGGCCATGATGGCGGGGAGCTCGTCCGGCGCGAGGTGGACGATCGAATAGAAGGCGATCACGCCAACGAAACTCGCATCGGGCAGGCTCAGCTTCCGCATGTCGCCCACCTTGAACTCCAGCTCGGGATTGAGCCGCCTTGCCTCTTCGATCATCTGCGGCGACAGGTCGATGCCGATCATGGTCACGCCCTGGTCGTGCAGGTATCGCGCGACATGGCCGGGACCGCAGCCGAGGTCGGCCACGAGGCCGCGACCCCGCACCTCTTCGGCGAACCGATTGAGGAGATGGCGGTCGAGCGGCTTGCCGGAGAGCTCCGAGGCAAGATGGGCGGCGTAGGTGCGGGCCACGGAATCGTAGCTCTCACGAATGCTCATGGCCATCGGCTCACCACACGAAGGGCACCAGGCGATGTCGGACCCGCGTCTCGTAGTCGGCATAGCCGGGGAGCTGGGCGGCGAGGAAGCGCTCCTCATCGAGGAGCCGCCAGATCAGAAGCGGCAGCATGGCGACGATGGGGACGAGGCCCCAGTACGAGCCGAGGGCAAGCGGGGTGCCGATCAGGTACAGCAACGCGCTGGCGTACATGGGATGCCGAACCATAGCGTACGGCCCGGTCGAGATCACGCGCTGGTGCTCCACGATCTGAATGGTCGCCGATGTGAAGGTGTTCTCTCGGTAGACGCGGACAATGAGCAGAAACCCGATCAGCACGAGCGCATCGCCGACCATGACGCCTACCGGCGGCACGGCGCTCCATCCCCAGCGGCGGTCCAGAGCCGGCACGATGAGGAGCGCGATGAAGCCGACTGACGTGCCGAGCATGATGAGCTTCTGCGCGGGTCGCTTCTCTGCGGTCGGGCCCGCCCGCATTCGGCGCTCGAGCAGCGCGGGGTCGTGCCTCATGAGCGACAGCGTGGTGAAGACGGACACACCGAAGAAGAGCAGGAGGTACACCCACGCCTGCCAGTAGTAGACGGTCCCCGCGGGTACGAAGAGCAGCAGGGCCATCACCGCCGCGAGCAAGGCCAGGGCGAGCCCCGCCCGCCTCTTCAGGCTCTTCATGGTGCCCTCTGTCCGCCACGAGATGTGGCGCGCCGCGATCGTCCCTGCGCCCGACGCTCTGCCCTCTCTTGATCGTACCCCCTAGTCGCCGCTACAAGCGGCCGCGCTATGCGCGGTGCGACTCGGGAGCGAAGCGGGCAAAGAGGAGCGCGGTGCCCGTCAGCAGCAGCGCCGTGCCCGCCAGGGTCACGTTCGCTCCCGCCAGATCGGCGGCGAGGCCCAAGGCGATCGGCCCTACGACGTAGCCGAGATCGGCGAGCATGCGAAACGCGCTCATGGCCGCCGCGTTCATCCCCGACGGCGCCACGTCGGCGGCGTAGGCGGCGGGGGCGGCCCCGCCCACTCCCGAGGCGATGCTCCACATGACGCAGCCGGCGAGGAACCACGCGTACGACGAGGCGAGGAGAAAGAGCAAAAGAGACAGGCCGGCGAGGATGGTCGCGGGCACGATGACGAACTTGCGGCCGTAGCGGTCCACGAGCACCCCGGAGGGATAGATCACCACGAGTCCCACCACGCTGGCCAGGGCGAGCCCGAGTCCGATGCGATCCGCGCTGAGGGCCAGCCGATCGTTGGCGAGCACGGGAATGACATTGAAGAGGCCGCCCGTGCGCGCCACCGCATTCATGAAGCTCACCAGGCTCACCAACATGAAGCCGGCGTGGCCAATGAGAATGCGGACCTGGCCGCCGAAGGCTGGCACTGATGCCGTGCCGGCGACGGCGGGGATCCGCAGTGATCTCGTCTCCGGGATGAAGACCCAGGCGAGCAGGGCCGCGACGACTCCGGCCACGGCATAGGCGAGAAACGGCGCCCTGAGCCCATAGTGCTCGGCCATGAGACCGCCCGGGAGCGGACCGATGCTCACGGCAAACAGGAACACGCCTTGGTACACGGCCATGGTGCGCCCCCGGCGCTCAGGGGTGGTGATATCCGCGAGAACGATCTGCCCGGAGATCAGGACGAGGGCGGCGCCCGCGCCCGCTACGAAGCGGCCGACCACGAGCACGGCGAAGGTGGGCGAATAGGCGCAGAGGAGATTGCCGGCGGCCGTGACCAGGCCGCCGATCGCGAGAGCCGGCCGTCGACCCCAGGCGTCGGCGAGGTTGCCCACGGGCATGGCCACGAGAAAGCGCGCCAGCCCATAGCATGCAATGGCCACCCCGATGGCAGACTGCGACACGCTGAAGGAGCGAGCGTAGAGCGCGAGCACCGGCACGATCCCACCGAAGCCGAGCTGATTGACGGCGATCAACGCACACATCCAGACGAGGATGTGATCGGAGCGGGAACGCGGCATCGCGGCTACCGAGCCGAGCTCGAACGATGCCGGAGCATGGGGAAACAGTAACACCGGTTTGCGTGCTCCGAAGCACGGCCGACGGCTCGAGACCTGTGTCACCGGCGGGCAGACTCAACTGCGCATCCGATGGTCATGGCTTGAAAATCGTGCGTACGGGAACCGCGCACATATTGTGCTGACAAAAACCGTTCACAGGTTCCGAGTCGTCACTGTTATGACGGCGAACTGTCAGCACTATGCGGGACACATTGTGGTCAGGCGCAACGACCGGAACCAGCGTCGCCGAATCGCCCGCTTAGACACGATCGAGCAGATCGCGTCGATGGCACAAACGATGCTGAATCCACTCATCCGACGACGTCGTGGACGATCGAGGAGCGCTGAAGCTCGATAACTCCTGTCGTCCTCACTTCCATCGGCGTTCCCAGTGAACGAAATCATCTCGTGCAAAAGGGGGCCGTTTGACCTCGACCATGCGTCATCGATTCGTGCACTGTCATCGAGAACTCGTCATTGGCCGTGCCGCCATCATCGTCACCGTCCTTGCCTCCCTCCTCGCCGTCGGCGGAATAGCCCGCTCCGTTCTCCAGGCCGCAGGGTTGCACCGGTGGGGCGCGTCGTTGGGCCAATCGCTGTTCCTCGCCCTCGTCAGCTTTCTCATCTACGGCGGACTCGTATACCAGCTGGCCCGCTTGGGCCATCTCCATCGTCTGATGCATCATCGCCCCGCGGGTGCGCGAGAGCTCCAGCGCTTCTTTCATAGCAAGCATGCTCCGTCGGTGACCGTCCTCGTTCCCTCCTACCGGGAGGATCCCGAGGTCGTGCGGCGGACGCTCCTGTCCGCGGCGCTCCAGGACTATCCGAAGCGCCGTGTCGTGCTCCTCGTCGACGACCCCCCTACGCCGCGTCGATTGGCGGACATCGGGCTGCTCGCGGCCGCGCGGAGCCTCCCGGAGGAGATCGAGGAATCGCTGCGGAAGCCCGCCGAGCACTTCACCGACGCGCTGGGCCGGCTCGCCGCGCGGGTGGCCCGTGACTCCCTCGACAGGCGGGCGGAGATCGCCGGCCTTGCTCAGCTCTACCGTGACGCTGCGACCTGGTTCGAGGAGCAGGAGATGGGCTACCCCGTCGCCGATCACGCCGATGAGCTCTTCGTCGACCTGACTTTCCGGCAGCCGGCCCAACAGTTTCGCGAAAGAGCTGAGCGTCTCGACGAGGGAGCGTTCGGTTCCGGATGGCCTCGCCCGCAGGATCTGCTGGAGGAGTACGAGCGGTTGGCGAACAGATTCCGAGCCGAGGTGAGCAGTTTCGAGCGCAAGCGGTTCGTGAGTCTCTCCCACGAGCCGAACAAAGCGATGAACCTCAACAGCTACCTCGGGCTGATCGGGCGCGATTGGCGCTTCGTCGGGCCGCCCGGCGAACGGCTCCTGGAATCCTGCGATCGAGTGAGCGCGGACCTGTGTATACCCGACGCAGACTACATCCTGATGCTCGACGCTGATAGCATCGTCGCTCCCGAGTACACCCTGCGCCTGGCCCACTTCCTTTCCGAGCCGGGGAACGAGCGCATCGCCGTGGTCCAAACGCCCTACAGCGCGTTCCCCGGGGCGCCCGGAATGCTCGAGCGGATTGCCGGCGCCACCACCGACATCCAGTACATCATCCACCAGGGCTTCACCGCCTACGGCGCCACCTTCTGGGTGGGCGCCAACGCGCTTGCCCGCCGGGCCGCCCTCGAAGACATCGCGGAGGTCGACACGGAGCGCGGCTATGCGATCCGTCGATTCATCCAGGACCGCACCGTCATCGAGGATACGGAATCGACCGTCGATCTCGTCGCGCGCGGATGGCAGCTCCACAACTATCCCGAACGCCTGGCCTTCAGTGCCACCCCGCCGGACTTCGGCTCCCTGCTCATCCAACGGCGGCGCTGGGCGAATGGTGGCCTCCTCATCCTGCCCAAGCTGATCGGCTACCTCGTGCGCCGGCGGGGCCTGTCCTCGGCGTGCCGAGAGGCGTTCATGCGGTGTCACTATCTCGCCTCCCTCACCGTGGTCAACGCGGGCCTGCTCCTGCTCTTGACCCTGCCGTTCGACGATGCCGCGGGAGGGGTCTGGATGCCGCTCACCGCGCTCCCGTACTTCACGCTTTATGCTCGCGACCTGCGGTCCAGCGGCTATCGCCCGGCCGATGTGCTCCGGGTGTTCGCCCTCAATCTCATGCTGATCCCCGTGAACCTGGGGGGCGTCTTCCTCTCGATTCGACAGGCGTGGACCAAGGAAAAGAGTCCATTCGGTCGGACGCCGAAGGTCCAGGGCCGCACCGCGGCCCCGCCCCGCTACCTGATGGCGGAGGCCCTCATCCTGGGGATCTGGGTCCTGGGCACGGTCTACGAGTTCAGTCAGGGACGCGTCTGGCACGCTGGGCTTGCCCTTGCCAATGCGGCCTTTCTCGCCTATGCCGTCGTCCGTTTTATCGGGCTTCGCGAGTGCTGGACTGACTTCGCGATGGCCGTGCAGGAGCGCGTGCCCGCTTTTCTCTTGGGGAGGGCTCGATCGACGGGATCGCTCGAGGCCGAGCAGACACTGGGATAGGGGTGAGCAACAGGATCGGTGCCGGCCGCCAAGCCGTCAACGCCGTGGGCGACGATCGGCCCAAAGGCACGACGCTGCTCGCGTCGCGCCGGCACATCGGGCGGTGCGAGCCACACCACGAAAGCCTCGGATCGATTGGGCTGGGACAGCCCCGGTCGCGGAGGCGCCTGATCATCATCGGGCTCCTCGCAACTCTCCTCGGTCCGTGCCCAGGCCGGGCAACGGCGCACACGGAACTGGCCGTGACCATCGACGATCTGCCGACCACGGGGGCGCTTCCTCCTGACACCACCCGAGTGTCGATCGTCGATCGGATGGTGGAGATCCTCCGGCGCCATGCCGTTCCGGCCGTGTATGGCTTTACCAACGCGGGCCAGCTCCGTGACAATCCCGCCTTCGAGAGCATCCTGCTCGCCTGGCGGAAGGGTGGGTTTCCCCTCGGCAACCACACCCTGTCCCACCTCGATCTCGACCGGGTGAGCACCGGCGAGTTCGTGGCCGACATCGAGCGGAACGAAGCGCTCCTCGAGCCCCTCGCTCCGCCAGGCGCAGCGAAATTCTTCCGCTATCCGTACCTGCACCTGGGCAATGACCCCGAGAAGCGAGCCGCCGTCCGGAGTTGGCTCGCGTCGCGAGGCTACCGCGTCGCGCCCGTGACCGTGTACGTCGAGCACTGGGAGTGGAGCAATGCCTACACGCGCTGCGTCGCCCAGAAAGACGCACCGGCCATCAGGTGGGTCAAAGAGACGTATCTGGAAGCGTCAAAGGCGCGCCTGGCCTGGGCCCGCGAGATCTCAGCACAACTCTTCAAGCGCCAGATGAAGCACATTCTGCTGCTTCATGCGGATGCCATCGATGCCGCGATTCTCGATGACCTCCTGAGCGCACATCAGGCGGCGGGCGTCACCCTGATCAGTCTCGAGTCGGCCCTCCAGGATCCTGCCTACGGAACGTATGTCGACGAGCCGGGAGACGGCGATCACACCTTCCTCGCGCAGGCAGCGCGAGCTCAGGGAGTCGACATCCCTTCCCTCAGGGCAGGGGCGCCACCCGCCGTCGATCGCACCTGCCGGTAGCCGGCCCCACGTCAGAAGGAGATCAGGGCGCCGCGACGTTCTGGTTGCCCCGGAAGAAGTTGTCAGGGTCGTACTTCGCCTTCACGGTCACGAGCCGATCGAAGTTCACGCCGTAGGCGGAGCGGATCCGGTCGGGCTCGTCCTCCCCGAGGTCGTTCACGTCGACACCATCTTCTACCCAGGGCTGCAGCGCGGCATGCAGCTTCCGAGCGCCAACCCGCCTCGCCACCGAAAGATTGATCAGCCAGCTGTGCTATGGTGGCCGCCGGACTCCATGACCCGATTCGGCATCTCCCTTCCTACCGGTCTCGCGGGTGGTCCGCCCTTCGGCGCCACCAGTCTCGCCGACGCTGCGCGCAACATCGAGGGGGCGGGCTTCGAGAGCGCGTGGACATTCGACTCCGTGGGGCGCGGCACGCTTCGGCCCGACCCGCTCATGGCCCTAGCCGTGGCCGCTACGGTCACGCGCGGCATCGAGCTGGGCACCGGAGTGTTCCAGGTGCCGCTGCGCCACCCCGTCGAGCTGGCGCAGCGCGTGCTCACCGTTCAGCTCGTGTCCGGGGGGCGGCTACGCTTCGGGGTGGGGGCGGGCTCGACGGCCGGCGACTTCGCCGCCCTCGGCCAGGATTTCGACGCGCGCTTCCGGCGGCTCGCCGAGTCGCTCGCCATCATGCGGCGCCTCTGGGTCGGCGAGACCGTGGAGGGCGCCTCCCTTGCCCCCGTGTGGCCAATCGTGCACGGCGGGCCACCCGTGTTCATCGGCTCCTGGGCCGGCTCGAGGTGGATCGAGCGCGCGGCGCGCGAGTTCGACGGCTGGATCGGCTCAGGCGCGCGGAGCAGCTGGGGGGCGCTGCGCGACGGCATCAAGCGCTTCCGCGATCTCGGGGGCAGGCGCGCGATCGTCACCAACGTGCGCGTCGATCTGAGCAGCCAGGTCGCGAGCCCGGATGGCCCCGGCGATCCCTGCGATCTCAAGTGCCCGCCCGACGTGGCCCGCGAGCGCCTGCACCGGCTCCGCGAGTGGGGCTACGACGATATCGTGCTCGGCCCCGCCCAGCACGACGCCGCGCACCTGGAGGAGTTGCGCGCGCTCTGTCTCAGCTCCCGCTGACGCCGCGGGCCGGGCGCGCTCGCAGGGCCGCCGCCATCTCGCGTCCCGCCGCCGCCCCGCGCTCGGCGAACTGCCGGCACAGGCCCGTGTAGCGCGCGGGATCGAGGAGGGCGTCGATCTGCTGCGAGCTCAGGCGCGCGCTCACGTGCGGATCCTTGGCGAGCATGTCCCGGAAGGCGCGCGACTCCGTGACGGAGGCCTGCGCCGCGTCGTATACGGCGTCGTGCGCGCGCTGGCGGCCGATCTGCCGGCCGAGCTCGAGCATCAGGGCCTCGGCCATGATGAGCCCGCCCGAGAGATCGAGGTTCTCCCGCATCCGCTCCGGGAACACCTGCAGGCCCTCGAAGAGCGCGACGAGCCGCTGCAGCATGTCGCCGGTCAGCTCGCAGGCCCCCACGATGGCCCGGCTCATCATGATGCTCGTGGTCCGATCGGCCTCGTGCTCCGTCTGCATCGCCTCGAGGGCGAGGGGGACGAGGGCGCGGATCTGGGCGGCGGCCGCGATGATGTCCTGCGAGAGCTTCGGATTGCGTTTCTGCGGCATGGTGCTGCTGCCCACCGTGCCGGGCGGCACCGGCTCCTCCACCTCACCGAACTCCTGCTTCATGAGCGTGTAGACCTCGCGGCCGATCTTGCTCCCCGTCGCCGCAAGCATGCCGAGGAGCGTGACGTACTCCGCCTGGTGATCGCCGATGGTGCGCGCGGGCAGGGGCATGGGCGCCATACCGAGGTGGGCGGCCATCCGCTCCTGGGTACGGAGCCCGAGCTCGCCCAGCGAGGCGAGAGTGCCCGCGCCGCCCCCCAGCATGGCCACGAACACGCGTGACTCGCAGGCGCGCAGGCGATCCGCGTGACGGCCGAGCTCGTCGATCCACACCGCCACCTTGAACCCAAAAGTCGCGGGCACCGCATGCTGGCCGTGGGTGCGCCCGGGCAGCAGCACGTCCTTGGTTCGGTCGGCCAGATCGGCGAGCGCTCCGAGAAGCGTGGCGAGCTGATGAAGGAAGATCTCGTGGGCCCGGCGCACCTGGAGGAGCTGGCCCGTCTGCGTCACGTTCTGGGTGGTGGCACCCCAGTGCACGTAACCCCCCGCCTCGCCCTCGCAGACGCGATCGAGCTCCCATACCAGGGGCACGAGCGGGTGCCCCGTCTTGGCCAGTCCCGCCCGCACCGCATCGAGATCGAGGAAGGACAGCTTGGCCTTGCCGACGATCTCGCGCGCGGCGGCCTCGGGAATGATGCCCAGCTCGGCCTGCGCCCGGGCGAGCGCGGCCTCCACGTCGAGCCAGGACTGGAAGCGTGCGGCCTCCGTGAAGAGCGCGCGCACGCCGGGGTCCTCGATCCGCAGGGAGGTCGGCTCGTCCTGCATGCGCGTTATCTCGCACGCGGACCCCGTGTTGTCAACACGCCGCCCGCCCCGATCGCGTAGAATCGTGGCCGCGGGATCATCTACGGGAGGACAGCCATGGGCAAGCTCGACGGCAAGGTGGCGCTGATCAGCGGCGGCGCGCGTGGACAGGGCGCGGCGGAGGCGGAGACGTTCGCGAGAGAAGGCGCGAAGGTGGTCTTCGGCGATGTGCGTGACGTGGAAGGGCAGAAGGTCGAGGTGGGCATCCGCGCCGCCGGGTACGACGCGACCTACGTGCACCTGGACGTGACGAGCGAGGCAGACTGGCAGGAAGCGGTCAAGCTCGCGGAGGATCGTCACGGACGTCTCGACATCCTGATCAACAACGCCGCCATCGTCATCCCCCGCGTCCCCATCGAGGAGCGCACGGTGGCCGAGTGGGATCAGGTCATGGCCGTCAACGCCCGGGGCGTCTTCCTCGGAACGAAGCACGCCATTCCCGCCATGCGCCGGGCGGGCGGCGGGTCCATCGTGAACATCTCCTCGGTGGCGGGCATCGGGCAGTCACTGCACCAGGAGCCCGCCTATGCGGCGAGCAAAGGCGCCGTCCGCATCTTCACCAAGGTGACGGCGAGCCAGCACGCCAAGGACCGGATCCGCTGCAACTCCGTGCACCCGGGACCGGTCGACACGGAGATGTTCCACAGCGCGTTCAAAGGAGATCGAGACGCGATCGACAAACGGCTGCAGCGCGTGCCGCTCCGCCGCATGGGCACGGTACCCGAGATCGTCTCCGCCGTGCTCTACCTCGCCTCCGACGAGGCCTCGTACATCACGGGCAGCGAGCTGGTAGTGGACGGCGGCGCCCTCGCGCAGTAGTCATGACGCCCGAACAGATCCTGGCCGCCCCGCCTCTCGTGCTCCCGCAGCGAGAGCGCGAGCGCTATTTCGAGGACGGCTTCCTCACCGTTCCTGGCTACGTGGACGAGGCGTGGCTCGCGCGGCTGCGCGCGGTGGTCACGGCCAAGATCGAGGAGTCGCGAGCACTGGCCGCCTCCGACGATCAGTTCGACCTGGCGCCCGATCACACCGCGGAGAAGCCCAACATCCGGCGGCTGCGCAAGGCGGTGGACCAGCACCCCGAGCTATGGGAGTTCGCGAAGGATCCCGCGGTGGTCGATCTGTGCGCCGATCTTCTGGGGCCGGACATCCGCTTTCACAGCTCGAAGCTCAACTTCAAGTGGTCCGAAGGCGGCGACGCCGTGCGCTGGCACCAGGACATCCAGGCTTGGCCGCACACGAACGACGCGGTGCTCACCTTCGGGGTCTATCTGGAGGACACGGGGCCCGAGCAGGGCCCGCTCACCGCGCTGCCCGGCACGCACCGCGGCGCCATCTTCGATCAGTTCGACGACGTCGGGAACTGGACGGGTGCCGTCACCCCGCGCGATGTGGCCACCCTCTCCATCGACCGCGCCTGTGAGCTCTGTGGACCCGCGGGCACCGTGGTGCTCATCCACAGCCGAGTGGTCCACGGCTCCGCCGTCAACTACTCGGCGCGGATGCGTCCCCTCCTCCTCAACGTCTACTCCGCGGCCGACGCGCTCGCCATAGCGCCCGCCCCCGCCCCGACCCGGCGCACCGGCGTCATCGTTCGCGGCCACGAGGCCACCCATGTCCACATGGAACCCTACCCCGCCAAGCTTCCACCCCGCTGGGATCAGGTCGGCTACCGCTCCATCTTCGCCGCCCAGAACACCACCGCGCGCCCCACGTACCCCGACTAGGGTCCCCCACCCTGTCAACGAAGAAGCCGTCGGCTCTTCGAGCCATTCGGGCGATCGACTACACGATCATTTTTGTGCGCGATATGGCAGCGATGCGTCGCTTCTACGAAGACATCCTCGGCTTTTCACTCTTCCGAGAGCTCTCGCCAGGTTGGATCGAATATCGGGTGGGCGACAACACCCTGGCCTTGGCCAAGCCGCGCCTCACTGCGAGAGATGCCCCAACGCCCCAGGGGAGTGCCTCGCTTCAACTGGCCTTCAAGGTCTCCGTCCCCGAAGTCGACCAGTGCGCCGCCGACCTCGTCCGCCAGGGCATCACCCTCCTCTCCCCGCCCACTGACCAGGTCTTCGGCCACCGCACCCTGTTCTTCCGCGATCCCGACGGAAACCTCCTCGAAATCTTCGCGGACATCTAGCGGTCAGGCCGTCGCAGTGGGAAGCGCGACGACCACGACGTTCATCTTCCGGAGTCGCGCGGAAATGCGGCTCCGCCGCGACGGTCGGCCGGGTGGCGGCGATCGGGCGGAGTAGGACCCGTCGTCTAGGTGACGCTGCTTCAATCACGAGAGTCGGGCGGGTGGCGGCGGGCGTGGGGGTGCGCGGCCGGCGGAGTGGGACCCCCTCGTCCTGTACGCAGCCCGCAGGGCTGCGAATCAGGCGAGCGGGTGACGGAGCTGGCTGGGCACCCCCGCGCGCGGCGACAGGCCCCGCCCGCCTCGCGCATCAGCTCAGCAACTCCACCCGTCAGACGCGCGCCGCGGGAATCTCCTCGCCCCACACCTGCATGGCCGGCAAGAGCGGCGTAAACTCCCGCACGCGCCCCGCCGCCCCTGCCAGGATCGCGTCGATGGCCCCACGCTCCGCCGTCGATAGCTCGAGGTCCACGCCCGCGTGGTTCGCGTCCACCTCCGCCGGTGTGCGCGCTCCCACCAGCGCCGTGCTGATGGCGGGATGTCCCAGGACCCACGCCAGCGCGACCTGGCTCAGCGTCACGCCTCGCGGCTGGGCGATCTCGCGCCGGATCCGCTCGGCGATGGCCACGTTCGTGCGGAAGTTGTCGCCGCGGAAGATGGGCTGGCCGAAGGCGACCCCGTGGCCCCGCCAGTCACGCGCGGCATCGAAGCTGGTCACGGCGGTGAAGGCGCCCGTGAGCAGGCCGTGGCCGAGTGAGCCGTAGCCCATGACCCCGATGCCTTCCTGGAGACAGTACGGGAAGGTCTCGTGCTCCTGGCGCCGGTCGAGCATGTGATAGCCCACCT
>Ga0209465_10000860_pt1 | contig 13827 bp, 10 predicted proteins | sample PanSoiPlot1MoBio_FD_188321 | JGI IMG/M metagenome (GOLD analysis project Ga0209465, IMG submission 188321) | Tropical forest soil microbial communities from Panama analyzed to predict greenhouse gas emissions - Panama Soil Plot 1 MoBio (SPAdes)... | ecosystem: Environmental > Terrestrial > Soil...
AGCAAACTGATTGGCTGGGACATCGATATCAAGAGCGAGGAAGAGAAGCGCCGTGAAATCGAAGCGGAGATGACACGACTGACCGCTCCGACAACGCCCCTGACGGTGCTGGCTGGCGTCGGCCCAAAAACCATCGAGAAGATGGAAGCTGCCGGCATTACGAACCTGGAGCAGCTTGCGGCGATGACTCCCGAACAGCTGATGGAAATTCCGGGAATCGGGGAAAAGATGGTCGACAAGATTTATCAGGCCGTGAACCGCTTCTACGAGGGCGGCGAAACGGGTGGTGCCGCGGCCGAGGCTTCCGCGGCGACAGCGGAGGAAGTCCCGGAAGGGGCCGAAGCACCCGAAACGGCGGAGAGCTCGCACGCAGAAACAGAGGCAGAGACGAATCGAGAGGCAAGTAGCGAAAAATCCACCGCAGAGACTCACTCGGCGGCGGCTGAATCCGCGGAAGACCATCCCGCGGAGGAACAGCAGGAAGAGAAAAGTTCGTAGCGAAGTATGAGTGACGCATCTCAAGTACGCATTAACGAACTCGCTCGCGAGCTGGAAGTCAAGGCCAAGGCGATTATTGACCTGTTGCCCGGTTTTGGCGTCACCGAGAAGAAGACGCATTCCAGCTCGATCCCGGTTGAGGTAGCCGAAAAGGTTCGCCAGGCCATACGGGGAACCGCCGACGCGGAAGCTGCCGAAGCGGCCGCGAAAGAAGCGGCTGCAAGGGCGGCGGCAAAAAAGCCGGTCGCGCCCGCTCCGGCTGCGCCACCGCCGGCCGCCGCCAAGCCGGTGGCACCACCCGCCGCAAGCCACCCTCCGACCACCCACGCTCCTGCAGTTGCACCGGCGGCTCCGCCGCCGGCGGCGACCAAGCCAGCGCCCGCTGCGCCAGCGCCCGCTGCGCCTCCCGCTCCAGCTCCGGCTGCGGTCAAGCCCGCTGCACCCGGCGGCGCCCCCGCGACTGCTGTGGCCACGCCTGCGAAGCCTGCTGCGCCAGCACCATCGGCTCCGGCGCCGGCGGCTCCTAAGCCCGCGGCGCCAATACCGAGTCCGCGACCGAGCGCGACTCCCGGGCAACCTATTGCCGCCAGACCTCCGCAGGGAGCACCACCCGCGGTCCGTCCGGCTGTGGCTGGTTCACAGCCGAATGCCGCTCGCCCTGCAGCGGGTGTAACAACGCCTTCAGCACGTCCCTCGGCTCCTCCACGTCCGCCAATGCCAACGGGCGGAAATCGCGGTCCGATTCCGGGTACGGTGCCGGGCAGCGGGCGACCGACTGGTCCGCGTCCCGGACAGCCCATGCGTCCACAGCAGCCAAATCAGGGAGGTCGGCCGTTTGCGCCGCGACCGGGAGGGGACTCGGGCGGGGCGGGTCGTCCGTGGACACAAAGACCCGGTGCGGTGCCAAGTGGCTCGCGTCCCGGGCCGCGTACACCCGGACGCCCGGCCATGCTGCCTCCGTTTCCGGATAAGTTGCCGCCAAAGGCGGAGCCCGGGAAGCCGCTGTACACGCGCAGGACTCCGCAGCGGCAACGGCCTGCTGTCGACAAGCGCGAGATCGAAGGCGAGCGCAAACTTCACCCGACGCGGCAGCGTCCCGGAGCTGCGGGACGGGGAACCGCGGCGGTTGCCGTGGCCACGCCCGAACCGCGAGCCCCGCGTGAGGTAACCCTCACCGAGGGAATCACGATCCGCGAACTGGCGGAAAAATTGGACATTCGCGCGAAAGATCTTTTGAAGACGCTGCTCGATAAAGGCGTTTTTGCCAGCATCAACCAGGCGCTCGATGTGCAGACGGCCACCGATCTGGCGCAGGCATTCAATGGAATCGTGACCGTTGTGTCGCTGGAAGAGGAAATGGTTCTGGAAGTCGCCAAGGAAGAAACGAAGGAGAATTTGAAACCGCGTCCACCGGTTGTGACCGTGATGGGCCATGTCGACCACGGCAAGACAAGTTTGCTCGACGGCATCCGCGCCTCCGACGTCGCCGCCGGAGAAGCCGGAGGCATTACCCAACACATCGGCGCCTACAAGGTGCAGGTGGGTGACCGCAGCGTGGTGTTTGTGGATACGCCGGGCCACGAAGCGTTCACGCGCATGCGCGCGCGCGGCGCCAAGGTGACTGATATTGTGGTGCTTGTGGTTGCCGCCGACGACGGCGTGATGCCGCAGACACGCGAGGCTATCGATCACGCGAAGGCCGCGAATGTGCCGATCATCGTGGCAGTAAACAAGATCGACAAGCCGGAGGCTCAACCAGAGCGCGTGAAGCGTCAATTGACGGAGCTCGGCCTGATGCCCTCGGAATGGGGCGGGGATACGGAATTTGTCGACGTGTCGGCGAAGCAGAAGAAGAATCTCGATAAGTTGTTGGAGATCATCCTCCTGGTTGCTGACCTTCGCGAGCTCAAGGCGAACCCCGATGCGCCGGCGAGCGGGACGGTGCTCGAATCGCGTGTCGACAAAGGCCGCGGCCCGGTGGCCACCATTCTCGTGCAGAATGGCACGCTCAACACAAGCGACTTCTTTATTGTGGGCTCCGTTTTCGGGAAGGTCCGCGCGATGTTCGACGACCGCGGACGCCCGGTGAAATCCGCGCCGCCTTCCACGCCCGTCGAGGTGCTTGGCTTGCAGGGTGTGCCGGAAGCAGGTGATCACTTCCAGGTTACGGACGAAGCCAAGGCCCGCCACGTCGTGGAATTCCGGCAGTCTAAGCAGCGCGATGCGGCTTTGCGGGCAAGCGCGGGCGGGCGAATTACGCTCGATCAGCTGCACGAGCAATTGAAGGCCGGGGAGGTAAAGGAACTTCCCATTGTGATCAAGGCCGACGTACAAGGCTCGGCCGAAGTCCTCGAAGAGATGCTGCCGAAGCTTTCGACCGATCAGGTCAAGTTGAAAATCATCAGCGCAGGGGTTGGAGCCGTGACTGAAAACGATGTGCTGCTGGCCTCGGCTTCCGGCGCGATCATCATCGCTTTTGGCGTGCGCCCCGACCGCAAAGCTTCGGACCTTGCACAGCAGGAAAAAGTGGATATCCGGACGCACAACATCATTTACGAGGTTTCCGACGAGATTAAGAAAGCAATGGAAGGCCTCTTGGAACCGGTCATTCAGGAGACCTATTTGGGACGAGCCGAAGTTCGCGATACGTTCCGGATCAAGGGTTCCGGCACGGTTGCGGGCTGCTACGTGCTGGATGGCGTGATGAAGCGCGATTCGCAGGTGCGAGTGGTGCGCGACGGCGTGTTGGTGTATACCTCGCGTCTGAATTCGCTGAAGCGGTTCAAGGATGACGTGAACGAGGTGCGTGCCGGCTACGAGTGTGGGCTCGGGATCGCGAATTTCAACGATGTGAAGGTCGGTGACGTACTGGAATGCTTCCAGGTGGTCAAACTGTCGGCCGCGGAAGCGGCTGCCCAGGGGAGCGCTGCACCCGCCCGTAGGTAGAGGATTCCAAGATAGCTGAGGCCTGAGGGTGTATGGCCATGCCGGTTGGACTGCTTACGTTGGAGCTACACATAGCGGAAGCCCAATCCCTAAAGGATAAGCGACAGGTGCTGCGGAGCTTGAAGGAGCGGCTGCGATCGCACTTCAATGTGGCGGTCGCGGAGTTGGATTTTGAGGACGTGTGGCAGCGCTCGGTCGTCGGTGTTGTTACGCTGTCAAACGAAGAACATCACGTGGAAGAGGCTCTGCAAAAGGTTTTGGCGGAAGCGGATCGAATCTTGGGGCCGACCCTGGTGAGTCACGCCGTAGACTTGCTGTAACACGGGCTTGTGTTATTTACCAGCGACGGGAAACCACTCTGGCGGACCGAGAATCGTACTTAGCGAAACAGGATCGACCTACCATGAGCCCAGGCCACCATCGCCATGAACGCGTGGGCGAAGAGATCGCCCACGAGATCAATGCCATGCTCGCCGGAGAGTTAAAGGACCCGCGGCTCGAAGGCTTTGTGTGCGTCAGCGAAGTGCGGGTGCAGCCAGACATGAAGCACGCTCGCGTGTTCGTCAGCGTGCGGACGGAAAGCGCAAAGGAAAGGACCGACGCTATCAGGGCGCTGGAGCACGCCGCCGGATTCATCCGCCATGAACTCATTGAACGCCTGCAGTTGCGCCGGTTGCCGGATTTGCACTTCACGCTGGACCTTTCGCAGGAACGCGTCGAGCGCATCGAGCAATTGCTGAAGGAAATGAAGGCGGAAAAGCGTTCCAAGCCGGAATCGAACCCCTAGTCGCGGCCCTCGAACGGGCCGCCTGTCTTCGGCCAGCGCGTCTTACAGTTCCTGAAAGCTCGTTATTGTCAACTTCCGATGGCCCGCCAACCACAACCTGCGCGCTTCGATGGCGCGCTCGTGATCAACAAGCCGCAGGGTAGAACGTCTCACGACATGGTGGACGCCGTGCGGCATCTCGCCGGCTTCCGCCAGATCGGACACCTGGGCACACTCGATCCGCTGGCTACTGGTGTGCTGGTTCTGCTGCTGGGCAAGGCGACGCGGCTGGTTCGTTTCTACGCCGGGCGGCGAAAGCGTTATTTGGCCGGATTTCACTTCGGGTTTGCGACCAATACTTACGATTCCGAGGGTACTCCCGAGGGACCGGACACGGCGCCAGCTCTCGACCACGAAGTTCTCCAGAGGCTCGCTGCGGAATCGCTGGGCCGATTTGAGCAGGTGCCGCCGGTTTTTTCGGCGAAAAAAGTCCACGGACGCCCCGCCTACGAGCTTGCCCGCAAGCAGCAGGCCGTAGAACTCAAGCCCGTGACCGTCCAGTTGTTTGAGTACCGGCTGACCGAAATCGAGGGTCCGGTGGCCCGTTTTTCGATTGAGTGTTCTTCCGGCACGTACATCCGCTCGCTAGCGCATGACATGGGGCAAAAATTGGGCTGCGGCGCGCACCTGTCGGAAATCACGCGAACCGCGGTTGGCGAATTTTCGCTGGAGCAGGCCATCGACATCGAGGAGTTGGCGCAGGCGGCCCGGGAAGGCAAATTCGAGTCGCGTCTGATCGTGCTCGAAAACCTGCTTTCGAGCTACCCGCGAACGAATGTCTTGCCGGTGCAGGAAAAAAAGGTGCGGCACGGGGGCAAGTTCAACGTGTTGCCGTCGCAAGTTCAGGCGGGGCGGTTGGACCTGCCGCCTGGGGCGACAACCCAACTCGACGCCGATGGCCCACAAGCGCCGCGCCTGCGCGTTTTCGGCCAGCAGAACAAACTCATCGCTATTGCCGAGGCGGTCGTGCCGCGCACTTACCAACCGATTGTTGTGTTTGATCCGTTGCCGTAATGCAGCGGGGCTCTTGAACCCGGTCGGGGTGCGCACTTATATTAATCGGGAAGGTACTATGCACATGAATGCTGCGGGAGCTTTATCCGGTTCGGCGGCGCCGGGGTTCAGCCGCGCCGTGATCGTACAGGAGCCCATCGAAGCTTCGGGGCCAAACAGGGACCGCGCGAATGAGCTTTGCTCGGAGTTGGAAGCCGGCAACATCGTATTATTGCCATGTTCTCCGATCCGCTTTCCGGACGAGGATCGCGATCTGCTGTTTGGACGCAAGCAAGCCAGCTCACCGTATCACAAGAATATTGCCTACCGGCCGATGGAAGACCGGATCACGGGCGTTAGCGGCTCCGCGGAGGCGGAATCGCAGCAGGTGCGCCGCATTTTGCACGACTATTCGCGGCGCGTAACGGAGTTTCTCTCCAATTTGCTGTCACCCTACGCCGCCAATTGGAAGCTGGACTACGCGAGTTACCGGCCGGTCGAAGAAAAAGCGCGTCCTGCGCGGCTGCATGCCCGCAATGATCTGTTGCATTTTGACTCGTTTCCGACACGCCCGACCAACGGTGGACGGATTCTCCGTTTTTTTACCAACATCAACCCTGCCGAGAGCCGCGTCTGGGTCACTTCGCAGACCTTTGAGGCTTTCGGTCCGCGATTCGCGTTGGCCGCGGGCTTGGCCAATTCTTCCGCCAGCGAAGCATTCATGCGCCGCGCGCGGTCCGTCGCACGTGCCATTGGTCTTCCGGTATTTGGTCGGCCGCCTTATGATGAGTTCATGCACCGGTGCCACAATCTGATGAAAGAAGACGCCAACTTCCAGGAGAACACTCCGAAGCAACGCTGGGAATTTGCGCCCAACTCGAGCTGGATTGCTTTCACCGACTGCGTGAGTCACGCCGTGCTTTCCGGCCAATATGCGCTCGAGCAGACATTCTTGATTCCCCAACACGCGCTGGTCGCGCCGAAGCGCTCTCCGCTCGCCATATTGGAGAAGATTGCCGGGCGGCGACTCACGATCTAGCGCATGCCAAAAAAAAACGCAAAGTCATCCACGAAGCGCCGTCAGTTTGAATGACCACGGTTCATCCCGCGCAAACCAATCAACGCTGGGGTTGGGGTTGAGGGGGAGCCGGGGCTGGTGGCTGGTTTCCCTGCGGCGGCCCCTCGGGAGCGGGTTGCTGTGGTGGAGGCACCTGTGGCGGCGCAGGAGCGGTAGGTGGTTGACCGGGAGCGGGCTCGGGAGGCGGTTGCTCTCCTGCGGGAGCAGGCTGCCCGGGTTCAGGCACGGGTGCAACGGGAGTCACGCCAGCACCTGCCCGGCCGGATGTCTCGCCGCGGCCGGCGTAGAGCGTTCTCGAATCGCGGATCGGCGCGCGGACTCGACGCGGCGTGATCAGGATCAGCAATTCGTCATTGGTGAAAGAATTGTCCCGCACGCCAAATAGATATCCCGCCACGGGAAGGTTCGCGAAACCAGGTAGGCCGGTGATGGTTTTCGTCTCTTGGCGGTTGAGCAGGCCGGTTACGAGCGAGGTTTCCTCTTCTTTCAGGCGGACGGCTTGCGTGACGGACCGATTGGAGATAATGGGAATTCCGTTCTGGTTACTTCCCGAGAGAGCCTTTATTTCAAACTCCAGCTGAAGTGTGACTTCATTGTCGTCATGCAAAGTTGGGGTGGCCTTCACTTTGAGTCCAATATCGATGTATTCCGATCCCGGGTAAGGCTGCTGAGCAATGGCGGGATTGGAGATGACGCTCGTGGGGCTGACGAGCAAGGTCACCAGCCCCGAAGTGCCGGAAAGATTGTTGGCGACGACGATATCCGGAAACGTGTTGTTCGCGAAGTCGCCGGCGACGATGGCGCCGGGATTTGTGCCGGCGGCGGGCTCGAGGGCCTTCGTGAACAGCCCGTTGGCGAGATCCACGAAGACGGTGACGGTGCCGGAGGCCGTGTTGGTCACGGCGATGCCTCCGGTCGATTGCTGAACAAAATCAGCGATGGCCACACCACTCGGCGTGTTGCTCGTAGTCAACGGCGACTGCGACGCCTGAACAAACGTGCCGTCGCCATTCCCGAAATAGACGCTTACCGTGTTGTCCTTCTGATTCACAATGGCGAGTGCAGGTCCCGTGCTGCCCGCGAGGCTGCCGGACGCGATCGCCACCGCCACATTGCCCACGGAAAGCGGCGACCTCTGAAACTGCGTGAAGGTGCCATCGCCGTTTCCCTCGAGCACCGTGACGTTGTTGCTGCTCTGATTCACGATAGCCAGATCGGGTCTGCCATCGTTGTTGAAGTCCGCCACGGTGATGGCGAACGGCCCGGTCTCGCCCGCGGGCAGGGCGAATGGCGAGCCGTTGACCTCGGTAAAGGTTCCATCGCCGTTGCCGGTAAAGACGGAGTAGGTATTGTCGGCGAAATTGGTAACGACAAATCCGAGGTTGGAGTTCGTGTTGCTGTTGAAGGTGCCGACAGCGATGGCGCTCGGCTCTTTGCCGACGGCGATCGGATTCGGCTGAATTGTGAAGGTACCATTTGCGGCTGCGCCCGCCAAAAGGACGGTAACAGTGTTGGCGACCGGGTCGGTCACAAGCAGATCCGGTAAAGAATCCGTGTTCGGATTCAGGTTTCCCGCAGCCATGGCGGCTGGCACGGGCGGAGCCGGTGTCCGGGCTTTGCCCAAGGAAATGGGGGAATTTGTGGCCTGGGCGAATTGCGTGGGAGCACCGGTCCCCTGGTTCAAGAGAATGGTCACGGTGTTGTCGATCTCGTTCAGAACACCCAGATCCTGCTCGCCGATGTTTCGAAAATCAGCAGCCACGAGCGCGACGGGCCCCTGGCCGACGGAGAATTGCTCTGAGGGGATGGTTACGCCCGTTCCGCCAGGGTTCGCGGTGAACCCCGCGCTGCCAAGGCTGCCAGAGAGCAGCGAGAGCGTGACCGGATAGCGGTCGCCGACGAAAAACGTCGCAGGTTTGCCGTCCTGCGCCCGCATCAAGACCTGCCGGCCGCTGTGAACCAGCGAAAGCGACTGGGCAAAATCCGCTGACGCGGTCGGCAGGGTCAGCAGAAACAGGGTCTTTCCTCCTCCGATGGCCGCCACCGGGGGAATGGCCGAGGCCAGGCTGCCAAGGCCGCCGGCAGCGGCGGCTCCGAGCGGCCCACCGAAGACCGAGGCCAGAAGAGTCAGCAAGGCCGTGAGGCTAGGCGCCGTCTTCAGTTGATTTCCCAGTGCGCGATCGACTGGAACCAGACTAATCTTCGAAGGCGGCGTGATGCCAAGCTTCATCGCATTCGTGCGGTCTACTTCCAGAAAGTCAATTTCCAACAGCACTTCGCCGGGTGCCTGCTCCAGTTGCTGAATCATGGCCCCCGCAAGGTGCACGCGAGACACCGAATCGCGGATTGTGATGGTGTGCGCCGGAATCGACTGCTGGATATGCTGAACGCCGGTCAACTCGCGCAGGGCGCGCACGAGATCCGTCATTTCGGTCGTGGTTACGGAAGCGGGCAGCGCGAATGTCTGCTCGACTTCCTGATCGAACTGCCGTCGTTTCTCCGCGGTGTCGGCGGCAACGAAAACCAACTTGGAGCTCAGTGGCCGCCAGAAAGTTCCGGATTCCGCGGTCAGGACGGTCATGGCCGTCTGAAAATCCACATTGTCGAGCTGCAGCTTCACGACGCGCGAAGGCAGCTCTGGATCGAAGGAAGCCTTGATCCCGTAGGCCGCCGCCACCTCCTCGTAGGCGCCTCGCAACTCCATTTGAAGGTGGAAGCTCCGCGTAACCCTGTCTGGAAACACTTTCGTCAGGCCTTGCGCAGGCTCTTCGGGAAGACGGTTTTTGTTTTCATCGCGCATCGATTCCATTTGATGTAACCGTTCGAGGATGATGGTGTTTCCGGAATCGATTTGCAGGGCCGCAGCGAGCTGCTCGGTTGCGCCGTCCAGTTCGGACTGTAAGGCGAGCCGTTCGGCGTTCTCCACGTAATTGCGCACCAGCTTGGAGCGCAATGCGACGCCTTTGCTGACGATGTTTACATCGAATGGGGCGTAGCGCGCCGCTTCCTCGTAGGCCCTGAGCGCGTCAAGAAGTGAGCCCTCCGCTTCCTCTTTCTCGCCGAGCTCCAGCAGTTTTTTCGCGCGTTTCGGGTCGGGCTTGACGATGGTGCGCGAGTCCAGTGTCGAAGGTGCGTTCTGCGGTCGGCTCTGGGCACACAAGGTGCAGGTCAGCGAGCAAGATACCAGCAGGGAGAGCAGTCGTACGTGAGCCAGAGGCATGCCGTGTGATAGACGCAAGTCCCCATTCTACAGTGAGGTGACCGAAGATGCGCAAACTTGACGGAGCGAGGGAGGGGGGCGTAAACTGAGATTGTTGTTGCAAATCACTTTCAACTGGGGTTGCCGTGCTCTCTGCCTTCCTAATTGCCCTTCGCGAGGGCGTTGAGGCCTCTCTGGTCGTGGGTATCGTCCTTGTGTACTTGGCGCGCACGGGGCGTTCTCACCTGTCCCGTTACGTGTGGGCCGCAGTGGCCGCGGCCGTGGCGTTAAGTCTCGCCGTTGCAATTGCTTTGGAGCGGTTCAATATCAGCGAGGATGGCTTTGAAGGACTGCTGTACCTGGCGGCCTCGTTTTTTGTGATCACCATGATCATCTGGATGAATCGCGTCGCCAAGCACCTGAAAAAGGAGATCGAGGAAAAGGTAGAAAAATACGCCGGCCGCGAGGGCTCCGCGGCCGGCTGGGGCATCGCGTTCTTCGTTTTCCTGATGGTGCTGCGCGAGGGTGCGGAGTTGGCCCTTATTCTGCGCGCCGTGGAACTGTCGACGGAGGGTTTGCAGACCTGGATCGGAACGTTGCTTGGCATCGCTTTGGCGGTGGCGGTCGGGCTGTTTTTCTTCAAAGGCACTTTAAGGGTACCACTGCACCGGTTTTTTGCCGTCACCAGCACGATTCTGATTCTCGTGGCGATACAACTCGCCGTTTCCGGGCTGCATGAGCTGAGCGAGGCCCGTTGGATTCCCTCGAGCAAGACCGAGATGGCGGTTATAGGCCCTATCGTCCGCAACGATCTGTTCTTTTTTATTTTCATTTTTGGCGCCGTGGTCCTGCTGATCTTCCGCGAATGGCAGAGCTTGTCGCACTCGAAGGCAACCGCTGCAGCGACAAGTGATGCAGAACGCCGGTTGCTTGAGGCACAAAACCGCCGGCAACGTCGCTGGATGATCGCCGCGGCCTCGCTGAGTCTCGCGGTCATTCTGGTTCTTACCGCTGATTTTATCTATGCCAAGGTGAACGCGGCACCGCCGCAGGCGCGGCCGGTCGAAGCGGTCAACCATCTTGTGCGCATCCCCGTTTCTGAAGTGCAGGATGGCAACCTGCATCTGTTCACGCTGACCGCCAACGGCCAATCGATCCGGTTCCTGGTGATCAAAAAGCCGAACGGCTGCGGCACAGCGCTGGACGCCTGCCTGATTTGCGGCGCGGAAGGCTACCGGCAGGACGGACAAAACGTAATTTGCCGACACTGCGCGTCGGCGATCTATATCCCGTCCATCGGACAGAAGGGCGGTTGCAACCCCATTGGATTCCCCTCGCAGTTGGAGGGGGATGATATCGTCATCGACGTTTCTTCGGTGACCAAGGCTGTGGAAGAGATTGCCCGATAGGAGCGCTTGCGCTTCCTGACAACTCGAAATGTTCCTTCGACTCGTAGCTGATTCCTTCACCCGCCGACCGCGCCGGAAAGTGCTGACCACGGCGGCGCTTGCGCTCGGAATGGCCGTGGCCACGGCGGCGCTGAGTGTGTCTCTCGACGTGGGTGACCGCTTGGCGCAGGAATTCCGCAGTCTTGGCGCGAATTTGTTGGTGACGCCGCAAGCCGATTCCCTGCCGCTCGAAATCGGCGGCGTGGATTACCGGCCGGCAAACGCGGGGGCCTATCTTCCCGAGGCCGACCTCGGCAAGCTGAAAACGATTTTCTGGCGTTTCAACATCATGGCCTTCGCACCAATTCTCGACCTGCCGATTGAAGCCTGGTCTCCCGCCTCCAGGGTCTGGTCGAATTCCGGGGTTGCCGATAAAACGACTCTGGTCGGAACCTGGTCTCAGCATTCGGTTGCGGTTCCCGACGGCACGACGTACGTGACCGGAATCGAGCGAACGAACCCGTGGTGGACTGTGGAAGGGAAGTGGTTTGACGAAGGGTCGGACCAATGCCTGGTTGGAAGTGCGTTCGCAAAGAAACTGGGCCTGAAGACAGGCGATCTGCTGAATATCAAAGCAAATGATCGCACCGGATGGCGCGCGCTAAAGATTGTCGGAGTGCTCACAACCGGCGGACCGGAAGACAGCGCCGTCGTTGCCCCGCTCGCGGCCGCTCAGCAATTGGCGGAAAAGCCCGGCCAGTATCGCCGCCTCTATGTCAGTGCACTAACGAAACCGGAAGACGCCTTCGCACGCAAGGATCCGAAGACGCTGACGCCAGCGGAGTATGACAGGTGGTACTGCACGCCGTACATCAGCGCCATCGCATTGCAGATCAGCGAAGAGCTGAAGGGCACGGATGTCCGCGTGATTCGCCGCGTGGCTGAGGGCGAAGGAAATGTTCTCACGCGCGTGCGCACGCTGCTGTGGCTTGTGACGTTTGCCTCGTTGTTGGCAGCGGCGCTGGCTGTAGGCGCGTCAGCGGCCGCTTCCGTGATCGAACGCCGAACCGAAATCGGCCTCATGAAAGCTTTGGGGGCGAACTCGGGGCTCGTCGGCGTGCTGCTGGCTGCGGAACAGTTGTTGCTCGCTGTTGTCGGCGGCGGCCTCGGTTACGCCGTGGGTACTCTCATGGCCCGTCTTCTAGGCGTGAGGATTTTTGGATTTGCGCCGGAACCAAAGCTGTTTGTGCTCGTGATCATTTTGGTTTTGGCCGCGGTTACCACGCTGCTTGGCAGCGCGCTGCCCCTGAGGCGTGCCTCGCGCTACGATCCCGCGCCCATTCTGAGGGGCGAATGATGGCCTCGCCCTCAGCCATGTTCTGGCGCATCGTTAGACGGCTGCTAACCGCGAACTACAGCCGCCTGCTGGTAATTCTTCTGGCCCTGGGCGCTGGAGCCGCGGTTTCAAGCGCGCTGATCAACCTGCAGATTGACGCGCAGCGCCGTTTGACGCGGGAATTTCGCACCCTTGGCGCAAATGTGGTGATTGCACCCCGCACCACGACAGACGCAGATGCCAATGGAACCACGCTGGATGAGTCTCTCCTTGGCCTGATTCCAGCCGAGCATGAGGCCAAGCCCATTCCTGCGGCCGCTTTTCTTTATGTGATTGGCGAGGTTGCGAAGGGAGGTGCGGTGCATTTCGAGCCCGCGGTCATTGCCGGAGTTTCGGGCCACGGCTTGACGAAATTAAGACCCGGTCGGCGTCTTGAATACTCCGCCGGCCTTGAAAGGGTCGAGGTGGCCTGCGAAGTGGGCGTGAAGGCGGCCGAACAGTTCAAAGTCCATGCGGGTGACACGCTGCAGTTGCGCGACGAGGGCCGACAGGCCTCGTGCAAGGTTTTTGCCGTGGTGACGACCGGCGGCGCAGAAGATACGCAGATTTTCACCAAACTCGGCGCTGCGCAATCGCTGGCCGGCTTGCCCGGCCGCATCAGCTTGATTCAGCTCAGCGTCACCGGCACGCCGGACTCGATTAACGCGTTCATCTCGTCGCTCGGGCGGCGTTTGCCCGGCGCCGAGGTCCACGGCGTCAAGCAACTGGCCGAAGCCGAAGGCCACATCTACAACCGCATCAGTGGACTGCTGTCGGCGACGGTCCTGCTGGTGCTGGTTCTGACTTCACTCTGCGTAATGGCCGGAATGAGCAACGTAGCCATCGAGCGCAAGAACGACGTCGGCCTGATGAAAGCCCTTGGCGGCTCAGTCGATCGGGTGGTCAACCTGTTCCTGGCCGAGGCCATCCTTCTCGGAGTCGCGGGCGGTGTCATCGGTTCGGCGCTGGGTCTTCTGACCTCCGTGTGGCTGGGCCAGGCGGTTTTCGGTGTGGCTGCGCAGCCGCGCTGGATTGTGTATCCTGTTTCTGTCGCCCTGACCGTGATCGTTTCCATCGCCAGTGCGTTTCCGCTGCGCCGTTTGGCCAGCGTGAGGCCGGCGTCCGTGTTTCGAGGTGAAGAGTGACCTCGCAGGTCAAAATCGACTCGCTCGTCAAGAACTACGGCACGCTGCGCGCGCTGGACGGAATTTCGTTCAAGATTCAGGCCGGCGAATGGATCGCTCTGATGGGCCCTTCGGGTTCCGGCAAAACCACATTGATCAATATTTTGGGAGGCCTGGACACGCTGACGTCCGGCCATGTGGTTGTGGACGGCGCGGACCTGGCCGACCTGGGCGAAAACCAACTGGTGCGCTACCGCGCAGAGAAAATCGGCTTCGTGTTCCAGCAGTTTCATCTCCTGCCGTACCTGAATGCGCTCGAAAACGTGATGCTCGCGCAGTATTTTCATAGCGTCACGGACGAGGCGCAGGCCGCCGGGGCTCTGAAGCGCGTTGGCTTAGG
>Ga0209465_10000862_pt1 | contig 13803 bp, 17 predicted proteins | sample PanSoiPlot1MoBio_FD_188321 | JGI IMG/M metagenome (GOLD analysis project Ga0209465, IMG submission 188321) | Tropical forest soil microbial communities from Panama analyzed to predict greenhouse gas emissions - Panama Soil Plot 1 MoBio (SPAdes)... | ecosystem: Environmental > Terrestrial > Soil...
GCAGGAGGAGAATACCAGGGTCAGCGAAACTCCATCGGTTCCTACGGCTTCGCGCTGAACAACCTCGCGGAGGGTCTATCAACGGCCTTCCGCGTGGGTTGGATCACCGAGGACGAGGCGAAGGACGAGTTCCGCGCGAACGTGCGTTCGATCCAGGAGAAGGAGGCACGCGAGAAGAAGGCAGCTGCGCTGCGCAAGGAGGCTGACGAACTGGAGGCTGAATGAAAGACTGGCTAATCAAGATCGAGACCATCGTCGGAGGCCCTGACGACCGTGACCTGATGGAGGCACGGGTTATGTCGGACCTCAACGACGAGGAGTTCCACGGATACGACCTCACTGTGGTCGACCTGCAGGAGGTCAAGACCCATTACACGGGGAGAGAGGTGAAGGACCTCGAACAGTCCACGTCAGTAGTCGATGCCGTCGATATCTCCGAACAGCTCATGTACGAAACCCCCGACCACATGAGCGGTGAGCAAACGTTCCCGTCTACAACCCATCGCCCCTCGTACCCGCCAGATGCTCCATCCCACCCATGGGATGAAGGCATCTGGATCTTTCCCGACGACCATCCCCTCGCGTCAATCGAACGAGCAATGCACGCCCACGCAGCTGCAGGTGCCCCCAGTGATACCCTGCAGATCAAGAAGGCAGTCCTCGAACTGCCCGCAGGCGATGATGGCTAAGCGGTTGAAGACGGGGGACAAGGTCACGTCGAAGCACTCAGGCGTGGTAGGCGAGGTGGTTAAGGTCATGCTCATACCACACTACGTCGTGAGATGGGATTCGGGGTATATGACCTCGGTCACAGGAGAGCGGATCAGGGAGGCCGATGAATAACTATTGGAAGAACACGTTCGCCGAGGCTATCAAGGACGTGGAGCATTTACTCCATCAGTACGGACGGGAGGTCGATACAGGCCACTGGCAGGGCGTCTCTACGGAGGGGCGCCCTGACATGGTGACAATCGAAGCCATGGGTGTGTACTTCACCTGTCCCATGCCCCTACCAAAGCCCGAGGAATGTGCGATGGAACAGCCCCTGTTCATGCTCCGCGACGAAATCCAACCGAATCTGCCGTGGGCAGACGAGCACTTCGAGGAGCGTGTAGGCCGCAGACCAACGAATCCAGGTGAGGCCTATAGGAACTGGCCCTACTGGAAAGGTCAGGGCGACGCAACGATGGAGAACGAGAAGTTTACGCATACCTACCAGGAACGATTCTGGCCTAAGAAAGCTGGTGAGGATCGGCGAGTATTTACTCGCGAGGATGAAATCAACTGTGGCATTCGCTACGCCTACGGAGACCTCGACGACCTTGTCAAACTTCTCCTGAATCAGCCCCATACGCGGCAAGCATATCTACCGATCTTCTTCCCCGAAGACACAGGAGCTGTACATGGTGGTCGTATTCCCTGTACTCTCGGGTATCAGTTCCTGCTCCGTAATGATAAGCTCCACATGTGGTACTTCATTCGGAGTTGTGACTTTATCCGGCACTTCCGCGATGACCTATACCTCAGCGCGCGACTCCTGCTATGGGTACTTGACGAGCTACAGAGGTGGTCAGCCCGATGGCAAGTCGTGACGCCTGGGAACTTCACATTCGTCTGTCCAAGCCTACACTACCACAGAGGTGATCAGCATCTCTTCAGCTCGTGACAACAAGAAAGACCTCACATTCCTCGATATCGCTTTCCGCCTCGGCACACTGAGTACATGTAGCCGCGCCAGCGTAGGGGCTGTGATCGTACGCGAGGGGCGCTGTATCTCATGGGGGTTCAACGGTGCCCCACCTGGACTCCCACACTGCTCGGAAACGAATCACGGTCTCGAGGTCCCTCGAGGCGACAAGCTTGAGATTAGCCTTCAGCCTCGGGGGGCGGGGTGTCAATGGGCGACACATGCAGAAGCGAACGCCCTTGCTTATGCGGCGCGTCAGGGGATCAGTACAGACGGCGGTACGCTTTATGTGAGTATTTCCCCGTGTGCAACTTGCTCGCGCCTACTGATCGCAGCAGGGATTGTGCGGGTATGTTACAATGACTTGTACCGCGACACGACAGGCCTAGACCTACTACACGACGCAGGAGTAGACGTTGTCCGCCCTTGACCGACTAATGAACCACGACTGTACACGCTGTGGGCTGTGTGAGACGACGGCGCGCGTGTGCGTAGGAGGTAGCGGTGACCCAGAGTCGAGAATCATGCTCATCGGGATGGCCCCAGGAGAACGGGAAGCAGAGACTGGACGAGTATTTTCCGGGCGGGCAGGTCAACTACTGGACCTCAAGCTCAAAGAAGCCGGGCTGGATCGCGACAGCATGTACGTTACTAACGTGGTCAAATGCCGTCCTCCTAACAACCGGGAGCCTACTCGAATTGAGGTCGAGGCCTGTCGTAAGTATCTGGAACGGGAGTGCAAAGCGGTCGACCCAACTCATGTTCTCCTCATGGGGAACGTTGCTCTCCGTGCTGTTACACGTCGGTCAGGAATCACGAAGCATCGAGGACTTCGACTCCAGACTAAGGACCCTGTGTGGCGTGGCCGGACAATCATGGCTACGATCCACCCCGCTTACGTCCTACGAAATCCGGGACAAGACACTACTTTCGCAGAGGATGTTAGAAGGTTTGCGCGAGCTGTCGATGGTGAATTTCAAGTCGTTCCCGTCAAGGTCAAGCTCATCGACACCATCGAAGCTCTCAGAGCCCTCAAACGATACCTCCTCACAACCGCCGAGTCTTTCTCCTACGACGTTGAGTCCGTCGGTGCCCCATGGCAGGACGGATGGTCTATTGTTTGCCTTGGAGTTTCATTCGACGGGGAGACCTCGTACGTCGTTCCCCTCTGTCACCCTGAAAGCCCGTTTAAGACCAGATGGAAAGATGTACTTAGATACCTTCGACCTGGACTTGAGCGCGGAGGCCTACGAAGAGTTGCTCAGAATGGTAAGTTCGATAACGGTCAGCTTGCCGGAGCGAAAGTCTTCCTTGAGCATAGTTTCGATATTATGCTCGCGGCTCATCTCCTCGATGAAAACCGACCCAAAAACCTAGGCTTTCTCAGTCAGAACATCCTCGGGGCTGACGTGTACAAGGGGATGGTCGACTTCAAGAACTTCGACAAACAGCCCATGAGAAAGATCGCGGTTTACAACGGTTACGACACAGGCTACACACACCAGATCTACCCACGACTGAAGGAGGAACTTAGCAAGGAACCGAGACTCGCCCGGCTGTTCGCCAAGCTGATGATGCCTGCCTCGCATGTGATTCAGCAAGTCGAGTATCGGGGGTTCCATGTCGATCAGCAGCGTCTGCACTCACGCATCATAGACCTGCAGAGGATGATCGACGAACAGAAGGAGGTTCTGTATGAGTACCTTCCACAGAGGTGGCACGAGGACTTCAACTTTAACAGCACCCAGCAACTCGGTAGATGGTTGTTTTCCAAGAAGGGGCTCGGGCTATCCCCTATCGAGAAAACCCCCACCGGGCGCCCATCTACCAAGGAGGGTGTGCTTCTCCATTACCGCGACCATCCGGCGGTACAGGCACTACTACTCTACCGCACACTCCAACTGAAATGGATGAACACGTACTTATCACCCTGGTCAGCGAGGTTGGACAAGAGATCTCGCCTACATACGACGTACAAGCTCTACGGAACAGTAACTGGAAGGTTATCTGGAGACCTTCAGCAGATTCCAAGAGATACGTTCATACGTGGTGTTATCGGTGCGCCTTCGGGATGGTTGTTCGTCCAAGCGGACTACTCGCAGATCGAGTTACGCATCGCTGCCCATTGCGCGAAGGAGAAGAGGATGCAACGCGCCTTCTTGACAGGGCAGGACCTCCATCTACTGACGGCCCAGAGCCTGACTGGGAGGAATGGGTCATCAGTGACGAAGGAGGAGAGGAAGAAGGCGAAGGCCGTAAACTTTGGCTTCCTATACGGGATGTACCCTAAGAAGTTTAAGACCTACGCGTTCGAGAACTTCGATCTGGAGGTGTCGATTAGTGAGGCACAACTCGCCCGGCAGAAGTACTTCGAAGACTACCCGGACCTCATCGCGTGGCACGATCGACAGAAGAGGATCGCGCATAACTACCACCGTGTACAGTCCCCAATCGGCCGAGTACGACACCTACCTGACATACTTTCCAGCGATCACTCGGTTAGGATGGAGGCTGAGCGGCAAGCGATCAATAGTCCTGTTCAATCCTGCGCGTCCGACCTCATGCTTTTCTCGATGGTTCAGTTGCATAAGGAGTTGGACACGAGGGACTGTGCGATGGTGGGTACACTCCACGACGCGATCTTCTTCGAGGTAAGGGAGGATATGCTCGAGGAGTATGTACCCCTCATCAAGGAGGTCATGGAGAACCTACCACTGAAACGCACCTTCGGAACTCGCCTCGAGGTCCCAATCGTGGCCGACGTTGAGTGGGGGTATCACTGGGGGGAGTGGTTGTGACCTCAGGTCACAGAAGAAGGCAAGCTAGAGCCTTCAAGTTAGATCATTGTGAGGGCTGCTTCCGCGATTATGGTAGGTTGGAGATCCATCACATAGACGAGGACCACACGAACAATGATCCAGACAATCTCGTAACCCTGTGTCGTAGCTGCCACGCAAAGGTCCACGACTTAGGTAGGACCGAGAACTATCGTCGTAATTCGACGGGCCAGTTCAGGATATGATATAATCGTGAAACGAGTGAAAACACAGTATTGGATTCCACCGAAGAAAGTCGCCCTGAGGCTCGACGTGACCACAGCAACGGTTACTCGTTGGTGTCGTCAGGGTAAGTTCCCCAATGCCAAGAAGATCGGACGAGTGTGGAGAATTCCGGAGGAGGATATTGGCAACCTATAACCAGAGCAAGGTTAAGATGTGGAGGCGCTGCCAGAAGCAGTTCGCATTCCGCTACGACTACTCGCCTGAGGGTAAGGAGCTAGTCCCACGAGTACAACGAGCACCCCTCACGCGAGGGACGTGGCTCCACGCACTGATCGAGGCCCACTTCCAAGAGGAGGCAGGCTATGAAACCGATTGGCGAGAGATTCACCAGGCCTTCGTCAATAAATTCAATACCTACTTCGACGAGGAAAAAGAAGAGCTGGGAGACCTGCCCTCTGAGACCCTTCGGATATTTAAGTCCTACCTTCGATTCTACGCCAAGACGGAAAGTGACTTCATCACCGCCACCCTCAACGACGGAGAGCCCGCTCTTGAGTTCGTTATTGAGGTCGACCTACCCGACCACAATACTTTCAAAGGACGTGTTGATCGTCTTGTGGAAGACCGAGAGTATGGAGGGCTTTGGATATGGGATCATAAGTGGGTTAGGTCAGTCCCTGATACGGACGAGCGAATGATGTCCCCGCAGGCCCCCATGTACGTGTGGGGCCTTCGTCAGTTGGGTTACGACGTGCGCGGGTTCCTCTACAACTACGGCCGTACAAAAGCCCCTACTGTCCCACGTCCCCTGATGAAAGGTGGGATCTCGCAACGCAAGAACATGGACACTGACCTTCACACATACGTCACCGCACTCAAGGAGGAGTACGGAGACGAGTGGAAGGTTGCTGCGAAGACCATATACCGTGACACGCTGCTCAGGATTAAGGAGCGCGACGTACTCTGGTTCCGACGAGAGCGCGTACCCGTCGAAAAGGAACGCATCCTACGCTGCCTGTCGGAGTTCGAGATGTCCACGGGGCAGATTCAGAACAGGGTACAGAAAGAGATGGCCCCTCGATCCTACTTCTACAACTGTCGCTTCGGGTGTGAATACCACATGCTCTGTGTGGCGGAGTTTACAGGGCTAGACATTGCACCGCTCATCAAGGCCAAGTACGAACTCGTGGAGGAAAGGTATGCCGAGAGCGAGAAGGATCTCCTCACCGCCTGACGTTAGTTCTCGTGTCGAGGGCAAGATTGTCCGCGCGAGCGAGATGCCACAGAATAGGAGGTTTCTGGTCTATGGTAAGGCGAAGGCAGGCAAGACACGGCTCTCGTCATCTGCGCCTGAAGTTCTTCTGGTGGACGTTAACGAGAAGGGGACGGAAAGTGTACGCCGGAACCTTAACCCATACGTCTATCCCGTCGAGACGTGGACAGAGGTAAACGACCTCTACTGGTTCCTGCAGGAAGGACAACACGAGTTCAAGTCTGTGGCCATCGACGGTGTTACGGCACTACAGACCCTGTGCATGAACTTCGTGCTGGGTGAGGCAACGGCATTAGATGCCAGCCGTGATCCCGATATGCCAACGCGACAGGTGTGGGGCAAAGTCACTCAGCTGATGAAGACTCAGATCACAAACTACCGAAACCTGCCCATGAACGTGATCTTCACCGCCCTCACGAGGCGAGTGGTGATAGGTGAAGACGAAGACATGGGCGAAAGCATGACGGGTCCTGCGTGTTCACCGTCGGTAAGTGCTCACCTGGAAGCAGCGGTAGATGTGATAGGATATATCTACAAGAGGGAGGTGATGGTAAAGGTCAAAGGATCTGATACAAAGAAGCCCCGTACGAAGACGAGGTTGATAGTCGAGGGTACGGAGAGGTTTCTCGTGGGCGATAGAACACATACCCTCGGCAATTTCATCGACGCCCCAGACCTCATGGACATACTCAACACGATGGATGGTAAGGAGGCTGCATGAGGAATGATCCAACCCTGCAGGACATTCACTCCCTTGCCTACGACTGCATGGAAACAGGTGACTGGGAGGAGCAGGAGTTGAAGGACGAGTTCCAGAAGGGCATCGACAACTGGAAAGAAGATCAGGAGGCCGAACGTGCCCAAGCTTAAGGTAGATTTCTCCGGGGTGGACCCTGATATCCGTCGCGGTGGCGGTGTCGCACACATCCCCGAAGGCGACTACCTCGCCAAGATCGTGTCCAGCGAGATTCGCGAGTCCGAGAAATCAGGCTCACGGTACATCAGCTGGAAGATCTCGGTTCACAACGGCGAGTTCAAGGGCAAGACCCTGTATCACATCACGTCCCTGAAGCCTGAAGCTCTGTGGAATCTCCGCAACTTCATCCACGCAGCAACCAATAAGAACGTGGCTGGCAAGGCACTCAACGTCGATACCTCGGTACTCGAGGGCAAGGTCATCGCGATCACTGTGGAGGACGATGAGTACGAAGGGAAGGTCCGATCACGAATCGTCGATACCCGCCCCAAGGACGAGCTTGAAGTCGATGAGGCCGAAGAGGAGGAAGAAGCGGAAGATGAATCCGAGGAAGAAGTCGACGAAGAAGAACTCGAAGACGTAGACCTCGAGGAATTGTAAAGCTCGCTGCGCGCGAGGCGCTGCATTCACCCAGCAGCGTCGGGGAGGGGGGTCTGCCATGGGGCGCAGGTCTCCCTCCTCTCCTATTATACGGCATGCAGCCAGAGGCTAGACTCATCAAACGTACTAAGGCCTACATCACACAGAAAGGAGGACGATGTTTTAAGATCCATGGGGGGGACCCCATGCAAGAAGTGGGGATCCCGGACCTGCTGATCTGCTATCGCGGTAGGTTCGTTGGGCTAGAAGGCAAACAACCGGGCGAAAGCCCGTCACCTAAGCAGAAGCAAGTTCTCGACGAAATCGAGTCCGCCGGTGGTTATGCCATCGCTTTCTCAACGGTCGAGGAGGTTGTTGCCTTGCTAGCAGATATCGACAGGGAGGTTCATCGTTAACTTCAAAGCGACTGTACTGTTCAGCATATTGCTCGTAACAGTTTCACTCGCATCACCGGTATCTTCATCTGCACGACATCCGAACTATCTCTCTAACGCATCTCCTTACACTCGTTCGACGCATCGACTCGCACTACACACGAACGTAGTCCTGAGGTCGAAGTGTCTTGCCACCTTTAAACTGCACAAGTACATGGTGCTCACTCGGTGGCAGGCGAGGCACAAAGCAGCGCACAAGCGCAAGAAGGCGTGTCCACCACCCCTCTACGTAGGCGACGTGTCTGCGTGGACGTGTATCCACGGCTACGAAGGTCGATGGAACGACTCAGGTGACCCATACTGGGGAGGTCTACAGATGGACAAGTCGTTCATGCAGACCTACGCGCCACGATGGTTGCTGGCGAAGGGTTGGGCAGATTCGTGGACGCCCACAGAACAGATGTATGTTGCCCAGCGTGCCCATGATCGAGGTCGAGGCTACGGGCCTTGGCCGAACACGGCACGATACTGCGGACTACTGTAAAGGAGTGGGGAGGGGGGCAGGAGGCCTTTCACCCCCCTTTCCCCGTTTTCTGCCCGTGGGCTAGGCAGACTTGATGGTCACGACGAACCACGTGATGAGGGCCGGCAAGAAGCCGACTACCACAGCTAGGGCTGCGATCACTCCAGGATCGTCGAGGCCAGCAAAGTAGGCGATCAGCACGGCGATTGCTGACGCGATGCCGCCTGTTTCAGCGGGGCGCTGCTCGATCTTTGTCTTCGGATTCATAGCCCCCAGCGGCCTGGCTCAGCGAACAGCGCGACAGCCAGGATAATCACAATCAGGATCATGCAGATCTCAGAGATCGTGATCTTCATTCCTCCCCCTTATGGTGATGGTGGTGTGATTTGGAGGACGATGATCTTGAGGAGTGTGTCGTGCCCCGGGTCGCAGAGTTCCCCTGTAAGCCCGCCCCATTTGACGTTGTTCCCCTCTGAAACACAGAGGATTGCTGTCGGCCCCGTCGTCCCTTGTGCCCCTGTTGGTCCTTGTGGGCCTGTCGCCCCTGCTGGCCCGGTGGTACCTGACGGCCCCGCCACCCCCGTCGCACCTTTCGGCCCTGGTGGACCCTGTGTACCTGTACCTGTGGGGCCTTGTGCACCCGTTGCGCCGGCTGGACCTTGTGCACCTGCGGGGCCCGCTTTACCTCTGAGACCTCTCGGACCCTTGGGACCGCGGCGTGAGTTGACGTGGAAGTAGATCTTCTCTCGGCCTTCCTTACAGGGGAGTTGCATGAGCTTGATGTAGAACATTTGTCCGGTGTGCTTGTCGGCACAGACCGGTCCGATGGTACCTGATCCTCCGACCCTTGGACCGGGATTGCGGGCGGAGTCTGCCGAAGTACCACTGCCGACAACCACCCCCAGGATGATCGCCCAGACTACGATTGCTGCCGTCTTCACTTACCCTCCTTTAGTCTTTCAGGCACGTGAACAGGGTGACCTGTCCACCTGGATGGTTAATCACGAGGTCACTGGGCGAAAACCCCGTCGGACACTCAAGCCCTCCTGTAGGCCCCTGAGGGCCAGTTGCTCCTTTTGGCCCAGCCGGTCCACGATCACCCTTATCCCCCTTAGGACCAGCGGGACCAGTAGGCCCTGTTGCACCGCCTGTAAGCGTGAGCGTAACCGTGCGTGTAGCCTGCTGTGGTTGTGCTGTGAAAGCCGCTGCAGCGAACCCACCCGCAGCTACGAGTGAGATGGCGCCCAACGCTAGGAATGCAGCGCTAGGTATCTTCACGGGCCAACTTCATCTTTAGGTCGTGCAGTTCTGCTGCCACTGCTTCCCCCTCCTCACGTGCCTCCTTGAGTTTCTTGGCACACTCCTCACCAGCCTGCTTCTTCGCATCTGCTGACGCCTTGTGGAACCCGTACCAAGTAGAAAGAATTCCCGAGATGGAGGTAGCAACAGCAGCGAAGCCGAGCAGTGTGGGGTCCGCGACGGCAAGAGGTATCTCACCTAACGCCCACATGGAGGTGATTATAATGGTTCCCTCCTTCATCGGTAGCAAAGATGATTTGATACCGACCTACATTAAACAGGCCTCCGGTTCTACGAGCCCGCGCAGCTTCTTTCCTGCTCATGCCCGCACGTATCAGCGCGAGATAGCCTAGCTGACGCAAGGCTTTTCCCGTAGCAGGGATGTCGCCCGCGTCGCCTGTCCAATGCTGAGACACGTTGCCGTTAACCGTCATATGTGAGTGATTCGTACCTGTACCAATCATCAAGCGACGGCCTGCCATTTGCCCTATCGCGCCCACAAACGCTTCCACCTTCGGTTTTGTGTGAACCCCTTGACGATCAGCACCAGGGGCGAGAGTCACAAACTTCTTCCAATTGCCTGGCACCATGCCCGCCTGCACTGAGGCAGTTGGTAGAGTTCGGTCCACGTCAGTAGTCGAACCCGGTGTCTGAACGGGTTTGAGGAGATTCGCAACGTCCTCACCCACGCTACGCTGGAGAATATCTCTGACCATCGGGGAGGGTGTTAGCGCGAAGGCAAGTCTACGTGCTTTAGCGTCGCCTGCGTTGGGAGGCCCTCCACCTAGTAGCGATGCGACTGTTGGGGCGGCTGGGGCAGCACCCGACGACAGGTTCGTGTGGGCCAGAATGTTACGGACGTAGTTCTGTGTTTCCTTGTACGGAGGTACTCCCCCGTATTTTGACACGGCACCGAAGCCTGCGTTGTAAGCAGCGAGGGCTAGCTTCCACGATCCAAACGAGTGCTTCGCCTTCGACAGATAGCGCGCAGCACCCTCGAGGTTCTGAATCGGATCGTGTGGGTTCACCCCCAGCCCTCTTGCCGTTCCGGGCATGAGTTGTCCCAACCCGATGGCGCCCACAGGACTACGAGCCCGCGGGTTAAAGCCACTCTCCTGGCCGATCATGGCCGTAAAGAGGGCTGGGGGTATCCCGTGCCGCCGGGCGATACGTGCTGCTACGGGGCGATAATCCTTACCCACCGGCAGCCTTTACTAGGGCATCCCAGTTGGACTTGTACTGGCCGATGCCAGTCAACGACCACAGCTGATTCTGGTAGTAGTTTATGTCTGTCTTACTCTTAAGGCCTCTAAGCGTATGTCGGTACATTTCGATGGTGCTAGTTGGTACGTGACTGTGCTTGTGTAGGAATTCGAGGGCAGCCTCAGCCTTGTCCCTATTCTTGAGCTGACGCCACGAATTCTTACCCTTGCCCTGAGCGAACTTAAGGCGGAACTCGTCACGATGCTCGATGGCGTCGAGGTCACCCTTGTACCCAGCGATGGTGCCCTGACTCACGCCGCCATACTTCTTCAGTCTCTTGACTTGATCGGGGATCTTCTCGAGGCGATCAGCCTTCCTCATAGCGATGTGCTGGAGAGGTGAAGTCTCAAGCATCCGCTCGCGCTTAGCCTGCCCGTGATACACCTCACCCTTAGCATGGCGGGGGGCAAGGCCACCAAGAAACACAGGTCCAAGAGCCTCTTTCAGGCCAGTTTCTGGGAATGTCTTCGGGGGATGTAGACCAAGTATTTCACCGAGGGGAGAACCCCACCTGACATATGTGGAGGCGGGTAGCGTTGTCTGTAGGAGCTGAGGACCTGTTACACCGCCAGATAGTACCTCCAACGGCGGCGTACCGAATTCTTGGAAGAAGCTTCGTGGGTCACCCCTTCTCTGGCCAGTGAACGTCCCCCCGACTGCCTTCCCCTGCTGGACAACATCTCCAACGGTAGAAGGTGCCAACACGGACTTAGGGTTAATCACACCCCACGGAGTTTTGATGTAGCCCTTCATCCACTGTGGTTGATCGCCGAGCTCCCTACCTGACATCTCTTTGCCCTGTTGAGCTAGGGCTGTGACTGCGGCAGATTTAATGGGGCGATTCGCTACCGTGCGTGCTGTCCACACAGATGCGCGTGACATCCATGGGTAGAAGAAGACATATTCCACGAATTGCTTCTCCCCAGGGGTCAGCGAGTCAAAGTCCACTGCGTCCTTGCGACCCCTCCTAGCAATGGCAGCCCTCACCTTAGCATGCTTGGGGTTAGTAAGAAGATCACGTTGTTCCTCGACCGTGTTAAAGCCCTTCTCACGTGCGCGGTACTGCCAAGATGCCCTGCGGTAGTTCACGTCGGTAATGTTCATCACCTTGTGAGTGTAGCGATCCTGCCAGCCTCTGACCCCGCCCCTGTGAGGTAGAGCCTCCTCGCCCCTGATTGCTTCTTGCAAGTAGCCTGAGGTACGGTTAAGCCCCATGTCATGGTCTACCGCACGAAGCAACTCTTCACCATGAGTCTCCTTCATGCGATGGGCTCGCCACATATTTGCCGCGACTTTCGTTACACCCTGAGTAGAAACTCCCATTAGCGTATTGCCCGCTACGTTAGTGGTCACGTACTTAGGCCCTAGGTATACTCCAAAGAATCGGAACTGATTTGTGACCTCGCGAAACCTCTTTGCGACTTGACCTGCGGGCTCCCCTCTAACCTTCTTAATCCATTCCTGAGGGATTTGGGTTTCGATAGTATCCGCGAGTTCTGGCGAGACGCGCCGCAGTGCCCTCGCTTCACGCCCGACCACAGTAGGAGCATCCAGCCCTAGAAGTTGCCTCGCTGCCGCGTGGTAGTTACTGGGATTGAGTTTACCGCCCGATGCGATCACATCTAGCTGCTTCTGTAGGATCTTGTTGCGAGCACGATGGAGGGGACGAAGTAGGGGGTTATCGGGTTCGAGGCGTGGGATAGAAACATTGGCATGGCCTCGAGGATGGCCTCCCATTTCAAGCTGTCGATCCTTATCCAATTCACCACGCCAGATCAACTCAGTTTCACGTGGCGCAGGTCGATGGAGTAGTGATCCACCCTTATAGCTGGGGCGAGTCAGTGCAGCCTTGGCCCCCCTCGAGAGAGCTGTGTAACCTTCACCCGTACGAGCAGCTGCCTTGAACGCTGTACCTGCCGCACCCAGCCTGGCGGCAGACCCAGCACCGAATGATGCGATGGCCAGCGCGTCAAGGGCAAGGTTCCCCGGGTGACGACCTGGATGTTGGATATCCGACCAAGTCGCAGCACCAATCGCCTTAGCGAGCTTCGGGGTCTCTGTGGGCGCTTTGCCGTGAAGCATACGCCACTCATCTGTACCCACAGCACGTGCTGTACCGTAGAGACCGTACGGGGCGTAAATCGCTGCGTCCTGAACATCCTGCACCCCACGTGCGAGGACCCCTAGCGCACCCTTGCTGGGAGCTGCGAGAATGCCTGCCTGACTGAGTTTCTTGTGGGTCTTGTCGAACTTCTTGGTCTTGGCCTGGTACTCCTCGAGGTCCCCACGCGCAATCGCTAGTTCCTGCTCATGCCGCGCCCTAAAGAGTTCATTCAACCCCTTCTCGGTGTCAGCCTTCGATGGCTTGCGAGGCTCTAGCTTTGCGACCCGCGCTTGCTCCTTCTTCTGCTCGCGTCGTACCTGACCTGGCCCCACACGTGTCGATTTACCCCACGCCCACGAAGGCTGACCAGGCAACGACTTCTTAAAGTGGAAGATAGGGAGTTCAGAGAACCCGCGCTGGCGTGATACGTTGCGAGGAGGAGCGATGGGGGGACGTCGCGCTGGAGCCTGCTTTTCTTTCTTTTTCTCTTTCTTCGGAGGTGCTAGCGTCGGCGGCGCGAAGAACTTGGGTGGGGCCTTCTTCGCTGCCTGAGCGCGATCCCACGCGGGAGGGCGTAGATATGCGGGTTGCTTTTTCTTTGTCCCCCGCGATGGTGCCTTGACCCATCCTCGAGGCATTTACTTCTTCTTTTTAACTGGGTCGACGTGGAATTGTTGTATGACTGCGTTTCTTGCCACGGCAGGGGGCGCACCGAGTCTAATCAGGGCCTTGTACGCTGCCTTCGGATCGGTGGTGCCGTTGGGCATGTGACGACGTGCCCACTCCTGCATGGTGATGGTTTGCTTTGCGTACTGGTACCACTTCTTCTTCTTCGGGTCCCAGAATGCCTTGATGCGACCGAGTGTTGCCCCCGCCTCCTGATCTGGCCTAAGGTAGACCTTCTTCGTGAGCGTGATTGGT
>Ga0209465_10000865_pt1 | contig 13787 bp, 31 predicted proteins | sample PanSoiPlot1MoBio_FD_188321 | JGI IMG/M metagenome (GOLD analysis project Ga0209465, IMG submission 188321) | Tropical forest soil microbial communities from Panama analyzed to predict greenhouse gas emissions - Panama Soil Plot 1 MoBio (SPAdes)... | ecosystem: Environmental > Terrestrial > Soil...
CTCTCCCGCTCCCACACGTCCGGCACCGGTCCCGGCTCCACCGCCCCATACCGCCGCAGATCCTTCACCCCTCGCGACAGGTCATTCAGGACTTCGTCCGCCTTCCGATCCACCTTCCGCCCCGTCTCCATCGGAAAACGTCCCGCAAACTGATACGCGTCGTTCAACGCCCCCAACAGCTGCACCACCGGATGCCCCTTCAGCGCCTGCGACAGGTCATACACCGTCGACGCCACCGTCCGCTTCGACGGCCCCATCGTCGGCTGCTCCATTAACGAAAACATCCCCTCCCGCACCGGCCGATGCCCCACCATCCACGGCGACGGCGGACGTCCCGTCTGCTCCATCAAGTCCGTGTTCCGTGCCGCTAACGGCGTCACCGGTCCCATGTGCGGCTCGTTCGGATGCGCCATCACATACCCTCGCTGCACATCCTCCTGTCGCTCCTCCTCCCTGATGCTCGCCTGCGCCTCCGCCATCTCCCGCGCCGCCGCCTCGTCCCGCCGCTTCTTCTCCAGCGCCGCCCGATACGCCCCCTCCATCGCCGCGTGGTCCTCCTCCGGACTCCGCCGCGTCGGCCGCTCCACCTCCGTATCCCGCACCAACTGCGCGAACGGCCCCCCATACACCGGGTACGGCACACGCCCCCCACCCAACCCAAATTCCGCCATCACTGCACCTGCTCCGGCCCCGCCGCAAACACCTTCACATCCATCCCCGCCGTCACATCCACTCCCTTCACCGCCGCCTTCAACTCCTCAATCACCCGCTGCGTCCACCACACCCGCTCCTCCATCACCGGAATTAACTCGAACGCTTCCTCCAAATGCTTCGTCGCACACACCACTTCCGTCTGCAGGTGCTCCCGCAGCACCCCACACACCGCCGCGAGATACAGCTCCATCTCGTCCCTCGTCAGCGATTCGATGCGGCGTAGCTTCATGTGCGATACTCCTCCAAACTCGCGCCATTTACTTCGCTCCGCCCCGCTCATGAGCCTCCCTCACCACTTACTCTCCGGGTCCCCTTTGGGAGAACAACCCCCGCCCCGCACTACACGTACAGCCAGCCAGACACCCCTTCACCCAATGCACCGCACGCTCATGCCCGCACCGCCGACACACGGACTCGACCGCCTGCGCCTGCGCGAGCGCCGACAGCGCTGGCCGCACCTTCACCCTCACCGGCTCCACCACCTCGACGACCTCCGACCGCTCCGGCGGCGTCGACCCCAACAACCCCCGCCTCTCCAACTCCCGCCGCACCATCCCATCCACTAACCCCCGCACACTCCCCTCCGCCCATAACCCCTTCAACGCCACATACACGTCCTCCCGTAACTGCACCGTATGCGTCAGCTTCATGCTGTAACGCTGTAACACGGCAACCCTGTAACGCTGTAAACGCGCAACGCTGTAAGAACGACGCCTCGTTCGGCGACGCAAGAGGTACCGGAGCCGCCCCCGCCCGCCGCCCGCCGATCAGGTTCGATACCGGCATCGGCGTGGGGAGTGGGGCGGGGGGGGTCGACATCGTCGTCGCCTCGCCGCCGCCGGGCCGGGCCGTCGGTCGGGGGGCGCCTGCCGGCCGGCCAGGCACGACGCGATCGGATCGGCGTCGTGTTATGCTTCGCGAGGAGATCGATATTAAGGATCGCCACAAGTCTAGGTGTTGCCGGAGTTTAGGTCGTCATCGTCCACTTCTTCGGAATGGTTAACGAAATACGTATTATCGGAACCATCCACTTTTCCTAACGTTTCCTCACTAACTTTCGGTAAGCTCGGCCGAACCACTACATCTTGTGGTATGCCGCGGGCCGCAGCCATCGCCGTCGCGCGGTCAACCATCGCCTGCGACTCCGTCGCGAGCGCCATCAGCTCGGTCGGGTCGAGGGCGGCGTAGAGCCGGCGCGCCATCTCGACGCGGGCCGTCACGTCGACGCTGCCCGACACATCGACCGGCTGCCGCGGCTTGCCCAAGTGGTAGGCCCACACGAGCGCTTCGATGGTTGGATGGAGCTTTCGTTCGCGGAAGTCGGCGCGAAGCCTGAGCTGGTAGGCCGGATCGTTGACCATCTCCGACACGAGCTTCCGCGCTTCGACGCTCACCGGCCGCGGCTTCCCCTTCGGCCATCCAGCGCCTGGATGCCGGAAGCCCTTCGGGCAGCGTGGCAGTTGGTAGCGCGGCACGTGTCGAGGTTCCTGCGAAGCTACGCAGCGCATCGGGCAATGCCCGGAAAACGCGCGCCTTGCACAGCGATTGGTAGCGGTTCCAACCGTCGCGCAGCTCGGGGCCGCGTTCGAACTGCGTTCGCGAACGTTCCGAACGGTCCGAACGGTCGCGTAGCGGTCGTGGCGTTTCTACTGAGCGGTGATGGCGCAGGCGAGAAGGAGCGGAGCGACGGAGTGGTCGAGGAGATGGAGCTGGTGGCCGGAGCGGAGGGTGATGCGACGGTAGGCGGCGACGGGGTGCTCGCGCCAGAGGTCGCCACGTTCGTCGGTCGGGTCGATGGCGCCTTCGATCACGGCGACGTCGTCGGGGCGGACGTGGAGCGGTCGGCCGAACGCATCGGCGACGGCGACGAACGGTGGGGAGACGCGAACGAGGGTCATGCGGGGCGGCGGTCGCCGGTGAGCGTCTGGTAGAGCTGCGCGACCTTGAGCGCGGAACGGACGCGAACGCGGCGATGGAGCTGGAGCTGTTGGGAGTGGGCGCCGAGCCGGAACGCGATCTCCCGGTGGGTGAAGCCTTCGCGGCGCAGGGAGTCGACGAAGCGCCACGTCTTCGTGCCGGCGACCGTGGCGCCGAGCGCGAGCGCGGGACGGGTCGCGAGGAGACGCGCGGCCGTCGCCGGCTTGAGCCGCGTCACGGTGCCGGCCAGGACGCGATGCGCGGTCGCAGGAGCCACGCGCGCGAGCTGAGCGGCACGTCGGTAGCCGATGCCGAGCGCTCGCAGCGCAGCGAGGTGCTGACGCGCCGGAGCGGCATCGACGGTGCCGACGGGGCGCGCACGGTGCTCGCGCGTCGCGGCCGCGTTCGCGTCACGACAGGCGACGCATCGGCAGCCGTGCGTGTAGCAGGCGCGGGTGCCGTGATCGAGCTGCTCGGAGTACAAACGAAACCGCCGCAAGCATCGTGCGCTTGCGGCGGCGGAACTGCAAATCGGGCGGAGGGCTAGACGTGCTTGGCGGCGTCGGCGAGCACCGACAGATCCAGCTTCGGGTAGGCTTGCGGCGTGCCGACCATCCCGGCGTGCTTCACGAGGGGCCACGCGTACCGGTGGTTGCCCGGATGGCTGACGCGACGCGTGAGCTGGGAGACCCACCGCTTCAGCCACGCGCGACGCTTGGCGTCGGTCGACGGACACGGGGTCGCGCCGAACGCTTCGAGCAGCGCGGCCGAGTACTTCCAGCCGCGTTCGCCGTCGCGCACCTTCGAGACGCACCGGGCCGAGAAGACGCGGCCGTCGGGCAGCACGTGGAGCGGACGCGCCGTCGCGCGGCCGAGATACCGCGCGTTATGCGCCTGGTAGCACGTGCCGATGTGGCCAGCGAACATCGTGTGACCGTCAGCCGTGTAGCGCGGCAGCGGGTCGGACATCGAGACGACGCCGCGCAGCGCCTTCGTCCGCAGCTGCGCGAAGCACCGCGCGAGGAACCAGCTCTCACCGTTGCCTTCGACGGAGTCGAGGAGCACGAACCGTCCCAGCTCCACGGAGTCCTTCGGGTTGCCGGGAAACACGTTCGTGAGCACCGCGTCGTTCATCGGGTGCGAGAAGACCGCGACGCCGACCAGCGCACCTGCGCGGTAGAGGCCGAAGCGGAACCGGGCATTGGGGTAGCTGCCGCTGTAGTGCATGGCCGTCACGAAGCGCTTCGGCGTCGTGTCGTCCATGATCTCCGCGACCTCGTAGCGGAGCGGGTTGATCTGTTCGTCGGGCCGGCGGTAGAAGTCGCGCCGGTCGCGCCACCGTTGATTGAGAGGAGTCTGCACGCGACCAGCTTACGAGGTTTGCTAGCAAAGTGTCAACTGCCCTCCAAAAACGCCAACCGCCGCCACGCGTGGGACGCGGGCGGCGGTCGAGGGCGACGGCGGGACGGGGGTTCTACGTCGTGGTCGTGAGGCGCTCGGCGCCGAGCTGCGCCGCGAGCGCGAGCAGCGCGGCCAGTTCGTGCTCGCGGATGTGGGCTTCGGTATGGTTGCCGCGCCGCGCGAAGACCTTGCGCGCTAGCTCCTGGCCGATGCGAGCAGCAGCCGGCGACGTCGTGGGCCACAAGGCTTCAGCCATCACGCCCCCAACCGCGCGCCGAGATACGCCGCGATCTCACACGCCTGGACGTAGCCGCCGAACGTCTTCACCAGAAAGAGCGGTTCGTGCGTGTACTCGCGATCGTACTTGCCCTTCATGTAGATGCGGTCGACGTGCACGTAGTGGCCTTCACTACCGCCCGTCACGGCGTAGCAGGAGATCCAGCGGGTGTAGCCGATGGGCTCATCGTAGCGATGAGGGGTCAGCATCGTGATGATCGTGCTGGCGCTGAAGTACTCGAACCCGTCGCCGAGTGACTGCACTTCCGGTGCAAGCAGGCGCGCCAGCTCCCGGATCGTCAGACGGTCGGTATCGAGCGGCGTCACGGTCTCGATGTTCTGGTCAATGGTCGTCATGGTCTAGGCTCCCATCCTGCGCTCGGCTGCCTCACAAGCGAGCGACTCGTAGTAGTCGTCAATCCACTGCTCCGCCGTCGCCTTCGCGGCCGCGGGCGCATCCTCTGCGATGGCCGGCGTCACGCGCTGCCCGTGGCACTCGGCACACGGCACGTCGTAGTGGCCGGCGAAGTACTCTTCGGCGAAGTCCGGGTCTTCATCGAAGTCGGCGCGCGTCAGGCCGTGCGCGTCGACGCCGGGATCCACGTGCCGGCCTTTGCCGTCGCACGTCTCGCACACGACGAAGACGGCCGGCAGCTCGATGTCCTCACCATCATCGCCGGCTCCCTCGAAGACCAGTACCATGCGCTTCTCATCGAAGCTCGAATACCAGCGGTGATCACGATCGCGTCGGTCCATCAGTTCTCCTCCCACTGCTCGCGCGGCGCAAGCTCCTGCCCAACTGAGTTGTAGGTCCGGCCACACTCGCACTCGATGCCTTCGCCTTGATAGTCCCCGTCCAGCACGAGCGTGAGCCCGCAGGCGCACGTCCCTTCGCCGGGCACCCAATACGAGTGTTCGTAGCGCTGCACGCCACGGTCATGCACCTTGAACGTCCCATCCAGGCACCGCGCGTAGTTGGCCTGCGCGACCTCGTGCATGGCCGGCACGTTGACGGTGCCGGTCTCATTGCACTCGAACCCGAAGCCGGCACCGAGCAGATCGTGCCACTCGAAGAACCGGGAATAGCTGACGACGGTCTCACGGTGGCCTCTCACGATGTGACTGAGCATTACTGTCCTCCTTCGAGCGCGTCGAGCGCCAGCAGATCCTCAGCGCTGAGCGCGGGCAGCGCGTCGAGCGCGTCGACGGCGGCACGCGAGACGCGAGCACGCGCGGCCGCAGCCGCACGAGCCATCTCGTAGTGGTGATGGCGGTCACTGGCGCGACGGTCCTCCTCGCGAAGCGTCGCCTCCCGCTCCTCGCGTTCCAGGCGGGCGCGAACGCGCGCGGCTTCCGAGCGCTCGGACGCGGCATTGACGCGACGCTGCCGTTCCGCCTGCATGGCCGTGGGATTGACGCGGGACGTCAGCACAAAGTCGGGCGTCGCATCGGGGGTGCGACGCTGGCGCAGCTCGGCCGCGAAGACGAGCGCGGCGTTTTTCAGGGTCGTAAACATAGCTAGCAAACCTCCGACACCAAGCATACGAGGTTTGCTAGCAAAGTGCAACGTGAATCATATGAGTTGGTCGGCGCCGGCCTGAAACCCGTTTCCAGGCCGGCGGGGAGGCGGGAGCTACTGGCAGTCGACGCAGTAGCGCTGCGAGGCGGGGATACGAGCGTGGCAGCCAGCACACTCGCGCGTGGCGTTCGAGCAGCCGGTCTCATGCGTCGGCACGCCGTTGATCGTGAGCGCCTGACACTGCGAGCAGCCGACGTGGTAGGTCTTCGTGAAGGGGATGTGGCGCGACTGGTCGAAGCCGCGCGCTCGCAGCTCGTGCAGCGTCATAGCCCCATCGCCTCCGCGTAGTCGCCCCACGTGCCGACGCTCCACTTGCCGCCGCTGTAGATGAGCGTCACGTCGTACGTGTCGCCCATATTGAGGTACTCGAACGCAGGCCACTTGTCATCGGACTCCGCGAAGACCGCTTCCACGCCGCAAGCGCTCAGCAGCTCGTTCAACGCGTACGCGATGCGCTCGTGCTTCGAGGGCGGGTGATAGCACTCGCGCACCCACTCGCGAACGGAGCGGAACTCATTCGGGTCGACCTGGCCGCGAATGAGGCCGAGCACCTGCTCGGCCTGGTCGGGCCACGCCTCACGAACGCGGACGTCGAAGAGATTCACTGCTCCCCCTTCGCGAGCGCTTCGCAGGCGTCGAACGCAACGCTGAAGTCTCGAACCTCGCGAACGCGCGCAAGGTCCACAATCTTGTCGCCGAAGAGCCGGACGATCGGGTGCTGGTTCACCCACTCGGTGCCGACGCCGGCCGGCTTCACGCTATGAAGGAACGCGACGGCATCGGCGAAGGTGCGCGCCACGCCGCCCATATTGCACGCGGTCTGTACGTCGAGCGCCACTTGCGCCCATTGCTGCATGGTTCTCTGCATGGTCGTCTCCTCTACTCGCCTGCCATCACGGGGAAGTTGTGCTTGACGGCGTCGTAGATCAGCTGTTTCTGACGCTTGCCGCGCGGAACGTCGACGCCGCACACCGCGGCCAGCTTCGCCCACGCCGCCCGCGTGAGGTTCATCTTGATGCCGTTCTTCAGGTCCAGCTTCGCCAGCGAGAACGCGGCCGCGCAGCTCGCCCACTGGATATGCTCGCCGGTGATGATCAACGCACCGCTCTTGCTTTTCTCAATTGCCATCGGGGTGTCTCCTTGCCGTTCAGTATGAGGCAAAACTCATATGAATGTCAAATTCATATGAGTGTAGCGCTGGCCGGCTAGCCCTTCTCGGTGCGGAAAATGGGATCGTCGTCTGGCATATCGTCAATGGTCCGGCGCCGCCGGTCGATGCGCTCGGAGAGCAAAGACCACGCCTTTGCGGAGTCCGACTCATGCACTTCCAGGATCGGCGCGTGGACACTCGCCCCGTTGCGGCGCGACGGGATCCCGCGCACGGCCAGCTCCCGCTCGATCCATCCGAGTTTCGGATCGTCCGTACGCTTGCACAACAGAACCCATCGGGGATCGCACGTGCACGGCTTCATATTGCGCGGCTTCCGTCCTTCGAGCGTGCGGCGCCATCCCTTGCAGTCGTTGCAGCCGATGTATGTTCCGCTCGTTCCACTCGCCACGTACTCGCTCACAGTCCCCTCCGTTCCACGTCATCCGCGAGCCAATCGGTAAGCAGTCGCAGGATGAGCGCTCGCAGACTCACCTTCTCCCGTTTCGCCTTCTCTTGCACGGCCGTCCAGAAACCCGCCGGTATCTTGTCGAGCAGATACCGGCGTCCCGTGTTGCCGTGCGGCTTGAACTCCTTCGAGTACCCGCCGGAGCTGAACCGCTGCCGGGTCATCGCTTGCTCGCCTCCTTCTCGGCGGTCAACATGCCAAGCGTCCGCAGCGTCGCGGTATCGACATTGCCGACAACCGTGAAGCTCTCGCCACCGTCGGTGGACGTGTCGATCTCCACGCTCGCGATGAGGTCGCGCGCGGCCGCGAACCACGCAGCACCGACGCCAACAGTCGCCGGCTTCTTGACGGCGGGGGATTCTGCGCGCACGGCCGCAATCAGCTTCTCTGCCTGCCGGATCGAGCAGGAGCATTTGAGCGCAATCCATCCCTCTTCGCTGCACGCCTTGCGTTCGAGCTGTGCGTAGTCTGCGAGCCCCTGACGGACCCATTCGAGTTTGTCTTTTCGATTCATCCTGACCTTCCCTTATGCATCGCTGGATTGATGGAGCCGGGACGGTCCCGCACGGGGACCGACCGAGATCCACCGCCGGCCTTATCGCTGGCGTTCGTGGTTCTCCCTACGCTGGTGCGCGTCCCTGCAGGCGTAGGAGCAAAACTGATCCGCACACACGCGGCACGTGATCGTGATGAACTTCGGCTGATAGCGTTCGTGGCAATGGGCACAGATCGGGCTGTCGTTCGTCATTTCCCCTGCTCCTGGCGACGCTCGGCCGCGTGCTGGTAGTCCGGCCGTCCATCGGCCTCGATGAAGGCGGCACAGACGCAGCCCTTGCCGCAGCGCAGCGAGGGCGACGGGTTGCCGGGTTCAGGACGGTTGTGATCCGCACGGCTGTGGCCGCAGTACTGGCACCTGTCGGTCGGTGTCGGCTTCATGCCGTCCTCCGCTTCGCACGCTGCGCGGCCTTGCGCTTACGCGTGGCCAGCGCCTTCGCGCGCATGGCCGGCGTGAAGGGGTTCGTATCGCCCGTCGCCGCGCGCTCGGCGGCGAGGCGCTTCCCGTGCCGGCGGCGGATCTGCGTGGTCGTAGCGTCGCGCTGGCGATCAATCAGGCGCAGCACGGCAGGCGGAAGAATGTAACGCTTGGGCTCACGAGCGCCGACCTGCGTGACAAAGACGGTCTGGCCGGTGTCCGTCTTCACGGTCTGCACCATGTAAGCGGTCACGTTGCCGTAGTAATCGATGTCTTGCACGACGGCCGGCTGCACGTGCGCGCCGTTGGGGAGGCCGATAAGTTTCGAGAGATGGAGATCGAACGGGTCGGTGGGAAGGACTGAGCTGCGGTCACTAGTGGACATTGGGTATTTACCTCGCCCACTAGTGTACCGCAACAATCATATGAGTGTCAACTCATATGAAATTGCTAAGGATTCGGACAGTCGGCGGCGTGCGTCTCGAACTTGCCGGCACTCTCGCAGGCCGGACAGGCGACGGGCTCGCGGCGGAGCACCTCCGCGAGCTGCGTCAGCTCCTCCAGGCTGCACCGCACCGTGACCTTGAGCCGGCGCTCGTCGTCGTCAAAGTCCACGTCCGTGATGCCGCGGTCGCGAACGCCAAGCGACACGGTGTAGGGCGTCGTGTCGTGCGGCTCGCGCGGGCCGCGCACCTTCCCGCCGAGCATCGCCGCGATCTTCTCGGCGAGCGCCTGCCGGCGTGTGCGGCTATCGTTCCGACCAACCACGACCGCGGCCTGTTGCGTCCACAACGGGAGGAACGCCGGCAGGAACCGCCGCGCGATGTCCGCCGCAGCCTGTTTCGGCGTCTTGATGCGCGCGAACGTCATCGAGGGCGGGGTCTCGGCGCGATGAGACGAGAAGTACGGCGACGCCTCCTGGCCGGTCGCGTCCTTCGGCCAGCACGCCCCGACGTGCACGCGGTCGGCGTAGCGCCGATGGGCGTCAGCGCTCAAGTAGAACGTCGCGCCGTCGCTGGCGCGCGTAATGTGCGGCGTCGCAGTCATGAACTCCTCATCGATCCGAACCGGCGCGAGCTGCCAGCCCTCGCCGAGCATCGCCGCGATCTCGCCTACGTACCCAATGAATGCCTGAGTGAATACCTTGCGCTCGGCTCGCTCCCGCTCGCGTTGTCCTTCCCACGTCTCCGTCATGCGCTCTGCTCCTGGCTAATCGCGCGGCCATCGCGCGTCTCGACCACTATACAGTCTTTGCTAGCAAATCACCAACGCTTTGCGCGCAAAGTTGACGGGACGGCAATATTGCCCGTATGATCGGCATTAACTCGCAATCTCGGAAGAAGCGGATAAAGTGGAAACGGGTCATAGCCCGTTCATCACCGTGATCGCAGATTTTACGAAAGGCGGCTACCGGATGGACAAACACGGAAAGCACAGGGGGTAGGCCAATGAACGGCAAACACACCGCCAGCTCAATCGCCTCGCTCATCTCCAACGAAGTGGAGCCCGACAACGCCGAGCACGTCCTGGCGGCGCTGACTCCCTACCACGGCAAACCCATTTCGACACGGCTGCTGGATCGGTTGCCCGGCGGACGCGTCGAATGGACGCTCCGCAAGCAATACGGCTGGACAGAGATCGTCAATCGTGCGGATCGACAGACGCGCGGCGATAGCCGCGACGCGATCCGGATCATCTTGGCGCGCAGCGAAGCCAGCGTGCCGCTGGATGTGCCGTGGGTCGAGCGCGAGAACGCGCGGTACTTCGCCGGCCGGCGCGAACGCAATCGGCTCCGCGCGGTCGCGCTCGCGGACAACCCGATGCTCACGCGCATGGCGTTCACCATGAACGAGATCGAAGACCTGCACGTCAAACTCGCCTTCGCGAAGAAGACGTTTGCGGCGCTCGTCGACGACGGCACGCCGCTGCATCCCGACCGCTACGTGCTCGAAGAGGCGTGCGGACTGCGAGAGCGCAAGTGAGTGAACTGGTCGTGGTCTGGTCTGGCGCGCTCCACCGACAGGGTGCGCCGGGTCTGTCAACGTATCGAGGACACTCCCAGCTCTATCGGCCACGCCAGCGTGCCGCGCGCGTGGTCGAGCCGCTGATGGTTGGAAACACGGAACGCGAAGAACGCTGGAAGAACGAAGCCCGACGGAAACGCCGCGCTCGTCAGCGAGCGCGCCGACAGATCGAGGGGTTATGAGCGCACGACAGTTTTGGATGGGCGTGATCGTCCTCGTGGTGGCCATCCTCGCCCACGCCGTGATCGGCGCGGCCTATCCGCGGCATGAGTTTCGAACGTGGGGCGACAACCTAATCCGCTGCGACCGATGGACCGGGCGGTGTCTGGTCGTGCGTCCTGACTTTCCGCGCTAAGGGCGAACCGAATGAGCGTTCCCACGAACCCACCGACGAAGCGCTGCCCGAGCTGCGGCGGCATCATGACGAAGGAGCACGGCGTCGTCAACGAGCCGTTGCTCCTGAACCACGGACGCAAAGCGCGGCCCGTGACGTTTTACGCGTGCTCGACGTGCGAGCACTGCGAGGAGGTCTAGAAAATGCCCAAGTTCAACATCATGGTCGAGAAGATTCATTACACGCCGTTTTTCAAGACGTTCGAAGCAGCAACGCAAGAAGAAGCAGAGAAGGCCGCACAAGCGGAAGCCAACGCCTTAACGCTCAAGCAGGAGCTTGACGATCTCGGTTGGGAGATCGGCGACAGCAGCGAGGAATACGAGCTGCGCCCGGAGGTAACGACGCTGGCGAAACCAGAGGTCGCCCCATTCGCCGATCTGAAAGAGAGCGCCGCGCGCGATAAGGCGTTAGACCGGTGGCGGAAAGCCTGAGTCACCAGGAGGTAAAACGATGGGCGGTAGTAAGAAGGACGACGACCAGACCCCGCCGCCTGATGACAAATCCGCGGCAAAGGCTGAGCCGGCGTCTGACGACATTCACTGGTGGGAAATGGCCGAAGACCGTTGTCAGACCTGCGGGAAGTTCTTAGGCTATGGGGTCCGTTTCCTCCATATCGGGCACTGTGAATCATGTCCTCCAATAAAACACTAGCAAAGAGGAGTACGGCGTTATCATGATGTCACGCGACGTCTTCGAGGAGCGTTACCGTCCGCGCGACGCTCCGAGCGGTGAACCCATATGGACACTTCATGAGACGTTAACGCAACCACGCACCCATGTGTGGACCATCGTTACCGGCGACGATAACGAAAGCGAATACGCGACGCCCAACTATCACATCGTCAACGCAATCGGCTACACGGTCACAGAGCAACCGTGGCAGTCGTGGTCTGACGATGCCGTGTGGTGGGAGCGCGAACCAGAGGACCAGTGACCGCTAAACAGCTATTTCCTGACGCCATCATTACCGGCGAGCTGCTCGAACATCTCAGACTGCCGGAAGACCTGCGTTATGAACTTGTGGAAGGACGCATCGAACCCATCGTGTCGCCGACCAATCAAGACCACGCGCTCGCCATGACGCGCATCTCCACCCTCCTCGTGACCCTGATGCCTGGATGGACCGTGATGAGCGGCGATCCGGGCGTCTACGTACGGCGGAAGCCGGACACCGTGCGCGGCCCCGACGTAGTGGCGATCTCCAGCGCGCGCTACGCAGAACGGGATCCGGCGAGTGCGTTTCTGACCGTCGTTCCGGAGCTGGTCATCGAAATCGTGTCGCCCAGCAACGCCGATGAAGACACGGCACGGAAGGTGCGGGAATACGTGGAAGCCGGCGCAGAGTGGGTATGGGTCGTCAGGCTCGACACCGCGACCGTCACGACCACCGACCGGTACGGATGGACGTCTGAACGCAAAGGCAACGAACTGCTCACTCTCCCGAACGGCGCAACGATTCATGCGCGAAGGGTCTTTCTCACTCAACAACCCAAACAGCCGACCAGAAACCGAACCACAGGAGGTACCTAAGAAAGCATGACGAGACAGGACGACGGACGATACAGCCGGCCCGTCAAAATCTATTGAGCCGTTCAAGTGGGCTTCGGTCGAGGCCCGATTCCGGACGGCCGACTCCCCGTGTTCTCAACCAACACGGAAGACGAAGCGCGCCGCTTAATCGTGTTGTGCTGCCCGACGGATCGCAAGGGGCACTACTACGCGCGCGAGCTGGCGGAAGACCAAACACTGGAGAACCTTCAACGATTCTCAGACCGGCTCGCACGAGCATGGGAGCTGGTGCAGAACCAGGCACAACTATGATGTACGCGATTTATCAAAACACCGTCTTCATACTTGGCGACGATCTGAACGAGTGCGTGCTGCTCGATCGGCTGAGCGGCCAGGAGGTACAACGAGTCTGTTACGGTGCGGACACCCTCATCGTAGACCCCACGGACGCGCAAATCGACGCAGCAGACGCTGGCGCGCCCATTCCACCGGAGAGCTGCGCGATTTGCCACAACAATCCTCATCATGAACATGAATGGCGGTATCGCACGCGTGACGGGTATGGTGTCTGTGACGATTGCGGCCGAAACAGAAAGAAGCAGGTGTATCCGTGGCAAAACGAAAAGGACGAACGCGAGCATGGTCCACAGATTTCACCCCACGTACACCCGTCCGGATAAGCATTTCGCAGGTCCCGTCCACGCTGCGCGAGAAGTTTGCTGCGAAGTGCCGTCGTCAACAGAAGTCGCAACGCAACCTCTTGCTTGGCTGGATTCAGAATTGGGTCAACGGGCAGGAACCGAAGTGGATCCCGACCGGTGACCTAGACGAAGACGGGAAACCGGTGCCCGCCGAGTCAGAGGCGCAAGCAGCCTCATGAATAAAACCCCTACGCGCTCCCCAGCCCGTAGGGGTTTTTTGTTGGACGAAACGCCAAAATCGTCGAAAAAGTTGGTTTATGATGCCCGTACCCCTGCGAGTGGCCGGCTCCGCCGGCACGTGCCTGGAGGCTTTTCGTCATGCCTTCAGAGCGGACACCGGAACCGTCCGCAATAACCAAAGACGGAAAGGATTGGGAGGGACGATGGCTCGACACCTCCGCTTCGAGCGAGCGGACAAACGCAAGCGACCCTACTGGCGAGACGAAAGGGTCTTAGGTAAGACCATTACCGACAGACAAAACGAAGCCGTTCTCATCATCGGCAAGGACCAGTGGAGCCGCCAAGAGATGATCGAACAGCTGCGCTGCGGTAATTTCCAAGCCGCGGCCAACCTCTCGAAGATTGCCCACAAACTCCAAGTCGACTCCCTGAAACAACTCACCGGAAAGCATTCGATGGAAGACCTGTTCGCCGAACGAGGCTGCGGCGTCATGACGATGTTC
>Ga0209465_10000868_pt1 | contig 13771 bp, 15 predicted proteins | sample PanSoiPlot1MoBio_FD_188321 | JGI IMG/M metagenome (GOLD analysis project Ga0209465, IMG submission 188321) | Tropical forest soil microbial communities from Panama analyzed to predict greenhouse gas emissions - Panama Soil Plot 1 MoBio (SPAdes)... | ecosystem: Environmental > Terrestrial > Soil...
CGGTCGGCGCGCAGTCGCGCTGTTGCGAACCCTGATCGACCGTCCCGGCCTGCCGGTTGTAAACGACGCGCTGGTCGAGGCCGCATGGCCCGGCTTGGCGATCGAGGACGGTTGAGCACGAACGCCAGCCGGACGCCGCCTTGCGCTGGTCACCCGTGGTCTTGCGACCTTGACAACCCGAGAAGATCCGGCCGACGCGCAGACGATCGACGTTGCCAAAGTCCGCATCACTGCCGCGGGCCGTCCGCCATTGCCGCCGATAATTGATATTCCGGAAAGCATGCCGGGACGTGACCGGTCGAGGAAGCCGGGAGATCCGTGCCCGGAACCCGTCAGGTGCCATGCCGCGTCAGGCAAGTTGCCTCAAGGCGACCTTGATTGCGCCCGGCCGGGCTGCCGTTGCGCGCTTCGATGCGACACTCTCGCCGTGCAGGGCCATTCGCTCGTCGCCCCTGGCTTTCGACTCAGCTTGGTTTTTTCTTTTCGGCGTGATGGTTCTTGTCGCCGTGGCGCGCCCTGTCAGCCAGCCGCGCCTTACCGGCCTGACTCTTCGGCTCGCCGCGGTGGGCGAGATACTCCCGGCCGTCGAGCGGCCCGACATGGGGTGCATCGCGGTCAAGGTAGGGCCGCCCGATGCCGAGCTCTTTTTCGTGCGTGTCGATCCATCTCCACAGCACGTCGCTCGACACCAGCCGGTCGGCACGCGTCTGGCCCTTGACACTTACGATATCAGCGGCCTGCCCGTGCCCATAACCGCCATGGAAGCTGCCGCCATGATACGAGCGGTCGCTCGAAGCCTTCTGGCCGGTCGCGATGGTCTGCCGGTAATTGTCGCGAAAGCCGGCAGTGATGCCGGGCATGAGGCCGGCGGCGTCGAGCGCCCGCAGCGCGCGGTAGAGCGTGACCCGGAAACTCCGATCCATGCCGCCGATCACGTAATCCTGGGTCGCCATGCCGGTCTTCTCGGCCGCATCGGGATCCTTCCAGCCGAAATCCTCAACCACGAATTTCGAAACCGTCTTGGTGACGATCTTAATCTTGCCTTTGCGCTTGACCGCCACCTTGATCTGTTCCGGCACGCGAACCGTATCGACCTTGCGCGTACGCTCGTAGAGTGACCACAGGTAGCTGTCGATGCAGGCTTGGGAGTCGATGCAGTCGTCGACACGGTCGATCTGGCTGCCGGCGGTGACGCTCGTTTCGACCGGAGCCGTAGGATCCCCGGCTGCCTCATGCTGCTTCAACACCGCACGGGCGACGATCAGCATTACCAGGCCGACGCCGACGGCGCAGCAGAGCTTGCGCATGAACCTGCCCCCTTCCCCGACCCGTTCATCTAAGCCAAATCACGACAGTTCGTCAGCATGAAGACGTTCGCGGCGAACCCGGGGACCAACTCGGCAGAATCCAGGCAAGCCGCAGGCCAGAACGTGGACGCACTACGTCGCCAAACGTTGCCGGCCGCAAATCTTGGCTCGTGCTCCCAAAGTGACAGCTCTGGAAGTTGCTCGATTGGTGCCCAGAATAGGGGTTATGGGAACCTATCTTGACTGGAGAGTTCAGCGCAGCCGGTCCCTGGCTTTCGATGGATGGGCGACCAAAAAGGCACGACCGCTGTACCCTGGATAGCCGACGACTTGCAGCGACGCCCAAGTCGTCGGAGTGGGCCAAAGGTAGAAGTTACACCCGAGCATGAAGTATTGATGCACAGCATTCTGCTCGATTACATGTGGCAGCAATGAGGGTGATCCACCTCACACTCAGACGAGTTTTCCTCGAATATAATTGCAAAAAGTTATTTCCGCCTACGTGCGGTGCGCACGCTGGGCATGCTCACGAAGGATGTGCGGCTGGCATTGATGGCAGGCATATTCATCAGCTATCGGCGAACGGACGGTGGAGGTTGGGCCGGCCGCCTCAACGATCACCTGGTTCTGCGTTTCGGCAACAACGTGGTGTGGCAGGATGTGGAAAACCTGGAACTAGGTAAGGACTACCCACCGCAGATCCGCAGGCGGATCCATTCTTCTAATGCGATTCTGATCGTAATCGGGCCGCACTGGTTGAAGGATGGGAAAAAGCGGCTCCAGGACCCGAAAGATGTGCTGCGCATGGAAATCGTACAGGCGCTCAAGAGCAAAGCGCCGGTCATTCCGACGCTAGTTGGCGGCGCGAAGATGCCCCGGGCCACCAAGCTGCCGCCCGCCATTGCGGGGCTCGTTAAGCGTCATGGAATCACACTCAGCGACGTGGATTGGGCGCGCAGTATGCAATTTTTATTTGAGAGGCTGCAGGATATCGGCGCGGAGTCCGGAAACCCGAGCCGCTACCGGACCTGCACACCGCTCTGGACAAAATGCAAACACGGTATATCACGCTGCTAGTCGGCCAAGGCTCGCAGCAAGCCTTGGGCGTGACTCGTGAAGCACTCCGCTTGCTCGACCAACAAATGCCCTCTTACCCGCACGATCATTATCTGCAGATGTCCCGGGGATATTTCCTCAAAAATCAAGCAATGGCCCTGCGCGATCTTCGAGATCAGAAAGGATTTGAGAATCGCCTTCTGGAGGCTGACCGCGCATTTCGCACGATCCAAGCTGAGGCCGAGGTGTATTTGTCGAATGCATACAACGGTGTTGGAAGTGTAGAACTCTTGCACGGGCACTGTGAGCAGGCGCTGCGCTGGACCGACAAGGCCCTCGAACTGGTGCCCGACCATCCCTATGCACTGCATGACCGGGAGGAGGCGTTGCGGTGTTTAAAAGGCGACCCCGTTGGGGCGTGATGATTTTAAGCCTCGCAAACGTGGAAGTTGCGCTAGCTACTTTCCGGCGCAAAATACATCTTTCCGGCCTCGATGTTGATGGGCAATGACGAGCAAAGCCCCGCCGCGGTGAGCGGCGGGGCTTGTTGGAATGCCGGGTAACCGGGGACGGTCTGCAGGCACGGCAACTTCCCTCAACGCGCCGTCGCCTGGTGTCGCTCAATTCGGAATATTCACCTGCCCGCTTGTGAAGGTGATCAGCACATTTGGCGTCGGCGAGTCCGCGATAGCCGGCACATTTGAAAGCGTGATCTGGGGGGCAGCACCGGGCGGGCCGCCGCGCGGAACCGTATGAACGACCTGACTCGGCGGCAACGCCCGCCCATGTCGGAGATGGCCGTACATCAGGTCCATCGCTTGGATGAAGTAGCGATGCAACGGAACGAAGATAGTGTCGAACCCCGGCAACGCATTGATGTTGTCGAGGTGCTGCGCGTTCGTCACTTCGTAGTAGTGCAGCGGGCTGAGCGACCCCTCGACCACGTTGTTAAGCCCGAAGTAGGCGCGCGAAGCAAAGTTGGGCGGAAGAATGCCGTCGTTCCTTCCGGTGACAAAGATGGCGGGAGTCCGATGCAGGTTGCCGAACGCGAGGATATCTTCGACACCCTCCGCGATGCGATGCGCCTGATTGCTCACCGTCCCGGCAACGGGCGTACCGGTAGCGGCATCCTTGCCGATCGCGAGCGAGCGCAAGCAAAGGGCGCCGTCCAGGTCTTGATCTGGCGTCGAGATGCGGTCCTCTTTGGCGCCTCCCGGCGCCGCATTGTTGATCAGACTAACGCCCCCGGTCGGGGGAATGCCGTTGCTGGTGCCGAAGATTATCGCTTCTGCATTGGGTGCGAGCGGCGCCGGCACGCCTCCGGCGGTTCCGGCAAAGCTGTAATTGCAGAGATTGTCGAGAACGCTGAAGCGGCCATAGGCATTGGCGTAAGTAACGGCGATCGCCTGTGGGACATAGGCAAACCATTGCACCGGCTGGACTATGTTCTGCTCCGGCAGGATGCCGAAATCATTGATGATCTTTTGCGCTTCCGTGGCTTGATCGCTCGGCGTCGTGGACGCGAGGAGCCCTTTGGCATGGAGACTTGCGCAACGCTGCGTACCCGGCACTATGTTGAACGGCGCTGTAGGATTGGCGCCATTGGCACAACCCTGAAAAACATTAACCAGCGTTACATAGTCGATCACCGGCCGACTATGGGCCGCCAGCGGGGAATGGCCGCTCTGCACGATCACAAAGCGCGAATTGAATTTCGGGTTTACGTTGGGTTCTCCCACCGCGAGTCCATCAATCAGATGATCTTCGTCCTGCTCGACGGCACGGGTGGACGCTCCTCCGCCGTTCGAGACGCTCGATGCTATGACGATGGTATTTCGTTTGGTGATCTCGATGCCGCGGTGTCGGAGCTTCTCGTTAAGCAGCGAGAATGCGAACTTGATCGACCGGAGCACATTCTTGCCCCAGTCTTTTTCCGGATTCTGTTGCGAATGCGCGTGCTTGAAGGCGAATCGATTGGGCGTCGCAGCATTGAAGGCGGCACGCTGGCTGTCGGACAGTTTGGCTGTGAAGTTCGAGTCATCGCCCGCTTGCGCGGCATCGGCCCGGTCACCTTGGATCAGGTTGACGGTGTTGTTTTGCAAGTCGTGCGCCCCGGTGCCGGTGCCCTTGTCGGTGTAGGCGACCGCGCAGCCATGCTTGAGGCCCCATTCGCCGGCGGTCGCGATGGCGCCATAGACGCCGCGCGAGCCGGACGACGGCGCGGCAACGATGCAGCTATTGGCCGGGTCGAAGCTGTCCGGTATCTGCACCATCATGGTCACATGGCTGCGACCCTCGTGCTGCTCCTCGAAGGCGAGATATTCGTCGCCCGCAATAAGCCCTTTGTTGGTCGCCGGATCCAACGCAGTGCCGTCAGGCTTGACGTTGGGCCCGTATAGAACGGTGAACCCGCCGGTTGTCGATATGTCCACGATGGCGCGATAATTATTGTAGATGGCCAGGCGCCGCAGCTCCTCCTTCGTCGGAGGGTTGCTTATCCCAGGAGGAGTGACGCTCTGGAGGCCCAATGCGCCGAGCCCGGCTGTCAGCAAGTCATTGGTAATGCCGTCATAATGCGTATGCAGGACCCGATCGTGGTCCGCCCGCGCCGGTTCGCCCACTGCGGCAGCGATGAGCGCGGCCGATGACATCGACATCACAAGCGTGACCGCAAACCGAGTTGTCCTAGACATCCGTCCCTCCCACAGCCGCTGACGCTTCTTCATCCACCTTGCCGTATGCCGCCCCAGAATGGAAGCAACATAGGTACCCCATTGTAGTCGTCACCGCCTCACGGCTGACCTTACGTCACACTGGGTAGCCAAGGCGGGCATCGTGCGAGGCACCGATTCGATCTTCGCGGTTGCGCTTGTGACGATCGGCGGTGATTTTCGTCCGGCGTCGCGAACCCATCGTGGTCCCCGTTTTGGGTCAAGGGCGGTCGTGCAGAATCGGAGACAGGCGGGTCCGGAGTTATCTTAATTACGGACACACCCGGACTAAGTCCTTCGCTCGGGCTTTGGGCCATATTGCCCGCGCCGTGCTCGCCGGCCTCACTGGGCTCAATCTCTCGACCACATCACCGACCAAGCATCTTCGGCCCCTTTTTCGGTCTGTTCAGGGGGTTCAGAAATGGTCATCGAGTTCAGCCTTCTCGGCCCTTGGAAACGCCACGGTTTTGGAGACGGCTGCGGGCGCGTGAGCCGGATGCGAGGGAAGCAATGGCCTCGGTGACATTTTCGGCAATGGCGATGTCGGAGCCCAGAGCCTCTACGACCGCGCGACCGAGTTCGTACCAAGTTCGATGAACACCGTCCTTCCACGATGCTGAAATCGGTTGTAAACCGGTCGCCCCAGCCAGCGGCCGCTGCCTTAACAACTTTCACGTTTGCGCGGTACTCATCGGCGATCGTCGGCGAAGCGTTAAAGAGCGGTAGATGGTGCTATCCCGCAAATGCCGCGGCGCGCATCTCGGGGGTGATCGAAAGAACGCCGTTCGCGCAAATGCGGGCAAGCTCATGACAACCGCGTAGCGCTTGCCAATTTATGCCCCACGGCTGCTCTCCTCACGCCTTGCTCTGGTCAAACGATGATGGCCTGTAGCGTTCAATCCAGCAGGAAGATTGGGGGGCCGATGAGTTCCATGCTGAGCACCACTGGAGACCAGTGGGCTTCCGAGTTGCCGACTGACCTGGACCGGGTGCCGAATAAGCTGCCGTCGCTCCGCAGGCGCGTATCGCGCTTCATCGGCCGCTTCCTGACCGCGTTTTGCATTGGTGTCGCCGCCACCTTGGCCTGGCAGTCCTTTGGTGACGTGGCCAGAGGGGCGATCGCGAGTTCGTCCCCGTGGCTTGGCTGGTTGGCACCGCAGGCCGCACCCGTTGCGCAGAGTGCTCCCGCCGCGCCTTCCGCCGATCAGGAACAGATCAACGCGATGTTGTTCAGTCTCGCCGGGGTGCGGCAACGCGTCGATCAGATCGCAGCCCAGATTGCCGCTGGTCAGGACCATGTTACGCGCGGCCAGGAGCAGATCACGCGCGGCCAGGAGCAGACGACGGCCGACATAATCAAGCTGCAAGCGATCGAGCAGGACATCCTTGACAAGATCTCAGCGCCCGCGCCGCGGCCTGCGCCGGTCGCTGCTCCGGCACACAAGCCCGCGCCGCCGGCATCGCCGTCGCAAGCGGCACGCTGATTAGGCCGGTCTCAGGAAGCCAGCGACCTCCTTTCCCTCGAACGTTCTGCATGATCCCCTATAATGAGCTGTAGAACACGCCTTGCGCTTGACCTGGTGCGCGACGGTAGAGCGCGAGGTCGTGAGAGCCCGCGGCTACCCGGTCGAGGTCACTCGCGTCAGGATCACGGACGCCGGGCGGGCAGTAATCGAAAGCCCGTCCGCTAAAGTTGGTGGTGACGCGCCGATAACCGAGCCCTTTTTGCACCGTCTGATTGGTAGCGCTCTGTCGGCCACGGGCGGATACTTGCTGCGTGCTGTGCGACATCACCTTGCCGCCGCTCTCTTGGAGGTGGTACGGCGCAGGACCGACGGTGCCGGCGGCTTCTTGCGCGTGAGGGCCCGCTGCAACTGGCGCAGGTCGCGCTGGTCGAGCAGTCGACCGATCATTTCGTTCGGGATATGCCGCGCACTCTCCTCGTCTGCTGGCTTCTGCGGCTCCCAAATTGAGATGGAAATTCTCAACTGATGAGCACCATGATCGCGCCGATTATCTGAATCCGAGTCAATGCCCAGGATCACGGCGAAGGTCCAGACGATCCTCGCGCAAATCGGCCCTATCGCGGGGGATATCCCTCAGATCATTGCGGAGATCCCTTATGTCACGGCGGATGTCCGCCAGATCTCTGGCGACATCCGCCCGGTTGCCAAATCTCAGATCACGACGGACATCGACTCTGTCGCGGCGGAGGTCCATCCGATCGCGACGGACATCCGCTCGATCGCGACGAATATCAAATCTATCTGTGCGGATGTCTCGCCGATCGGCCCGAATGTCTGCACGGGCTGGACCGGCAAAACCGCGCGGCGCGATTCCGGGGCGGAAGGCAAAGCGGGGCCCGGGGCCGGGACGAAACCCGAAGCGGCTGGGCCCGACGAACCCCCCACGAAAACCCCCACCGCCAAAGCCTCCGTGGAAACCACCACCGCCAAAGCCTCCGTGGAAACCACCACTGCCGAAGCCTCCGTGGAAACCACCGCCGCCAAAACCACCACCGCCCATGCCAGCGTTAACTGTGCTGGAAGCTGCCATCGCACCGATGAAGGTGAGGGTGGCAAGCGCGATCATCGTCCTTCGTAACATGATACGTCCTCCTACGCCGAGCCTGGGCTCGGCTCTTGGCCACCAAGAGCCCCCGCAGTAGGAAAGAACGCGATGATTATCTGATGGTTATATTATCGAAGTTCGGCTCAAAATGCTCAAATCACAAACGAGTTAGTTTCTGACAGATAAGTCAGAATACCTCAGCACCGATTGCCGACTTTTGCGATGCGGTACGGTTTCGGGAGGCTCGCCTGCCGAGTTCGAAAAACTGATCGTCGAAGAATCCGAAAAATGGGCCAAGGACTTTGTGGGCATCAAGGCGAATGACCGGCGACGGCAGCTTTGAAAGGTCAAGGGGGGCCTTGGCGACTAGATTGCCATCGACAGGTGTACCCTAGATAGCTGGCGACTTACTACAGCGCTCAGGTCGGCCGAGTCGGGCCACAGCACGCAAGCGGACACTCGTACCTTTGCGAACGGCGAACACGCGGTCGAGTTGGCGAAACGGAACCATCGCCCCCCGCCTCTATCGGGCAGGTGAAAGGGCTTTTGCGTTTAGGGGGCTCATTCATCGCCGTCCATGCCGCCAGCGAGTCCATGTAATCTCTCCAGCCCGCGATCTTGCGATCCTCGATCGTGGCGATCGACACGAACCGAAGCCGGAACCAAACAGAACGTTTGAGACGACAACCATCCTCAGCTGTGCGGGCAATTTTGGATGATCCGCCGATTCACATCCGCCCGTACTGTTCCCGCAGGCTGCGGGTGCTCTCCGTAACCCCCTATGGGGACAAGCCTTATACGCTCAGCAATCATCGCACCGAGACGACCGATAGGCCACCAAATTCTTCGCACAAAATGCAAAGAATCAACTGACAAGGGACTATTGTGGTAGGCCGCATTGTTGGCGAGTATTCTTCCATGCACCTCGTATTCGAGTGTCACCACCCGCCCAGTGTCGGAAGGATGCACGAGCAGTGAATCCCCTCGGTCGAGTCGGATGTTGCGTCCGTACCCGGAATAGAGGGCAATGAGATTTTCGCGGCCGCGAGTTTCGCGTGGCCATCCCGGAAATTCATAAAGAAATTCGAACACAACATCGTTGGCGAGAGTGTCGAAGTAGTGCTCGCCATCAACATACTTCGATAGACCCTTCATCACTATTTCGAAGCAAGGGTCGAGGGCCTCATGAACCGCGCGCTATCGCCGACGCCCATCTGCTTTGCAGTGACGAGCTGGCGTGCCAACGGATGATAGGCCTGCGGACCGACCATGAGCCAGAAGCGGGCAGTCTCGGTCTGCTGCGCCGTCCGCTTTGCACTATGCTGTCCACCATAGTCCTTGAGCTCGTTGTAATCGGTTGCCCACTCCTTGCTCTCCAGCGAAATCGGAGGGCCCGGCCGGAATTGCGACCCCTTGGTCATGGCAAACGGCTTTACGTTCGGCCATGTCGAGCTTGCCGTGATGGGCGTCGGCACATAGACGCCGGGCGCGGTCCTCGGCCGGTAGGCGTCGGGCGCGTCGGCGCCGTCGTTCGCCCGCGCCTCCAAGACCTTTGCGGCAACGGCTTCGCCAAGCTTGACGCCATCCGTTTTCGATTCGCTATCGGCGATCGAGGCGAGATAGCTTGCGAGCAAGGCTTTCGTGTTGTTCTCGCGCACGCCGTGTCATCGGTCCGCGTTCCTATTTCGTCCACCGAAGATTTGGCGGACCTTTTGGCGAACCTGATCTGATTTTCGGCTAAGTGCTGGTCGGAGTGGCAGGATTTGAACCTGCGACCCCCTCGTCCCGAACGAGGTGATCTAGCGGGCGGCCTTTGAATATTCAGCAATTTTCGTCACGTTTGACGTCCTTTGTTCACCTTCGGTTGCGGCGTTTCGGTGCCGGTTTCGGTGCCGGGAGAATGCACCGCGAGCACCCGACAGATAATCAGGATGGTGATGACCGTAGCGGCTCATAAGGGTTTCGACTGTCATGCCAAGAAAGCCCGCAGCCTCCCATGGATCTGTTCCGGCCTGCATCAACCACGTTGCCGCTGTATGGCGCAGTACGTGTGGAGTCACGTCGGGCCCAAGCCCAGCATCTTTCACAACTGCGCGGAACGCCTTCTTTATCGATGTGACCGGTTCGGAGTTCCATTCGACGGCGAACCTCTGCCCCCGACGCTTCCACCGTCGCAAATGGCCGTGCAACTCGGGGGGCAATGGAATCGACGGTTTGCGCTTCTTAGTCTCGCGTTCGCGTTCGGCGCGCCGATAGAAAACGCCCCGCTCTACGTCAACCCATCCGCGTCCAATGGTCGGTTGTAAAGCCGCACCGCAAACAGTGCTGGCCCTTGTCCCGGTATAGAGTCCAACCAAAATGAATCGCGCCACATGTTGCCGTGAGCGCCGATCTGTCGGCTTACCCTTTTAGTTTTCCCGATAGCGCCATGCAGCCCATAAGAGGCGCGCCGCCTCACTTCTGGTAAGCCAACGCTCGCGTCCTGGCGCCGCGTCTGGCAACACAACTTCGATGATCGCCGAACACAGACCCTCGCGCCGATGATGATTGATGGCGGCACGAAGGTCTTCAAGCTCACGCCTAGCCACCGCACTGGATCTCCGGTACTCGACGTAAAGTCGGCAAAGGCTGCCATTGATCTCAGACAGGACCTTATCACCGAAATAGCGAAGCAATGCTGCGATGCGTTGGGCGGTCTCTTTCGGCCGTGAATGCTTGGGCGCAACGTCTTGCCCGTAGAGCGCTAGAACGTCGGCGACCGGGATGTGAGCCGGCGGACGGATGCCTGCTTGGGCCTCGGCGAGGTGCTTGCGGCTGATGTAGTTGGCGAGCGCTGCCTCAGCCCTTCGACGATCATCAAGGCCGCATCCCGTGCTTTCGCGGTGCTGACCGTCTTTGATGAGCCATACGGTGGCATGAGTGAGTCTGCCGGCTCGGTCATATTGGGCATTGCGCAACCAGAGGCGCGGTCCCTTGCTTCGACGCGGCATAACACCCTCATGTTCTCGATATTCCGCAACGTCGTGTAATCCTTGCCTGCTGTGCGTTCAATAACTAGCCGACCGCGCTTCGCCTCCCTGCGCAATCCACTGGCCGTCATCGAGCCGTCGGGGTACGCGATCGCCGCCGCAACCGCCAAGCGCAACGGCGTATGATCGCCGATCTCGCTGCGGGCCGGTATGTAGCGGGGATCATTCACGCCTTACACGTCCCTGTTCTCACGTACCCAAATTGGGAATACGGGAAGGAGCTCTGGGGCTCCTCCACGATGGCCCACTCGGTCGGGTGTGAGGCGGCCCCGGAACGTATCCGGGAACTTGCAGTACACTTCTGCCAATCGAGATCAATAAGTTACGCCTCTTGTCTGACGATAGGTCTCCGGTCGCAAGTCGGAGAGGTAAGTAGCTCTGCGATCCGGCGTGTTTTGCAGTCCGCCACGTTTCGGATAGCCTGTCGGCGTTATCCTTCCCCCGGTGTATCCATGCGGATGATGAATATTCAGCCCCCGACGTCCCTTCCGTCTTCGCCTGAAGAGTGCGTCAAAATCTATCTGCAGCGGTTACGCACCTTGGAATCGCGGTCCTATCCGCAAATTTCATTTCTTCTCGCTGCGTACATGATGTGGCCAAACAACGAACTGAAGCGGGATAGTTGGATGGCCATCAGTATTGGCCGATTGATCCACAATTCCGGACCGGTACTCACTGCCCCCAACCAAAGCTCACGTGATGAATCCTCACGCAGTGAAGCGGGGACAACACATGAGGATCGTGCTTGGCAGGCCTTTGCACGGTTCGGAGGCTTGGCCGCTGCATTGCGGCCCGCATTCGAGCAGTTGACTGGAGAGATCGCCGATATAGCTGCACGGTGGCCACGGGTAGCCGACATTTTTCAAACAATAATCGACATGAATTATGATGATCGCATCACGTTACGCGGCGGTCCGAGTATCTCGAAAGCGATTGCAGTTTGTGAACTCCACCAAGCAACTCCAGGGCGGAGCCAACTCGCCGCGGCGTGGAGCGAGTTCCATGACGTGGCCCATCTCATCGCTGCCGGTGCCTACCTCGCGCATTACGGGGGCGGACAAGGAGGCTCGATCTTGGATGCCGTCTTTGTAGCACCAGATGCTCTGCTTGCGATGGCGGCGGGCATGGAGACATTTGGTTTCAACCTGAAACCGTTTGGACAACAAGCACCGATACTGAAACTGGGTACGCTTTGGCGAATTCCGCCCGAATGGCTTCCCGAAAACCCCTTTTTACCTTCGCGCCGCCTGACGGATGAGCAAATTGCCTTTTTGAAGGAACGCCGTGCCAGAAAAAAGAGGTAAGACTTTCTGGCGTATCTCACCTCTCCGACTTCGCTCCGGAGAGGTGCCGGTTTCCTCACCGATGTGGATATTAGCATTGCGCGCAGCGGAACGGTCGCGAGAACGGTGGCGCCGCGCGCAACGGGGTTACCACGGGGCGCGGCCATAGCCCGACCGCAGGCCGAAAGGCGGAAGCGGGGCCGCAGGCAGTTCTTCCGCTGCCTAAAGTTGCCGCCGATCTGTCCTGGGAGGCTTCGCAAGGACAGAGCCCGACCGACGCGCCGGCTCCGACGAGCAGTGGTTCGATCGTTCCCGGGCAGGGGTCTAACTCGGCCAAACGGCGGGGCAGGACGACCTATGCCCTCACTCCGCACCTCACCAACGAGCAGATGGCCAAGACCGCACAAAACTACTTCGAGACGATGCTCCGCATCGAAGCCGCCGACATTCAGGAGCAATATCGGCATTGGCAGTTCAGAAAAACAAACATGGGAAGGTCAACGATCCCCCTCAGGATCGGCCGTCACCTGGCCGGCGTGATTACAGCGGCATTCGACCAGGAAACCGTTCGTCTCATGTTGCAGGCATCAGTCAGCAGCATTGCACGAGAGCGTCTGCTTGACTTCAAGGGATGTAGTGGATCGCGCTTTCCGTGGGTTCGCTGTCCACAGTGTCGCCGAGCGCGCAAACGACTGTTCCTATCACATGAACGACAGCTTATGTCCCGCCCGGATTTTGAATTCGTGTGCGTCGTATGCGCAGGATTTGAACCGGATTATCGGATTCGAATGCGGGGGCCAAAATCATACTCGAAGCAGCGAGCCGGAGTGGGCTCGCATTCAGGAGGACTTTGAAAATGGCGCACTTTCGAAGCGCCAGGTTCCCGCCGGTCCGGCGTGTCCGGTGGTTCGCAGCCCACGCAAAGGGATGAGATGCAAGTTCGCGAGGATCAGACGAGACGGCAGCTAACAATCGCTTCCGTGTCGGACCGTTATGGGACATCGAGAAGGAGGACATGACGCATGCGCATCGAGAGCGGGGATGCCGACTCAAACGTCGAACTTGAAGTGGTATTGGTCTGCGAAGGAGATTTACCCCTGAATGTGACCGTTAACCTCGAAGGAGAGGCGACGCCCCCGAAGGCATCCACCGAAGACCAGCGAGAGATGCGCCTGGAGGCCCTCGCGGTTGAAATCGAGTCGGTACTGGGCACGGCGATCATGCGTGTCGCAGCTCTCGTTGCCGAGGCGCACGAACTCCATCGTTACAGGCACGGCGATGGCGGCTTCGAGGGATGGGTCGAGCGACGCCTAAAGATGTCGCGTCAGACGGCCTATAATCTGCTGAACGTCCACAAGCAGTTTGGTGGTCAATGTGTACAAATTTTGGACACTTTACCTCGAAGCGCCCTCTATCTTATCGCTCCCGACAGCGTTCCGGAGGCGGCTCGCAGCGAAGTTATCGAGCGCGCGGAGGCCGGCGAGAAGCTGAGCCACTCGCAGGTCAAGGAGATTGTCGCAGGACACAAGCCGAAGCCGGCTGCTGCTAACAAGAACCGGAAGCCACGTGAGCAAGCGCAGGAATTGCATGATCGTGATGCCGCGCTTAAGGCCACAACGCCGACTACCGCTGGCATCGTCATGGCGAAAGAAGAACCGAAGCCTGTTGAGGCTACACCACCGCCTCATTATGTCATTCTCGGTGCCGATGCGGACTTTGAGAGCATAGACAGAGGAATCGATGTCCTCTACTCGCGGTGGACCGTGCTCGCGTACCAAGCAATCCAGGAAGCCGATACGGTCCGCAAGATAAAA
>Ga0209465_10000869_pt1 | contig 13769 bp, 13 predicted proteins | sample PanSoiPlot1MoBio_FD_188321 | JGI IMG/M metagenome (GOLD analysis project Ga0209465, IMG submission 188321) | Tropical forest soil microbial communities from Panama analyzed to predict greenhouse gas emissions - Panama Soil Plot 1 MoBio (SPAdes)... | ecosystem: Environmental > Terrestrial > Soil...
TTAACCGGCAATACCTTGGCTTTCAGGCCGAGCATCTTCTGACTGCTCGAGTAGCGCTCGATAAGACGCGATATCCCAACGCCGCCAGGCAGTCTGCCTTTCTGCGCGAGTCGATTTCACGACTGAGAGAGCTTCCGGGTGTTGTGCAGGTCGCAGCCGTCTCAGACCTGCCGGCAACCGCGCCCGGCAGTGTCACACTGCACCTCAAAGATCAGCCCGAACTTGTGGCGAACCAGGCGCCGAATGCCCTCGACGTCGTTGTGACTCCTGATTACTTCCAGGCGACGGAAACTCCGCTGCTGCGCGGCCGGACCTTTACCGATAACGACGACGCCACCGCACCGCGCGTGGTGATTGTGAACCAGAAATTTGTCGAGCGCTACTTGAACGAGAAAGAGCCGCTGGGCAGACAGATCACGCTGGAGGCAAGCGGCGCGACTTCAGAGCCGAGCCAGATTGTCGGCGTGGTTGGCAATGTGAAGACCCATTCGCAGTCCGTGCGTGACGACCCGCAAGTTTATGAGCCTTTCTTGCAGCGGCCGATAAGCAGCTTTTCCCTGATCATTCGCGCAGCAGGCGACCCGAATATCCTCGTCTCGGCACTGCGTAACAACATGGCACAAATCGACGCGGAGCTTCCTCTGGCGCAGGTGATGAGCATGCCGGCGGTGATTGAGACGCAGAAGGGCGGGACCCCGTTTTTCCTGCGAGCTCTCGGCGTCTTCGCCGCGATGGCGCTGATACTGGCCGCCATCGGGATTTACGGGCTCGTGGCGTATTCCGTGGGGCAGCGAATCCCTGAAATTGGAATCCGCATGGCCTTGGGTGCGAATAGTCGGGACGTTTTGCGCATGGTGATTGCCGAAGGAGCAAAGATATCGGTCATTGGCGGGCTGGTGGGACTTACCCTGGCACTTCCTCTGCCCAAAGTCTTTAACGCCATGTTCTCCGACCTGCACGTTGGCCAGCCGTGGATCTACGTCGTAGTAGCGATCACCATTCTGCTGGTGGCAATCGCGGCGACGTACGTTCCAGCTCACCGCGCCGCACACGTCGATCCCATGCGGGCACTGCGGCAAGACTAGGTTGGATTGGGCCTCCCGGCGTTGCTGCATTTTTGTGGAAGCCGCATGCGGGAAAACTGCACGTGCAGTTTGAGCGGCAGACGGAGGCTAGCGCGCGAGCGCGCCTCCTCCGACCCCAGTGGCTCTCGCCGAAGGGCCTAACTCCGTCGTCCCGAGTGCCGCTAGGTAGACGTGTCAGGCTTGCATAGGATCGTTCTCAAGAACTCCTTTGTACCGGCAGGACCAACCACCCGAACAATCACTGGCCCCATCTTAGGGAGGGCCAACATTTCAAATGTCAGGAACGGGCAACATTCGCGTTCTGCTACCATCAATTCTGCTAGTAGAGAAATCGACTTGCCGTCACCCGGAAGACGAACAGCAAAGCCGTCCTGAAGTTCCTTAATTTCAAGGACTGCAGACCTAAACAGAGCAAGGAGCGTTGCTTCGCGATCGCGCAATTCTTCTGTCGTCAGAGAGCAGGCTGCTGATACCTTATCGACGTCCTTCATGGCCGGCTCGCTGGTGGCACGACTCCGTTCATGCGGAGATATTCGACCATCTGTCCATAGTGGTCATACGCGTGCATCAGCGACTCCACTATCAGTCCTGAGCGAGTTATTTCGTCCTGTTTCAGCGGCGAGATTGGCGATGCATTCACGGATGGGATCAGCTGGCCGATAGCTTCGGTGGCTCTGTATAGCTGTGCGAATGAGCCATTGAGGTAATTGAGTATCTCGGTTTTAGTCCTTACAGTTTCAGGCCCAAGTTCGTCTCCGGCATCTGCCGGTGGCTGCTCTCCCAAGGCCGCTGCAGCCAGAATGTAGTTGGTCGCGGACAGGTGTTTAACCATCTGACCAAACGTGCGCACGCCCTTGAATTCTCCATCAGTCGGCGCAAACCCGAACTTGTCGGCGGGCATGGCCTCCACTGCAGGTATGATCTCTTTCTCAGCGATCCTCAACAGGGCTTGCAGTGCATGCTTTTCCCGCTGTGCGTCCAGGGGCGCCATATCCTTTGTGTCAACCACCTGCCGGCCTGCCTGCGCCAAAAGATTGCCCGCAGTTAGCCACACCGCGAGTATCGTTATCCATTTCACTTTCTGCACGATTCAGTTCTCCTTCATGCGAACGAGTTCTGAATTACTCGGTCCGCCATTCATCACGATACGACTTAAAGCTGACTTTAAGGCAATTGATATTTTGTAAACAATTTGTCTGCAGGAGCTGATTGAGCGTTACCATCGTGCATGGCTCAATTGACTATTTCGCAGGTTGCACGGGAAATTCGACTGCGGCCCTCAGCGATTCGCTATTACGAGCAGATTGGCTTGCTTCCCCGGGCAGAGCGACTAAGCGGGCAGAGACGTTACGATCCCACGGTGCTTTATCGCTTGGCAATCATTCAGCGGGCACGCCAACTAGGTTTCACATTGAGCGAAATTCGACATTTGTTTTTTGGTTTTCGTGATACGACTCGTGCTTCAGAGCGCTGGCGCACCCTGTCGCAGAGGAAGCTCGCCGAGTTAGACGATTTGATGGATGGAATCAAGGCAGTGCAAGGAGTGCTGAAAAAACTGATGACAAAATGCCGGTGCGAAACCTTGGATCAATGCGGCAAGGGCATATTTCAGAATATGAATAGAGATGTCGCCGCTAGATCCCTCCTAGGAGGTCATGGCCGTCGGGAGCGACCGTCGACGAGTTCGCAAATCTGACATGGTACGCTGGGCATAAGCCCGTTTCTGGCATAAAAGACTGCGGCGTTAGCCGGAGCAACACTCCTTCGGCAAGAACGGCTGTTCCTGACGAGGGATTTTGCTGGAGGGAAGGTAAGGGTGCTATGTAACTACAGATCTCGAAAGCAGAAAAGTATAGCGGTGATGGGAAGGGAATTGCTGCGATTCAACGGTGCTGTCGAGCGGGACCCCGCCATCGATGCGTGGATGAAAGAGCATGCAGGGGGACTGGGAGCCATCGCACATCAATGGTTTGAGGTGATGCGAGAGTGCGGGGATGAAGTCCGGGAGCTTTTGCATGACGGCTGTCCGGTTGCATGTTTGGGAGATGCGCCCTTTGCCTACGTCAATGTATTTACTTCGCACGTAAACGTGGGGTTCTTTCACGGCGCAGCGCTGCCGGATCCAACCCGCTTGTTGCAAGGCACCGGCAATTTCATGCGCCATGTGAAGCTGAGACCGGGATCGGCCACCAACGCCGCAGCGCTAAGCAGGCTCATCGATGCGGCGTACTCGGATATAAAGGCGCGCGTCGAAAACAGCTAGCTCAGGTGAGGTAGAATGCGGACTCTGGCGGTTTCGATTTCTGCCGGGCGGCAACCCTGCTCCTCGCACACCTCAACCAGGTCTCTCCGGTAAATGGCGGATTGCTGGGAGCAAAGTGTAAAAACACGTCACATGAAACCAGGTTCAGCCGATCGGCAATCTTCAGAAGCGAAGGACCTCGTTGTCTACGACATCCTCCGGGAGTCGAAGTGCGCTGATTGTGGAAAGGAGCTGTTGGGCGGCGATTTCCTATTTATGGAGGGCGGACGACCGCTTTGCCTCAAATGTGCCGATCTCGACCATTTGGTTTACCTGCCCAGAGGCGACACCGCTCTGACCCGACGTGCTCGGAAGCACAGCGCACTTTCCGCCGTGGTGGTTCGCTTTAGCAGGGCTCGCAAGCGCTACGAACGCCAGGGAGTGCTGGTCGAAGAATCTGCCCTGGAGCAGGCCGGGGCAGAATGCTCAGCCGATGCTGAGCAGCGCAGAGTCGGGCGCGAGCGAGCCGAGATCTATCGCGATAAACAGGATCAGGTTCTGGCGATGCGAATGGCCGAATCGATTCGGCAGATGTTTCCAGGCTGCCCGCCTGAGGAGGCGCGGGCCATCGCATTGCATACGTCGGTTCGTGGCAGCGGCCGAGTGGGTCGAACCGCCTCCGGGCGAACGCTAGAAGAAGAAGCGTTACGAGCGGCGGTGGTGGCATCCATCCGCCACAGGCATACGAAATACGATCGCCTTCTAATGAAGGGACTTGGCCGCGTGGATGCCCGAGACGCAGTTCGCGACGATATTGATCGAGTGCTTGAACGCTGGCGGCGCGCTCCCGGTTAGCGCCGGCACTGTGCTCCGAGGATGGGGCCAGCCGTCTTCAGGTGCAATGTACGTGAGCTGTCTTCCTCGATGTTTCCTACGGCAGCGTAGCCGTCGGTTAATTTCGTCTGCAGAGAAGGACTCGCGAACGAAATCGCCGAGCCGAGGCTGTTGAGCACCACCCTCTTACAATGATCTAGATCCTGCACGCATCGGCTGTGTTCCGGGGACGGCTTCCCAAAATCCCTGCGTTGGTCGCCATCATTCGGGAGTGGCCTTGACGAATACTAGCTTGTCTTGAGAAAGCGAAGGTTGGCCGCAATTGGTGCCGTCGCAGTTGCTGACATCCACAGGCTTCGCATCACCTGCGCTGTAGAAGACATCAACCCACTCTATAGTTCCTGACATCGCCGGCTTGGTCACTTTCTCCACATACACGCGTTTATCGCCATACGTGCGCGACCATCCTTCCAGGTCTTCCACCATCTTCAGTTCCTGCGCCGATGAGGGATCGTAGGGCACAGGGGTCACTGCTCCGCTGTGCACCGTGAGCAGGCCAACTCGCGCGTGGCTTCCCGGTCCACCCTGCAACAAGATGAGGACCTCACCCGGACTGTCTGCACCCGCCCCCACCAGCTTGGTAATCGAGGCGACAGAGTAAAGTTTCCTACCTTCACCGCCGGCGAGAGGAATCCGCATTACATCGCTTCCTCGCAGCGCGAGAATATCAGCCGTTCCGGGTAGAAATACCGGAGAGCGATATCCGCCGCCCGAAGTCAATGCGCGATTGCTGCCGGAATTCAAATCGGCGACCCAGAGATTGCCGCTGGTGACCTCGTCTCCTGGTCCTTTGAGTGTGCCTGCACTCGCGCCAAAGCCAAGAAACTTGAGTATGCGATCGACAAACCCTGGCGAAGTCGACTGTTTACCGGCCGCCGCGGGGGGTGAGTTGGACTGGGTTTGTGCTACGACGGGAGGGGACATGATCACCAGGAACAAGAATGCGGTGTTGAGTCGCTTCATGGTGTGGCTATCTTTGGCAGGGGCTTGACCCGGCCTGGTTTGCGCCAAATAGGACGCAGAAGATGTTGTCGTAGGCGACGACGCTGATTCGGGTGTCCTTGCGGGGCACCGTGACCAGCATGCGCTGATCCTCGGGACCACGGACGAAGTAGATCAAAGCATCTTTGCTCTCCCACACCAGCCAACTCGTCAACCCAGCCGGCGAATTCCCTGTGCCGCCTCCTTCCACAATTCGTGGAAGTTCCTGAGTCGAGACCAGCACGCCATAGTTGGCCGGCAACAGCAGAAACTCTACGGCGAATAGAAAGATCAAGAGCGCGGTCAGTATTCTCGAGAGCGGAGTGATAGAGGCGCCGCCACGCCGAATGAGCACAAGTATCCCACCCGTCAGGAGAGTGCCCGCGAGCAAGGCACTGAAATACAGCGAGAGCCTAGCTTCGTTGGTGAGCAAGACGGAGCTCAGCCATTCATCGGGCAAATGTTTGCGCAGCAGTACATTACCGAAGACGAAGCACTTTCGCAAAGCAAACTGGATGAAAACAACTGCCAGGACGATGCCCAGCAAGGGCAAGTGGGTGGGCTTCGCAGACCAGTCTGCAATCCGCTTGCGGAGGGCCTCTTTTACAGACAGAGGTATAAGCCGATAGGGGATGTAGCCGAGGGCAGCCAGTATCAAAACAACGATCAGGATGTTAGGAACAGAGGAAACGAGATACACAAGAAAACGACAGCCCGCGAACAGGTACTTTTCGTCAAAGATGTCAAGATTGGTGGCTGCGCCGAAAGTACTGAGCTGAAAACGAAGCGTGAGATAGCCGAATAGGTATAGCAGAAAAGATGCGAACGCGGCATAAGCCGTCCATCTTCCCGCCAATCCTCCCAGTTCTTCTGTGAACTCACTCCACAGATCAGCCATCCTATTTTCCTGTCATGACAAATGCTGCCCAGTAGAAGGGATGACTGTACTCCGGGTGAGACTTCACCGCAACCAGCGCCAGCCTTGCCGCCTCGGCGGGATTCGTGCTCTGGCCCTCACGATAAAAGCTCTCCATCCACAGCCTGGTGGATGCTGCATTCACCTCCCAGGACGACAGCACCAGTGTACTGGCTCCGGCATAGAGCAGCGAGCGCACCATGCCCAGCGCTTCGCTGGCGTGGGTTTCCTGCACTCTTCCGGTCTCACACGCGCTTAGGACGACAAGGCTGTTCTTCTGCAGAGGCAAGCCGAACATCTCGGCTGCGGTGAGGCGCCCATCGGCCGGTGGCGCTGGCTTGAACTCGAGATATGACAGCAAGGGATCGCCGGCGTTGAACTTCCCATGCACCGAAAGATGCACGGCGTTGTAGTTGCTCACCAACGATTCTATTTCTGGCTTGCTTACGAGATTATTCGATACCACCTTGCTGCGGCCGGGATAGAGCTTGCCGATGGCCTCGACTTCGGCGCTAGCGTCGGCGATGGCTGGGTCTGCCGCAGCCAGCAAGTGAACGTTTTTCAGGTTCGACTTTTGATCCAGCGTGGCCAGCACGGTCGCACTGGGAGCGTAGGAGAGCGCATGCGTCTCTCCCAGAAATTTGCCCGTACCGGGATCCAGTAGCGATTGGAAGGGGATCGAAGTCAGCTCCTCCTGAGCGACGATGACGATGTGGTTGGACTTGATGTAGGCGAGCGCCGGTTGAATGAGAAACAGAAACAACTGGCGCGACATGGTGTCGTCAAACTTAACGTCAGGAGTCTTCTTGGCTGCGACCAGACTGTTCTGCAACGCAGCAGCCTTGGAAATGAGTTCGCTGTGAGGCAGGAAGACGTTCTTAACCTGTACCTCAGTTCCATTAATATGCCAGAGAATTACAGCCGTCTCAGTCACCACGTAATAGAGCATGTCATAATGGCCGGCGCTAGCCGCGCGCTGCACGCTTTCCAGCGATACGGGCTCGGAGGATGTGAGTTCCTTGAGCTTCGGTGCTTCCTTGGCAATTTGCGTCTCCAGTTCCTGATACTGCTGCTGTAGTCCCGAAATCTCGTTTTCGAGGCCTACAATCTCTTTCGTGTGTTGGTCACGGCTCTCGCTGGAGATGAAGTTAAACAGCTTCTCCTGTTTGGCTGCGATGCTGGCCCTCAGCGTTTGCAACTCCGAGAACAGTACGCTATCCCGGGGTGTCTCCAAGCCCAGCGACCGGGTGGCGAGTAGGTCGGCCATGGCGCGGGAACGGGCGCGCTCCAACAGAGCAAATGCCTGCGGGTATTGCCTGCGGCTCAGCAGGATCATCGCCGGACGGTAGTAATCGTTGATTTTGTCTTCCAGGAACGCACCACGCGCCTGCTCATCGCGGAGCTTGCGGCGGTCCTTCTCCAGCAGGGCAACCGATTGTTCATATTTCGCCAGAGCCTCATCTTCGTTGCCTTTCATCTCGGCCAATTGGCCTTGGAGGGACAGGTCGGAAGGATTGAGATCCTGCACGATCATGCCTTGCTGCTGTAGTCGCGCCTGCCAGGCTTGAACTCCCTTGACGGCATTCTCAAGGAGTGCAAGCGTGGCAGGATTGGCGGCACCGGTGGTGAAGCGCTCTGTTACCAGCACATCTTTGGGTACTTGAGGATTGAACTGTTTCGCATAAGCCGTCGACTGGTAAGCTTCTTGGGTTTTTTGGATCAGTGCCTTGCGGGCGTCCAGGTTGTTCAATATGTCCTGGAACGTCCGAGACAAGAAGTTGTAGCCCAACTCCTGCGTGATAGCCAACGCTTTCTGATAGTTTGTGCGCGATAACTCAATCGACTGGTAGCAGACGTCGAAGTTGTGCTGGTAATCGCATTTTTCCGCTATCTTTTCATAGATATCGCCGCGGTCCGAGTAGGCGAGGTAAAGCTGCTGCTTGTCTTCAATCTGACTGCTCATGGCCAGCGCCCGGTCCAAGTACTCGCCTGCGGCCACCAGATTGCCGCTCTTGACTTCGATCTCACTGGCCACGTCTAGTGCTTCGAAGTAGAAGTCCCGGTTGCCACAAGTTTCTCCCACACGAATGGAATCGCGGGAGTGTCCCCGGGCGCCATCGATGTCTCCGCTCTTCATCTCCGAGTACGCCAGACGCGACAGCGCCTTGGTTTGGTAGTCCGTGCGATTAGCGTGCTTTGCCAGTTCAATAGCGTTTTGGTAGAGAGGTACGCCCTCACCCCAGCGGTTGGTGTAGCGCAGGATGTCACCCATTTTGATCGCACTCCAGGAGGCGTCGGCGAAATCCTTCTGCTGCACAAACAGATCCAGACTGACTTTCAACTCGTTGTAGGCGATAGCCAGGTCGGAAACTGTTCCTGAGGCATCACCAGTTTGCCGGACATGAGTTATCCATCGATCAACTCGAGCAACGCCGTCCTGCTGGAGTTGCTTGGGATTTCCACTGACCTGGGAGAAGGACGGCTGCGCTATTGTGCACAAAGTAAGCAGGCACAACCATATTCCTCGAGAGAGCAGTCTTACCGGGCCAAAGGTGATCATGTAACCCTCCGATGAGGGTGGCCTTCGCCGCACCTGGGTGTGCGCGGGCAGGCAGTATCATAGCCCGATCTTTCCTCCGCAACAAATTCAAGACGACTGCGGTTGCTGGAGGCCTATTGCTAGGCTAGCATTTCCTTTCAGGCTCTACGTCAGGAAGGTGACGCGTGACAACTCCCCAACAAGCTGCGATCGATGGTACGGTGAAACGCGACGCGGAGCTCGCGGCTTGGGTGCGTGACGCTCGACGAAAGACACTGGAAGTAGTGTCGGATTTGTCAGACGAGCAACTGATGGGACCTCAACTGCGGATAGTGAATCCGCTATTGTGGGAAATCGGGCATGTCACCTGGTTTCAGGAAAAATGGGCGCTGCGGCACGCGAGGGGCGAGGCTCCGATCCTGGCGGACGGCGACTCGCTCTACGATTCGGCCGCCATCCCGCACGATACACGTTGGAGCCTTCCGCTGCCCTCGCGGGCGGAAACGCTTGCCTATATGACGATGGTACGCGACCGCGTTCTGGAACGGATTGAGCAAGGAAACCTCACCGAGGATGACCGCTACTTCATTATGCTGGGCGTCTTCCACGAGGATATGCATACGGAAGCCTTCACGTATACGCGGCAGACGCATGGGTGGAGTGCGCCGGTATTTTCGGGGCTGGAGCCAATGAGTTCCGGTGAGGCGGGACCGCTGCGAGGGGATGCGGAGATTCCGGGTGGGCGCTTTCTGCTGGGTGCGAGTCGGGCGGAGCCATTTGTTTTTGATAACGAGAAATGGGCACACGTGCTCGAAGTGCAGCCGTTTGCAATCGCGCGGGCTGCGGCGACACAAGAGGAATTCTTGGAGTTCGTGGAGGGACGGGGCTACCTCCGCCGGGCATTCTGGAGCGAGCCGGGCTGGGGCTGGCGTGAAGGCGCAGGCGCGGAGCATCCACTGTATTGGAAGCGCGAGACGGCGGGACGCTGGCTGCGGCGCAATTTCGATACGTGGGTTCCGCTGGAGCCGCACCGCCCCGTGCTGCATGTGAATTGGTGGGAAGCGGAGGCATACTGCCACTGGGCCGGACGAAGGTTGCCGACCGAGGCCGAGTGGGAGCTCGCGGCCTCAGCCGTACCGGGGGATTTGGGTAACGAACTGGGGCGAGTGAAGCGCCGCTTTCCGTGGGGCGATGACGCGCCTGGGCTGAAGCGCGCCAACTTGGGCTGGCGAGCGATGGGCACCCTGGATGTCAACGCACTTTCGGAAGGTGACAGCGCCTTCGGCTGCCGCCAGATGATCGGCAACGTCTGGGAGTGGACTGCCAGCGATTTCGGGCCATACCCCGGATTCGAGATCGATCCTTATCGAGAGTACTCGCAGCCCTGGTTTGGCACTCACAAGATCCTGCGCGGCGGCGCCTGGCCAACGCAGCCGCGCTTGCTCCGAAATACCTGGCGGAATTTCTACACACCGGATCGCCGCGACGTGTGGGCAGGATTCCGCACCTGCCGGGCGTAACATCAACAAGTGAAGATCGTACTAGTGACGCCCGCCCCCACACAGGCACATACTGGGAACCGGACCACCGCAGATCGCTGGGCACGGCTCCTCAGCGAACTTGGGAACCACGTCAGTCTGCGGAAAGAGTGGAATGGAGAAGAATGCGACCTACTGATCGCGCTACATGCGCGACGCAGCTTTCCTTCCATTCAGCGTTTCCGCCACGAACGTCCGCTCGCCCCGCTCATTGTCGCTCTGACTGGCACCGATCTGTATAGCGACTTGGAGAACAGCCGGGAAGCGATTTGTTCGTTGGACCTAGCGTCTAGGATCGTGGTCTTGCAGGCGCTCGGCGTGGAAGCCGTCCCCGAAAGCGCGCGTCGAAAAGTGCGCGTGATCTACCAATCTGCTGAGCGCCCCTCATCATCCCCGCCGCGCGAGGAGAGCTGTTTCCAGATTTGCATACTAGCGCACCTGCGAACGGTAAAGGACCCTCTGCGGCCGGCCTATGCCGTACGTGAGTTGCCACCTTCTTCCAGAATCTGCTTGAAACACGCTGGCGCCATGCTCGACCATGATTTTGCCAGACAAGTGGAAGCGGAGCAGCGCGCGAATCCGCGCTACCGATGGCTGGGACCTCTCGCACACGAGAGTGCCGTCGACCTGTTGGCTCGCTCTCACATGCTTGTACTCACGTCGCGCCTCGAAGGTGGAGCCAACGTCATCAGCGAAGCAATCGCTGTATCCGTACCAGTCATTTCGTCGCTCATACCAGGCTCGGTTGGTATCCTGGGACCGGACTATCCGGGATACTTTCGCGTCGGCGACAGCGCTGCCCTGAGGCAGCAGTTGCAGCGCGCGGAGTCCGACGACGGGTTTTATCGAGACCTCCAACAATGGATTGCAAGGTTACACCCCTTGGTTAGCGCGGCCCGTGAGCGCGAGACGTGGGGGGCGTTGTTGGCCGAGCTCAGTTGAACGTTTCGCTCTACTGCCGCGTAGCCGACTTCAATTCTTGGGGAGGTCAGTGCGGTTCCACCATCCGCCGCCGAGTGCCTGAAATAAAGCGGTGGTGTCGCTATATCGATTCGCCTGGGCCTGGACGAGATTAATCACGGCTTGTTGATAAGTCTGTTCAGCGTTTAGCAGCGCCAGATAGCCAACATAACCCGTTCCGAACTGCTTTCTCGCGAGGTCGAGGGTTACGGTAGCAGCGTCCTTGGCGGCAGACGCGGTCTTCAAGGCATCGGCGTCCTGCTGCAACGCAATCAAGGTGTCGGCAACATTCTGAAAAGCGGTGAGGACCGTGCTGCGGTATTGTTCGCCTGCCTGAGTGTAAGCGGCTCGCGCAGCTCGTTCGCGGGCCGCAAGGGTGCCCCCCTGAAAGATGGGCTGCGTGACAGCGCCCGCGACATCCCAGAAGGCGGTGCCGGAGGAAAACATGGAAGCGAATGTTAATGCCATGCTGCCGGCATTCGCAGTCAAAGGAAAGCTCGGAAGCCGGTTCGCGACCGCAACGCCAATCTGAGCGCTGGCAAAATGCAAGTTCTCCTCGGCCTGACGGACGTCGGGACGTTGCTCCACCAGTTGCGAAGGAAGGCTGAGCGGCAGTTGCTGCGGTAGTTGCAGGCTGGAGAGCTCGAATTTTTCAGCCAATTCCTGGTTGGGAAATCCACCGGAAAGCGCAGCCAGTAGGTCGCGTTGTTGAGCCAACTGTTTCAGGAGAGGCGGTAATGTGGAGGTGACTTGCGCCAATTGTGATTCCTGCGCCGCCACGTCGAGCCGGCTCACATAGCCCTTCGCAAACTGGTTGCGTAGGACCTGCAACATGTTGGTGTTGATGGTGATGAGCTCCTGCGTGCCAGCAATCTGCTCGCGAAATGATGCTTCCTGAATGGCTGCGGCGGCTACGTTGGAGCTCAAGGTGATATGTGTCGCGGCCAGGGCAAACCGCGCCTGCTCTTCTTGCGCCTTCAGGGACTCCACACTCCTTTTGTTGAGGCCAAACACATCGGGTACGAAGGAAACGTTGACCTGCGGTGTGAACAAACTGTAGTAGAGCGCGCCCGAAGCGGTAAAAGGCGAGGCCACACTCGATGTTTTCGAACGGTCCGCCGAAAAACTTGCGGCAGCACTGGGATAGTAAAAGCCTCGCTGCGCGCGGACATTCTCTTTTGCGACTACCAACGCCGCTTGCGCCGCTTTGAGGTTGGGATTGGCCTTCAGCGAGCGCTCGATGAGGTCATTGAGCGGCTTGGAATGAAACAAGGTCCACCAATCACCGGCGATGTCGCCGCCTTCGACAATGTGTTGCGCCTCGCCGCCTGAGACGTTAGGAGTGCTGCTCGTGGTCGCAACAGGTGTCGGGGTGTAGCCACCGACTTGTGGAGCCGCGGGTCTCTTGAAATTGGGTCCGACAGCGCAAGCAGCAGAGAACAGCAAAACAGAGGCTGCGCTGAGGCTACGGGCGATGCGCGATGTCGACGTGTACGTCATTCGAGTCGGTTCCTTAGGGTTTACGATGCATGCTTGTTCCGTTGATGGCGGCGGGATTCGTGGCCTTGGCGGCCGTCGCTCCGCCGATCACCGGAGGATTAGAATCGCGATGGCGCGAAACGCCGGACATTGTCACCGCAGACGAAGCCACCGCCGGCGGGCGAGGCGGCAAAGCGTTGCTTACAAATCCGTTCTGAATCGGTACTGCTTTCGCCAGGGGGACGGCGCGCCCTGGGTTGGTCTGCGCAATGTCTGACGGCTGTCCATGCGAACTAGCTTTCTGGTCTTGCGAACCCTGATCAGCGCGACTGCCATTCCTTCCACCTGTGCCGCCATGAGTTTGATCCGGTTCGGATTTGTTGCCTTGTTCTCGCAAGTGAGTATCGTTGTGCTGTCGTTGCGGTGCGACGCCGATTCTCTTTTTGGCTTGCGTGTTCGATCGACCAGAAGCTGCCGCGTGGCCGCTGGCGCCTGGGTGGCCGCTGACCCAGCTCGCAGAAGGGCGAGAAGCGTCCGACGAGGACTCCGACTCGGACGGGGCGGCGCTGGCGTCGCCAGCGAGCAGCAACGCGCAGGCGATCATTAACAGCGGCCTGCCTGTCTTCTTCATTCGAGATCCTCCTCCACCGCTGCTGGTTGCGCCTCCTCGCGAAGGAAAAACATTCGCAGCGCCGGCACCGCGATGAGAAGCATGAACGGACCAATCAACATACCGCCAACAATTACCGTCGCCAGCGGCCGCTGAACCTGACTTCCGATGCCCGTTGAAATGGCTGCCGGCAACAATCCGAGACTTGCCGACAAGGCTGTCATCAGCAGGGGACGCATCCGGATCGATGCCGCGTGGAACATGGCGTCCACGGGCTCCCGGCCATGATGCCGCTCCTGGTTGTAGAAGGTGATCGTGCTACCTGACTTCACGTGCATGGTCCCCGGCACGAACCGATAACTTGAGATCACGCCGCCGGGAACTGCTCCGGCGCCAGACCCGTCAGCGCCGTCAAAGTGCAGACCTGCCCGAAACACCCAATCCTTCCATTGCGTAGCTTGCAGATGGCACTGCGCACAGGAGAAGGAATTCTGCGGCGTGGTCTGGTACGTGCCGTCTGGATGG
>Ga0209465_10000870_pt1 | contig 13755 bp, 11 predicted proteins | sample PanSoiPlot1MoBio_FD_188321 | JGI IMG/M metagenome (GOLD analysis project Ga0209465, IMG submission 188321) | Tropical forest soil microbial communities from Panama analyzed to predict greenhouse gas emissions - Panama Soil Plot 1 MoBio (SPAdes)... | ecosystem: Environmental > Terrestrial > Soil...
CTCAGCCGTCAGATCAATCGCCACCGCCGGCTTTCCCATGGATCATGCCCTCCGAATCAGGCATACATGATCCAATAAATTTCTCGATCAGGACACTAGCAATAATGCGACTTCCGGCGAGGGTGCGTAGATAGGGGCCTGGCGCCACTTTTTGCGATTGCCTCGATGTCGTAGCGCCGCAGCAGCGCACAAGCTGCCAGGGCAGGGTCAGGCGCGCTTTGAACACGTCTGCTGCTGCCCAAAATCAGCAAATGCGCCGCCTTGGTTACCGACCTTCCGTCTTGCGCGTGTCGAGGAACGCCGAGGAGGCGATCTACGCGCGCTCCTTGCCGAGCTCTCTCATCAAGGCGTGCCCGAATTCGGCGCCGGCCTTGGTAAGAGACTTATCCATGGCAAGCATCATGGCGTTATAGAACCTTTTCCCGGCAGGAGATGTGAGGAAAGCCAGGTATTGGCGAAGTTCTGGAATGCTCGCTTGGCGATAAGTATACGCCAGCTCGGGCCATACCTGGTCCTTGATTTGGGCGGCTATCGCAGGACGTACTTGCTGCAGAGCCTGGTCGATAACCCGGATAGCGTCGGGCGACAGGACAGTCGTCTTTTCGTCGGCCGCCGCCATGCCGATGGCCGTTGCCCGCCCCAGGTTAAAAGCGATATTGGTCGCCATTTCGGCCAACCGCAGCGAGCCTTCGATCTGTCTCAATACTTCGGCTCGCTCCGGCTTGCTCTTAAGCTCCGCCAGAAGTTCCCCCGCTTTCTCTTTTATCTGGGCACTCGCATCTGCGTTGTTGCGCGCATTCTCGAGCGCGGTCATGCGTGCCCCGAGCGGTGACTTGTAGAAGGCGAAAATGACGTCGAGATCGGCCTTGCTTAGCTTGCCCTCCATCGCGATGAGAAGCTCGCGCTGCAGCGTTTCGGGTGCAAAGGCCGCATCAATTGCCGGATCCAACCCCGCGAGCGCCTTTTCCCGATATGCAGTGTTGGGACTCTTCGCGAGGGCCTCCCTCGCGCTCGCCTTCATGGCAGGACCCAAGTAGTCGAAAGAAGAATCGAGGCCGACGAGCTTTATGAGCTCCGGCAATCTACTTGGCGATTTAGTTTCTGCAGCCAGACCGACGGCCGCCAAACCGACCGTGAAACCCAGCGCAATGGCGGAAATAAACCAAGCCGTTCGGCCGCTGCACACTGCCCTCAAAGCCCCCATGTTGCCCTCCTGTTGCGTTCGGCCGATGTCTCAATTGCAAATGTGGCAATCTTGTAGCCGGCGCCGGTAGCCGCTGGCGCGAAAACTTCATCGCCAAGCGATTCTCATGAATCATCCACACCATTCGAGGTCGTATCAGGATGCGCTCACGAATTCATCGCTGGAAATGTAGATGCTTCCGCCGCAACGGTTGAAAGCCGCAACGGATGAAAGGAGTAGTGAATGTGCGCCGATTGGAAAGAGAAAAATCGGAAAGAGAAAACGACCGCAGGCGACGCTTGGTTCGGGTTGATGTGGATCTGGTCGCGATGTCGAATTCGTCGGAGGCAATCTCGTACCGCGATCAGTGGATTGACCCGAACGGACCAGTGAGGTGGCCCCGGTCCTTTGAACAAAATTTCCGCGTCGTTAAGTGGATCTTCGGCCGGGGTTAAGCTGCCGTGCGGAGCGGCAGCGGATCGAAGTAGGCTTGATCCGGGGTGCGGCCGTCAAGAGCAATGTGAGGTCGCTGTGCGTTGTAGAAGGCGATGTAGCGACCGATTGATTGGCGCGCTTCGCTGACGCTTTCATAGGCGCGCAGATAGACTTCCTCGTACTTGACGGTTCGCCAGAAACGCTCGACGAAGACGTTGTCTCGCCAAGCGCCCTTGCCGTCCATGCTGATCGAGATGCCGCTGTTGATCAGCACGCTCGTGAATTCGGCACTGGTGAACTGGCTGCCCTGATCGGTGTTGAAGATTTGCGGGCAGCCGTGTTTTGCAAGCGCTTCCTCGACGGCATCGATGCAGAACGACGCCTCCATTGTGTTCGACAGTCGCCATGTCAAGATGCGCCGCGCGAACCAGTCCATCACAGCCGCGAGATAGACGAAGCTGCGTGCCATCGGGATGTAGGTGATATCGGTTGCCCACACATGGTTCGGCCGATCGATCGTCAATCCGCGCAGCAGATATGGGTAGATGCGATGACCTGGCGCAGGCTTCGATGTGTTGGGCCTGCGATAGATCGCTTCGATCCCCATTCTCCGCATCAATGTCGTGACGTGACGCCGGCCGATCTTGCTCCCTTCGGCAGCCAGCAGGCCGCGCAACATACGCGCACCTGCGAAAGGGAACTCCAGATGCAGCTCGTCGAGCCGCCGCATCAGCGCCAGGTCTGAATCCGATACTGGCGCGGGTTCGTAGTAGACGCTGCCCCGGCTAATGCCGAGGAGCGCTGCTTGTTTTGTCAATGCAAGCCTGTGGCTGCGGTCGATCATCGCTTTGCGCTCGGAAACCCCGCCTTGCCGAGCGCGCGCTCTAAAAAATCGTTCTCCAGAACCAGTTCGCCGATCTTGGCGTGCAAGGCCTTGATGTCGACCTCGGGGTCCGATGATTTGGCGCTGCCACTGCGTTCAAACACATCGGCAGCGCCTGCAAGAAGCTGATCCTTCCATGAGCTAATCTGATTGGGGTGTACGTCGAACTGCTCAGCAAGCTGCGCAATCGTTCGATCACTCTTGAGGGCAGCCAGGGCCACCTTCGCCTTGAAGGCCGGTGTGTGGTTCCGGCGGGTTCGCTTCGTCATCTTCGCTCCTGATTCGCAGGCAAAACATGCCTGCCCTCAGGCCGAGATTCCACTTAACGCCCTGTTCAAAATTCCGAGGCCACTTCTCAGCATTGCGGATTTGTCGACGCATGAGGTTGAATGATGGACGGTTCCGGATTGAGATATCACCATGAAAGCTGTGGAGGACGAACTGCGCGAGGCAATTCGCCTTCACGTGGCGGGATTGAGGGAAGATGGGCCGGTCGTATCGGCCCGGTGGCGACGCATCCCGGCAGATCGGGCACGTGGGCGGAGTAGCTCCTTCGCTTTTTGATCACCACTGCACAGCGCATCATTTTTTGTCCTTGGTCCGGCTTGTTTCAGGATGCTGTTGAGGGTGCCCGGCGCAAGGTCATCCGAGGGTTTTCCCGGATTGTCGCCCCTCCAGGTTTGTTTTGGATGTTTGAACTGCCTGTGGTTGCCGCCTGTCGCCACGGGGGAGCCAACCGCCTTCTTCGATCATCGCTATCGCTTCAGCGAACCTTCATCTGACGTCATGCGCGAAGGTAATAACCGGCATCGCGACCCTCTTTGTGGATGTCCTGCCTCAAGACGTTCTTAAACAAGTCCTGAAACAAGTCCTGAAACAAGTCCTGCTCGGGTTCGACACGCCTGGGATCGGCCAACACGCTGCCGCTGCTTTTTATTCGATTGCAACCCAGCATAACGTAACTTCATTGTTTGCAACAAAACGTGAGCCAGGCTTACGAGGAAAAACGTCTTGTTCTCGATACTAGCGCGGTGGCACATAAAGAGTGCCGCCCGGCGAATGCGGTAAAGAAGGAAAAACGTTAAATGCGCCTCCTCGTCGTCGAGGACGATCCGGATCTCAATCGCCAGCTGACGACCGCGCTGACCGATGCCGGCTATGTCGTCGACCGCGCCTTTGATGGTGAGGAGGGCCATTTTCTCGGCGATACCGAGACCTATGATGCCATCATCCTGGATATCGGACTTCCCAAGATGGACGGCATTTCGGTGCTGGAGTCGTGGCGCCGTGCCGGAAGAGTCATGCCGGTGCTGCTTCTCACCGCGCGCGACCGCTGGAGCGACAAGGTGCAGGGCTTCGACGCTGGCGCCGATGACTACGTGGCAAAACCGTTCCATCTCGAGGAGGTGCTGGCGCGCATTCGGGCGTTGTTGCGCCGTTCGGTCGGGCACGCCAAGAGTGAGTTTCTGTGCGGTCCGGTGCGGCTCGACAGCCGCACCGGACGGGTCACGGTGTCTGGCACACCGGTCAAACTCACCTCCCACGAGTACAGGCTCTTGTCCTACCTGATGCACCACGCAGGCCGGGTGGTGTCGCGCACCGAACTCGTCGAGCATCTTTACGACCAGGATTTCGACCGCGATTCCAATACCATTGAGGTTTTTGTCGGCCGCATCCGCAAAAAGCTCGGCGTCGAAATCATCCAGACTGTGCGCGGTCTCGGTTACCTCCTGACGCCCCCGGCCGATGCGCGCTAACTCGCTTGCGTTGCGTCTGTTCCTATCCGCCACGGCGTGGACGGTCGTCATCCTCGTCGCCACCGGTATCATCCTGTCATCGATCTACCACGACGCGGTGGAACGCTCGTTCGACCGCCGTCTTGATGTCCATTGGCACACTCTCGTGGCCGACGTTGCCGCGCCCGAGCAATCGGGGGACCGCGGCGCACCGACGCTCGGCGAGTCGTCATTCGACCTGCCTTTATCCGGGTGGTACTGGCAGATCACGACCCTCGACAGCGCCAAGCCGGAGGTCCGCACCTCGCGCTCGCTATGGGATACCCAGCTTCCTCGCCTGCGCGATGAGGATGCGACGACGAGCGCCGACGGTGCCCGGCACGGCTATGCGATCTACGGGGACCGTCCCGAGGAGCAGCGGCTGCGCGTGCTCGAGCGTACCCTCGATTTGGGCGACGAAGGCCGGTACCTGATCGCGGTCGCTGGCGATCCCCAGGAGATCGATGCCGATATGCGCGCGTTCGATCGCGCGCTGCTGATCACCTTCGGCACGCTCGCCGCCGTCCTCCTTGTCATCACCATGTTCCAGGTGCGGTTCGGCCTTGCGCCGCTCAAGCGGATCTCCGAGGCGCTCGCTGCGATCCGCGCCGGCACGGCCGAGCGTCTCGAAGGCCGGTTCCCGGTCGAGATCGCGCCGCTCGCCCGCGAGACCAACGCGCTGATCGACGCCAACCGCGAGATCGTCGAGCGCGCCCGCACCCACGTGGGTAATCTCGCTCACGCGCTCAAGACACCGCTTTCGGTGGTGGTCAACGAGGCTGCTGGGCGCGAAGACCCGCTCGCCACCAAGGTGACGGAGCAAGCCAGCATCATGCGCGACCAGATCGCGCGGCATTTGGAACGGGCGCGGCTCGCGGCCCGCCTCAAGGTGGTCGCCAGCGTCACCAGCGTCGTCCCAGTCGTGGCCGCGCTGACCCGAACCATGGAGAAGATCCATCAGGGCCGCGGCATCGCCATCGATCTCGACCCGCCGGCCGACGTGCGCTTCCGCGGTGAGCGGCAGGACCTGGAAGAGATGGTCGGCAACCTCATAGACAACGCCTGCAAGTGGGCGCAGATGCGGGTCAGCGTCGAAGTGGTGGCCGAACGACGCGATGGCGCCGCGATCGTGCGCATCATCATCGATGACGACGGTCCTGGCCTTAGTCCGGCGCAGCGCGATCAGGTGGCGAGGCGCGGCCTGCGGCTCGACGAAACCAAGCCGGGCTTCGGGCTCGGCCTCTCCATCGTGCGGGAGCTCGCTGCCCTTTACGGCGGCAATCTCCAGCTTGGCAACGCGCCCATTGGCGGGCTGCGGGCGGAGCTGGTGCTGCCGGCCGTTTAGCGGACCTTCGCGCAAACCTGGGATTGTCGAGCGCGCCCGCATCCGATCTCCCCCTGCAGTCACGACGCCGCTTCCGGTGTGGTCAACAAGGCCGGCAGTCGGGCGCCCAATTATGTCGCTTGGCCGACGCTCATCAAACCAGAGTCGCAACGAGCCACGACATTCTGCTTGTTCGCTTAATTCAGACAGCATCGCTCCCTTCAGGGCGCGACCATAACGTAGTGAGAGTCGCCTTTCCGATCTGCGCCATTCATCCTGCGTTCACGTTGGATCGGGCAGTTATTGAAATGGGTTGTCCTGGGGGAATTCTTCAAAATCGGTCCGGCCCTTTCCTTGACCCCGAAAGGGGGTGCGGGCGTGCGTTCCGTTGGATATCAGCCACGATGGTCGACCATGCGCATTCCTTTGATAGCCGCACCCTTAAGGTCCGCACATTTCACTCGCATGCCTTCGACGCCCGCAACGCTGGCCCATTGAGGCCCGACAGATCGCTGCGCCGGCCGAACCCGGCACCAGCGGGCGACGATGGCGCCAAATCGCAAATGATCTATTTCTCCGGCCGGCAGGTTGCCGCGTTGTTCGCTCTGTTCGCCTGCGTCGCGGCCATACCGGTTCTGCTTCATCCGTTGCCGCCGATTTCGGATTACATCAATCATCTCTCGCGCATGCACGTGATCGCCGCGATCGGTCGCGATTCCGACCTTGCCCGTTTCTATCAGGTGCACTGGGAGGTCATTCCCAACCTGATGATGGACATGATCCTGCCCGTCCTGGTGCGGATCATGAATGTCTACGTGGCCGGACAGGCCTACATGATTGCGAGTTTCGTCCTGATCCTGTCGGGTACGTTCGCGCTCAATCGACAACTCCATGGCCGGTGGTCGGTACTTCCGCTGGCGGCGTCTCCGCTCCTCTACAATTACGTCTTTCTCGTTGGCACCATGAATTATGTCAGCGGCATTGGGCTGTCGCTGTGGGCGCTGGTGGCGTGGATCGCATTGCGGGAGCGCACTTTGGCGGTGCGATTGACTGTGTCGGCGCTGTTCGTTACCGCTTTGTTTTTCTGCCACTTGTATGCGCTCGGCACCTACGGGCTCGGCCTGCTGGCGTTCGAGCTGCATCATTTGCGGGTTTCCCCCTCCCTTGCCTCCGCCGCGTGGGGGCGAGGGAGCGGAGCCGCCGGACGACACTCGACCGCGCGGTCGCTGCCGGCCCGGCTGTTCGATTTCGTCGCCACAGGCCTTCCCTTCCTGCCGGTGCTGCCGTTGCTGATGATGAGCCCGACCTGGGGCCTGCGCAGCGAGATCAGCTGGGAGTTCGCCGGTAAGATCGACGCACTCTTCTACGTCATCAATGTCTACTCCGGCGCGGTGGCCTCACTCATTGCCACGGTCGTGGCGGTCGTGGTCGGCTTTACGCTTTACCGCCGCGCGCTGAGGTTCCACGCCTTCGGATTTGTGCTGCTTGCAGTCGGCACAGTCTTGTATGTGGCGCTGCCCCGAGTCGCGTTCGGTACCTACATGGCGGATCAGCGGCTGCCGATCCCGCTCGCCTTCATGGTGATCGCGTGCGCCCAAATCGATCTTGGCCGCCTGGGTCTGCGCCTTCCTTTCGTCCGGCAGGGCGCCGTCGCGGTTCTACTTCTGCTTCTGGCCGTCCGCGTCCTGGAAGTTCAGACCGTGTGGACCGCGCTGTCGCGGGACACGGCCTCGTTTCGGGAATCAATCGAGCTAATTGACCGCGGCGCCAAAGTCATGGTTGCCTACGCGGATCCTGACGGTGGCGATAATGTCCGCAATCTCGGTCTCGTCCACGCCGCCTGTCTCGCCGTCATCGAGCGCTCCGCCCTCGTAACGACGGTGTTCACCGTCGTCGGCAAACAGGTTCTGCACGTGCGTAACGACTATCGGGACCGCGTCGACACCCAGGACGGCAGCCCGCCCACAATCGAGAACTTGCTGCGCGTAACCGATCAGGACGCGAACAGAGACGATTATTGGCGGCGTTGGACCACGGACTACGATTACCTCTACGTGCTCTTCACCGATGCCCGTTACGAAAATCCCGATCCGGCGCGCCTCACGCTCTTATTCGCCGGCGACAAGTTCATGCTTTATCGAATCGAGAACGCGCAGATCGCCGACGCCGGCCGATCGACGCGATGATCGCGGATCCGTAGGGTGGATTGAGCGCCAGCGAAAACCGCCATCGCTCTCGCCGCTGGAATCCCTTGATGGGTTTCGCTGTTTGCTCAACCCATCCTGCGACTGCCTAGCCGCGCAAGATTTGACAGCCCCGCCGACCGGATCACCCCTTCACGTCCAGCAATTCGACATCGAAGATCAACGTGGCGTTTGGAGGTATGACACCGCCTGCGCCGCGGGCCCCGTAACCGAGTTCGGGCGGAATAATGAGCGTGCGCTTGCCGCCCACTTTCATCGTAGCAACACCTTCATCCCAACCGGCGATGACCTGATGCCGGCCAATGGGAAACTCGAACGGCTTGCCGCGATCGAGCGAGCTGTCGAACTTTTTGCCTTTGGCGCCGCCCTCGTATAGCCAACCGGTGTAGTGCATGACGCAGATTTGTCCGGGCTTCGGTGTGGCGCCGGTACCCACCTTGCTGTCCGTGATTTTCAGGCCCGATGGCGTGGTTGTGGTGGCGCCGGCGGTCTGGGCGGTTGCGGCGGTGGGCTCAAGGGCCGCGAGCGCGCCGGCCAACGCGGTAACGAGGCCCAGTACTGCCACGGCACTTGCGGGCGGGAATATGCGCATTCTTCTCCTCCTTGGGTTGATCATCGGGCGCGGGCTTGCTGTGTCGATTTCGATCCGATCGGTCATGGCGCCCCGTCGGGCAATCAGCCGGCATCCGCGACGGCGCGGCGGGCCAGCACGCCCACCAGGTGGGCGCGATATTCAGCGCTGCCATGGATGTCGCCGGCGAGGCCGTCGGCAGGGATCGTCAGCCCTTCGAGCGACTTCGGCGAAAACCGCTTCTTAAGGGCTGCCTCGAATTCCGGCACACGGAACACACCGGACGCCCCGGCGCCAGTTACCGCAACCCGCACTTCGGAAGGGCGCTTGGCAACGAAGACACCGACCAGCGCGAAGCGCGACGCCGGGTTACGGAACTTCTGATACGCCGCCTTTTTAGGGACCGGGAAGCTTACCTTGGTGATGATCTCGTCGGCAGCCAGCGCGGTTTCGAACAGGCCCTTGAAGAATTCGTCGGCCGCGATCTTGCGCTTGGTAGTGACGATGGTGGCAGCGAGGCCAAGGCACGCCGCCGGATAGTCGGCATTCGGGTCGTTATTGGCGATCGAACCGCCGATCGTGCCGCGGTGGCGCACCGCCGGATCGCCAATCATGTGGGCGAGCGCCGCCAGCGCCGGAATGGCCTGCTGCACCACTGGGGAGGCAGCCACATCTGCGTGACGCGCCATGGCGCCGATCACGAGATTGCGACCCTTGAGCTCCATTCCGGACATGCCCTCGATCTGGTTGAGGTCGACGATGTCGGAGGGCGAGGCAAGGCGCTGCTTCATGGTGGGCAGCAGGGTCTGCCCGCCGGCCAAGAGCTTCGCGTCCTCGAATTTGCCGAGCAGGTTGGTGGCGTGTCGCAGCCCGGTGGCGCGGTGATAGGTGAAGTTGTACATCCGTGGCCTCCTGGTGCCTCCGACCGGTTCGAAAGGCGGGCAAATTCAGGTGGGGAGGGTGGACAAAGGCGCGTCCTTGCGCGCCGTACCCACCGGAAAAAAAAGACTCAAGGCGGGCACGCTTCGCTTCGCCCACTCTACCACGACGCCCGCTACTCTGCTGCCTGGTGTGAAGGAGTGCCGCCCTTCATGGCTTTAGCCCCGGCCGCAATGGATTTGACAATATTGTGGTAGCCAGTGCACCGGCAGATATTGCCTTCCAGCTCTTCCCGGATGGTACGCTCGTCGAGTTCGTGGCCGAGGCGATACACCATGTCGACCGCCGTCATGATCATGCCTGGCGTGCAGAAGCCGCATTGCAAGCCGTGGTTTTCGCGGAACGCCTCCTGCATGGGATGCAGCTTGTCGGCGGAGGCAAGCCCCTCGATCGTGAGCACATCTGCGCCCTCCGCCTGCAGCGCCAGGATGGTGCAGGACTTGATGGCTTTGCCGTCCACGTGGACGACGCAGCAGCCGCATTGGGAGGTGTCGCAACCCACATGCGTCCCGGTGAGGCGCAATTGCTCGCGCAAGAGCTGCACCAGCAGGGTGCGGGCCTCGACATTCTCCTTGTAGGGTTTGCCGTTCACGGTGAGCGAAACGGCTGGCATTGGCAACCTCCTCATGTAGGGATCGAGGAATATCGGTCTTGCCGACAACAAGTGACGACAAGAAAAAGGCAATTAACCTAATTGACTAGCCGGATCAAGCGATTGCCCCTCGCCGCGACGGCCTGAGTGTAGGTGCAGAGTTTGCGTTGCGCTCGGCGCGATGCGGGAATGCACTGCTTGAGCATGTCCCGTGGCACCTCGGGTGGCCGCGAACCGAGACCTTACCCTTCGTGGCCAATGCCATTAAGCCGCCTTCCGTCGCGCATACCCATTTTCTATTCCCAGCTGATCCGCTTGACGGCGATAAAAAGGACCGAGGCGACATGGCAACTGGGGGAGGCATGGAACAATGGCTCAACAGCACATCCCGGTTTTGATTGTGGGCGCTGGCTGTGCCGGTCTTTCCCTCTCGCTCCTGCTCCACCAGCAGGGGATTGCCTCAGCCCTGGTCGAGCGCCGCGCCGACGTGTCGTGGTATCCACGCGCACGCAACCTCAATTTCCGCACTCTGGAAGTGTTCCGCGGGCTCGGACTAGAAGCACAGATCATTGCCGCCGGAGCCCATCTGTCGCGGACATTGCGCAAAGAGACGCTGGCCTCGCCCGGAGAAGGGGCGTTGCCGTCAATTGAACAGTTCCTGCACATCGCGGATCATCTCGAAGTCCTCACCCCAGAGCCGCCCTTCTGGTATTGTCCCCAAAGTCGCCTCGAACCGCTGCTGCTGGCAGAAGCGAAACGCCGTGGCTGTGACGTGCGCTACAACAACGACCTGATCTCCTTCACTCAGGATTCGGAGGGAGTGAGCGCCACCATCAGGGATCGCGCGACTGAAGGTACATCCCTTATTCGAGCCGATTATCTGCTGGCGGCCGATGGGGCTCACAGTCACATTCGCAAAACGCTCGGTGTAAAAGGGGAAGGCTTGGGAGTACTCGATGAGCACTACATCTTCATCTACTTTCGAGCCCGATGGGGTGACCTGATCCGTGGCTATGAAAACGACGCGATCCTCATCGATCGGCCAGGTATCCGAGGTTTTTTTTTGATCACCGATGCCGATCGCGGCATGTTCCTGATCCAGGAAGAATCCGCGCAGGATTACGGTTTCGAGCGGTGCAAGGAACTTGTCGTCGACGGAATTGGTAAGCCGGATCTCCCCGTAGAGATCGTGGACATCGCACACTGGCAGCCGTGTCAGCTGGTGGCCGAGCAGTTCGGACAGGGCCGAGTCTTCCTGGTGGGTGACGCCGCTCATACCATGCCGCCTAAACTGGGACTGGGCGTCAACACGGCCATTCAGAGCGCGCAAAACCTGGCCTGGAAACTCGCTGCCGTGCTCAAAGGACAGGCTCCCCAAGATCTGCTGTCTACCTACCAGGCGGAGCGCCGCCCTGTCGGCAGGCTTGCCTCCGAACAGTCGCTGGTGGGACCCGCCGCTGCTCTGTTGACCAAGGGTAGCGATGACAAACTGCTCCCGGCGGGGAAAAGGGTGCCCGTCTTCTCTCTCATCGCTGGCTACCGTTATCGCTCTCGGGCCGTTCTCTCGCAGGATGTCCCCCCGGCCTACCCCGCCGCGCAGGCGGGGAAAGATGGGGTGGGCGCTGTGGAGATCGAACTCTTGGAGAAGCCAGAGGCACTCGCCGGACAGCCGGGGACCCGCGTTCCACATTTGTGGCTTGAGCAGGGCGGGCAGCGTGTCTCGACGCTGGATCTGTTCGACGGTGGCTTCGTCCTCCTCGCCGGTCCTGCCGGCGCCCCCTGGCAAAAAGCCGCATCTGGTGCTGCCCTCTCGCTTGGGATCGCGCTTTCAGCCTATCGGGTCGGCGCCGACGGCGACGCGGTCGATCTTGAGGATGGCTGGCAGACAAAAATGGGTGTACCGGCTGAGGGAGCAGTGCTTGTGCGGCCTGACGGCTTTGTCGCCTGGCGCACCAGCATACTGCCGACCAACCCTGAGCCACTGCTGGCGCAAGTGCTTGCCACCATCCTGTGCCGCCCGAATACGGTGCGTGACATCGCTACCGGGTAAGGGCTCTGGCGCCTTGCGCGGTGATTTCGCTGCCGGGCCGGCGTCCGAGGGACATTGAACATTGACCGGGAAGACGACCCTAAAACAGCTCATGCGCTCAGGCTTCGCCATATCGTGCGTCGGCCACGTCGCGGTTGTGACATTGGGCTTCATCTTCGCGGGTGCAAATCCATTCGATTCGAAACCGGCGGACGCCATCATGGTCGATATCGTCTCGCCGGACGAGGTCGAGACCAGCTCCAGTAAGCCCGAGGCCGCGCCTGCGAATGCCGCGGCAACCGCTCCTCCTTCTGAGCCTGTGGCCGCGGCGCCACAGCCGCAGGCAACGCCCCCTACACCACAAACAATGCCGCCTACACCTCAAGCAATGCCGCCTCCTCCCAATCCGGCTGCCACGCGCCAGGCCTTGGCGCCGACGCACGCAATGCCGTCCGCCCCATCCTTCAATCCGTGGCCGCAGCCGCCCTCTGAACAGGTCCCATCCCCGCAGCCGGACGAGTCCAATCTGGCAAACGTGTTCGGGATGCCGCTGACAATGCCCGGCGGCATGATCGGCGACGAGTATCACGGGCCGGCGAGCGAGAAGCCCGACATTCCCGACGACGCCATCGCCGCGTTCCGCAAACATTTGAAGGGGTGCTCGATGCTGCCGGCCGGGGTGACGGCTGAAGCCAAGCTCACATTGCGGATCCATTTGAACCCTGACGGTACATTGACGAAAGGCCTCGATCAGAATCCCCATGCCGTCGGCACTGTCTATGGCGTGTCGGTGGGCGGAGGAGACCTCTACATGGCCGCCAGGGCGGCGGTGCGCAAATGCCAGCCTTACACAATGCTACCGCTCGACCGGTATGACGAATGGAAGACGCTCGATCTCACGTTCACGAAGGACAATTTCTAAAAACAATCAATGAAATCAATGAGTATCGAAACGGTGCCGCCTTTTCATATTGCAGGATAGTGCAGTATATACCGTCTCGTCTAAGATGCGGGCAGGAGCACGGCCGGACCATTCCATTACCGGACATGAAGAGGAGGCGCCCGCCACGAGAGCGACTTTTCTATCGAGTGACGACGATGTTGTTCGTCGCATTGCCGCCAAGTTATTGGTATTTCGACCGCCCGTGCGCCCGTGCTGGCATTTTATGGGGCAAGGCCTGTTGTGCCGTTCCAGTTGCAGTGAGGCGAGGAAAATGCCGGCGGCAGCTGCGGCAGTGCCCAGCACATGATAAAGGTGAAAGCGCTCGCCGAGGAAGAGCACGGCCAGAACCATGCCCAGAACAGGTATCAGGTGCGAGGATTGTCCAGCCCGCCCGGCGCCGATCAGTTCCACCGCCCGATTGAGAAATAGATAAGCGATAAAGGACGGCAGCACCGCTGTGTAGGCCATCGCCGCATACGACGCCAAGCCGCCGCGAATCGTCGCGCCGGCGGCGATTTCCCACAGGTAGAACGGCAGCATCATCAAAGAACCGATGCCCATCACCGCAACCAGGAGGCTGAGGGGATGCACGACCGGTCGGCGGCGCAAGAGCGGTGGATACAGCGCGTAGATGACAATGCCGACCAGAATCCACGCGTCGCCCGCACCGACGGAGAGATGTGCCAACGTCGCGAGCGAGCCATGGCTCACGACGATCGCAACCCCGAGCAACGAAAGCATCATGCCGAGCATCTGCCGCAAACTGGGACGTTCGCCAAATAGCACGAACACCCAGAGCAAGATGATCATCGGCCCTGCTGACGCAAGAATCAGCGCATTCACGGCGGTGGTATACTGCAACCCGATATAGGTCATG
>Ga0209465_10000873_pt1 | contig 13743 bp, 19 predicted proteins | sample PanSoiPlot1MoBio_FD_188321 | JGI IMG/M metagenome (GOLD analysis project Ga0209465, IMG submission 188321) | Tropical forest soil microbial communities from Panama analyzed to predict greenhouse gas emissions - Panama Soil Plot 1 MoBio (SPAdes)... | ecosystem: Environmental > Terrestrial > Soil...
CCCGATCCCGAGCCGGACTGGCGGGTACCCTCGTGAGCGGTGGGTCTGAGGCTCCGTTCCTATCCGAAGCTGGTCGGGGATCCGGCCTTCCACCTCCAGGTCGGTCGCCTGGTGGGTGCCTCGGAGATGGCGGCGACCCTGCTCGTGGTGGGGAAGCTCTCGGCTCAGGAACTGGTCGATGTGGGGATCCGGCTTCAGAGCGTGACCTCGTGGTTTCTGGAGCGCGACCCCGATTCGTTGTCCACGAGTCCGAAGGATTCCTGAACGCCCGAGTCTCGGGACAGGCCCGTCGTGGCTTGACCGTCACCGTCCACGACGCGCTTCTGCTCTATCGCGTCGTCGGCCTCTTCCGGACCGAGTCCGTGGTGCAGCAGAACATGACCCATGCCGAGCGGAGAGCCTGGGCGCGTGAGCAAGGCCGGGCGCTCGCCGAGCGGCTGAACATCGAGACGAGGGAGGCAGAGTGATCATCGAGGCGAACATCTGGAAGCCCGAGGGTGACGACGGGACGCTGTACGAGAGCCAGCGCGTGGAGGTCGAGCGGTCGGACGACGACGAGGTGGCGATCCACCTGAGGCTCGGCTCGGACGAGTGGGGCGCGACGATCTACCTGTCGCGGATGAACGCGGGCGCGCTCGCGGCCACCTTGCTGGCGGCAGCGGAATGAAGAAGAAGTGGCGATACAACGACGAGCGCACGTTCCGTCACTACAAGAGCCTGCGCGAATGGCGTTGTCCCAACGGGCACTGGATCATGTTCACCATCATCTGGCGAGGGCATCCGAACGTCTGCCCGCAGTGTGTCCCGGACATCGCTCGTGGAGGAACAACAGAATGAGCGAGGCCTGGAAGGATCTGGAGCTTCGGATCTGCCGGGCGCTCGGCGGCGAGCGGCGGGGGCCGACAGGGCGGCAGAAGTCCGACTGCGCGGATGAGGTGCCGTTCGCCGTCCAGGTCAAACGCTCTAGCCGTCTTGGCCCGCCCGTGCTCTCCAAGTGGATCCAGCAGGGGAAACGCGACGCGAAGAAGGAAGGCAAGCCCTGGCTGGTCGTCGTCGCCGGGCACAACGACCGCAAGCCCATCGTGACGATGGACTTCTGGAGCTACGTCGCTGAACGCGAGGAGCTTCTCCGCCTGAGGAGTATTCTCCAGCCAGGTGCCCGGCAAGAAGTACGCCTCGATCAAGAAGCCCGCGATGTACGAGGATCTGCGGGCTAAGGGAATGTCGAAGCAGTCAGCGGCTCGGATCTCCAACGCAGCGGCGGCAGGCACGCTCCGACACACGGGAGGCAAGAAGGTGGCGACGAAGAAGAAGGGTGGCGGCCTCGCGAACTTCGGCAACAAGCGCGCAGCGCCGTTCGGCGCAGGCGGCAAGCGGAAGAAGGGATCGCCGAAGACGGCGACCGGCTTGCAGAAGCCGAAGAAGAACGCGAAGGGCTACTAGGCGCGAAGGGGGCCTTGCGGCCCCCCGCGCTAACGACACGAGATGCGATCAGAGTAGACCGCAGTACCGTGCCGTGTTCGGCCAGGGCCAGAAGCCGCGTACGCGCCAGGCTCGCTCGGCCACCCACATCTGCTCGTGCGGCGTCCAGTGGTCGGCCGTACCCTTGGTGCGTAACAGGTGAGGCCCGTAGCTGGACATGAACGACCAGTCCATTTGCAGGCCTCCGTAGTAGGGCGCACCGCCATCTGTCCATGAGCCTTCGTAGCGGTGGATGCAGAGCCACTGGCGAAGGTGCGGCGGTGCGTACCTGGGGATCGACGCGACTGCGCGCTGCGTGAGCGCAACGAGGATCGTGACGGCGAGCGCCACGAAGATGATCGTCTTCAAGGTCACCTCCAAGTCGGGGAACACCGGCCTGGGTCCGTCTGGGACATCACCTCCTCGCAAGGGGGCGGCACGGAACCAGCGGATTACCTCGGGATGGGGATGCCGAGGGACGGCTCCGTGCCGCTCTGACGTTGGTCGGTCGTATCCTCCCAGACGTGACGGCCGCCGTCGAGGAACTCGACTACCAGCAGGCCGAATACGAGATGGCGTTGCGCGCCCTGCGGCTGGCGCGCTGCTACGAGCATCCCGCCTTCTTCCTCCAGTTCGTTCACTGCGTCGATGCCAAGACCGGCGAGGACTTCGACTTTGACCTGCTCTACGACGACGAGCGGGTCGCGCTCGACCTCGACGGCCCGGCCGGGAAGTGGATCTGGCATCGGGGCGTGCTCGACTCGTGGATCGAGCAGGAGGTGTCGCTGGAGTACAAGGCCCGCCAGATCGGCGTCACCTGGCTCGCCTCGGGCTACGGCCTCTGGCTGGCGCTCTTCCGGCCGGGCACACGCATCCTCGTGATCTCGATCAACCTGGAGGAGGCGACGAAGGTGATCGCCCGGATCTGGGGCATGTATCAGTCAGCGCCGGACTACATCACCGCGCACATGCGGCTGATGAAGCCCTCGCGTGGCGGCCAGCCCTCGCAGGAGATCGAGTGGCTGCACGAGGAGACGGGCAAGCGATCCTCGATCCTCGCGCTCCCCTCGACGCCCAAGGCCGGTCACGGCGAGACGGCGGCGCTCGTGATCCTCGATGAGCACGCCCGCCAGGACTACGCCCGCCAGTCGTGGAAGGCGGCCTTCCCGATCATCGACGGTGGCGGCCGGGCGATCATCATCTCGACCGCGAACGGCGTCTCGACCGAGGACGGCGAGGGCGAGGCACAGGGGAACTTCTTCCACTACCTGTGGACGAACGCCGAGTCGATGGGGATCGAGCGGCGCTTCTTCAGCGTCTTCACGCACCCCGACCGCGACAAGAAGTGGTACGAGGAGAAGGCGCGCAGGCTCCCGGCGTCCGACCGGGCCGAGATGTATCCGCGCTCGCCCGAGGAGGGCTTCATCTCCAGCGGGCGCTGCTGGTTCGACCTGGAGAAGCTGAACGCCTACCAGAAGCGGTGGCGTGACGAGGAGCGCAAGTGGCTCTACCGGATGACGCTGCGCGAGACGTACCGCCGGGCGGCCGTGATCAAGCGCAAGGACGGCGAGTGGCGGATCTACGAGGAGCCGAAGTCCGGGCACGGCTACGCCATCGCCGCCGACGTGGCGACCGGCTCGGGCAACGACTTCTCCTCCGCGCACCTGATCGACCTGACCAACGGCAAGTGGGTCGCCGAGTACCACGCGAAGATCGAGGAGGACGTGTTCGCGATGCACCTCTACTACGCGGGCAAGTGGTACGGCGCTGCCTCGGGCTGCAAGGGCGACGCGCTGATCGCGGTCGAGGTGCAGGGCGGCTACGGCCGGGCGACGGTGATCTCGCTCCGTGACGGCGTCAAGGGGCGCAAGGCGTACACGAAGCTCTACCGGCACCAGTTGACCTCGGCCGAGACGACCGCGCCGGACGACCGCGAGGCCTACGGCTTCCCGATGAACATGGCGAACCGGCCGCTGATCATCAACCAGCTTGAGCAGTGGATCCGCGACGAGCTTTGCCCCTGGATCACGCCCGACCTCGACTCCGAGCTTCGCACCTTCTCCAAGCGGGAGACGCGCCCGTCGCCGCGTGCGCTGGAAGGCTGCAACGATGACCGGGTCATGTCGGCCGGGGTATCGCTGGAGATGTACAGGTTGTACGGTTTCCACGAGAAGAAGCGTCAGCCGCAACGCCGCCGTGGGCGCTGGAAGAAGAGCCGCTATCCCTGGGAGGTGTCGTGATGGGCCAGGATCTTGCTGCACTACTCGGGCCGAGCGGAGGTGCGCCGCCGGGGCCACCCGACCAAGGGCCAGGACAAGGGCCAGGGCCTGGGCCGCCAGGGCCTCCGGGCGACCTCGCATCTCTGCTCGGCACGAGCGGTACGCCGACCGCACCGCTCGATGACTCGGCCGGGATCGTCCAGCAGATGATCGACCTGAGTCAGCAGTACCTCGGCACCGAGCAAGACCAGGAGGATCTGCTGCACATGCAGAAGATCGCGACCGAGCTTCAGACGCTGCTCGCCAAGGACCAGAAGGATGCCGAGTCGATGATGCAGGGCAAGCCGACGCCACGCGGGATGCGGAAGGCGCTCGGGCCGGGGCAGTCACCGCTTGGCTAAGTCGGCCCCCAAGTACAACCCGAACGCCAAGGATCAGGAGGCGATCAAGCGCGTTCGTGACTGCGTCAACGAGGGCAAGCGGTGGCACAACAGCTTTGCCCGGCGGGTCGAGCGCCGTTACGAGGCCTGGCGTGGCCTGCTCCCCGACAACCAGGATCCGCCGACAGGCTGGCGCTCTAACCAGCACCCGCCCTACCTGATCAACATCGTGGAGGGGATGCTCGCCTCGCTGGAGGAGGAGAACCCGACCTGGAACGTCCGGCCGCGTGCGCTGCCCGGCATGTCGATGGAGGAGGCGCTCGCGGGCGTCGATGCGGCAGAGCTTGCGGGCTTCCTGCTCGGGCATCAGATGCGGATCGACGGCTTCTCGGAGAAGGCGGGCGCGCTCGCGCACCAGGATCTGATCGCCGGGTTGACCATCGGCAAGGTCTACTGGCTGAAGAAGGAGGCCTCGCGCAGCACGCTGACCGAGAAGCCGCAGATGGTCTACGACGAGGCGGGCGGCACCATCGACATCGCCTACATGCTGGAGGAGGGCAAGACGCTGACGACGATGCGCGACGACCCGACGCTGGAAGTGCGGGACGTGCGCGACTGGATGTACCCGGAGGCGGCGATCTCCATCGAGAGCGCGCCCTGGGTGATCGACCGCACCTTCATCTCCAACCGGACGCTGGAGTTGATGGGCGACCTCGGCGTCTACCAGAACGTCAAGTACATGGAGCCGAAGCGGATGGACGAGAAGCCGCAGTCGGACATGGGCGTCGTCTCCGACCGCGAGCAGCGCCTGCGCCAGGCAGACCGCTCTCGCGGCATGCACGAGATCATCGAGCTTTGGACGGACGGCCGGGTGATCACGGTCGGCAACAACGAGGTGCTGCTCCGTAACGACGTGAACCCCTTCCGTCACGGCAAGAAGCCGTTCGTCGTCTGCTCGGCGATCCCCGACCTGTTCCAGATCCCCGGCATCTCGGTGATCGAGGGGTTGGCGGCGATGCAGGAGATGCTCTGGACGCTGACCAACATGCGCCTCGACGCGACCAGGATCGCGAGCAACGTGATCACGCTGATCCGGGGCGACGTTGATGACACCGAGCAGTACGAGTGGGCACCCGAGGCGCAGTGGATCGTCCCCGATCCGAACGCGGTCAAGGTGATGGACATGGGGCCGGTCGCCGCTGCTGCCGCTTCGACGCTCCAGGCCGAGGGCCTGCTGCGCGGCGACATCCAGAACGTGATGGGCGGCCTGCCCTTCACCGGCTCGACGCAGTCGCAGACGCTGCCGACCCAGACGGCGACCGGCGTCTCGATCATCACCAACATCGCGCAGGCGATCCTCGCCCGGCGCAAGGGCCAGTACCAGCGCATGTACGGGAAGGTCGGGCAGATGTTCTTGGAGCTTGACCAGCAGTTCCTGCGCGAGGACAGGCTGGTCGAGGTGTTCGGCGAGGGCGGCGCTCGGCGCTGGCTGGAGATCCACCCGATTGACATCCAGGGCGAGTTCGACGTTCAGCTTGAGGTGACCGGCGAGTCGCTGATGCGCCAGGAGAAGCGCGCCGAGAACCAGGCGTTGCTGACGACGGCGATGCAGTCGCAGCCGATCATGGCCCAGTCCGGCTCGCCGCTCAACCTGCGCCGCTTCTGGGAGAAGCTGCTCGACTCCTACGGCGTGCCCGACAAGGCGACCTACTTCATGGCTCCGTCCCAGCAGGCTCCGCCGACGGCCGCGCCCGGCACGCCGCCGCAGGCGCAGGCGCTCCAGCAAGGGCCGCCGTCGCCGGGTGGCGGCACGAACGAGGCGCTCGCCGCCGGGCCGACCTCGCCCTCTGCCCCGATCTCGCTCTCACCCGCAGCCTCGCAGCAGCGGCAACTTGCGAAGGTCGGGGCGGGTCGTGCTGCGTGACCACGGCCGCCCCGACCGAGCGCACCCTACGGCATCGGGCCGAGATGATCGTGCGGCTTCTGAGCATCGACGGCTTCGACGTGCTGGTCGAGGAGATGGAGAAGAAACGCCTGCGGATGGAGCGGGCGCTGATGGGCCGCGTGATGGCGGAGGGGATGAGCGGGGAGGCGCTCCAGCGCCAGGCCGACTACGACCGGGGCTTCGTCGCTGGCATGCGCTACGCCGTCATCGCCGTCCCTGAGGATGCGGTCAGAGTGGTACAGCGGGGCGAGAGGCCCGCCGAGATGGAGGAGGAGGCTGAAGACATATGGGCGTAGTCGATGACCCGGCAATGCACGGCGTCGAGGAGTCGTTCGCGAAGACCGAGAACCTGACGGCTCGGGATCTCCAGGCCCGGATCAACGTCAAGCGCGAGCAGGCCGAGGCGGACTCGGGCTGGAGCGCGCCGTCCACGATGGACGCCGAGGTCGAGCCGCTGGAGCCGGACACCGGGCCGGTCACCGAGATCCCCGACGAGGGCGAAACAGCGCCCGCAGAGCCAGAAGAGCCGGACACAGAGGATGGACAGGAGGAGCCGGAGGAGGAGCTACCGGAGGAGCCGCAGGACGAGTTCTTCGTCGGCCGCTACAAGACGCGAGAGGCTGCCGAGGCGGCGCTGGCCGAGAAGGACAGGATGATCGACCAGTTCTTCCGCGAGCGCGAGCAGTACGCGCAGATCGAGCAGGAGCCGCAGGAGCTTGACGTGGGAGCCTGGCACGAGTGGGCCGAGCAGATGGTCGCCTCGGGCGCGGGCGAGCGCGGCGCGCTGGAGGCGCTCCAGAACGGCGGCGCGGAGGGCTACGACATCTACCTCGGGCACTGGGCCTCAGACCCCGACCAGGCTCCGCTCGCACACGCCTTCAACAACGAGGTGCAGCGCCAGTTCGCCGAGGCGCGGGCGATGCAGGCCGTCGCGCCGGTCATGCAGCGCGAGCAGGCCTCGGCTGCCGCCGGGGAGGCGCAGCGGGCGCGGGCGATGATCTCGCAGCAGTACCCCGACTTCGATGAGTACGACGAGACGATCAACCGGCTGATCAACGAGCCGGGCGCGCTTCCCGAGGAGACACGGATGCGGCTGACCCAGATGGCGCAGATCGGCCTGGAGGGGAAGCTGCACGCCTGGGACTTTCTCTACCACGCCGCGCAGGCCTCGCAGGGACGCAAGCGCGGACGGGCGCAGGCCGTCGCGGACGGGCGTAGTAAGGAGGCCAGCGACCGCGCTAAGATCGCGGCAACAGTCTCAGCTTCCGAAGGGTCGCAGACTCGTACCCCGCCCAGCGCGGCCGAGGCCTACGTCTCCGACAGGAAGAACGCGATACGCGAGAAGATGGGCCTACCGCTGATCGAACGGCAGTAGCACCCCCTCCTTCTAGCGAGACAACCTGATCTGCACCACGTCTCGGCTAGAGAGGAGTAAGGCATGGCAACGATCTCCAAGACCGCCGGTATCACCGGCAGCGTTTCGGTGGCTCAGTCACCGGCCGAGATCCTGCCCGACTCGCTCGTCATCGACATGCGGGAAGAGATCTCGATGGCCGACGAGGACGAGTCGCAGTTCACGACCTACACGATGAAGCTGAAGCACTCCGAGGCGACTCGCGAGAAGATCAACTGGCGCGAGAAGGACTACTTCCCGCGCCTCTCGGCCGTCCAGACCGCCTACACGGCGATCTCCACGACCGGCACCATCGTCGTCACGGCCACGCAGGGGAACCGCTTCCGCAAGGGAGACGTGGTTCGCAACATGGCCGGGAAGGACGCCTTCCTCGTCACCTCCGTCTCGTCCGACACGCTCTCGGTCACGCACATCGGCGCGGCGACGGCGGCGGCAGGTTCCGTCGGCGACACGCTCCTGATTGCGGGCAACGCCTCCGAGCAGGGAGCGGACTACCCCGACACGGCCGTCCTGACGGCGACCCTCGGCTACAACTACACCCAGATCTTCAGGCATGGGTGCGTGTTCAGCCGCACCGCTCGGGCCGTGAACTACTACGGGCAGTCCGAGCCAGCGCAGGAGGAGGCGCTGAAGGGGATCGAGCAGAAGCGGGCCATCGAGTACACCGGCTTCTGGGGTGCTCGCGGCCTGATCGCCCCAGGCCCGATCACGGCCGGTGGCGGTGAGCCGCTCGGTCTGGCCGGTGGCCTGGTCGAGTTCATCGTCACCAACAAGGTGGACATGTCCATCGGCGGCTTCACGGTGGACACGGTGGACGACTTCCTCCGCAACGCGCTCCAGCACGCCTCCACGAACGTCGTGATCTTCTGCGCGCCCATCGTGGCGCAGAGGATGTCGAAGTTCAACCGAGGCGGCCAGGGCACGGCGTGGCGGCCGTCGAACGAGTCCGTCGCCGGTCTGAAGGTGGATGCCTTCATGTCCGGCGTCTACGGCTACGAGATCCCCATCGTGGTCAAGAAGGACTGGAACGACTTCCCGTCCACGCTCAAGCAGTACGGCGGCTGGGCCTTCGTCGTGGACCTGAACCGCGTCGAGTACAAGACCCTGACCGGCGGCTCCACCTCGCTGCTGGAGAACCGGCAGTCGCCCGGTGCCGACAAGAAGGCATCCGAGTGGCTGACCGAATGCACCTGGGAGATCCGCAACGAGGCCTCCCACGGGATCATGTACGGCGTCACCTAATCGGCTATCAGCTTGGGGGGCGGCGCGTGTGGCCGAGCCGTCGCCCCCCGAGGCAAGGAGGGACATGAGATTCGTTTCGCACAGCCCCGGTTTCCAAGTCCCCGTCGTCGGACAGAGGTCGCACTTCTCCAACTTCGGCGACGAGATCATCGACCGCGAGGGCTACACCGTGAAGTTCAGCCACGACCTGATCACCGACGACGACGTTCACTTCGTGGAGCGCGTCTTCGCCGACGAGTTCGGCCGGATCCACGGCCAGACCGTGCTCGCCGACGAGGTGACGCCGACTCCGATCCGCGAGCGCGTCTCGGTCTTCGACACCGACGAGGCGGCGCTCATCGAGGACTGGGATCTGAAGACGTTCACGACGCCGCGAGGCGAGGAGATCCCGTTCAAGCAGTACGTCGAGCAGACTCTCTCGCGGCTCGGCGTCAACCACCCGGACTTTCGCCAGGTCGAGACGCTCCCGGCGAACCCGCCCTGGCCGAACTACCTCGACTTCAAAGGCTCGCTGGATCAGCTTGTCGCCCGGCTGGTCGAGGACGGCTACGACCTGCGCGAGGTGATCCGCTTTGAGGAGCAGACCGGCCACCGGCAGGCCGTGATCGACTCGCTCACCGCCGTGCTCGCCGAGCAGGCGCGGGAGATCGAAGAGGCGGTGCAGGTACCGGCGTGAGCGACCGCTGGCGCACGGGCGCGACGGTCTACGACGCGGTCGATGGGGACACGCTCGTCCAGATGCCCTCGGGCGAGTGGCGGGTGCAGGCCGACATCTCGGTGGACGAGGAAACCATCGGCCGGATGAAGGCGGGCTACCTCTGTATCCAGTGCCTGGAGCCGCACGAGGTGCCCTTCCCCGAGGTCTGCTCGCTCTGCGGCTACCGGATGCGCGAGCGGCAACTGAAAGACCTCGCCCAGACGCACCAGTTGAAGGACGTTCACGTCGGCTCGCACGTCAAGTACGGCGACGAGATCGAGCGGATGAACGAGATCCACGCCTACGAGCAGCGGACGGGGATCGTCCTCCCCGACTCGGTCAGGTTCCCGCAGGGGAAGTTGTGAGCGACCTGACCCCCGTCACGCCCGATCCGCTCTCCTTCCAGAAGAAGCGCCTCTGGAGCGAGGTGAAGGCAGGAAGCGCAACGTGGTCGGCCGTCAAGACGACCTACGCGACGTGGTTCAACGTCCTCTACTACTACCTGCCTGCACTGATCCCGATGACGCCCGACGCATCGCCACCCGTGTCCGGCGTCACGCCCGATCCACTGACCGTGTTCACCGCCGGGCCGACGGGCACGCTGACGTTGGCGGTCGCATCGCCCGATGTTCTGACCGTTCTCGCCCCCTCGGTCGTGGATCCCGTCTGATGCTGTACGACCGCACCACGATCCTCGCGCTGGTCGGCCGTCTGGTCGATGAGGGAGTCGAGGCCGACCTGTGGCTTCGCCGTGGCAGCGATGGCAGCGGGATCGCGGAGGTCGTCTTGCGTCCCACCGACTCGCTTGCGAAGCTGACGGAGATCCTCGGCGACCAGGGGCTGGACATGAACTTCGACGGCGAGAATCTGACCGTGGTGGACCGAAGCGGCGAGGCACCGACCGCGACCGGGCCGCTGGAGCCGGTCGAGTGAATCTCTCCGACCTGAAGCTCCGCACCTCGCGCATCCTCGGTGTCGCGACGGGCACCGACGACGACGCGGTGGACGAGGACGACTTCCTCACCCGGCTCGCGAACGAGTCCGTGATCGACGTGCTGGTTCGCACGCGAGTCCACGTCCGCGACGCGACCTCGACCTTCACGGGCGTGGCGTCCGAGTTCGACATTGACGACTCGGTGCTGAAGATGATCGGGATCAAGATGAACGGGAACGTCCTGTACGAGGGCGACCGAGACGCGCTGAACGACGACGAGTTCGCCTACGTCGGCTTCAGCAGGATCGTGCTCGGCACGCCGACGAAGTCAGGGGATGTGATGAGCTTCTGGTACACGCCGAAGCCCGCCGCGCTGGTCAACCCGACCGACGACCCGGCGACCTTCACCTTCGGACGCATCCCCGCGCAGTTCCACTCGGCGCTGATCGACTACATGTGCTGGTGGGCCGCCGACAAGCTGGGTGACGTGCAAGCGGGGCGTGGCGAACGCTACCGAACCACCTACGAGGGCCAGGACGGCCTCGGCGGTGCCGGATCAAGCCTGGGGAGGATCAAGCTCGCGGTCAACATGCGCGGCACTTCGCGCCGTGTCGCACGCCGCCGCGAGGTGCTGGTCAGCGACGTGACCAACCGCCACTGGATCGGCTGATGGCCGATCTGATCCCGCTCGCCAGGCAGATCCAAGGCGTCTTCAACGACGCCGCTCGCGACCGGCTCCCGCCAGGCTCGGTCTGGGAGATGACCGACTGGGTGCCGACGATCCTCCAGGCGGGGGCGCGGATGCGCGGCGCGTGGAAGTGGCAGTCGCCGCCGCTCACGAACCCGCCCGACGGGATGATCTTCGCGCCCTTCCGGATCTCGCCGGGCGCTCGGCTGCTCGTCGCGAACGGGACGCTCCTGACGGACGTGCCGATGGCCTCGGTAGGCCCGCTCGGGAACGTGCCGGGGACAATCGTCCAGGCCGTCCAGAACCCGATCTTCCACCGCGACCGGGTGATCGTCCCTGCCGGTGACGGCGTCTCGGCGGCGCGGTTCATCACCTGGAACGGCGCTGCCTTCGTCAACGCGGCAGGCCCGACGGGGGACTCGCCGAACGGGGCCTACGGCAAGTACGCCTGCCTGTTCAAGGATCGTGTCGTGTTGGCGAATACGAACGCCCAGCCGTCGGGGGTCAACTTCTCTCAGGTCGGCGACCCGACGCTCAACTGGAACTTGAAGTCGCAGATCTTCACGAGCTACCCGATCACCGGCCTCGCGCAGCAGCGGCAACAGGTGCTCTGCTTCCACGACTCGACCATCGAGCGGATCAAGGGGACGACGCCGCCGGACTCGACACTGGCGACTCCGACCGGCGACATGTCGCTCGACTTCCTCTTCGACCGCGCAGGCTGCTACGACGCCCGCTCGATTGCCTACTACCAGGACAACGTCCTCTTCGCCGACTCACGCGGGATCTGGCTGACGGACGGCTCGCTCGTCCGCAACGTGAGCGAGCAGGGAGGCGCGGTCAATCTCTGGTACAGGTCGTTCGCCCGGCCGGGGCCGCCGCTCTCCATCGCCTCGGTCGTCTACCGCAACTACTACCTCTGCACGGTCAGGCATTCGGGCCAGCCGCCGATCACCTTCGTGGTCGAGATCCCGACCCGGCGGATCTTCACGCTCGGGAACATCGACTCGCGCTGCTACGCCTTCTCTATCGGCACCGTCGAGAAGCTGTTCGGCACCGACCAGAAGTCGGCCAAGGTCAGCGACCTGACGCCCGTCTTCAACCCCGACGCGACCGTGCTCCAGGTCGATGACGACGGCACGGCCGTGCTGCCGGTGATCTCGACCGGCTGGTCGATGATCGACGGGAAGGTCGGCTACAAGCGCGTGATCGAGGCGCACGTCTCCTATCAGGTGACCCGTTCGGACAACAACGAGTGCTGGCAGATGAGCTACGTCAACACGCCGACGGGAGCCGACAAGTCGCTGCTTCAGCTTCGCCCGACGAACGGCTACGTCCGGCGGCCGGTGGCGATCCGCAAGCGGATGGAGGGGATCGCGATCAAGATCGTGCAGACGATCCCGACGCAGGACTCGCGCCTGTTCGACATCTCGCTGCGCGCCTACCCGGAGGAGCAGAACAAGACGTGAGCGTGGTCGGGCTTGACGAGGCCCCGCGTCCGCTCACCGACCGCGAGCGTCACATCCTCCAGCGCGTCTTCTCCGACTACCTGGAGGTGCCGGGCGAGTGGAAGACGGCGCTCCGAAACGACCTGGAGTCCGACCCCATCGGCCTCTTCACGTCGGTCGGTACCGGCGGCGGGCCGGTGGGGCCGGTCGGGCCAGCAGGCCCGCCGGGGCCGCAGGGAGTGCCGGGGCCGCAAGGCCCGCCGGGCACGTCGAACGCCAGCTACACGGGAACCTGGCGCTGGACGACCCTGACCACCGACGCTTCGACCACCGGCCGGGTCGGAGTCAACGCGGCGACCTGGGCGGCGGTCACGCAACTGAACCTGAACCGGACGACCTACCTCGGCGCGGATGTCTCCACCTACCTGGCGACCGTCGGTGCGGTCGGCAACGACATCTACGTCCAGAGCAAGTCCGACTCGACCCTGTGGGGTCGGTACACGATCACGCAGGCCTTCGTTGACCACGGCACCTGGGTTTCCTGGGCGAGCCTGACGCTGGTCGGCTCGGGCGGCGCGCTCCCCGCGAACAACGAGGACGTGCTCGTCTCCTTCCTCGTCCAGGGAGCGATTCAGACCGAGGGCTGGTGGTCGGGATCGGGTGTCCCGCCGGGTGCGACGGGCAATACCGGCGACTGGTACATCGACACCGCGACCGGCAACTTCTACGAGAAGACCGGCACCTCGACCTGGACGTACCGGGGCACCTTCACGGGGCCGCAGGGGCCGACCGGGCCAGCCGGGCCGACTGGGTCGCAGGGGCCGACCGGACCGGCAGGCCCGACGGGCGGTACCGGCCCGGCAGGTGCGACCGGCCCGCAAGGCCCGGCGGGACAGGGTGTCCCCGTCGGCGGCGCGGTCGGCACGATCCTGACCAAGACCGGCAGCGCCGACTACGCGACCGGCTGGAATCCCGCCCCGGTGGCACTGCCGCCCGGCGGCGCGGTCGGCCAGTCGCTGACCAAGAAGACCGCAGCGGACGGAGACGCGCAGTGGACGACGCTCGACAACCTGCACTACCTCGGCGACTACGCCGCCGGGAGCTTTGTCGAGGGGGACATCGTCGTCTCCGGCGGGATCGCCTACGTCTGCGCCGTTCCGACCAGCGCGGCTCCGGCTGCCTGGCCGGGTGGGCCGACGCCGATGGCGACGCCGCTGCCGAACTACGGCACGACGCTTCCCGCGTCTCCGATCAACGGGCAGGAAGCGATCCTCGTTGACTCGGTGACGAATCCGTCCTACCAGTGGCGTTTCCG
>Ga0209465_10000874_pt1 | contig 13735 bp, 13 predicted proteins | sample PanSoiPlot1MoBio_FD_188321 | JGI IMG/M metagenome (GOLD analysis project Ga0209465, IMG submission 188321) | Tropical forest soil microbial communities from Panama analyzed to predict greenhouse gas emissions - Panama Soil Plot 1 MoBio (SPAdes)... | ecosystem: Environmental > Terrestrial > Soil...
ATGGCCGCGCCACGCTGTCCGTAGCGTTGGTAAAGATACTGAATGACGCGCTCGCGTTCATCGCCGCTCGGGAGATCAAGATCGATATCTGGCCACTCGCCCCGTTCTTCCGAGAGAAAACGCTCAAACAACAGATCCATGCGGATCGGATCCACCGCCGTGATACCCAGCGAATAGCAAACCACGCTGTTGGCGGCCGACCCGCGGCCTTGAACGAGAATGTTTTCTTTGCAGCAATAGCGCACCAGGTCCCAGACGATCAGGAAGTAGCCCTCCAGCTTGAGATGTTCGATCAACTTCAGTTCACGTTCAATCTGGCGCCGGGCGCGGTTTTTGATGTCTGGTGTAGCCCGGCCATAGCGGCTGCGGAATCCGTCGAGCGTGCGGTCGCGAAGGTGCGAAATCATGGTTTCGCCTTCCGGCAGCGGAAAACTCGGGAACTCGTAACCAAGATCGTCGAGCGTGAATTCAAGCCGGGAAGAAAGCTCGACAGTGTTGGCGAGGGCTTCCGGAAAATCGGCGAAGAGCGCTTTCATCTCTGCCGGCGATTTCATGTAGCGCTCTGAGTTGCGTGCCAGCAGTCGCCCGGCAGTCCCAATCGTGCGATGGTGCCGCAGGGCGGTGAAGGCATCGGCCAGTTCCCGTTCGCGTGGAATGCAGTAATTCACACCATTCGTTGCGAGCAGCGGCAGCCCCAGGGACTGCGCGATCTCGATTGCGACACGGTTGCGATATTCTTCGTCGCGATGAAAATGCCGTTGCAGTTCGATATAAACATTTTTTCTGCCGAAGAGTTCTATCAACCGCTTTACGGAGTGCAGCGCCGCTTGCGCGCCTCCTTGCGCCAACGCTGTAGCCAGCGGACCTTCCTCGCCTCCTGTGAGGCAGATCAGTCCTTCTGTGTGCTCGGCAAAATCCTGGCGTTCTGCCATGCCGCCTTCTTTCTGCCCGGCACGAAGCTTCATCGAAGTGATCAGGCGGCAGAGATTCTGATAGCCGGTTCGCGAAGATACAAGAAGAGGAAGCCGGCTATAGCTATTAGCAACGTGAAATTGATTTTCATTTTCAAATCGTGTTCCACGTGGAACATTTTTCGACACAAATAAAGGACTTAGCGTCACTTCCGCCCCGATATGCGCCTTGATGTTTGCTTTCTGCGCCGCCAGGTGAAAGCGCGGAGACCCATACACGCCATCGCGGTCGAGCAATGCCATGGCTGGCATGCCGAAGTTCGCGCACGACTCCACCAGCCTCTCAGGAATGGACGCTCCTTCGAGAAAACTGAATGCAGAACGAGAATGCAACTCGACGTACATGGAGTTCTCAGTTCTCAGTTCCCGGTTTTCCTTTCAGTAGGCCAGAACTGGGAACTGGGAACTGAGAACTAGTCATACGTTCCTTCCAACAACCACCGCACACTGGTCTTGTCTTGCACCAAGCGATAAAGCACAAGGCTGTTTCCAGACTGGATTGCGATATCCCACTCTTCCCGCGACCATCCCTCCTGATCGGCCCAGTCTCCGGAAGACCGCCACGGACCGGCGCTCCAAACAATCTCTCCTGCAATCTCGGGACGGTGAATGCATTTCAATTTCACCGGCTTGCCCTCGCGCACATTCACCACAGCCTCGAGAGGCGGACGAAACAGCCGCAGTGCAATCACCGTATTCATTTTTTCTTCAGCAACAGTTTCCAGTTCTTCTTCCTCTTGCACAGCCACTTCCTTCTTTCGCTGCTTCTCTTGCGTTTCGACGGGGGCAAAGTGACGCATCGCGAAAACGCCCTCTCGATGCGTATCCAACAATTCAGCCGATCCCACTCTCTCTTTCCCGACAATTCCTGCGATGCGAGCGAGCGTGAGTTCCAGCTTTTCGGGTTCCGGGAAGACTGGCTGGAATAATCCGCTCTGCGTGGCTCGCGGCCGCGCCGGCTCGGCGGACAGATGGATCTTTACGATCGGAGCGCCCGGCGGGTGCGCCTGCAGATCCAGTTGCAGCAGCTTCAGAAACACGCGCGCATCCAGCATGGGAACCGGCAGCCGCAATGTGCGCGTGAAGCTAGAGGTCTGCTGCGGCTCGCAATCTTCGTATCGATCAGCAAGCGTAAGTTTCAAATTCAGCTCTTGCGCGGCGAGAGCATGTTCGGCCAAGTTCCGGCACACCTGTTCGAGCAACCGGTTCAACAAAAACGCGAGTGGCTCAAGCAGAACAATTGGATGCTCGAGTTCGACGCTCTCGGCAAAAACCGGCAACGGCTCAAGTAATCGCAGGCTGCGCGAACAGGCCCCCCGCGCCAACTTTTGCAGACGAATTCCTTCTTGCCCCAGCCGCTCGCTTACCGGAACTTCGGGAAGGGATCCTAGTGCGCGCAGATTACGAATCCCCCAGCGGTCAAATGTTTCCAGCCAGCGCTGTGCTTGTTCAGCATCACGCGCAAAGCTCTCGAACAGGGCGTCAACCGCCAAGTTTCCCAGGCGTTGTGTTTCCTGACCCGCGAGGATCAGGGTTATTCCCGAGAAGCCATGTGCAGCGAGCAGTGCGGCATCCGGATTTGCTGCTACTGCTACGTTGACCTCCAATTCCATTTGCGACGCACGTGCTGCCAGTTCGCGTGCAATTTTTTCCGGCGAGCCCAACAGCGGTTCGAGTCCAGCAAGATTCAGGATCGCTGTATCAGGAGCGGTATCCTCTAGCTCGGGAGAAAACGTCTGCGCGCAATCGAGAAGCGCATTGTGCGCGGAATTTTCCAGAGCCTCCGAACGCGGCCGCAAGATCAACTCTTCCCATGCTTCCAGTTGAGTCTTCGTTGCTTCCGTCTCGACCCCCAGTTCACGCGCACGCTCATTAAGAGCAATGACTTTTTCGAGTGGAGGTCGTCCGCTCAGCACTGCTACGGGTTGCGACCGCAGCTCCGGCTCACCTCGGATGATGGCCGCGACGGGAAAATCGGGAATGAAAACACAGGCAAACATTGAAAACCAGTTGTCAGTTGCTAGTTGTCAGTTCCAGACAGTCGCCAGTGTTCAGTGGGCAGTGGCCAGTAAATCAAGATCCCTTGCTTGCTCATTGCTAACAACTCAAAAGCTAGCTGCTGTCTTTATCCAGCCCACCTGGCATGACTCGAAAAATTCACTACCGATTGCGGCGACTTGCGTTCCAGTCGTGAGCGAAGCAACTCAACACTCACATTCAGCTCATCAAGTAATTCCGCATGCGCGAGCCGATTGGCAAAGCTGAATGCTGAATGCTGAGGGCTGAATGCTGATTGCTTTTTCTCCGACACGCGAGACCTGGCAGCTGAAACCTGCAAAAGCACAGACGAACAACTTCCCGCGATGGGTTGTTGCTCGATTACCAGCAACACGGTTGGCGTGTGCTCGATCGCGCGTCGAAAACGGAACCACGAAGCCAACGGAATGCGCCGTGCGCTTCGTACAGGGATATCGCCGAGGTCGAGAACGATCATTCCGAAACCATTGCTCTGCAGCAGCAGGTCGGTGACTTTCAGAACCTGCTCCAGTCGCTGGCTTGATGCCCTTCGTTCTCTACGTGCAGAACCCTGTCGCTCAGAAATTTGACTCGCGATTAAATTCCCCTTCTCTGCGTCTCTGTGTCCCTGTGGCGAGTTTTTGTGGACACATCGTACCCACAGCAGCCGGCTGAGCTCGATTTTTGCCGCGGCGGCCGATGCAGGATCGAGTGCATCGCTGGCGTCTACCAGGGCGCATACCTCGCCGCGGCGCGTGGCTTCGGACAATGCCGAAAGCAGAATGCTGGTTCGTCCCGAGGAGGCCGGGCCGCAGATTTCTGTCAGGCAGCCACGAGGCAGGCCGCCGGTCAGCGCATCAAGTTCATGAATGCCGCTCGACACCATCTCGGGCGCAGGACGCACCTCGAGGCGCGATGCCGGTGTGATGGCGGGCAACTTCTTCGCCGCGCCCAGTTGTGCCCACAGAGCCTCACTGGAGAGACGCGGCGGCAAAACAAAAGGGCGGCCAAAGGCCGCCGAAGAAAAAACCAGAGAGGCAGACATACTTCCTCAAAAACTTTCAGGGATCGCGGAGAGCCAGAGCGGGCTCAAGGGCGAACTATTTCGCTTTTTGTTCGCCTAGATATTGTGGCGCTGAGGGGGCAGGTTGTCAAGGGGTAGAAGGAAATTTTCAAACTAGCGGCAAGCCAAAGATCAGCAAGAATTTACGGACCGCCGCCACTCGCGCAGAGGAGAAATTCCGGCACTGGCGTCCGGAACCGAGGCGGCACAGCTTTGTTATAATCGCATTCGCTATCCTCGAGTGGCGCTATCGTCTAGGGGTTAGGACGGAAGATTCTCAATCTTCAAACCCGGGTTCGATTCCCGGTAGCGCTACCAGCTATCATCCGCTAAGACCCGCGAAATCAGCGGGTTTTGTTTTTTGCTCTGAAAGCCCGTCGCTCTCTCTACCGCTGCCTAGCGCGAGTCGTGGTACACAAAATGGTATACAAGCCTTTTCTTACTCGATGCCCCGATTCCTTTGGGCCGCCGCCACGAGTTGTCCAATTTTGGACTGCGGCAATCAGAGCTAGAAAAAGCAGGTTGCCATCTGAGAGGGAAGGTCCCAAGTAATCATCGAGCCCCCTCGCGCCTTTTCGACTCCGGCGTTCTCGGTGTCGGGTGCCCCCACGTTTTCGGCTGCTCGCTGTTCCCTAACCCGGGCTTGCTACCTAGCGACGTACCGTGATAACCCCCGGGAGAGGGGTAGGGTCCGACCCGTTACGACACAAGTTACGACACAAAATTGCGGTGGTCCCTTTTAGGGATGTTCCCACAAAAATCGTCGAGGGTGGGGTCGTCCATTCGACTCCGGCACTCTTTGTGGGGGCATGCCTGGGGGCCTATGCAAACAGGATGGGGATCGGCCCATGAAGCACCCAGGGGCAATCGCAACTACACTCACACACCCACAGGAACGAGCCTTTGGGGCTCCACGGGCGTAGTCGGTGTGCTAACGCCTCCGCGGCGCGGTTCGAGTGCCTTCGAGCGGCGTCTCTCGGTTGGAGAACTGGCATTTTCGCCAGTTGTTGACGTTGGCTCTTTTGAATAGCATACATCGCCTCTCACTCACCCTGTGTCTTGTACGGCAGCCTAACGATCGGGGACCGTGAACCAGTTGTATCCAATATGAAAGGAGAATTCGCATGCGGAGAATAGGTATGCTCGCGCTCTCTCTCCTCCTCTCTCTTCCGTCCCTAGCCCAGAAGAAAGAACAAGAGCGCCTTCAGGAGTCATACAACGTGCTGAAGGAAATCCTTGGTACGCCCGATAAGGGAATTCCGAGAGACCTGCTTAACAAGGCCGAGTGCGTAGTCGTATATCCATCGGTGAAGAAAGCGGGATTCATTGTGGGTGCCGAATATGGACGCGGCGCTATTACCTGCCGAACAGGGCAAGACTTTCGCGGTCCGTGGAGTGCCCCCGCGATGTTTGCGATAGAAGGCGGTAGTGTTGGCTTTCAGATCGGCGGGGAGGCAACAGATTTTGTGCTTCTGATAATGAATGAGAAAGGTGCTGAATCTGTAATGTCTAGCAAGGTCAAGTTGGGAGCGGATGCCTCCGCAGCCGCAGGTCCGGTAGGCCGGACAACATCGGCTGAGACGGATATTGTAATGAAGGCTGAGATCCTTTCGTGGTCGCGAGCTCGCGGCGTTTTTGGTGGTATTTCTTTGGAGGGTTCTACCATGCGCTCCGATGACGGAGGCAATAAGAGTCTCTACGGAAAAGAGCTCAGTGCCAAAGAGATCGTGCGCGAAGGCAAGGTTCAGACTCCCGCGTCGGGCAAGTCACTCATCCAGCTTTTGCAGAAGGCGTCGCCGAAACACGCTTCCTAAAGCACGTAGGTGTAGGCTCGCATCTCTAGATGGCGAGCGTTCTTTTCAATTCCGGCAGATGGAGCAAAGATTTATGACGATGTCTGATCAAAACACCTGTGCGCACATTCCCTGTACCTGTGTGGTGGAAGACGGGCAAAAATACTGTAGCGAAAAGTGCAGAGACGCCGGGTCAGATGAGGTTGAGATCGCGTGCGAATGCGGTCACGCGACATGTTCGACAAGCATCGAAGAAGTAGCCTAGAGCGTGCCCGGCAAATTCATATCAAGGGTGACTCGGGATAAGCGTCGCCGACGACAAAGCTCCGTCGCTGACAACCAAGTTCGGCTCCACCGCAAGGGCCGTCGATTGACGCAACATCTGCATCTGGCGAGAGGAACTGCGTTGAATCTCGATTTCTTATTGATCTCCTGTGAGCCCTTTTTTCCTCGTATTGCACGTTATAGGTAAGGACGGATGACCTCCAATCTCCGCCTCAGGAGGCGCGTCGTGAGATCCAAACACGCAACCGCGTTAATCGCTTCTTTGTTTTTAGTCCTCGTCCCAGCCAGCGTCTGCAGCACGAAATGGTACGTGAACGGAGTGACGGGACGTGATGCTAACGACTGCAAATCGCTTACGAGCGCGTGCAAAACACTCTGGCATACGCTCTCCCTAGCTTCTTCGGGCGATTCCATTATGGTCGCGGCTGCAACCTATAAAGAGAACCTCACGGTCGCAATCGACGTCTCGATTATCGGCTCGGGTGCAGCGAAGACCATCGTCGATGGTGGAGGAGTCAATAGGGTATTCGTAATTTCCAGCGGCGCGAATGTCAACCTTTCAAAACTAACAGTCCGAAACGGTTATGCGTTGAGCGGCGCCGGAATTGGCAACTCCGGCACTTTGACGATCAAGAACAGCGTCGTTACTGCGAATACGGCTCATGAGGATTGCGAATCCCAAACCTGTGGAAATGACGGCGGCGGAATCCAAAACGCAGGAACGCTGACGCTCAACAACAGCAGTGTCAAGGGAAATACGGTTTCGATGACTGGCTCATGCCCAAACCACTGCTACAGCGTAGGCGCAGGAATCTGGAATATTGGCACTCTGGTGATTAACCGTAGCACGGTCATTGGAAACTCTGCGTCCGTCAGTTGTCCTCGCACTGGACATTGCTACAGCGACGGTGGCGGCATACACAACGCCGGTGACGTTGGGACTGCGACTATCAGCGGAAGTACCATCAGCGGAAATAAATCCCGCTACGGTGGCGGCATTGTGAATGGCGGAACCCTGACACTGACCAACAGCACCGTGAGCACAAATAGCGGTAGTGGCATTTCCAACACGGGTGTCTCGCTGCTGATCAACAACAGCACCATCAGCGGAAATAATACTGATTTCAGTATGGGCGGTGGCATCGATCTTGTCTCTGGAACAGTGGCTCTTCAGAACAGCATTGTCGCCAACAATGTCGCCAACAACATCCCGGCGAACTGCAATGGCACTGTAACTTCGACAGGCTATAACTTGAGTAGCGATGACACTTGTAGCTTCAATGGCCCTGGCGATCTGAATAATACTGACCCACAGTTAGGCCCTCTGCACAATAATGGCGGACCTACTCAGACGATGGCCCTCCCTTCTGGCAGCCCCGCAATCGATGCCGGCAACCCGAACGGCTGTACTGACAGCTTAGGCAACCTGCTGAAAACGGATCAACGTGGAAAGCCACGCCCTGACCCAGAAGACTCGGGAGGGTGTGACATGGGCGCATACGAAAGACAGAGCGAGTGATAAGACAGAGCGAGGAATAAAGAGAGCACTTTGCTCCTTGGTTGCCAAATAGGATTTCAAAGGGGAGGAGTTTATGACGCTGCTTCAGAGTTCGTTGCTGTATCGCGCTGCCGAGTTTTGCGTGTTGACGATCATACTCAACGTTGGGCTCCACGCCCAAAACGGTTACAACTTCAGCACCATCGACTTCCCACGAGGGAACTCCACACAGGCGCGGGGCATCAATCAGCAGGGTGATGTCGTCGGCCTATATACCGACCCTAACACCGGACTAATTCGTGGCTTTCTCCTGAGTGGGGACAGCTACTCCAAGATCGATTACCCAGGAGCTACCCAAACCTTTCCGCGGGGAATCAACAAGAAGAAAGACATAGTAGGTTATTTCATCGATGCCAATGGGGTATTTCACGGGTTTTTGCTCGATTTGGGCGGCTTCCATCAGATTGACGTGCCCGGCTCGTTGCAGACCACTATCCGCGGCATCGCCGATAATGAATCAATGGTCGGTGACACTACGTTTGACAACATCACAAACCAGTGCTTTGTACTCAAGAACGGAATGTACAGCACCTTCAGCTTTCCGGGGCAGAACGTCAACAACTGTGTTGGAATCAGCAAACGGGGAGATGTCCTTGGTTATTATGAAAACGGGGGTGATTTCGCCTTTGTTCGCCGATTGGGGCGGTTCAGGTCTATCAACGCTCTGGGGCTTCCTTTAGGGATGAATGATCTGGACCAGGTAGTAGGGGGTAGTGGCAACGACGCCTATGTGGCGGACATCGGCACATTTACAATCGTCAATCCGCCAGGCGCCAGCTCCGCAGCAGCACGGGATATCAACTTGGGAGGCGTCATTGTCGGCAACTATACCGCCTTTGGGGTAGGTCATGGGTTCATTGCTACGCCGAACCCCTAACCGCAGGTAGAATCGCAAGCCGTGATCAAATACGGTCACCCTGTTTTCTGGGGAATTGCACCTCGTTCTGTTTCAGGACAGCAACCTTCGTAACCTATCAGCCCCGACTCCAGCGAGAGCACAATTCCGACCTGAACAACTGCATTGAACACCGATGCTTAGCAGGAAACATCGATGATGACAATCGTATTAGTCGGACTGGCCAGCTTCCTCGCCGTGTTTGCGATTATTTTGAAGGTTCGTGCTGCTAAACCCAAAAAGCCCGAAAAATGGGAGAAGGCGCAAATTCTTGAGCGGCTCCTGGCTCTATCTGAAGGGGAAGACATGATGAAGGGGAATGCAGGCCAACGGTCCGTCCCGCAAAGCCCGTGCTCTCGTCACGCGGCGGTTGAGGGTACTTATCAATCTCGTGGTTCGACCAGCCTAAGATTGCCGAAAATCGCGAGACCGTGTGGAGTGGTCGCTACGAAACAATTCTTCTAACCAGAGCAGCTATTCGTTCGGGGGAATGCTCACCGGACGTCCCTTCTAACGTGTAACTACGTTCGAATGCATTGGGTCCGAGAATCTTCATTTCCCATAGGTCGCTCTCCTGTGAGCCGAGGATGAGGACCCTCCAATCCCCCATCCGGTCGGAAAGTGCGTGTTCAACGAGCGCGACCACGTCCCGCTGAAGATTTGGATCGCCGACACTGTGCATTTCCACGACCACTGGCATGGGCAAAGTGTACGACCTACCTCTGCCCATGAGTCAATAATGAGATGACGACATTACGCCAACAACCAAGAAGGGCCTAGGATGGCAGCCCGGTCATTATCTATGGAAGATGGGCGACTCTGTGCCCACCTTGCGCGACACAACCTGCCCAGCGGTTGTAGACTTTGGCGCACAGTAGAACCGGGCCGAAAACAATCTCCGGGAGGAGGATATGCCATGAGGCGGTTCACCTGCATAATACCGGTCATTCTTTGCATAGTTGCATTGCTCGCATGCAACAAGCAATCCCAACCCCGGGCGGAGAGTCAGCCCCAGGGGACGAGCAAAACCGCCAGCGCTACCGCTCCCGCCGTCCAGGAAATCCCCAGGACGGGTGTCGTAATCAACGGCCGCGAACTCAGCCCGCAACAAATGGTTTTTTTGACCTCCACCTATCGCTACGCGCCGCCCCGCGGCCGATATTGGTATGACACTATCAGTGGAGCGTGGGGCGTAGAGGGTCGCGAAACCTACGGGTTCATTCTTCCTGGATATGACCTGGGCCCAATCGCCACGGACGCCTCGGCGGGAGACACCGGGGTGTTCATCAACGGGCGTGAAATCAATACCGCGGAAGCCCTCGGTCTGCAGCGCACGTTTGGCGCGGTGTATCAGGGACACTGGTGGCTCGACGGCCGAACCGGCAATTTCGGCGTGGAGGGTAATCCGATGCCAATGGGAAACCTCATCGAGATGTTGCACGCCAAAGGCCGCGGCGCCGGTGGAGATAACTTCTGGTCGACCTCCACTGCCATGGGCAACTCCAGCGGAGGCTGCTCCTACGTGAATGTGGGCAACGGGCAGACCGCCACCAGCGGATGCGACTAAGGGACTCCGATCGGGTCAATGAGTTCTATGGCGATGTTACGCGAGCTAACTTTCGACATGCTAGTCTTCATGCGCGATGGATCCCGAGCAGAAAGCCTTCCTTAATCATCGACTTCGAGATGCAGTAAGCAAGCAACCAGAATTGAAGCGCCTTAAAGCACTGCTGCTAGGCCTAGGCGGAGATTTTCTCGTCGCACCACCTGAACCAGATCAAGACGTTCCGAAGCTGTTGGAACGCGGTTTCCTCACGTCTGGTCCCATCACACACTAAAGGTCATGAAATCCAGTTCGTGCCATCAAAATGTCGCCTTGATATGGACCAGGAAACAATTCGGGATTATCGGCATTGCGATTGGCTACGCGCTCAGTGATGACGGGCTGTGGCGACAACACACGTGGGGCGTTTTGCGTGACGGGGTTCTCGAAACCACGGAAACCCGGCTGAAATACTTCGGGATCGTACTCCAAGGTGAAAAGGCAGATTTCTTCGCGTTCAGCAATTCCAGCGAGCGGCGACGTTTGAGACATCCGCTTCAGCAGGGTCAGTGAGTTCTATAAAAAGGGATGTCAAGAAAAAAGTTCTGCCTCGACCGGAGTCGAGATGTTTTCTCGAGATCCAGCCCACGGTAGTTAGGCTTCCCTGGAGAAGTGTGACTTGTGCCCATTCTGATAAGTCTCCTCTGGTGTAGCGGTGGTGTGGTCGAGTGTGCGAGAGCGACTAGCGAATGGCGACTCAAGGTCAGTCGGGTCGGAGGAGGCGCGCTGTCGCGCTAGCCTTCGTCCGCCGCTCAAACTGTACGTGCCGATTTCCGGCATACAGCTTTCACGAAGAGCGGCTAAAAGGGGCCAAGAAGCGAAGGAGGCGTTGTGCGGCCTTTCAAGGGCCGCACCGCCACTTGCTGGAGAAAGCGACAAGATGCGGCCCACGTGATCCGCTCTTTTCCCCGGCAAGGGTGGAAAAGTGGATGGCGTCCAGTTTGGCGAAATAGTAGTCCCACCACTGCAATAGCAACGTAAATTCTTGGTAAACAAAACGGCCTGAAGTGCGTGCTGGTCAGGCGCCGCTCGCCGCCAGGAGGGCGGCGCCAAGCTTTGCTGCGTTGCTTATACGACGAAACGCCCTCTACTTTTATCGAAGTATTAATTTGATCGCCGGAACAACTGTGTTACGACAGTTCCACTTCTTCTGAGGGCGCCACAAGTGGGCCATTCTTTTCGAAGGGAGGGCGGCCCTCTAACCTCCTGTCATCTCAGACAGCTTCCTATACGCCCCGATTGCTCTAGGATGGCTTGTTCGTTGCGTGGGGCCTCGAGGGGGCTGGTCTGCCGGGGAAGGCTGTGTCCGCCTCCTCACCCACGCAAATGTTTCCCCTGGCCTCCATTCACACGGCATCTTTTTCTTCGGAATCGCCTGTGACGCAGATCACAGACCCTCGGTACATCATGTGCGGATCATATTCGTGCGGCGCGCATGGGTCCCTGTCACCCTTCAGCGTGCAGCCACCCCCCGGAAGGACTGAACTCCTTGCCCGGGTTTTTTTCTCGTTGGCGCGCTAGATCACCAGCCGTCAGATTGCGATGGGACTCGCATTGAAAACATCGCGGAAGAGCTGAGTCTCAGGCTTCCATGGCAGAGGCAGCGCCAGCCATGGACTAGTCGTATAGCACTGTCAATAGCGAAGAGCAACGACGTTCCAACGATTGCTATTTTCGGATCAGGCTTGGGATCTGGCTGCTCGCTTCTTAACACGTGCTGCCATAACTTTATTGGAAACCCATTGGGACAACACGGCGCGAGTGGTAGGTTCCATGTCGACAAATTGCACACCAACTCGTCCTCGCACATCGCTCCATACGATCTCTCCCGAGGTCGCGATCATTTCTGCTCGGCCAGGAAGAGCAAACTTGAGACCTAAAGTCTTCAACGTCGCAGGGACTTGCTGGGTCGACAGGGCCACACCTCCAGAACCGATGTCTGTGATGGAGGCCGATATTTTCTTGTCAGGTAGCTGAAGCATGACAGGAACTGTGACCGGAATACGCACCGAGTCACGCTTGAGCCTTCGGTTCATCAGAGTGTGAAGCGCACGCATCGAATGACGCAGGCGATCCGCTGAAAGCGGTTTGTACATTACCAGATGCGTTCCGCTACCGAACGCCGAGGCAAGCTTAGTTTGAGAGCTCGTGACTACGATTTTCAAGCTGTTCTTGGAGAGCTCCAAGGTTCCCAAAGTCTCGAGAATCACTGTTGCTCCAGTGCGATCCTCGTCGTCAATGACGACGGCTTCAAAGCGCTGCTCTTTCAGTCTCTTCAGAGCATGTTCTTGATCAGAGCAGGTTTCGACGTCGACTGAGAATTCCTTAAGACCACGAGTCAAGAACTGGACTGTGGCACTGTCGCAGGAGAGGACCAACGAGCGCAGTGGCATGATCAGTCGCGTTTATAACCCTAACCATCGGCCGAGAAAAGATTACGAGGGGCAGATTACGCATGGATAAATCAAATTCGCTCTAGGTTTACGAGCCCTTATGTACCACTGCCTCTGTACCCTGGTCACCTATCCCAGTCGTACAGGCGGAGCTACTCTTCCTGGCTATGAGCCAACCTGAAATGAAATGTCCCCAAAATCCTAAAGAGCTCTGCCAGATCGACATCGCCATCAAGTTGTGCTCAAAACCGAAGCTCAAGGAGCTCTACACACGACCGGAAGCTGTCATGACGTGTGGCTTTTCTTGTGGAAACAGCACGTCCATGTAGTTCCACTTTCAAGAGGCGAAGAAGTAACGGCTATCGAGCTTGCAGGAACCCATGCTGCCCTTCAGAGCTTCTACGACAAGTTCGTTGTCGATGAACCGGTTCAAGCACGCCGACTGCACTATAGTCCCGAGAAAGAAATGAACAACTGAGTAGGCGCAGAGAGGTTTTTCATCCAAGAAACGATGCAGCTGCACCTCACTCGTCAGAAGCTGATTCAATTTTCCTAAAAACATTTGTTCAATATTTACGCTGAGCAGTCAGGAACTTCTCTATAGCGCGGATCTTTTCTGCCGTTTCGCGAAGTTGCGCAAGGTCCTCAGGTGTCATTTTCAGGATCGGGGTGTTCAGCAAGTGCTCACGATATTGGTTTAGGGTTTGCAACAGTTCTTCAGCCTGCCTGACAGCCGCGTCCACCAGTTCTCTGAGCTCCTCATTTTCCACGAACCCGAGATTAGGCCATGGCGAGTAGCGAGCGAATGGCACGTTCGAACGGAGACGTAGCATGAAAGTAATCGAGAGTAACCAGCGACATACCTCTGCCGCATGGGAAGAACGAAGTCATAAGTGGCGTGTTGCACAAGAGAGGTGCGCAGCACCGCGAACCGTCTTGTACAAGGTTGCTGTCTCTAGATTGATCTTCTCGGCCTAAACCGGCCAGCCGCCGTGACCGACGGTTGGGCGTTTTTTTTGTGCCGTTTTCCGCTTGACCTATTTCTCGGCGGCGATCATTCTTTTCGGCATTGCTTGGGGCCGAGCCTCCGTGAGGAGTCATTCTACCTGCGAGAGGCGTGAATGAACCCTTCCAGCTGTGCCCGGCCTCAATGGTTTA
>Ga0209465_10000875_pt1 | contig 13734 bp, 7 predicted proteins | sample PanSoiPlot1MoBio_FD_188321 | JGI IMG/M metagenome (GOLD analysis project Ga0209465, IMG submission 188321) | Tropical forest soil microbial communities from Panama analyzed to predict greenhouse gas emissions - Panama Soil Plot 1 MoBio (SPAdes)... | ecosystem: Environmental > Terrestrial > Soil...
CAGGCTGGCGCCCGCCGGGTCCTCGACCATGTCGTGAGTCGAATGCCCGAGGAAGCCGCCCGCCGTCGCCGCCGTGACGGTCGCCGAACCGTTGGTGACGTTGCAGTCGATCTCGGTGGCGTCGACGCCGACCAGCGGATCCGAATCGTGGAGCTGGCCGAAGCGGCCGCTCACCAGACCGCCGGCCAGCTGGGTCGCGTCCTGCGTCATCGCGTAGCGCACGGTGAGCGGCACCGTGTCGGTCGTGACCGGCGCGGCGAGCAGCCCGATGTGAATCGTGTCGCCGTCGATCGTCGTGTCGGTGATCGTCACCTCGCCCGTCGAATCCTCGACCTCGAATCCGCGCCCGTTCGCCCAGGCCGAATGCAGGAAATGGTGAGGCGCCCCGAACGTCTCGTCCCACGCGAGCGGCGGAACCGGCACGTGGAAGCGAACGTTGATCGTGAGACCGTCGCGCGTCACCTCGATCGGCTGCAGCGGCTGCCAGTCGTTGCCTTGCACGACGACCTGGTCGAACACCTCCGCGTACTTGATGCCGAGCCGATCGTACTGGCCCGCCACCAGATGGATCTGGTCGCTGGCGTACGCGTACTGGTACTTGGGCCCCGCGCAGAAGATCTGGCCGGGATAATCGACGCCCAGCTTCCAGGCCGCGACGGTCGACGTCGACAGCCCCGTTATCGGATCGGCGTGCTGCTGGCTGAGGATCAGCGGGATCGGCCGGGTCTGCCCGGTGATCGCGCGAAGGTCCTGGTCGTACGCCATGGCGAGGGCGGCGATGTCGTCCTCGTAGGTCGGCCGCTCGGCGTCCGCCTCGCCGTGGGTCAGCATGACCGCGCCAACCTCGTAGCGCGCGCCCGCCGCCGTCGCCAGCCGCGCCAGCGCCGTCACCTCGAACAGCGAGGCGGCGTAGGCGTTGCCGGTTCCGCCCTTGCCGATGACGGTGATGCTGGCGGCGCCCTGCCCCACGACGGAGTGCACCGTCACCAGGTCCGCGGCGGCGGCCGCCTGGTGCAGGGCGGTCAGCTCGCTGGCCATCGCGGTGTGGAACGTCTCGCCGTAGATGTTGTTCGGATAGGGGCGGCTGCTGGCCGTGTCGATCGGACGAATCGGCTCCTCGAGCGGCGTCAGCGACAGCTCCGGATCGGTCGGGTCGATCGGCCAGCTCATCCCCCGCGCGCCCAGCGACAGCTTCAGGTTGTTGGCCGACGGAGACGTGAAGACCAGTCCGTTGCTGGCGGCGCCGACCGACAGGCTCTGGCCCGTGCCGACGACGCCGAGCCAGAGCGGCGCCGCGCCCGCGTCCACGTGACCGCCGCCGTCGCTGCCGTGGCCGCCGCCGCCACAACCGATCGCACCCCCGGCGATCGCGATCGCGCACGCCCAAATAGTTAAGGTTGTTTCCTCGCGCGCCACGCGCGGAGTCTAGGGCAAGCCGCCCCTCCGGAACACCACGATCGTCGAGCGCCCGCCGCGGTCGATGGTGACGACGCCCTTGCCGGCGCCCGCGTGCTGCCAGGCCGGATACCACGGCTCGGCCTTCAGCGCCGGCGTGGTGTCGACCATCTCGGGCACGTAGAGGTCGACCTCGCGGTAGGCGCCGCGCGTGGCCGCGTGGACGTGCCGCCCGAAGGTGTACTTCGCCAGCGTCGGGTCGGGGTAAAGGTCGTTGTGCAGCGCGCCGCCGTAGACAACGACGAGCGGCCGGCCCGGGGCGCGCGCCAGCAGGAGGCCCTGCCCGATCGCGCGCTCGAGGTGCTGGTTCGTGATCGTCAGCAGCCGGTCGTAGTCGACCGTTCCTCCGGCACCGGCCAGCACCTTGTACTCGTCGCAGCCGACGTCCAGCACGTGTGGCGCCACGCCCAGCTCCTTGGCGCGCCGGAGCAGCTTCACGATCTCGCTCTCCGTCTCGACCGGCCGCTCGGTCGTGCGCGCGACCTCCTTGGTCACCTGCGCCTCCGCCTCGCCGCAGGTGCCGCGCGTGATCCAGGTTTCGACGATCAGGTGCGAGGCGTGCGGCGCGACGACCGGCAGGATCTCGTCGGTGAAGCGCGCGAGCGCCGACCGCACCTTGGCGGTCGCGCGGGTCTGGTGCAGCTCGCCGAACGCGATCACGCCGCCCGGGTCGGCGATCATCGCCTCGACGGCCGCCCGCGCCGATTGAACCTTCGCGGCCGCGGGGACGGGCCGCGCCGCCGGGATCGCGGGGGCCGGCCGCGCCATCACCGCCGCGGCCACGACCAGCCCGGCCGCGCCTACGACCATGATCGGCGGGCTCTCCTAATTGCCGCCCCCGAGCGTGATGAAGCGGATGCCGGAAGCGCCGCGGACCCGCACCAGGTGGCCGCCGTTCCGGGGCGCGGCCAGCGCCGCCGCCGCCTCGTCGGCCGTCGTGATCCGCTGTCGATCGATCTCGAGGATCACGTCGCCCTCGTGGACGCCGGCCGCCGCCGCCGCGCCGCCGGGCGCCACCTCGGCCACGACGGCGCCGCGCGCTCCGCGTTCGATGCCCATCGATTCGGCCAGCTCGGGCGTCAGCGTCTGTAGCGCCATGCCCAGCTTCTGCGCGCCCGCGCCCCCGGCCGCGCGCACGTCGACGGAGGGCAGCTCGCCCAGCTCGACCGCGAGCTTCTGCGGCTTGCCGTCCCGGACGAACCCGACGGTCACGCGCGAGCCGATCGCGCGCGACGACACGTAGTCGATCACGTCGCCCGACGCCGCCATCTGACGCCCGTCGATGTCGGTGATGACGTCGCCCGCGTGCATCCCGGCCTTGGCGGCCGGACCTCCGGGCGTCACCTGACTGACGAAGACGCCGTGATCGACGGCGGGCAGCGGGCCGCCCTTCGCGCCCGGGTGATTCGGGTCGAGACCCTCGATATCGCCCACCAGCACGCCGAGATACGCGTAGCGAACGCGCCCTTCCTTCAGCAGCGAGCCGGCCACCATCCGCACCTGATTGATCGGGATCGCGAAACCGTACGCGCCGCCTGGACCGGTGTTGATCAGCGTGTTGATGCCGACCACCTCGGCCGACAGGTTGACCAGCGGCCCGCCCGAATTGCCCGGATTGATCTTCGCGTCGGTCTGGATGTAGTGGCGCACGCGTCCGCCCGACATCTGTACGTGCCGGCCGACCTTGCCGAGACCGCTGACGATCCCGGCCGTCACCGTCTGGTCCAGCCCGAGCGGACTCCCGACCGCCAGCACCCACTCGCCGACATCCAGCTTGTCCGAATCGCCCAGCCGCGCCGCGACCAGATCGCCCGGCGGCTTGTCCAGACGGATGACGGCGACGTCGGTCTCGGCGTCGGTTCCCAAGGTCTTCGCCGTGAATTCGCGGCCGTCGTTGAAGATCACCTTCACCTTCGACGCATCCGACACGACGTGCCGGTTGGTGACGATGTCGCCGCGCGCGTCCATCACGACGCCCGATCCCGTCCCGCGCTGCGGCCCCGGGGTCTGCTCCGGCATCCCCTGCCCGAAGAAATGACGGAAGAACGGCGCCAGGTCATCGTCGTCGTCCCCCCGTTCCGATACGCGCGGGTGGTCGATCTCGACGTCGATGCGCACCACCGACGGGCTGAGCGCGCGCGCCGCCGCCGAGAAGGCCGATGACAGCACGCGCGCCTCGCTGGGCGGCTCGGTCTTCGGCGTCACCGTGCTGCCCGGCGCCAGCGACGGCGCCGGCGGCTCTGGCGCGGCGGCGCCCGGGGTGCCCCCGCCTTGTTGCGGCGTCGGCGCGCCGCGCCGACAACCCGCCGCGCCCGAGAGCGCCGCGAAGACCACGGTCAGCGAAACGATGGCGAGACGGGCAAGGCGGGATGGCACGGTGGCTATTTAGCATGTGGCGCCCTCCCGGATCACGACCAGTGGCCTTCCGGAAAAACAGGGCGGCGTTAGTTTTTCTGGGTCGAGGTTTGCGGTGGTGCGAAAGCTGTCGGGGACGGGCATGAGGCGGGGGTTGGACGCGTGGGGAGCCGGCGAGCTCTGCTCGCCGCGCACCATCGCGGGAGGGTTCGGGAACCCCTTGAGGGTTCCCGAGGTGGATGATGGACACCCTGGGCTATGACCAGGTTCCCCCGCGGAACACGAACGCCGTCCTCGGTGACAGCTACATTATCGGCCGCCGCATCGGGCGCGGGGCGATGGGCGAGGTCTACGAGGCCCAGCACGTCCGCCTCCCCGGCCAGTTCGCGGTGAAGCTGCTGCTCCCCGAGCTGCAGGGGAACCAGGACGCCTTCGCGCGCTTCTGCCGCGAGGCGGAGATCATGTCGCAGCTGCGCCACCCCCACATCGTTCAGATCTTCGACTTCAACGTGGCGCCCGATGCGCGTCCTTACTTCGTCATGGAGTACCTGCAGGGGCGCGACCTGGAGGCGCGCGTCCAGAGCGGACCGCTGCCCTTGCCGGCCGTCGCGCGCATCGTCGACGCGGTCGCGTCGGCCCTGGCCCTGGCGCACGCCCACGGGGTGGTTCACCGCGACCTCAAACCGGCGAACATCTTTCTCGCCACGGTCGACGGCCAGACGGACGAGCTGGTCAAGGTGCTGGACTTCGGCATCTCGAAGGTGCGGTCCGCGGTCGCGCAGATCTCGCAGGCCGTCGACCTTCTCGGGACACCCTCGTACATGTCGCCCGAGCAGGCGCGCGGCCACGGCGGCGCCATCGACGGACGCACCGATCAGTTCGCGCTGGGCGCCATCGCCTACCGGATGCTGACCGGTCAGGAACCGTTCCAGGGCGACGATTCGGCCGCCGTGCTGTACCAGGTCGTGCACGAGGATCCGCTGCCGCTGTCGCTGTTCTTGCCGTCAGCGTGGGATCCCGACCCGCTGCAGGCGGTCCTCGACCGCGCGCTGGCGAAGAATCCCGACGATCGCTTCGGCGGGATGATGGAGCTGGCGCGCGCGTTCGATGACGCGGCGGAGCGGACGATCGGGACGGCGCGAGAGGACGGCGGCCTGCGCGCGTCGCCCGTGCTGCGCGCGCCCCGGCTGGATGACGCCGCGCTCGACACGCCGCCGCCGGTGCGGACGCCGACGCCCGTCATCGTGTCGCCGCCGCGCAAGATCCCGACGCGCCTGCCCACCCCGCCGGCCGCCACGCCGCAGATCATCGACTGGGAGCTGCCGAGCAGCATCGACCGACCGCCCGCGACGCACCACCGCGGCGCCCTGTTCGGCCTGCTGCTGCTCGCGCTGGCGGGCACGTTGATCGTGACCGGCTGGTACCGGCGGTTGCCCGCGGTCGGCGCGGGACTGCGCCAGCGCATTCACGAGTGGACCCGGCCGCCGGGCGGAAGCGGTGAACCGCCCGCGGACGCGCCCCGTTCGCAGACGCCCACACCCGACGACGAGCCGCGCGGTGGAGCCGCGAACGTGCAGCCGTCGCCGGCGCCGGCCGACGACACGGCCGCGACAAGAGCGGAGACGGCGCCGCCCCCGCCGAAGCCACCGGCGCACCACCGGTTGGCCGCGCGCAGTCACCGGTCGCGCGCGCCGCGGTTCGCGCCACCGCCGCCGCCTGTCGCCGGCGAGCCGGTCGTGCCCGCCGTGCCGGTGTCGCCGGGAACGACGCCGCCGCTCAATGGCCGGGCGTTCGAGATCGCGCCGCCGCCGCCGATGTCGAGCGAGCCGCGCCGCGATCTCGCGCCGGGCAACGACGATACGCTGCCGCCGTCCCAGTGACCGCGCGCCGCGCGCGGTCGACGCGCGCGCCGGGAAACTTGTAATTTCGTGACTAACCCTTAGCTTGGGCGTCGTCGCGATGACGCCCCGGATCCCCGGTTGCTGCTACCGCTTCCAGTTAAACAAGAACTTCAACTTTCGCGACGCCACCGCACTGGTCGATTACCTGGACGCGCTCGGCGTCACCGACATCTACGCGTCGCCGTTTCTGGTCGCGCGCCCCGGCAGCCTGCACGGCTACGACGTCATCGACCACGCGCGGCTCAACCCCGAGATCGGCACCGAGGGCGACCTGGACGCGCTGTCGGCCGCCCTGACGCAGCGGGGGATGGGTCTCATCATGGACGTCGTCCCCAACCACATGTGCATCGCCAGCTCGGACAACCACTGGTGGAACGACGTGCTCGAGAACGGCCGCAGCTCGCCCTACGCCGCGTTCTTCGACATCGACTGGCACCCGCCCAAGACCGAGCTGCACGAGAAGGTGCTGCTGCCCGTGCTGGGCGAGCAGTACGGCCGGGTCCTCGAGAACCAGGAGATCTCGATCGCCTACGCCGCGGGCGCGTTCTATGCGTGCTACGGGGAGGCGCGCTTCCCGATCGGCCCGCGCACGATCCTGCCGCTTCTGGAGCCGATCGTCGCCGACGTCCGCCGCAGCCACCCGTCGGATCACCCGGACGTGCTCGAGATCGAGAGCATCGTCACCGCGACCACTCACCTGCCGACCCGCTGGGACACCGAACCGGAGAAGGTCCGCGAACGGATGCGCGAAAAGGAGATCGTCAAGCGGCGTCTCGACGCGCTGGTGTCGGGCAGCGCCGCGGTCCGCGACGCGCTGGAGCGAAGCCTCGCCGCGATCAACGGCGACCGGCGCAACCCGCGCAGCTTCGACCGGCTGGAGGCGCTGCTGGCCGACCAGGCGTACCGCCTCTCCTTCTGGGGCGTCGCCGCCGAAGAGATCAACTACCGCCGCTTCTTCGACATCAACGATCTCGCCGCCATCCGCGTCGAGCTGCCGAACGTCCTCGACGCGGTCCACGAAAAGGCGTTTCAGCTGCTGCGCGCGGGCAAGGTGACCGGGTTTCGCGTCGACCACGTCGACGGTCTGATGGATCCCTCGCGGTACCTCGAAAGCCTGCAGCACGCGTGCGGGGCAGTGACCGACGCCCCCGCCGACGCGCCGGCGGCGCCGCGTCTGGAAAGACTGCAGACCTACGTGGTCGTCGAGAAGATCCTCTCCGGCGACGAGGCGCTGCCGCGCGAGTGGGCGGTGCACGGAACCACCGGCTACGAGTTCCTCAACGTGGTGAACAACCTGTTCGTCGACGCGGGCGGCGCCCGGGCGATCGAACGCCTCTACCAGCGGCTGCGCGAGGGGGGCGGCGAGTTCGACAACCTCTTCTATCTGGCCAAGCGGCTGATCCTGCGCACCGCGATGTCCAGCGAGCTCTACGTGCTGGCGCGCCGTCTTGATCGGATCTCCGAGCAGCACCGCTGGTCGCGCGACTTCACGCAGAACAGCCTGCACCTGGCCCTCGCCGAGGTGATCGCCTGCTTCCCGGCCTATCGAACGTACATCCAGGCCGGAACGACCGAGGTGAGCCCGGGCGATCGCCAGCACATCCTGCGCGCGCTGCGCGACGCCAAGCGCCGCAACCGTTCGACCAGCGAGTCGGTGTTCGACTTCATCGGCGACCTCTTGCTGCTGCGTGATCCCGAAGGGCTGTCCGACGCCGACCGCGCGGAACGACGCGAGTTCGTGCTGCGCTTGCAGCAGCTGACCGGTCCGGTGATGGCCAAGGGGCTGGAGGACACGGTCTTCTATCGCTACTACCCGCTCGCGTCGCTGAACGAGGTCGGCGGACGGCCCACCGGCGCCGGCATCGAACCGGCGCGCGTGCACGCCTGGAACGTCCGCCGCCTCGCCGACTGGCCGCACGGGCTATCCGCGACGGCGACGCACGACACCAAGCGCGGCGAGGACGTGCGCGCCCGGCTGGACGTACTGTCCGAGATGCCGCGCGAATGGCAACGCGTGCTGCGCCACTGGCAGCGCCTCAACCGGCGGCTCAAGTCGGTCGTCGACGACGTCCGCATCCCGGGCGCCAACGAGGAGTACCTCATCTACCAGACGCTGATCGGCGCGTGGCCGATGGACGCGGTGGACGCCGATCTGACGGACGCCGCCCGGGAATCGCTGCGCGCCCGCATCCAGGCCTACATGACCAAGGCCCTCCGCGAGGCCAAGGTGCACACCAGCTGGATCAACGTGAACGCGCCCTACGAGCGCGGTGTCGCGCAATTCATCGACCTCTTGCTGCAGCCGTCGAGCGGCGCCGCCTTCACGGCAGAGCTGCGGCGCTTCGTCGGCCAGCTGCTGGTCCCGGGGATCTGCAACTCGCTGGCTCAGGTGGTCCTGAAGATCACCGCCCCGGGCGTGCCCGACGTCTACCAGGGGACGGAGCTCTGGGACCTTTCCCTGGTCGACCCCGACAACCGCCGCCCGGTCGACTTCGAGGGCCGGCGCGCCCTGCTGGCCCAGCTGGACGCGCAGGCCGAGACGGGTCTCGCCGATCTCGCCGCCTCACTGTTTCGACAACCGGCGGACGGCCGCCTGAAGCTGTTCGTCAGCTCGCGCGCGCTCCGGCACCGGCGCGACAACCGCGGCCTCTACCAGCGGGGCGGCTACCTGGCGCTCGCCGCCGAAGGCGCCCGGGCCCGCAACGTTTTCGCCTTTGCCCGGGCCGGCAACGGAGAGCAGGCCGCCTCGATCACCATCGTCGGCCGCCTGCTCGCCGTCGTCGCGGCCGGCCGGACCGTGCCGGTCGGCGAGGCCTACTGGACCGACACCCGCCTACCGTTGCCGCCGTCTCTGCCCCAGGGGCGCTATCGGGACGTCTTGACGGGCTGCCTGGTCGAGCCAGACACGGCGCATGGTCCGCCCGCGCTCCGGGTATCTCATGCGTTCGCCAACTTACCGGTCGCGATTCTCGAGCCAGCCTAACCGTGCGTCGCGCCTCCGTTCTGGAGATCACGCGAAATAGCGTTCGAATTCTCGATCGCGGTGTAAACTCACGGGCCTTAGACTTGTGCGCGGAAATATCCAAGAGGACAGAAGCGTGAAGTTCGAAAGTCGTTCACACAGGGGGGAAGAAGGGGTGTCGTCCGCATGAGTCCAGTGGCCGGTTCCGATGTTCGCCACAGCAGCCATGTCTGCCTGCCGTTTGAAACCTGCGACGAGAAGCATGAAGGGACGGTGACCTTCTTCCATGAAGGTCTGTCGCGCGGCGCCCGCTGCATCTTCACGGGCACAACCGAGGATTTCGACGCGCTGGGGAGCGGCCTCGAGGCGCTCGGCATCTGCACGCGCCGGGCGACCGCCCGCGGCGCGCTGCAGTACCGCTCCGTCGAGGAGATCTACTTTCCCGACGGCCGCTTCGAGCCACCGCGATCTCTCGACTACACGGACGCCCTGATCGACGAGGCGCTCGTCGCCGGCTTCACGGGCCTCCGCCTGAGCGCGGAGCTGACGCGGATCCCGCTCCACGACGAATGGCAGAAGATCGTCTGGTACGAGGCGATGGTCAACGAGCGCTTCGCGCGCCGCCCGCTCGCGGGCCTCTGTCGCTATCCCCGGCACCTGATTCCAGCCGAGCGCGTGCGCGATCTGCTGCGCACCCACCCGGTCGCGATCGTCCGGGGCGAGGCGTGCGACAACCCGTTCTACGAACGCCCGGAGATCGTGCTGTCGGACGACAGCCGGACCCGGCTCGACTGGCAGTTCCGGCAGCTGCGCGTCCAGCAGCGCACCCGCCAGCAGCTGGAGGACATGCGCGTCTCTGCGGTCACTGCCGCCGCGGAGCTTGCGGTCGAGCTTCACAATCTCCGCTCGGGCCGCGAACGACCGACCAAACCCGATTGATTCTCTCGGGTTAGGCCCCAACACCACACGCGGTCCTTGCGCTCTGCGTGCAGCCACGATATGGCGTTGAGGGTATGCACGTCCTGGTCAACACCGGCGGGGGCGACGCTCCCGGCCTGAACGCTGTCATTCGCGCCGTCACCCTCGCCGGGCTCCGCCGCGGCTGGAAGGTGACCGGCATCCGCCGCGGGTACCACGGTCTCCTCGAACCGCCGAGCGAAGGCCTGATCGAGCTGACGCGCGACAAGGTGCGCGGCATCGCTCACCTGGGCGGCACGATCCTGGGCACCGTCAACAAGGGCCACCCGTTCGAGTTCATCACCGAGCGCGACGGCAAGAAGGTGACCGTCGACATCTCCGACGAGATCATGCGCCGGTTCCGCGAGGTCGGCGGCGACGCGCTGATCGCCATCGGCGGCGACGGCGCCTTCCGGATCGCCAGCCGGTTCATCAAGAAGGGGATGCCGATCGTCGGCGTGCCGAAGACGATCGACAACGACCTCTCGTGCACCCAGGCGACGTTCGGGTTCGACACCGCGGTCACGGTCGCGACCGAGGCGATCGATCGGCTCCACACCACCGCCGAATCGCACGAGCGGATCATGGTGGTGGAGGTCATGGGCCGCTACGCGGGCTGGATCGCGGTGCACGCCGGCGTCGCGGGCAACGCGCACGTCATCTTGTTCCCCGAGCTTCCGTACGACATCGACCGCGTCGTCGATCGTATCAAGCGGCGCTACGCGGCGGGCCGGCGCTACTGCATCGTCGTGGTCGCCGAGGGCGCGCGTCCCAAGGACGGCGGCATCAGCACCATCGGCGAGGAGCTGGGACGCGAGGTCCGGCTGGGCGGTCTGGCGGAGAAGATCGGCCACTACCTGGGCGAGGCGACCGGGTTCGAGACACGCTCGCTGGTGCTCGGTCACCTGCAGCGCGGCGGCAGTCCGACGCACCGCGACCGGCTGCTGGCGCTCCGTTTCGGGGCGGCGGCCGTGCGCATGGTCGAACAGGGCAAGTTCGGGCACATCGTGGCGTACGACCCGCCCCACATGGTACCGGTGCCGATGGAGGAAGCGATCGCCACGATGAAGACCGTGCCGCTCGATTCCGACACCGTCCAGACGGCGCGCGACCTCGGCATCTGCATCGGCGACTAGCCGCCCGCGGGCCTTTCGGGGCCCCGGAAAGACAGATATCATCCTGCGGCGCCGCCGAATTCATGAGCCCGCCGCAGGAGCACGATCCGGGTATCGAGAGCCTCGACCCCATGCCGGGTCGGGTGATCGGCGGCAACTTCCGCGTCGACAAGCTGATCGGCGCGGGGGCGATGGGCAACGTCTACAAGGCCCTTCAGCTGTCGCTCGGCAAACCGGTGGCGGTGAAGATCCTTCACCACCACCTGCACAAGGACGAACGGCTGGTCGCCCGGTTCAAGCGGGAGGCGAAGAGCGCCTCGCTGCTGAACCACCCGAACTCGATCCAGATCATCGATTCGGGCGAGGACGCCGACGGCACGCTGTACATCGCGATGGAGCTGCTGACCGGGCGCGATCTGGCGCAGGTGATCCGCGACGACTTCCCGCTGCCGCTCTTGCGCGTCGGCCGCATCATGACCCAGGTCCTGAGCGCGCTGGACGAGGCCCACGCCCAGGGGGTGATTCATCGCGACCTGAAGCCGAGCAACATCATGTTGATCGAGCGCCGCGGCGAGAAGGACTTCGTCAAGGTGTGCGACTTCGGCATCGCCAAGGCGACGCTCGGCGACGGGGCGGACGACCGGTCGGCGATGTTGACCGTCCAGGGGCTGGTCTGCGGCACCCCCGAGTACATGTCGCCCGAGCAGGCGCGCGCCGAGCCGCTGGACGGCCGCTCCGACCTGTACTCGGCGGCGGTCATCCTCTATCAGCTGGTGACCGGCGACATCCCGTTTCGCGCCGAGTCCGCCATGGGGATCATCAGCCGGCACCTGGTGGAGCCGCCCGAGCCGCCCAGCCGGCGGCGCCCCGATCTGAACATTCCGACCATCGTCGACGAGGTCGTGCTGAGCGGCATGGAGAAGACCCCCCATCTCCGCTTCGAGAGCGCCGTCGAGTTCCGTGAGGCGATCGAGAGCATGATCCGCGCGGTGTCGGGCCTGCCGGTGGCGCCGGCGGCCGGCGTGCGGGCGTCGATGCCGACCGCGCGCGACATGCCCCCGACGCCGATCGACACCGCCACCGTGCGGTCTCGCAGCGCCGCCGACCGTTTCGGGACGACCGCGGACATGACCGGGCGGCCGTCGAGCGCGCGCCAGAAGATCCTCGTGCTCGCCGGGTTTGCGATCCTGCTCTGCGGATCGGCCGCGGGCGCCATCGTCACCGCCCGCGTGCGCCGCGCCCAGATGGATGCCCAGACGCGCGGCGCGCCACCGGCCGCGGCTCCGGCGCCCGCCCCGGCGACGAGCCCGCCGAACGCCGCCGCCGCACCGCCCGCGCGCGAGCCACCGCCGGCCGTCGCGGCGCAGGAGATCCCGACCGCCCCCGCGGCGGTACCCGCCGGCCACGGCAAGAAACGCGCGCCGGGGAGCCGCCCGACCACCGTCGTCGCGGCTGCTGCCGATCCCGCAACCGGTCCGTCCGAAGTCGCCGCCGTCGCAAAGCCAGTCCCCGCTCCGGCCGACCCGGCGGGCGCGGCACCGGCCGCGGCCGCGCGCGGTCCACGCGAGGTGCTCGCCGAGGCGGAGAAGCTGCTTGGCCAGGGCGAGGTGACGGAGGCGTGCGCGCGCGGCGAGGAGGCGAGCAAGCTGGCGCCGAAATCCGCCCCCGTCCACAAGTTCCTGGGCAAGTGCTACATGCGCGCGGGCCGCACGCGCGAGGCCAACGACAACTACAAACAGTACCTGGATCTCGCGCCGAACGCGTCGGACGCCCCCTTCGTCAAGAGCATGATCAAGTGACCGCGCGCGCCCTCGCGGGCTTCCTCACGCTGGCGCTGGCGATCGGCTGCTCGGTCGACGATGCCGCGTTCGAGGCCCGCGTCTTCACCTGCGACACCGCCGCCCGCGACCCCCACTGCGGAAACGACGCCAATGGCCAGCCGATGACCTGCTTTCCCGCCAGCCAGCTCGACGGCACCGACTTCTGCACGCAGTCGTGCGGCGAGCCGATGTCGCTCCCCGCCGAGGACGCGGTCTGCGTGCAGGGCGGCGCCAAGCTCGCCTCGTGCAATCCAGACGACACCACCACGCCCAACGGACCGTGCGGCCGCACTGACCTCGGCTGCCTGCGCACCGACGTGACCATCGACGAGGGCGTCTGCGTGACGATGCAGCCGTGCTCCCAGGACAGCGACTGTCCGAACCCGGTCCGCTCGACCTGCGCGGCGACGTTCTTGACGAAGCTTTACGCCCAGAACCCGGATCTCCACTCCGATCACCTCTACTGCCTGCAAGAGGGTTGCGTCGCCGACGGTTCCAATTGCGGCGCCGGGCAGGCCTGCTTGCCCAAGCTGGTCGCGGCGGCGGCGCACCCGCCCGACATCTGCGTCCCGAACTGCGACTCGCAAGATCGCTGCCCGCCCAACCATTTCTGCTTCAGCAAGCTGTCGGGTCCAGGCAGCCCGCACATCTGCCTGCCCGGCCTGCTCGGCTTCGAGTGCGAGTCCGACATCGATTGCATGGTCGGCCGGTGCGTCAGCGACGATGACCCGGCGCTGCCGCTCCGCCTCTGCAGCGTCCCCTGCAACAACGATCCCGACTGCACGAAGTTCGACAGCGACCAGGGGAAGTTCGTCTGCCAGCAGGATCGGAACCAGTGCTCCACCCCGGACGCCTATCGCGGCGCGCGATGCTACACGGACGCGGATTGCACGCGCGACCCGGGCACCAGCTGCGTCTTCGCGAGCACGCCGACGAAGTCGACCGACCAGGGGACGTGCAGCCGTCTCTGCCCCGGCGGGGTCGGGCCCTGCACGCCGCGCGGCGGGTTCGGCCACGTCTGCCTGTCGTTCACGGTCGCGCGCGACGGAACGTCCAAGCCGGGCTGCTATCCCGGCTACTTCCCGTTCCCCTGCACCGCCGACGACAACTGCGTCGGTGAGAACGTCGCGTGCCGGAACACCGGCGGAACGCCGTCGAAGATCTGCACG
>Ga0209465_10000876_pt1 | contig 13734 bp, 4 predicted proteins | sample PanSoiPlot1MoBio_FD_188321 | JGI IMG/M metagenome (GOLD analysis project Ga0209465, IMG submission 188321) | Tropical forest soil microbial communities from Panama analyzed to predict greenhouse gas emissions - Panama Soil Plot 1 MoBio (SPAdes)... | ecosystem: Environmental > Terrestrial > Soil...
AAACCCGCAAGCGCCCGCATCAGGTTGGCGCGCGTGACGATGCCGACGACCGTGTCGCCGCGCATGACCGGAATGCGCTTGACGCGGTGGCGCTCCATCAGGTGCACGACCTGCTCGAGCGGCGCGTCCTCCGCCACCGTATGGACGTCGGGCGTCATCACGTCGCTCACCTTGCGCCCGCTGGCGTGGGCATATTCGGTCGCAAGGCGTCCCGGACCGAGCAGAAACTCGACCCAGCGCGACCGCTTGCGGACGGTTCCGGTCTCGGCGCGGCGCAGGAAGTCGCCCTCGGTGACGATGCCTTGGAGCCGGCCGGTCGCGTCGACGACTGGAAGCCCGCTGATGCGATGCTGCAGCATCAGCCGAATCGCCTCCATGATGGAAGCCTCGGGCCTGATCGAGACCAGGTCGCGCGTCATCACATCCACGGCGTTCATTGCCAAATCTCCGGAAGTTGACGAGCCACAGCTAATTTAGCACGCGTCCGGCGGTGTCGTTGAGCCACATCAATCGCTGGTCCGGGTTCTGGAGGGACGGGAGGCCCCACCAATTGTGGGTTGGTGAGATAGCGGCACCACCGCGCTCTCGCGCTGACGGCGCTCCCGGGAGCGCCCCCGTCCGTCCGGCTCGCCTCCAAAACGCCGCCTTATATCAAGGACATCGGGCCCCTCATGCAGCGCGCTCGATTGCCTTGCTGAGACCGCCCCTGGCCGTGCCTTGAGGCAGATCAAGCGCCGGGCGCCGCAATAGGGCCGTCGTTTTCCACTATCGACATGACCCGCCAATTCGACCCGCCGAATGCGGCCCGCTAAGTTCGACCTGCCGAGTTGAAAGACATCATTGATGAACCGCAAGATCCTCGTCATGGGCCTTCCCGGATCGGGCAAGACCACGATCACGCGAGCGCTCGCCCCCATGCTCAATGCGGTCGTGTTCAACAATGACGAAGTGCGCGCCAACATCAACCGCGATCTCGGATTCACGATGGAGGATCGCGTCGAGCAGGCGCGCCGCATGGGCTGGCTGTGCGACCGCGTGGTGGAGAGCGGCGGCACCGCGATCGCCGACTTCATCTGCCCGACGCCGGCAACCCGCGCGGCCTTCGGCGCGGCCTTCGTCATCTTCGTCGATCGCATCAAGGCCGGCCGGTTCGACGACACCAACCAGATGTTCGTGCCGCCCGAGCGCATCGACATGCAGGTCGGGCCGGAGGGAACAGCGCAATTCTGGGCCGAGCGGATCTTCAAGCTGCTGCGTCCGACCTTCGATCCGAAGCGGCCAACGGCGCTGTTCATCGGACGCTTCCAGCCGTTCCATGCCGGCCATCAGCGCCTGATCGAGGAGGGATTCGAGCGCGTCGGGCAGGTCTGCATCGCGGTGCGCGACACCCAGCATGTCGACGACAAGAACCCGCTGTCGTTCTTCGACGTCAGTCGCCGCATCGAAGCGGCGCTGCGGCCGCATGCGGGGCGCTTCGTGATCGTGCCGCTGCCCAACATCACCCATGTCTTCTACGGCCGCGACGTCGGCTACGTGGTCGAGCGGATCGTGCTCGACGAGGCGACCGAGGCGATCTCGGCCACGCACACCCGCAAGCAGGCGGGCCTCGTCTGAGCGACTTCTAGTCTGACTGCGTGACTACCCCCACCCTGCCGCCGTCGTCGTTCCGCGCAAGCGGACGATCCAGTACACCGCAGCGGATCAATAGGGCGCTGACCGGCACTCCACTCAAGCGCTTCGGGTTACTGGATTGCCCGCTTTCGCGGGCAACGACGCAGTAAGACTAGCTAGGGCTCGCGCAGGCTCTCGTCGAACAGCCGCACCACCGGATCGAGCAGATAGGATATGACCGTGCGCTTGCCGACATTGACCTCGGCTGCGGCCGTCATGCCGGGGATCAGGCGGAAATCCGTCGGCACGTTCTGCAGCGTGATCGGCCCGATCGCGATACGGGCGCGGAAAAACGCCGGCTGGCCGTCCGGCTTGTCGGCCGGGCCGACGGATTTCTTGTCGGACTGGAACGAATTCTCCGTGATGACGCGGAGCGTGCCGGACAGCGTGCCGTGACGCTGAAACGGCAATGCATCGAGCTTGACCCGCACATTGTCGCCGACCCGCAAGCGGGCGACGTCCGAGCTGTCGACGTCGACCTCGGCCTCGACCTTGTTGCCGACCGGGACCAGCGTCACCAGCGGCTCGGCCTCGCGCGCGACCGAGCCGATCGAGCGCTCACCGAGTTCGAGCACGACGCCGTCGGCGGGCGCGCGCAGGACCACCAGGCTGCGGCGGCGCTCGGCGGCGATGAGCTGCTGGGTCGCGGTCGCGATGTCCTGCTGCACCGTGGTGAGCCGCTCACCCGCCTCGCGCACCCAGTTGTTGATGTACTTCTCCTTCTGCTCGAGCGCCGCGGCGCGCTGCTGCTGCAGCTCCTTCTCCTGCTGCTGCTTCTCGGCGAGCTGGTCGCTCATCGTCAGCCGGTCGAGCTGGGTGGTGAGAAGGTTGAGCCGCGAGCCGGCCGAGATGTTGTAGAGCTCCTGGCGCATCGACTCGACCTGACCGATCACCTTGAGGCGCTCCTGGAGGCCAGCTTGCGCCGTGCGGTTGGTCGCGAGCGACGCCTCAAACCGGGCGATGTCGGCGTCCGAGGATGCGACGGCCGCCTGGTATTCGGCCTGACGGTGGGCATGGACCGCGTTCTGCAGCGCCAGGTACTTGGGATCGAGCGAGTCGTCGGCCGGATCGGGCGGGAACGGCTTCTGGTAGATCTCGGCGGCGAGGCGCCGCTCCTCGGCGCGCATGCTGTTGAGCCGCTCGCGGTTCGCAGTCTCCTGCGACTCGGTGAAGGTCGGATCGAGCGTCGCCAGCACGGCGCCGGCCTTCACCGAATCGCCGACACCCACATTGATGGTGCGGATGACCGCGGTCTCGAGCGGCTGCACCACGATGAGCGGATCGATGGTGACCAGCTTGCCGCGCGCCGTCACCACCCGATCGACATGGGAGAACGTCGCCCACAGCGCCGCCGTGACGACGAGCGCGGCCACGATGTAGATGGAGCTGCGCGCAACCCGCGGCAGCGGCGTCTCCTCGATCATCGCGGCGTCGGGCTGAAACGCGACGGCGTCGCGATCGACCCGCCTTTCCGGCGGCGGGGCGGGCTTGCGGCGGAAGTCGACGGGTGTCACGCTCATCGGAACGACCTGCTCTGCTTGTCCCACAGGAGCCGATAGGTCAGACAGCTGTCCACCAGGCTGCCGTGCGGACCATTTCCGACGATCTGTCCCTTATCGAGCACCAGAATGGTGTCGCAGTTGCGCAGCGACGAGAGGCGATGCGAGACGATGATCGTCGTCTTGCCGCCGACGATGCGCGACATGTTGTCCTGCACGATCATCTCGCTTTCGGGGTCGAGCGCGCTGGTGGCCTCGTCGAGCAGGAGGATCGTCGGCCGCCGGACCAGCGCGCGCGCGATCGCGAGGCGCTGGCGCTGTCCGCTCGACAGATTGGCCCCACCCTCCTCCAGCGGGGTGTCGTAGCCCTGCGGCAGCCGCTCGATGAACTCCTCGGCGCCCGCCTGGCGCGCCGCCCACGCGACCTCCTCGAACGAGGCCGATGAATTCCCGGCGCCGATATTGTCGCGGATGGAGCCGCGAAACAGGAAGCTCTCCGGCAGGACCACGGCCATGTGGCGGCGCAGATGCACCTTGTCGAGCTCGCGGATGTCGTAGTCGTCGATGCGGATCAGGCCGCGTTGCGCCGGATAGAGCCCCTGCAGCAGCCGCATGAGCGTGCTCTTGCCCGAGCCGCTGCGACCGACGACGCCGATGACCTGGCCGGGCTCGATCGCGAAGTTGATGCGGTCGAGCGCCGGGACGGTCGAGGCGCCGTAGTTGAAGCTGACGTCCTCGAAGTTCACCTTGCCGCGAATCGTCGGACGCAATCCGCGCGACATGCCGGGCTCGGACGCCGCATTCATGATGTTGCCGAGCATGCGTATCGAGAGCGCCACCTCCTGGAACTCGTTGATCAGCGCCGTGATCTGGACGAGCGGGCTGGTGACGCGCCCGGCCAGGATCTGGAACGCGACCAGGGCGCCCACGGTCAGCGTCCCTGCGAAGATCGACGTCACGCCGACGAAGATCACCGCGACCGTCATCGCCTTCTCGATCGCCTGGGAGGCCGTGCGCGCGGTCGTCGCAATGCGGCCGACCTCGATGCGCCGCTGGATCGCGAAAGCCGAACTCTGGTTCCAGGTGCGCGCCTGCAGCGGCTCGAGGCCGAGCGCCTTGACGGTGGTGATGCCGTGGATCGCCTCGATCAGCAGCGCCTGGCGTTCGCCCTCCGCGCGATAGAGTTCGGTGAGGCGCCGGCGGAACGTCGACGCCAGCACGCCGATGATGCCGGCGATCAGCGATGCGCAGAGCAGCACCACCAGGGTGAGCGACACGCTGTAGTAAAACAGGATCGGCAGGAACACGAACAGCGCGGTGGCGTCGAGCACCGTGAGCAGCAGGCGGCCGGACAGGAACTCGCGGATGCGCTGATCCTGCTGCATGTGCTTGGTGATGACGCCGGCGAGGTTGCGCTCGAAGAAGTCGACCGGCAGCGAGATCATCTTCTGGAACACCGCGGTGGCGAGCCGGATGTCGATCTTGCTGGTGGCGTAGAGCAGCACGAGGCCACGCGCGTAGCCGAGCGCCGCCTCGAAAGCGACCGCAAGCGCGACACCGACCGTCAGCACGATCATGGTCGCCTCGACCCGGTGCACGACCACGCGGTCGATCATGAGCTGAAAGAAGATCGGAGACGCGAGCGCCAGGACGTGCAGCGACAATGCCGCGACGATCACGTCCACGAAGGCGCGCCGCTGGCGCAGAAACTCCGGGATGAACCATTTGAGGCCGAACGGCTGGCCGGGATCGGACAAGGCATATTTGCGCTTGATGAGGATGAGCTCGCCGTCCCAGTTCTCCTCGAGCCTGGCGCGATCCCAGAACTGGAATCCCTCGCGCGGCGCGCGCATGTCGCGAATCGCCACTTCCACGTCCTGGCCCGCCGCCGGCTTGTGGCCGGACAGAATGACCGCCTCGCCGCTGCGCAGGATGAGGATCGCGGGCAGCGCCTGGCCAAGCCGGCCGAGCCGGCTCCAGGACATCCGCACGAGCTTGGCGGTGAGCCCGACCTTGCGGGCGCCCTGGACCAGATTGCCGGGTGTGACCCGGCCGTCGGGCCCCGGACTGATCAACTGCAGCAAATGGGGCTCGGAAACGTCGAGGTCATGAAACCGAGCGATCGCGGCGAGGCAAGCCAAGCCGGAGATGCCGGCGCCGGGTGCGGCGATGTTCATATTGGTTTGGTCGCGGATGGCTCGACACGCTCAACCCTGGCGAGCCATACCCGATCACCAGGCTGGTCGTCCATTCGAATCGCCCGACAGGGCGAGGCCGGACCCGGCGGCGGCTCGGCGCGGTCGATTTCACGCTCCAGGCGAGGTATTAGGAACAAATCCATATGAAATGACTTTGCACGACTTTAACATGGCGGTCTGCCTAACGTTTTTTTATTGGTATCAGTTGCATAAAGGTGACAGCGGCACCGGCGCGGCTGCGAGCTTCGGTGAGAACAAGCTCGGCTGGACGATCGGCGCCGGCGTCGAAACGCCGCTCGCGAATCAATGGTCCCTCAAAGCCGAGTACCTCTATGTCGACCTCGGCACCGTCACCAATTCGTTCACGACGGCAATCAGCCCCGCGGTTGTCCCGCCTGCGACCACACAAATAACGAGCAGCTCATCGGACATCCGCGACCACATCTTCCGTCTGGGCCTGAACTATCATTTCGGTGGTCCGGCAGGACCGGTCGAGGTGGCGGGCCCGATGTACACCAAGGCGCCGCCACGCGCCGCGACGGCGGGTTGGAACGGGTTCTACGGCGGCTTCAACGCGGGCGCGGCGATCGCGCGCAATCCGACGACCGACACGACGCTGGTGCCCGGCGCGGTATTCCCGGTGTTCGGCGCCGACACGTTCAGTCATGCATCGGTGGGTGGTGTGGTCGGCGGGCAGATCGGTTGGAACTGGCGTGTTGCGCCGACGTGGGTGCTCGGCGCGGAGGCGGACTGGCAGTGGGCCCACCAGACCGACTCGGCCTGCGTGTCGGAATGTCTGTCGTTCGGCTTCCAGCCCGCCACCCTGCTGGGCCTGATCGACGAGCAGACCATCAAATGGTTCGGGACGGCGCGCGGCCGCTTCGGCTGGGTGTCGCCGGGCGGCACCCTGTGGTACGCGACCGGCGGCCTCGCCTGGGGGCGCGTCGAGGATAGCTTGGCTTTGGTGACAACTCCCGGATTCGTCGCGCCGGGCGCGGCGACCACCGCGAGCTTCAGCCACGACCGGATCGGCTGGACGATGGGCGCCGGCGTCGAGGCGCCCCTCGTGGACAAATGGTCGGTCAAGGCCGAATATCTTTACGTCGATCTCGGCAGCGTGACCGACTCGTTCACCAGCGCACTTGCCCCTGGGGTGGTACGTGGCGCGACCTTCCAAACGACGACCACCGACTATTCGGTCCACGATCACATCGTGCGGTTCGGCAATCAACTACCATATCGACTGACGCATTCCTCGAACGCGTGTCGGCGGCGCTCCTTTGGGGCGCGGCCGCGCCTGCGCGTGGCCGAAAGGGCAAGTCGGGCCGGACGTTCCGAACCGCGCGCCTTTTTTGGGAGCGGCAGTTTTCCCACGTCCCAGTGGGCAGCGCCCGCGATTCCGTCTAAAGCATTGACTGCATGACGAGCTTCCTGGAGCAGAACGCGACCGCGCGGGCTGCGCCCGAGCTGGGAGCACCCCCGGCATCTGCGTCGTCCGACCGTAGCGGGGAGACGGCGCGTCTGTTCGCGCGCGCCAATGCGGAGCAGGCCGACGGCCGCCTGAGCGAGGCCGAGGCGACGTGCCGGGAGCTGCTCGCCCGCGACGACGGCGATGCCGGCGCCTGGCACCTGCTCGCCGTCCTGGCGCTCCGGTCGGGTGACGCCCGGGCTGCGGCCGCGCATGTCGAGCACGCGATCGGTCTGGCGCCTGGCCGGGCCGACTGCCGCAACACCCTCGGCTTCGTGCTCCGCGCGCTCGGGCGCGACGCCGACGCGGAAGCGGCGTTCCGGCAGGCGGTCGCGCGCGATCCGGACCTGCTCGAGGCGCACTACCAGCTCGGCAACCTGTTGCGCGAGAGGGGACGGTTTGCCGAGGCGGAGGCGAGCTACCGCCGGGTGCTGGAATTGCGGCCCGACCACCCCCAGGCGCACAACAATCTCGGAACCGCAATCGGCGAGCTCGATCGCATCGTCGAGGCGATCGGGCATTTCCGCCGCGCCCTCGCCACCAGGCCCGACTATGTGGAGGCGCATTCCAATCTCGGCAATGCGTTGCGCACCGTCGGCGAGCCGGCGGAAGCCGAGGCGGAGTGCCGGCGTGCGATCGCGCTCGCGCCGGGCTTTGCGCCGGCTCACTTCAATCTCGGCCTCGTGCTGCAGGATCGCGGGCGCTTCGACGAGGCGCTCGCCTGCTACCGCCGCGCCTCGGAACTGCGCCCGGACTACCCCAAGGCCACGGCCTGCGAGGCCATGTTGTGCCTGCTGCGCGGCGACCTCGCGGCCGGCTGGCAGAAATACGAGGCGCGCTGGCACATCGGCGACCTGCCGCCGCGCGGTTTCGCCCAGCCGCAATGGCGCGGCGAGCCGCTCGCGGGCAGGAAAATCCTGCTGCACGCCGAGCAGGGCTTCGGCGACTCCATCCAGTTCCTGCGTTACGTCCCGCATGTGGTCGCGCGCGGCGGCACCGTCATCCTCGAGATCCAGAAGCCGCTGGTCCCGCTCGCCGCGCGAATTCCCGGCATCACGGTGATCGCGCGCGGCGAACCGCTGCCCGCGTTGGAGATGCAGTGCCCGCTGCTCTCGCTCCCCCTTGCGTTCGAGACCTCGCTCGACCGCATCCCGGCGGAAACGCCCTATCTCACCGCCCCGCCCGACCGCATCGCACATTGGCGCGCGCGCCTCGGCCCCGGATTCAAGGTCGGCATTGCCTGGGCGGGCAGCCCGGTACATCGCAACGATCGCAGCCGCTCGATCCCGATCGATCGGCTGGCGCCGCTGTTCGAGATCGCGAGCGCACGCTGGTTCTCGCTGCAGGTCGGCCCGCGCGCCGCGGATCTCGCCGGGTTGCCGCAAGCAGCCATCACCGACCTCGCCGCGGAGCTCGTCGATTTTGGCGAGACTGCCGCCGCCATCGCGGCGCTCGATCTGGTGATCACGGCCGACACTGCGGTGGCGCATCTCGCCGGAGCGCTCGGCCGGCCGGTGTGGGTGATGCTGCCGCTCGCGCCGGACTGGCGCTGGCTGCTCGGCCGCGACGACAGTCCCTGGTATCCGTCGATGCGGCTCTTCCGCCAGCCGCGCGTCGACGACTGGGACAGCGTGGTCGCGGCGGTGCGGGCGGCCTCGGCGCAATGGGTGGTGCTGCTGCCGCAACCGTCGGGCGCAATGACCCGCGCCGAGCTCGAGGCGCTGGTGCGCGCCGCCAACGAGCATCACGCGGCCGGCCGCCACGCCGAATGCGAGGCGGCGCTGCGCCGCGTCATCGACGTCAATCCGGGGAACGCGACCGCGCTGCACGTTCTGGCGCTGTCACGGCACCATCTCGGGGACACGACCGAAGCGGTGGCGCTGATGCGCAGAGCGATCGCGATCCATACGTCGTCGGCGCGCTACCTCGTCGATCTCGGCATCATGCTGCACGGCGAGAAGCAATTCGACGAGGCCGCCGAGGTCGTCCGCCGTGCCTTGACGATCGACCCTGACGATCCGACCGCGCACAACAGTCTCGGCGCCACGCTCGCGGCGCTCGATCGCCCCGAGGAGGCGATCGTGGCCTACCAGCGCGCGCTCGCGCTCAAGCCGGATCATCACGAATGCTGGGCCAATCTCGCGATCGCGCAGCAGCTGCTGCTGCGCCTCGATGATGCCGCCGACAGCTACCGGCGCGCGCTCGGAATCAAGTTCGACTATGTGCAGGCCCAATGCAGCGCCGGAATGCTGGCGCTGCTGCGCGGCGACTACATCAACGGGTTCACGCAGTTCGAATGGCGCTGGCGCCTGAAATCGATGACGCCGCGCAACTTCAAGCAGCCCGCCTGGCAGGGCGAGCCGCTCGCCGGCAAGACCATTCTGCTGCACGCCGAGCAGGGCGCCGGCGACAACATCCAGTGCCTGCGCTTCGTACCCGCCGTGGCGGCGCGCGGGGGCCGCCTCGTGCTGGAGCTTCCGCGCCCGCTGGCGCGTCTTGCGACGAGCCTCGACGGCGGCGGCGAGATCGTCACGCAGGGCCAGACACTGCCGCATTTCGACGTGCACTGCGCCTTCATGAGCCTGCCGCGGGCGCTCGGCATTCGGCTCGGCGACCTCCCGGGGCCGATGCCTTATCTCAAGCCCGATCCGGCCCTGGCCGAGCGCTGGGCCTCCGAGCTCGCCGGCACCGGCAGCGGCCTCAGGGTCGCCATCGCGTGGGCCGGCAATCCGGCGCATGCCAACGACCTTCGCCGCTCGATCGCGCTCGAGCGCTTCGCACCGCTGCTGCAGATTCCCGGTGTGCGCTTCTATTCGCTGCAAGTCGGCGAGCGCGCCCGCGACCTCGACCGCCTGCCTCCCGGCCAGGTCGTCGATCTGTCGTCCGGCCTCGGCAATTTTGCCGAGACCGCGGCCGCCCTCGCCCAGCTCGATCTCGTGATCTCGGTCGACACCTCGCTGGTGCACCTTGCGGGGGCGCTCGGCCGGCCGTGCTGGGCGATGCTGCCGTCCTCGCCCGACTGGCGCTGGCTGCTCGATCGCGACGACAGTCCCTGGTACCCGAGCCTGCGCCTGTTTCGCCAGGACACGCTCGGCGACTGGGAGCCCGTCATCGCACGTGTCGCGCAGGAGCTTGCGACGCTGGCGGTGCGCCCGGCGCCCGGACCTTCGCTCGCCGCCGACGCGCTCAGCGCCGAGGCGATGCGGTTGCGCGGCGCCGCACAGCCGGCCGAGGCCGAGGCGCTCTGCCGCCGCATCCTCGCCTCGGCGCCCGACCATGTCGCGACGCTGCGTCTCGCCGGCGTGATCCGCGAGGAGGTGGGCGACCACAAGGATGCGGCCGATCTGCTTGCACGCGCGCTCGAACTCGCGCCCGGCCACGCCGAGACGCATTACAATTTCGCCATCGTGCTGACCGAGCTGTCGCGCGCCGAGGAGGCCGTCGCGCATTACAGCCGTGCCATCGCGCTCGATCCGCACAATGCCAAGGCGCACAGCAATCTCGGCAACGCATTGCGCGCCTGCGGCCGCTTCGCCGAGGCCGAGGAGGCATGCCGCTGCGCGCTTGCGATCGAGCCGGATTCGGCGACCGCGCGCAACAATCTCGGCATCGCGCTCACCGATCTCGGGCGGCTCGCCGAAGCGGTGCAAAGCTTCCGCTGGGCGGCGGCACTCAAACCCGACTTCGCCGAGGCGCAATTCAACCTCGGCAAGGCCCAGCAGAGCCTGGGACGGCGCGACGATGCGCTGGCCCAGTTTCGGCGTGCGAGCAGCCTGCGGCCCGACTATGCCGACGCGCATCTGGCCGAGGCCTTTCTGCTGCTCGCAAAGGGCGACTTCGCCCACGGCCTCGACAAGCTGGAATGGCGCCGACGCCTGAAGGAGAAGGCACCGCGCGCCTTCGGCCAGCCGCTCTGGCGCGGCGAGCCGCTCGACGGCAGGACGATCCTGCTCCACGCCGAGCAGGGCTTCGGCGATACCCTGATGCTGCTGCGCTATGCGCCGCTGGTCGCGGCGCGCGGCGGCCGCGTGCTCATCGAGGTGCCGCGCGCGACCGAGCGCCTGGCGGCGCGGCTCGCGGGCGGCCCCTTCGCAATCGTCCGCACCGGCGAGCCGCTTCCCGCCTTCGACGTGCACTGTCCGCTGATGAGCCTGCCGCTCGCTTTCGGCACGACGATCGACACCATTCCGGCCGCTATTCCGTATTTCACGGCCGCGCCGGACGCGCTGATGCGGTGGCGAAACCGCCTCACGACATCCGCCGGCATGAAGGTCGGTATCACATGGGCGGGCAATCCGGCGCACAAGAACGATCGCATGCGCTCGATCCCGCTCGAACGGCTCGCTCCGCTGTTCGGGATCGCGGGTGTGAGCTGGCACTCGCTGCAGGTCGGCGAACGCGCCGGCGACCTCGCCCGGCTGCCGGCGGATCCGGCCAGGACGCCGGTTGTCGATCTCGCGCCGGAACTCGGCGATTTCGCCGAGACCGCCGCGGCGGTTGCGAGCCTCGACCTCGTGATCAGCGTCGATACCGCGGTCGCCCACCTCGCGGGCGCGCTCGGCCGGCCGGTGTGGATCATGCTTCCATCCGATCCGGACTGGCGCTGGCTGCTCGGACGTGGCGACAGTCCCTGGTATCCGTCCGCGCGTCTGGTGCGACAGGAGGCGCCCGGTGACTGGGACGGCGTGGTCGCCAAGGTCCATAGCGCGCTCGTCGGCTGCCTCGCGGCGGCCCAGCGCGCCGGCGCCCCGACCCAGGGCACGGGGGCGCCGACGCTCGATCGGCGCTACTTCGAGGCGACCGATCTTCTCGACGCCGGCCGCGATGGCGATGCCGAAGCCGCGCTCAAGTCGATCCTCGACGAAGATCCGCGCCATGCCGCCGCGCTGCGTCGGCTTGCCCAGGTCCAGCATCGGCGCGGCGACGATGCGGAGGCGGCGCGGCTGCTCGTGCGCTCGCTCGAGTGCGATCCCGATCATGCCGAGGCCTATTTCAATCTCGGCATCGCGCTGGGCGCGCTCGGCCGCCAGGACGACGCGGAGGCGAGCTATCGCCGCGGCCTCGCGCTCAAGCCCGGCTCGGTCGACGGCCACAACAATCTCGGCGTGCTGCTCGAGCAGGTCGGCCGCTTCACCGAGGCCGAGACGAGCTATCGCCGCGCGATCGAGATCGCGCCCGGCAACGCGCATCCGGTCAACAATCTCGGCGTCCTGCTCAAGGAGTCCGGTCGCCTCGCCGAGGCCGTCGCCATGCACCGGCGCGCGGTCGCGATCGCACCCGATCTCGCGGCCGCCAACAGCAACCTGCTCTATACGCTCAACTACGACGAATCGGTCTCGCCGCAGGAACTGCTCGACCAGCATGCGGCCTGGGGCCGCAATCAGGCCGCGCGTCTTGCGACGGACGGCGCGCGCTTCACCAATTCGCCCGACCCCGCGCGCCGATTGCGCGTCGGCTACGTGTCGGGCGACTTCCGCCATCATTCCGTGGCGTTTTTCGTCGAGGCGCTGCTCACCGCCCACGATCGGCGCGAAGTCGAGATCGTTCTCTACACGAATGACGCGCGTATCGACGCGGTGACGCAGCGCTTGAATGCAATGGCGGATCGGGTCGTTCCGATCCACGCACTGCCGGACGAGCGCGCAGCGGCGCGCATCCGCGAGGACGGCATCGACATTCTGGTCGATCTCGCGGGCCATACCGCGGCCAACCGGATGATGCTGTTCGCGCGCAAGCCGGCGCCGGTGCAAGTCACCTGGGTCGGCTACCCGGCGACCACCGGCCTCAAGACGATCGACTATCGGATCACCGACGCGGTCGCCGACCCGCCAGGGGTTGCCGACCGCCTGTACACCGAGCGGCTGGTCAGGCTGGAGCGCGGATTTCTCTGCTACCGGGCCCCCGAGCGCGCCGGCGCGACCGCGCCGCTGCCGGCGCCGGGCGTGGGGCACGTCACGTTCGGCTCGTTCAACAATCTCGCCAAGCTATCGCCCGCAACGATCGCGTTGTGGGCGCGGCTCGTCGGCGAGGTGCCGGGCGCGCGCCTTCTGCTCAAGGCGACGCAGTTCAAGGGCACCGACGCGCGCGACCACTGCCGCGCCGCGTTCGTCGCGGCGGGCGTGGCCGCGGACGCAATCGAGCTCATGCCGCCGCTGCCGCAGACGAGCGAGCATCTCGACCTCTACTCGCGGGTCGACATCGGGCTCGATCCGCTGACCTACAATGGCGCCACCACGACCTGCGAGGCGCTGTGGATGGGCGTTCCGGTGGTGACGCTGCGCGGCGACCGCCACGCCGCCCGGGTCGGCGCCAGCATCATGACGGCGGTCGGTCTCGACACCCTGATCGCGGACACGCCGGAGGACTACGTTGCCATCGCGGCCGCGCTCGCGCGCGACCTCGGCGACCTGGCGGCGTTGCGCGCCGGTCTGCGCGAGCGCGTGCGCACGTCCGCACTGTGCGATGCCCCAGGCTTTGCCCGCGCGGTCGAAACCACCTTTCGCGACATGTGGCGCGAGTGGTGCAGCGCGCAGGGCGCGACCACGGCGGGCAACGGGGCCGGGCCGAAAAACACCGCCGTGGCCGAGGCCATTGAGGAGGCGGCGCGAACCCAGCTCGACGCGGGCCGGGTGGAGGACGCCGAAAGCAGCCTGCGCGCCCTGCTGGCGCGCGCCCCTGACCGCGCCAAAGCCTGGTTCCTGCTCGGGCGCGTCCGTCATGCGCGCGGCGATCTCGACGCCGCGATCGACTTCCTGCGCAAGGCGCTCGCGCTCGACCCCGCGCTCATCGCGGCACACAATGATCTCGGAATATTCCTGCACAGCCAGGGCCGGCTCGACGAGGCCGAGGCGTGCTACCGGCGTGCCATCGCGCTCGACCCCCGCTTCGCCCACGCGAT
>Ga0209465_10000879_pt1 | contig 13713 bp, 14 predicted proteins | sample PanSoiPlot1MoBio_FD_188321 | JGI IMG/M metagenome (GOLD analysis project Ga0209465, IMG submission 188321) | Tropical forest soil microbial communities from Panama analyzed to predict greenhouse gas emissions - Panama Soil Plot 1 MoBio (SPAdes)... | ecosystem: Environmental > Terrestrial > Soil...
GATCGGGAAAACTCTACGCAACGCCGCGAACAGATCTGGTCCCCTCGCCCCGCGAAGCGGGGAGAGGGAGAAAAGAATGAATCCGCGTCGCGGCGAGGGAGAAAGGAAACCTAGTCGCCCCAGCCGGGCTCGGGATCGTCGGCGTAGTTCTCGAACCGGGTGTACTCCTTGATGAAGGTCATCTTCACCGTGCCGGTGCCGCCGTTGCGGTGCTTGCCGATGATGATCTCGGCGACCGCGGTCGGCGCCGCCGCGTCCGGTGTGTCGCCCGCCGCCATGTCCTCGCGGTGGATGAACAGCACCAGGTCGGCGTCCTGCTCGATGCTGCCCGATTCGCGCAGGTCCGACAGGCGCGGCTTGCCCTCCCGCTTCTCCACCTCGCGGTTCAGCTGCGAGATGGCGATGATCGGGATCTTCAGGTCCTTGGCGAGCGCCTTGAGACCGCGCGAGATGTCGGCGATCTCTTGCTGGCGGTTGTCGTCGCGCCGGTTGACGCCGCCGCGCGCCAGCTGCAGGTAGTCGACGACGATCAGCCCGAGCGGCGGGGCAGGCGGGTGGCCGTCGCTGATCGGGGGCGGCGGCGGGAAGTAGCGCGGATCGGCGCGGAAGCGGCGCGCCTTGGCGCGGATCTCCATGATCGAGATCGCCGACGAATCGTCGATCAGGATCGGCGCCGACGCGAGCCGGCCCGACGCCGGGTGGATCTTGTTCTTCCAGTCGGCGTATTCCAGGAACCCGCGCTTGATGCGCGACGAATCGATGCGCGCCTCGCCGGCCAGCATGCGCTCCATCAGCTCGTACTTCGACATCTCCAGCGAGAACAGCAGGCACGGGATCTTGTGGTGCAGCGCCGCGTGCATCGCGACGTTGACGGCCCACGACGTCTTGCCGCCGCCCGGGCGCGCGGCGACGATGATCAGGTTCTCGCGCTGCAGGCCGGCCGTGTATTCGTCCAGCTTGGTGAACCCGGTGGGCACGCCCGTCACCGCGCGCCGTTCGGCCGTGCGCACCTCGAGGTTGTGCAGAACCTCCTCCATCAGGTCGCCCGTCGCGGCGTAGGTCTCGCGGCGGTTTTGCTGGGCGACCTTGAAGATCTTCGTCTCCGCCTCGTCGAGGAACGTCTCGAACTCGCCGAAGTCGCCCTGGGCGCTGGACTGCACCTCGGCGCAGGTCGCGATCAGCCGCCGCAGCGTCGCCTTCTGGCGCACGATCCGCGCGTAGTGCAGCACGTTCTCGGCCGTCGGCACGGCGTTCGCCAGGTCGTTCAGGTAGCTCTGGCCGCCGTCGAGGCGGGCGAGCATGCCGTGCGTCTTCAGCTCGTCGGCGACGGCGATGACGTCGAGGGGCTGGCGGCGCTTGTCGATCGCCACCATCGCCTCGTAGATCTCGCGGTGGGCGGGCAGGAAGAAATCGTCGGTGGCGAGGTTGGTGGCGACCTCGTCGAACGCGGCCGGCTTGATGAACACCGACCCCAGCACCGACTTCTCGGCTTCGAGGTTGTGCGGCGGCGTCCGCCCCGCCGCCGCCGCGTTCGAGCTGACGACCTCGAGCACCGACATCGCGCGCGATTCTACGCCTGCCGCGCGCGAGCGGCGATCGAATCGCGCGAGCTATTCTTCTTTTTTGACGACCGACAGTTTGATCGTCGCGTTCACGCCACGACCGAGCTTCACGGGAACCTCGAAGTCGCCGAGCGCCTTGATCGGCTCGTCGAGGTGAAGCTTCTTCGAGTCGACGACGATGCCCTGTTCGCGCAGCGCCTCGGCGATGTCGCGGGTCGTGACCGATCCGTAGAGCTTGTCCTCCTCGCCGGTCGCGCGCGCGATCGACACCGACACCCGCGACAGCTTGTCCGCCTCGGCCTGCGCCGTCTTGGCCAGCTTCGCCGTGCGCGCCGCGATGACGCGCTTCTCGTGCTCGACGCGCGCGATGTCGCCGGCCGTCGCCTTGATCGCCAGTCCGCGCGGCAGCAAGTAGTTGCGCGCGTAGCCCGGCTTGACGTTGACTACCTCGCCCGACTTGCCGAGGTTATCGAGGTCGTCTCTCAGGATGACTTGCATGGCCTAGGCTCCCGTCACGGCGAACGGCATCAGCGCGATCATCCGGGCGCGGTTGACGGCCGTCGAGATCTCGCGCTGGTGCTTGGCGCAGTTGCCGGTCAGCCGCCGCGGCACCAGCTTGCCGCGATCGGTGATGAAGTACTTCAAGAGCGACGCGTCCTTGTAGTCGATCTTGATGGCCTCGTCCGCGCAGAACTTGCACATCTTGCGGCGTCCGACCGGCCGCTTCTTGTCGCGGTCCCCGCGGTCGCCCTTCGCGTCTCCAGCTGCATCGGCGGTCATGACTTAGTCCTTTCCTCCGCGGCGCGACGGCTCGTCGACCCCGCCGAACACCGCTTCCTCGAAGTCGAACGCGCCCTCTTCCTCGTCGAAAGGCGAGCGGACGTTGGCCTGGCCGGTCGCGATCTCTTCCTCGTCCGGTCCGGGCGTGGCGGCCTTGGTGAACGCCTCCTCGGTGAACTCGGAGGTGCGGGCGGCCGGATCGACGTTCTCGGCGATCTTGACCGAGTAGTAGCGGATGACCGAATCGGTCAGGCGCAGGTTGCGCTCGACCTCTTCCAGGAGGCCGGCGGTTCCGAGGTACGAGAAGAACAGGTAGATGCCCTTGAGCTGCTTCTTCACCTCGTAGGCGAGCTTGCGCTTGCCCCAGTTGTCGATCTTCAGCAGCGTGCCGCCGCCCGATTCGATGACGCCGCGGACCTTCTGGTTGACCTGCGCGATGACGTCGCTGGTGCTATCCGGGCGCAGGATGTAGATGGTCTCGTATTCGCGCTTGCGGCCCGCCATGTCACGGGCGGATCCGACACGTTGCTGCGTCGGTGCGGTGGCGGGCGCGGGTGGGGTCGCGCCTGCGCGCGGGGGTTCGGTTCCGGTCGTGCTCATGTTGTCTCCCTCTGGACGAAAGGCCCGTGTTTCCACGGACAAGGAGGTGGTGCTTTCGAAGGGCGCGTGTCTACCACGCCTCCTTCCTGTTGGCTACCTCGGCTTGCCGTTGAACCGATTCATGGCGGTGGTCAGGCCGTCGCCGGCGATCGCCTCGACCGCGTCGGCGGCGCGGCCGACCAGCTCGGGCAGGACCGCCGCCTCGGCGCGCGAAAAATCGGACAGCACGTACGCAGCCGGATCGCGACCGGGGGCGGGGCGGCCGATTCCGACCCGCACCCGCGCGAATCCGGGATCGCCCAGCGCCGAGATGATCGACTTGACGCCGTTGTGGCCGCCCGGGCCGCCGCCCGCGCCCAGCTTCATGCGCTCGAACGGCAGATCCAGCTCGTCGTGGACGACGATGACGTCGGGGACGCCGACCTTCCAGAACCCGGCGACGCGCGCCACCGCCTGGCCGCTGACGTTCATGAACTCCATCGGCTTGCAGAGCAGCAGGCGCGCCCCCGCCAGGGTGACCTCCGAAATCTCGGCGCCGAACTTCTCGCGCGCGGCCGCGGCGCGCCCGCGGCGGGCGAGCTCGTCGGCCACCATGAACCCGAGGTTGTGCCGGTTGCCGGCGTATTGATCGCCCGGGTTACCCAGCCCGACTATCAGGTGCACGCGGGGACCCCCTCTCCCTGACCCTCTCCCCCAAGGGGGAGAGGGAATTCAGATCCTCCCCGCCTATTACTTCTTCTTGCCGCCGCCCTCTTTCTTCTCGCCGCCGGCAGCCGGAGCCGCCGCTGCGCCGGGCGCCGCACCGGGCGCCGCGCCACCGGCAGCCGGAGCCGCCGCGCCTTCCGCCGGCACCGCGCCTTCGACCGGCGCCGCCGCGGTCTCTTCGACCTTCTCGGCCTTGGGCGCGACGACGGACGCGATGGCTTCCTTCGCGTCCAGCGCGACGCGCACGCCTTCGCCCAGCTTCAGGTCGCTGACGTGCAGCGCGTCGCCGATGTCCAGCGCCGACACGTCGACCTCCAGCTTGGTCGGAATCGCGGCCGGCTTGGCCGCGATCGGGACCAGGTGCATGCTCTGGTGCAGGTTGCCGCCGTTGGTGACGCCGACCGGTTTGCCCGTCAGCACCAGCGGAACGGTCACGCGGACCTCGGCGTTCAGGTCGACGGCCAGGAAGTCGACGTGGACCAGCCGCCGGGACAGCGGGTTGATCTGCGCGTCGCGCACCATCGCGGTCACCTCTTCCGACTTGCCCGCGTCGCGCACCGTCAGCTTCAGCACCGTGTTGCGGCGCTTGTCCTTGTCGAGCGAGCCGATCAGCTCTTTCTCGTTGAACGTGACGGCGATCGGCTCGCGCTTGCGCCCGTAGAGCACGCCCGGCACCTGCCCCGACTGGCGGACCCGGCGGGCGTGCCCCTTGCTGGCGGCTGACCTGACATCGACGTTGACCTTTGCGAACTCCATGACCCTGGTTCCTTTCTCGTACCTTGCCTAGATGAAGAGCGAGCTGATTGAATCGCCGTGGTGGATGCGCTTGACCGCCTCGCCGAGCAGGCGGGCGACGGACAGCACCTTGATCTTCGGGCAGGCGCGCACCTCGGGCCGGACCCCGATCGTGTCGGTGATCAGCAGCTCCTGAAGCGGCGACGCCGTGATGCGCTCGATCGCCGGGGGCGACAGCACGCCGTGGGTCGCGCACGCCTGCACCGATCGCGCGCCCTGGGCCATCACCGCCTGCGCGGCCGCGCACAGCGTGCCGGCCGTGTCGACCATGTCGTCGACGATGATGGCGTCGCGGCCCCGGACATCGCCGATGATGTTGACCACCTCGCTGACGTTGGGCGCGGGCCGGCGCTTGTCGATGATGGCCAGGCTGGTGCCGAGGCGCTTCGAGTAGGCGCGCGCGCGTTCGACGCCGCCTGCGTCCGGCGACACGATCACCGCTTCGTGGTTGAAGCGCAGCTTGAGGTCGTCCATCAGCACGGGCATCGCGTAAAGGTGATCGACCGGGATGTTGAAGAAGCCCTGGATCTGACCGGCGTGCAGATCGATCGAGACGACGCGGTCGACGCCGGCGGCGGTGATCAGATCCGCCACCAGGCGCGCGGAGATCGGCGTGCGCGGCTTGCTCTTGCGGTCCTGGCGCGCGTAGCCGAAGTACGGGATGCAGGCGATGATTGAACCGGCCGACGCGCGCCGGAGCGCATCGATCATCACGAGCAGCTCCATCAGGTTGTCGTTGGCGGGCGCGCAGGTCGGCTGGACGACGAAGCAGTTCACGCCGCGCACGTTCTCGTTGATCTCGACGTAGACCTCGCCGTCCGCGAAGCGGGTCACTTCAGCCTTGCCGAGCGGCGTTTCGACGTAGCGGCAGATGGCCTGGGCGAGGTCGCGGTTCGCGTTACCACTGAATATCGTTAACGCTTTGAGCATTTTCGCGGGGTCCTGGACCCCGGGGAGGCGCGAATCCTGCCACCCGCCCGGGGAGCCGTCAATCGCCGTCTGGCGGGACACGCATCACGGGGGCGACGCCCGTGTAACCGATCGGCAATCGATCGCCTCCAATCGGTGTCGATAGGGGCATGACGAAGTTCGACGGACCGACGCTCAACCGCAGGAAGCTCCTCCGCCTGGCCGGCGGTTCGGTGGGGCTGGCGGTCGTCGGGGCGGGATGCGGCAGTCCGACCGGGTCGCCCCCGACGGGGCCGGTCAGCGCGGGCAACATCTCGGCGCTCGGCGTCGGAGCGATGCTGGTGATGTCCAATGTCGTGGTGGCGCGCGACGCCAACGGCGTCTACGCCATGTCCGGCGTCTGCACGCACGCCGGGTGTCTACTTGGCGACGGGGCCCGGACCATCGTGAGCGGCCTCAGCTGCCCCTGTCACGGCTCGACCTTCGACGGGGACGGCAACGTGACGGGCGGCCCGGCGCGCGCTCCGCTGCAGCACTATCAGGTGATCATCGCCGCCGACGGCAGCATCACCGTCGATGGGAGCCAGCCGGTCGGGGCGAGCACGCGCACGCCCGCCGGCTAGCGGCTGCTGGCGGGACATAAAGAAAGGGCGGCGCCACCCCTGACGCCGCCCCTTCCATGTGTTGCTCGGACGGTAGGGTTCGCTTACAGCGAGCTCAGGAAGAGCAGCAGGTCGTTCCGCTGCGCGGAGCTCGCCGTGCTGAAGGCGCTGGCCGCCGCCGCGCCCTGGCCGGAGTGCGCCGCGATGGCCGCCGCGTTGTCGGAGGTCCGGGCGTCGTGCAGCTTGCCGTTGCGGAAGTGGAGACCCCACAGCGGCGCCGTGCGCATCTGGCGGGTGATCGCCACCGCGTCGCCGTCGTTGCCGATGCCGTCGCCGAGCGACCCCATGTCATGCTTGAGGAAGTCGGAGAACGGCTGGAACGACACGCTGCGGCCGTTGATCGTGACCGTGAAGGTCGTGTTCACGTGGCAGCCGTTGCAGCCCTCGCGGTTGAACTCGGTCAGGCCGCGGCCGTTGCTGTTGTCGATGGCCCGGGGCGGAGCGGCGAGGGCGCGCATGAAGAACGCGAAGTTCGCCACGTCGTCCTGGACCTCGGTGAGGCCGCCCGCGCAGTTGTTGGTCTCCGCGGCCTGGTCGTCGTCGACGCCCGGCTTCATGTCGTCGGGGCAGCCGTTGATGACCGCGTTGGTCGGCGCGCGGTTGGCGCGGTTCTCGGTCGCGAAGTCGCGGACCACCGTGCCGCCGGCGCAGCTCGTCGTGGTGATGCCCATCTCGTTGAGGTAGGCGTCAGCCGCGAAGTCCGCGACGCTGGCGTGGACGTTCTTCCAGCCGAAGCGGTTCACTCGCGACGAGCCGCGCGTGAAGGTGCCGCTCGTCAGGTGGACGGTGTCGCTGGTCACGACGCCGCGGATCGACGACGGCTGCGCCGACGCGATTCCCGAGATCGTTCCGTCGGGGATCAGCTCGACCAGACCGGCGCCGAACGTCGGCGTCGTCATGCGGCCCGCGAAGATCGTCGCGCCCGCCGGCGGATTGTTGTCGGTGCCCGACTGGCAGTTCACGCCCGGACTCGGGTTGTACCCGCCGATGCCGAACAGCTGGCGCAGCGAACCACCCGTGGCGCCGAGGCCGTTGAACACGCCGTTGGTGAGCGTCCCGTAACGCCGCTCTATCTGCTGGCCGGCGCCGCCGAGAGCTCCGTTGGCGTGGCAGACGCCGCAGCTCCGTTCATTGAATATCGGTCCCAGACCGTCGCCCTGGACCTCGGTCTGTCCGAAGTTCGCCTTGGCAGCGGCGAACGTGGTTGCGTTGACGCCGGGAAGCGCGTCGCCGAGAGCGTAGCTTTCGGTTCCGGTCGTATCACTGATGAGGTCGTGGCAACCCGCCGCTGCCAGGGGCAGCACCAGCATCGCCGCGAGCGCGAATATGGATCGTGTCATTGGTCTCCTCCGTTTTCGAGACGTCAGAGCCTTGGTGGGGGGGATTTCATCGTGAAACGCGCAGACCAAGGCCTCCAACGATGTTCTCAAGAGTCGTCAAGCAATGGTTCCATCAGGCACACAATCGGTAATTGTGTAGGTCCTGTAAAAATAGAGGTTTGGTGGTGGGTAGTCCCCCACCCATTGTCACCGCTTCACCTCGTCATTTACGGTGACGACAACGTTGATTTGGTAATGGCGAATGCTGTTTGTAAACAACGTTGCAAATGATTAAACGGACGGATCAATCAACGGAGCGGCGTGACAACACGCCGCTCCGCCGGCAACGCAGATGCGCAGTCGTTCGAGCGCCGACTACAGCGTGTTCAGGTACGCGATCAGATCGCTCTTCTGGGCGCTGCTGAGGGCGTTGAACGCCTGACCGGCCGGCGTCCCCTGTCCATTCGTGCCGGCGTTGTGCGCCGAGATCGCCGTGGCGATGTCGGTGGTGCGGCCGTCGTGCAGCTTGCCGTTGCGCGACCGCAGGCCCCACAGCGGCGCGGTCCGCATCCGGCGCGTGACCGCCACCGAGTCGCCCGCGTTGCCGATGCCGTCGCCCAGCGTCCCCATGTCGTGCACGAGGAAGTCGGAGAACGGGTGGAAGCGGACGCCGGCGGGGACGCCGCCCGCGGAGGTCGACACGAAGATGTCGGCGTCGTCGCGGTGGCACGAGGCACACTGCAGGCTCGCCGAGTTGAACAGCGTTCGGCCGCGATCCGCAGCCGAGCCGGCCGTGATCGCGACCTGGGGCGGCGGCGCCAGGTGCGACATGAAAAACGCGAACGCGGCGACATCCGACTGAATGCCGGTCACGCCGCCGGCGCAGTTGTTGAAGTCCTCGGTGGCGGCGTCCTCGTCCGTGCCCGGGACGGCGTCGTCGGGGCAGCCATTGATGATGGCGTTGGTCGGCGCGCGGTTGGCGCGGTTCTCCGTCGCGAAGGCGCTGACGCGCGTGCCGCGGAAGCAGTGGCTGGTGGTGATGCCCATCTCGTTCAGATAGGCGTCGGCCGAGAACTGCACCAGGTTCGGGACGCCGCCCTTCCAGCCGAAGCGGCCGACGCGCGTGCTGCCGATGCTCTGCGACGAATCTGCCGGGTTGGGCAACACCGTCGATACGCGGTTGGCGGTGCCGCGCACGCCGGAGGGCTCGCGGCTGGCCAGCGTGTCGAACGCCGAATCGGGCAGCGAATCGACCAGGCCGAGGCCGAAGGTCGGCGTGGTCAGCCGGCCCGCGAAGATCGTCGCGCCCGGGGCCGGGTTGGCGTCCGTGCCCGAGTTGCAGTTCAGGCCGCCGACGTTGAACCCGCCCAGGCCGAACAGCTGCCGCAGCGATCCGCCGGTGTTGGCGAGCGGATCGAAAACGCCGTTGGTCAGCGTGCCGTACCGCCGCTCGATCTGTTGACCGGCCCCGCCGAGCGCGCCGTTCTGGTGGCAGGTGCCGCAGCCACGTTCATTGAAGATGGGCCCCAGACCGTCGGCCGCGTTCTCCGAGGTGGCGAAGGCGGTCTTGCCCGCGCTGAACTGGGCGGCGTTGGTGCCGGCCAGCGCGTCACCGAGCGCGAAGCTCGCGCTCGAGCTCGCATCATCTTTCATGTCGCCGCACGACGTGACGACGAGCGGCAGAGCCAACATCGGCGCCAGAACGATTGCGCGTTTCATCATCGTCTCCTCGTTTGAAGGAAGGAAATGGTCCGATGCACCGCGCGTGACTGCCCCCTGGGGCGGTGCGAAAGGACACGGGAAGATTGGGGACCGCGGCCTTCGGACGCTTTCTGCTCCGGGCATTAGTCGCCCGCGCGCGGATCCAGCAGGCACGGAAAAAGTAACGTTTCCTTCAAATCCTTCCGCGCACTTGCCGGGGGGGACTGTCCCCACACTCTGGGGACGCGCCGACCACCTCGCTCAGAGGTCGGCGGCGGCGAGGCAGAACTTCATGTTGCTGCCGTCGACGATCTTCAGCGACTTGCGTGCGTCGGCCGGAACCGCGGTTTCGAGCGTCGAGAATCGGCTCTGCTCGACCAGAAAGAACGCGCGGTGGCCGCGGTGTTTTTCCATCCACGATTTGAGGTTCTCGAAGTTGCGATCGCCGAGGAAGATGGTCCGCTCTTCCTTCGGACCTTCATAGATCTCGTTCTGCGTGTAGAAGTTCTCGCCGCGCCAGTACATCTGCCAGACCAGCAGGTGCTCGTCCGGCGACCGTCGCATCTTGTAGTAATTCGCGATCAGCCCCTTCTGCGTCCAGTAGGGCGTCGTCCGCCGCATGTAAGAGTCGAGCAGGAAGATCGTGAACCCGACCGCCACCAGGCAGAGCGAGACCGCCGCGTAACGCTGGACGCGCCGCCAGCCGAGCGCCAGCATCGCCAGCGCCACCAGCACGCCGAACACGATCAGCGGCGCGCGAAAGTCGAGCGCGGGCGGCCAGGGCCGTCCCCCCGGCGTGTTGATGTAGTCGTACGAGAAGAGCCAGATGAACCGCTGCGCGTTCTTCGGGGCGCCCGCCAGGTCGGCCGTCACGAGCGCCAGCAGAGGGATGCCGACGACGGCGGCCGCCGCCCCGGCGCGCGCGTCGCGGCGCGTGACGATGTCGTCGAGGAAGCAGCCGATCGCGATCGCGAGACCCGGCAGGGCGGGAAGAATGTAGTGGTGGAACTTCGTGACCGACATCGACACGACCGCGTAGCAGGCGACGAACCAGATCGCCCCGAACCAGAAGATCCCCTGACGCCGCGCTTCGGCCGCCGCCGCCTCGCCGCCGGCGGCGGTCGCGATGCTGGCCCGCCGCACGCGGCGCATGACGGCGGCGCCGAGCGCGGCCGGCGCGATCGCGATCCAGGGCAGCACGCCGTAGGCGAGCTCGCGCACGAAGTACTCGAAGCTGCCCCGGTCGCCGTGCCGGCCGACCACCAGCCGGCGCCAGTGGTTGTCGCCGTAGAGCTCGTCCCAGAAGGCGCGGCCATGGCGCACCAGCATCGCGTGGTGCCACGGGATCACCACCACCGCGCAGGTGATGAACGCCAGCAGGATCGCGAAACCGATCTGGGCCCGATTGAGCCGCCGCCAGTTCCAGGTGAATGCGAGGAAACAGAGGAACGCCAGCACCGGCAGACCGAGCCCCGCGATCCCCTTGGCCAGCGTCGCCAACCCGCACAGCGTCGCCGCGATGTTGAGGTAGAGCGGCGCCTTGTACCGGACGCGGATGATCAGCGCGAAGAACGCGATGAAGCCCGCGATGTACGGCAGCATCACCACCACGCCGGGAATGACGAGACGGCTGTTCTTCCCGATCGAGATCGACCATTCCAGCTGCAGCGAATCGATCACCAGCTGCGGCAGCGTCACCACCACGAACAGGCCGGCCGCGATGTAGAAGAGCGGGTGGTCCGGCCACTGGACCTTTCGGCCGCCGAGGCGTGCCTCGCGCCGCCGCAGCGGGGTGTCGTCGTCGTCGAACAAGGCCATCGCGCCCAGCGCCAGCGCCATCGTCATCGGCCCGACGAACGCCATGTCCGTCATCGCCTGGCGCGCGACCAGCGCGTAAAGCGGGCAGGTCGCGGTGACGACCGCCGCCATGATGCCGGCGCGCCGGCTGACGAAGCGCGACACGCATAGATAGATGGCGTAGATGCCGAGCACGCCGAACAGGCAGAACGGCAGGCGCGTCGCCCACTCGGCCCGCGTCGACAGCGCCATCGTGCCGGGCGCCGGATGCCCCAGCCCGAACGCCTTCATCGACAGGCTCATGATCCAGAACGACAGCACCGGCTTCGACCAGAAGTGATCGGGGTCGATGGGCGCGCCGGGCCACCACAAGCTGATGTAGTCGCCGCGCACCAGCATCTGCCGCGCGACCTCGGCGTAATGCGTCTCCCACGGATCGTGCAGGCCGTACGAACCGGCCAGCGGAATGTAGAGCAAAAGGCCGAACAGGATGACGAGCGCGGTGACCCGGCGCTCGCTCAGGCTGTTCAGCGATGGGAAGGGCATGGCGGGGGGAGGGGCGCGATGCTATTCGGCCCGCGGGTGTCGCGCAATCAAAACGCAGGTTTACGCGCACGAGCTCGGCCACGCGCTATCATCCGCGCCGCCGTGGCCGCCAAGCTCTCGCATGCCGACGCGCGTGGTCGGGCGCGCATGGTCGACGTCGCCGCGAAGCCGGAGACGCTGCGCGAGGCCGCCGCCTCGGCCGAGGTCGTCATGCAGCCCGCGACGCTGCGTCTGGTCGAGCGCGCGGTCGGGGCGCGCGGCAAGGGCGACGTGCTCGCGGTCGCGCGCCTCGCGGGCCTGATGGCGGCCAAGCGCACGGCTGACCTGATCCCGCTCTGCCACCCGGTCCGGCTGGTCGGCTGCGACGTCGAGCTTCGCCCCGACCGCCGGCTGCCCGGCGTGCGGATCGCCGCGCGCGCGCGGGCTTTCGACCGTACCGGCGTCGAGATGGAGGCGATGGTCGCGGCAGCGGTCGCCGCGCTGACGGTCTATGACATGGTCAAGGGCGCGGAGCGCGGCGTCGAGATCCGCGCCGTCCGCCTCGACGAGAAACGGGGCGGAAAGTCGGGGATCTGGTTACGCCGGTCGCGCTCGAAACCTATAGACATTGGTCGGTCATCTAAATAAACAAAAACCAAGGAACTTCCGCTCATGCCGCTTCCCTCCCGCACCAAGGTCGCCATCATCGGCTCCGGCCCGGCCGGCTACACCGCGGCGATTTACACCGCCCGCGCCAACCTCGAGCCGGTCGTCTTCGAGGGCGGCGGCGCCGCCATCGAGCCGATCACGCTGCCCGGTGGACAGCTGATGATCACGACCGAGGTCGAAAATTATCCCGGCTTCCCCAAGGGGGTGCAGGGGCCCGAGTTGATGGAGCTGTTCAAGGCGCAGGCCGAGCGATTCGGGACCAACGTCGTCACCGCCGACGTCACCGCCGTCGATCTGGCGGACCGCCCGTTCAAGGTCACGTCGACCGAGGGCGAGCTGGTGGCCGACACCCTGATCATCGCCACCGGCGCGTCGGCCAAGTGGCTGGGCATTCCGTCCGAAGAAAAATTCAAGAACTACGGTCTGTCGGCCTGCGCGACCTGCGACGGCGCGCTGTTCAAGGGGCGGGATCTGGCGGTCGTCGGCGGCGGCGACACCGCGATGGAGGAGGCGACCTTCCTGACCCGGTTCTCGCCCAAGGTGCACATCATCCACCGGCGCGACGAGTTCCGCGCCTCGAAGATCATGCTCGATCGCGCCAGCCGCAATCCGAAGATCGAGCTGGTGACGAACGCGGTGGTCGACGAGATCCTGGGCGGGCTGCCCAAACCCGGCGTCACCGGCGTGCGCCTGCGCGACACACGCGACAACTCGACGCGCGAGCTGGCCGTGGGCGGCGTGTTCGTCGCCATCGGTCACGAGCCGAACTCGAAGCTGTTCCGCGGCCTGCTCGACATGGACGCGGCCGGCTACATCAAGACCAACCCCGGCTCGACCGCCACCAAGATTCCGGGCGTGTTCGCCTGCGGCGACGTCGCCGACCACGTCTACCGTCAGGCGGTGACGGCGGCGGGCACGGGCTGCATGGCCGCCATCGACGCCGAACGCTTCCTCGCGCACTGACATGCGGCGCGCGGGCGTGGAACGCGCGCCGCATGCGTGACAGGAGGCGCATGCCGGTGGCATTCTCGAGCGGCCAGGAGGGGGGATGAAAACGCGCGTGGCCGTCAGCATGTCTCTCGCCGTCCTGACCACGATGGCGGGCTGCCATTCGTGGGTTCCCATCAGGCCGACCGAGCTCCCGAAGTTGAACGGGACCTCGGCGCAGGTCCAGCAGCCCGATGGCACGCCCGTGGACGTCGTCGAGCCGTTCGACGCCAGCGTCACGATGCGCTCGTTGCTCCCGTTGCAGTTCAACCACCCGGTCACGAGCACGGTGGAAGGCAAGGACTTGGTGGTTCAGGGGGCCAACCGCGGCAGGACGGCCTTCCCGCTGCAAGAGGTCACGAGTGTCGAGGTCTCCCAGCCCGACCCGGTCAAGACCGCTGTGCTGGCTTCCGTGTTTGTGGGCGCTGCGATCGGCCTCTTGATTCGGTTGATCTTCGTCGCCGCGACTTGACCATGACCAAACGGCGGCTGATCTTCGTCGCCGCATTCACCATCTCGGCGCGTGCGGCGCCCGCTCTGGCGGCGGACCCGCAAGCCGACGAGCCGTCGGTGTCGCCGATCGTGACGCCGGAGCAGGCGCCCCCGGCCCCTTCCGAGGAGCAACCGCCTCCTCCGCCGACGGTCGCGCCTCCGATCGCGCCACCGCCGCCGCCCGCCGCTGTGCCCGCCGCGCCGGTGGCG
>Ga0209465_10000884_pt1 | contig 13667 bp, 12 predicted proteins | sample PanSoiPlot1MoBio_FD_188321 | JGI IMG/M metagenome (GOLD analysis project Ga0209465, IMG submission 188321) | Tropical forest soil microbial communities from Panama analyzed to predict greenhouse gas emissions - Panama Soil Plot 1 MoBio (SPAdes)... | ecosystem: Environmental > Terrestrial > Soil...
CGATCGTCCAGCCGTACTCGCTGACGTCGATGGTCTCGATGCTGTCCGACGCGTGGGCCGACAGCGTCCAGAGACCGAGCTTGGGGCCGATGACGAATTCGGCGGAGGGGCCGCGCGCATGGAACAGAGGGCTGAACGTGAAATGCGCCATCCATTCGGACGATTCGATGCCCGGCGTGTTGGGGTTCATGATGTCCATCGTGGCCTCGCCGTTCACCGAGAACGTGGGGGTGACGAAGCCGCCCAGGAACGAGCCGAACCGCAGGCCCGGGTCCAGGCTGCTCGTGCCGGAGCCAGAAAACGAATTGACGCCGATGTACGGCAGCGCGAGCAATCCGCTGTGCGGCGGCGGCGCAGGCGGCGGGCGGGACGGGTAGGCGTAGACAGGTGCCGCGTACGGGGACCCCGGCTGGGGAGAGCCGGGCGCGTAGGCGGGCGGTGGCGCCGGCGCAGGCGTGGGCGGCGGTGGTGCAGGCGCGGGCGTCATCGCTGCGGGTGCGGGCGTCGTCGCCGCAGGCGCAGTCGTCGCGGCAGGCGCGGGCGTCGCGGCGGCGGGCGCGACCGGCGCTGGGCCCGTGGCCGGTGCGGGCACCATGCACGTCCCGTTCACGCACGTGGCGCCGGTCTGGCAGGCCGGGTGGCAGTGGTTCTCCGCCTCCGATTCGGCGCGCGCCGGCAAAGCGAACGCCGCCATCCCGACGACCACCAATCCAGCCAGGACCCGCACGTCCTACGGGTAACAGGAATGCGTGCTCGTGTCACTGCGTGCCCCGCAAATCGCGTCGCGGCGCGGCTGCGTGGCAACTTCGTCCGGATCGAACCAATCGAACAGCGACGGCTGAGATGGCAACGTTCCGCGCGTGCGCCACGGCTAGCAAGCGCCGTCGGCAGGCGTAGACTCAAGATCGATGGCGCTGTTCAGCCAGCGGGGGTGGGACGATTGGATCGCGGCGTACGCGCAGAGCCATCGTCATCCCGTCAACCGCGCCTGTCACACGGCCGGCATTCCGCTCATCGCGCTGTCGGTCGTCATCGCCGCCGTCGCGATTCCGGTGCGGGCGCTCCGTCCGGTGGCCGCGATCGGGTTCGCCGTGGGCTGGGCGTTGCAGTTCGTCGGCCACGCGTTCGAGCGAAAGCCGCCCGAGTTCCTCAAGGACTGGCGGTTCCTGTTCGTCGGCCTGCGCTGGTGGTTCGCGAAGCTGCGCGGCCGCGGGTAGCCGCGCCGGGCGACGCGGGCGATCAGCTGATGTTCAGCGTGATCGTGAACGCCGGCAGCGAGGCGTCGGACGTCGCCGAGGAGTGGGGTATCTGCACGACCACCTGTCCCGCGGACACGGCCTTGAGGCGATAGAGGTACGTCGGGCCGCCGGGGTTGGCCGGACCGGCCGGAATGTTGATTTCGAGGACCGTCGCCGCGTCGGACGACAGGATCACGTTCATCTCGTAGCCGAGCGGAGGGCCGCCGAGAGTGATGTCGATCTCGTAGCCGACCGCCACCGAGAAGTTTCCGCCGTCGTTGTCGGCGGTCAGCGCCAACGTCATCGGCTGCTTGCACCGCCCGCCGGTCGAGCTGGTCGTGTCGGCCTGGCAGGTGAGGGACTGGGGTTGCCCGCAGATGCCGTTGCACGTGCTCTGGCACCCGGCTGTCGTGTACTGATTGGCGATCGCCGTCAGCGTGTCGGCACCGCCGTTCACCCAGGTCATGCAATTGCACCAGAACGAGGCCCGGACCTGGACGCCGCACTGACCGGAAGCGCCGACCGTGCACTCCTGCGCCTTGGTGACCGCGTCGCTGTACATCTGCCGGATCGTCATGCACACGTCCCCGTTCAGCTGGCCGTCGGGCGAGCCGTCCGGGTTCACTGGGAGGCTGGAGCTGCAGGCGCCGCCCAGAAGGGCGAGGACGGCGAGGCCGGACGCGCCGCGGGTCCTTCGCGGAAGGAGAGGGGAAGCCGCAGAAATTTGAGATCGCGCACGCGCGATCTCCGCGGCCGACGCGGGGCCGGAGCGCGATGACGCCAAGTAAGTCGACATGCATCCAGGCCCGAGCAAGGGGAATGCCACGCGCATCGACATCGCTGATGAGCTGGTCGCGCTGTGCGCCTGTGCGGGCCTTTTCGACCATGCCGCCCTGAGCCCGCCCGCCGCGCACGCGTGCGTCGCGTCGCCGCGCGGCCAGTGCTAACCTCGGCCCCCTGCACGTCGTCAGCGGCAATATCACCGGCCTCAAACCGAGCCAGAAGCACGCGCTCGAGCGCGTCTACCGGCGCCGTCTCCGCCCTGGCGAGGTCGCGTCCGCCGAGCTGGCCGCATACCTGTGCGGCATCTCGCGCGAGATCGAGCGCCAGGTCGGCATCCTGGTCGGGCGGCGCGGCGAGATCGAGCACGTCTTCGTCGGCGACGCCTCGCGCATCAACCTGCCGGAGATCGGCCGCATCCGCGCCGGGCGCGGGCGCTTCCGGGGCCTCCGCCTGGTGCACACGCACCTGCGCAACGAGCCCCTGACCCGCGACGACCTGGTCGACCTGGCGCTGCTGCGCCTGGATCTGGTGGCGGCGATCGGCGTCTGGCCCGACGGCCGCCCGGCCGATCTGCACGTCGCGCATCTGCTGCCGCCGGTCGAGGGCGGCCCGCCCTGGCGGCTCCTGCCGAGCGAGCCGTTCTTCCGCAGCACGCTGGACCCGGCGGCGCTGATCGAGGCGCTGGAGGAGGAGTTCGATCGCGTCGCCCCGGCGGCGATCGCGACCGACAAGCGCGATCGCGCGCTGCTGGTGGTCGTCGACATCCGGCGGCCGCCGCGCGTGAACACGGGCGCGCCGCGCGTCCCTGCCACCAGCTCCGAGAGCCGCGTCAACGAGCTGCGCGAGCTCTGCCGCACGGCCGGGGTGCGCGTGATGGGCGTGCTGGAGCAGCGGCGGCCGGAGGCCGATCCGAAGACGCTGATCGGGCGGGGCAAGCTGGAGGAAGTTCTGATTCGCGCGATGCAGCTGGACGCCAACGTGCTGATCTTCGATCCCGATCTGACGCCGGTCCAGGCGCACGCGATCGCTGACTTCACGGACCTCAAGGTCATCGATCGGACGATGTTGATCCTGGACATCTTCGCGCAGCGGGCGAAGAGCCGCGACGGCAAGCTGCAGGTCGAGCTGGCGCAGCTCCGCTACCGGCTGCCGCGCCTGCACGAAAAGAACACGATGATGAGCCGGCTGACGGGCGGCATCGGCGGACGCGGGCCCGGCGAGACCAAGCTGGAAGAGAACCGGCGGCGCGCGCGCGAGCGCATCCACCGCCTGGAGCGGGAGATCGATCGCTTCGGCGAGCAACGGGCGGGACGGCGCGCGGAGCGGGTGCGGCGCGGTCTGCCTGTGGTGGCGATCGTCGGCTACACCAACGCGGGCAAATCGACGCTGCTCAACACGCTCACGCGCAGCGACGTGCTGGCCGAGGACCGGCTGTTCGCGACGCTGGATCCGACGACGCGGCGGCTGCGCCTGCCCAAGGAGCGGGAGATCATCATCGCCGACACGGTCGGCTTCATCCGCGATCTGCCGCGCGATCTGGCGCGCGCCTTCCGGGCCACGCTGGAGGAGCTGGACGAGGCGGACCTGCTGCTGCACGTCGTCGACGCCGCCGATCCCGCGCACGAGCAGCAGATCGCCGCCGTCGAGGCGATCCTATCGGACCTGGGCCTGGCAGAGACCCGCCGGATCCTCGTCATGAACAAGGTCGACCTGCTGTCCGGCGACGACCGGGCCCGGGTGGAGCGCGGCGGCGATCTCCCGGTGGTCGCGATCTCGGCGCGCGACGGCGCGACGACTGCCCCGCTGCTGGAGGCCGTCGAGTCCGCGCTGGCCAGCGCGGGCTTCGCCGACGTCGCGCGCTCCGACGATTCCGACGCCGACCCGTCTTCCGATCCGTCTTCCGATCCGTCTTCCGACGCCGCGGGCCTGCCCTCGTGAGCCTGCTCGGCACCGCCGCCGCCGTCGTCGTGCTTCTGGGCGTGCTGATCCTGGTGCACGAGCTGGGGCACTTCGTGTTCGCGAAGCTGTTCGACGTCAAGGTGATCCGGTTCTCGCTCGGGTTCGGACCGCGAATCGTCGGCTTCACCTACGGCGAGACGGAGTACCAGCTGTCCGCGCTGCCGCTCGGCGGGTACGTGCGCCTGCTCGGCGAGGATCCGGGCGAGCCGATCCCGCCGGTCGATCGCCACCGCGCGCTGGCCGCCAAGCCGCTCTGGCAGCGCTACACGGTGGTGGTGGCGGGGCCGGTCTTCAACCTGATCCTGCCGCTGTTCATCTACTTCGTTCACTTCGCGGGCCAGCGCACGATGCTGCCGCCGACGATCGGGACGGTGCTGCCCGATCTGCCGGCGGCGAACGCGGGCCTCCTGCCCGGCGATCGCATCGAGAGCGTCGACGGGCGGCCGATCCGGTACTGGGAAGAGCTGGACCACACCATCGCGACGTCGGCGGGCAAGACGCTGCGCTTCGCGATCCGGCGCGGTCCGGACGCCGAGGAGCGCGACGTCACGCCGATCGAGGTCGAACGTTCGGGGCCGCTGCGTCGCAAGGAACGGATCGGCTGGATCGGCGTGGCGCCCCGCTTTCCCCTGCCGGAGATCGGCGTCCTCGATCCGTCGTCGCCCGCGGCGCAGGCGGGCCTGAAGACGTTCGACTTCATCACCGCCGTCAACGGCGTTCCCGTCGCCACCTGGACCGAATTCGCGAAGGCGGTGGAGCGGGCCGGGGCCTCGCCGCTGCGCCTCAACTACGTGCGCGGCGGCTACTCGGCGGTGCCGTTCGCGCACATCGAGATCGAGGAGCCCGGCTCCGCGGTCGTCATTCCGGTGGCGGTGTTCGACGGCGCCGGGCGCCGGCACTACGAGACAGGCATCCTGTCGGCGGCGATGTTCGTCTTCTCGGTCGAGCCGGGCAGCCCCGCCGACCAGATCGGGCTGCGGCGCGGCGATCAGATCCTGTCGCTCGACGGCGCGCCGCTGGCGCACTGGGACATGCTGAACGAGCGGCTGGCCAGCCACCCCGACCGGGACTTCCGGATCGGCTGGACCTCGTCGGCTGGGCTCCAGCGCGAGGCGACGTTCCGCCCGTTGGTCCGCCCCCATCTGGACGTCAACCGCCAGGAAGAAGAACAGCTGGTGTTCGGCGCCCTCAACCGGCCGGCCTGGAAGACCGAGGTCCCGGTCCCGATCACGAACCGGTTCGGGTACGCGTTCGGTCACGCGTTCAAGCACACGGGCGAGAACATCGCGACGATGATCTACGGCTTCGGCGAGATCCTGCGCGGGCACGTGCCGCTGACCGCGCTGGGGAGCGCGATCATGATCGGGTACGCGGCGGGCGTCGCCGCCGAGCAAGGTCTGGATCAGTACCTGTGGTTGATGGCGGTCATCAGCGTCAACCTCGGCCTGCTCAACTTCCTCCCGGTCCCGATCCTCGACGGCGGGCTGCTGGTCTTCTTCACGCTGGAGCTGTTCAAGCGACGCCCGCCCTCGCCGCGCGCGCGGTCGATCGCCACCCGGGTCGGGTTCGTCATCGTGGTGACGCTGACCATCCTGGCGTTGCGCAACGACGTCGTCCGGTTTCTGAAATGAGCGATCTTCTTCTCTGTCTGGACACCGCGACGCCGACGGCGCGGGTGGCGGTGATCGACGGCGCCGGCGCGGTGCGCTTCTCGGCCGAGGCGACCGCCGAGCGGCATTCCAGCCACGTGCTGCCGCTGTGCGCCGAGGCGCTGCGCGCGGTGTCGGTCGCGCCGGCGGAGCTGGCCGGCATCGCCTGCGGCGGCGGGCCGGGGAGCTTCACCGGCCTGCGCGTCGGGCTGGCGGTGGTCAAGGGGCTGGCGCTCGCGAGCGGCGTGCCGATCTACGTCGTGTCGTCGCTGCAGGTGCTCGCGCTCGACATCCTTTCGGCGCGCGCCAGCGACGCCGTCACGGCGGTGCCGTGCCTGGACGCGGGCAAGGGCGAGATCTACGTCGGCGCTTACGTCACGGACGGCGCCGCGCTGGTGCGCGAGACGGCGGCGGAGTGCCGCCTCGGGGCCGGTGCGCTCGCCGACTGGCTCGCGGCGCTGCCCGCGCCGTGTGTCGTCGCCGGCAACGGCGCCGAGCGCCATCAGATCGCCGGACGCACCGCGATCGCCGGCCCGACCGCCGTCTCCGTCGGCCGCCTCGCCCTCCTGCAGCGCGCGCGCGGCGCGGCCGCCAACCTCGCCAGCGCGGCCCCGAACTACGGCCGCCCGCCCGACATCACCGTGAAGAAGAATCCGATCTCATCCCCTCGCCCCGCGAAGCGGGGAGAGGGTTAGGGTGAGGGGCGCTCACTCGCAGCCGCACGAGGCGTCCGGATTGACGAGGTAGTCCGCCGCGGTCTGCGTCAGGTGGACCGACACCTGCGCACTGACCGAGAAGTTGCAGGTCTGGCCGCCGCTGTTCGCCGGCGTCACGGTCGACGTGTCGAAGTCGAGGCGAAAGGTTCGCACGAAGTCGTTCGTCACCACCCCCGGGAAGCGCGCCGGACTGCCGGTGGCGGTCTCGACGGTGGCGCTCAATTCCATCCCGTCGAAGTAAAGGCCGTTGCACGGAAGCCCGCCGCTGACGCCGATGTCCGCGATGACGCTTCCGCCGGCCGCGGCCATCTGCCAGCTGCCCGCCTGCCAGGTGCGAAAGTCGCCTGGATCCTGGATACCCATATCGAATCCTCCCCCGCCCACGCTGTCGCACTGGAGGTTGACGAATCCGGGAATCACTCTCTCCTTCGGATCTGCGTAGTCGATGATCCAGCCCTTGGTGTAGCGGAACGAGCACTGGCCGGACGCGGGCGGGTAGGGGACGAGGCCGCTGATCGTCTGCGACGGCTCGCCAGCGACGCTCCAGGTCACCGTGCTGTCGGCCAGCGAATGCAGGTCGAAGCTCGCGGTCGGGCACTTGCCGCAGCTCCCGGGGGACGATGAACAACCGGTGGCGTAGAGGCCGGCCGCCGAGGTGATTCCGATCAGTGCGGCCGCCACCCTCGACACGCCAGCGAGCTTATCACCGCGGTCGAGGCCGGGCATCGGCCCGGGGCGTCGCAGGGGCAACTAGGTCTTGAGCGGCATCGGGACCGGCGCGTTGCGCGCGGGCATCGGCGGGTAGTCGGGAGGCGAGATCGGGTGGACCAGATCGGCGATGCGCACTGTCTGGCCCGTCTCGAAGCAACGATTCGCGGCCACGCCGATCAGGATCGAATAGGCGCCGCTCCGTTCGTCGGCGGCGCGCAGCAACGGATCGGCTGCGGGTACGGGCGAAAACAGATCGGCCAGCATCACCGCATCGCCGCCGCCGTGGCTCCCCTTGCCGGCGCGCGGCTCGACGGCGTAGCTCGGTTTGCGCAGCGGAAAAACGCGCACCGAGACTTCGTAATCCTTGGCCGCGCCGGGGACGTTGCTGCTGGCGCCCGTCCATTCGACGACCTTGTGTTCGAGGCGGCCCTTGCTGCCGTTGAACGTGACGACGTAGCCCTCCCACGCCGCGAACGCGTTCACCGAGTAGCAGAGGATCGCGTCGCTGTCGTAGGTCACCACGACGTTCATGCTGTCCTCGATGTCGATGTCCGGCCTGAACACGCAGCGATCCCGCAAGTAACCGTCGTGCTTCTCCTGATCCAGGTACAGCGCCTTGAGGGTCTTGTCCTTGGCCAGGTCCAGCTCGAAGGCGCACTTCTGCTTCTCGGGGCAGGTGTGGCAGCGTTCGTGATGGCTGGCGAGTCCCAGCCGCTTCGCCATCGCCGGCGTGTAGAAGCCGCGCCGGCCGGCGGCGCGCACGCTGACCGGAATCGACGACAGCCACCAGTTGACCAGATCGAAGTGGTGCGTCGCCTTGTGGACCATGAGGCCGCCCGAAAATCGTTTCTGGCTGTGCCAGCGCCGGAAGTAGTCGGCGCCGTGATGCGTGTCGAGCATCCAGTGGAAGTCGACCGACATCACGTCGCCGATGATCCCGCCGACCAGCAGCTCCTTCACCTGGCTGCGCGCCGGCATGTAGCGATAGTTGAAGGCGACCCGCACGTGGCGCCCGGTCTTGTGGCGCGTCTCGAGGATCCGCCGGCAGCGATCGGCGTCGATCGTCATCGGCTTCTCGGTGATGACGTCGCACCCGAGCTCCATCGCCCGGCAGATGTAGTCGGCGTGCGTGGCGTCCACCGACGTCACCACGACCGTGTTCGGTTTCGTTTCGGCGATCATCTTGTCGAACTGCGCGGCCAGATAGGCCGCCGGCTCTGCGCGCCCCGCGGCGCGGGCGTGCCCGCGCGCCAGCTCCAGCCGCCCTGCGTTCACGTCGCAGACGCCGACCAGCTCGGCCTTGTCGGCGTGCGTGGTCTGGATGGCGTCCAGATAAAGGTAGGAACGCGATCCGACCCCGACCTGCGCGTAGCGTTTCTTCGCCCCCGTGCCGGCTCCGGCGGTCGCGGCCCGCGCCGGGTGCGCCGTGGCCGCGGCGAGCACGGCGCCCGCCGAGGCCTTCGCGAACCTTCTTCGGGACAGCCCGTCGTCCTCTTTCTCGTCCATGCCTTGGTAGTGTCGCCGGGCGCGCGTCACGGGTCGCGCCGGACGGCGCTTCAGACCGCGGTCGCCTCGATGATGGCGAAGGGCGAGTGGGTCGGGATCAGCCGGTCGTAGCGGAAGCCGCTCGCCTCGAGGAGCGCCCGGTACTCGCCGGCCGTTCGCTCGCGCCCGGTCAGCATCACCAGCATGTTGAGGTCCATCAGCGGCGCGAACGAGCCGCCGCCGTCGGCAGTGTGGGATGGAACCACCATCTCCACGAGCAGCACCTTCGCGCCGGGGGCGGCGCTGGCGCGGCAGGTCTTCAGGATCTGCGTCGCGCGCGCGTCGTCCCAGTCGTGCAGGACCGCCTTCAGCAGGTAGACGTCGGCGGCCGGCACGCGCTGGAAGAAATCACCCGCCACCAGCTCGCATCGCGGCGCGAGGCCGCGATCCGCGAACAGCGGGCGCGCCTCGTCGATGGCGTGGGGCAGGTCGAAGAGGACGCCGCGCGTACGCGGAAACTTTTCGAGGATCGTCGCCAGCAGCCCGCCGTGGCCGCCCCCGACGTCGTTGAGCGTCGCGTACGACGAGAAGTCGAAGCTCGCCGCCACTTCCCCGGCGACGATCGCGGACAGGTTGGCCATCGCGCGGTTGAACGGCGCGGCCTCCTCCGGGTTGCGCGAGTAGAATGTGAAGATGTCGCAGCCGAGCGTGGCGGTCGTCTGCGGCTGGCCCTCCATGACCGCCTCGTGCAGGCGGCCCCAGGGCAGCCAGTGGCCGGGCGCGGTCTCGGCGATCAAGAAGTCGCGCAGCGAGCCGGGGCCGCCGCTGCGCAGCGTCTCGCCCACCGGCGTCAGCGCGAACCGCTTGCCGGCCTGCTCGTGGAGGACGCCGACCGAGGCGCAGCAGCGGAGCAGGCGGTAGAGGGCGTCGGGGTTGGCGCCGACGTCGCGCGCGAGCTCGTCGCTCGGACGCGCGCCGCCCGCCAGGCGGTCGGCGATGTCGAGGCGCGCCACCTCGGCGCAGGCCTGGCTGACCCAGTAGCCCATCGCGAGCTTCAGCATCTGGACGGGCGGGGGGACGTCGTTGATCGGGTTCGGGTTCGGGTTCGGGTTTGCGGTCGACATTGGTGGCCTCCTTGGTGGGTACACCCCCATTGATGCCATCTGCGAAGTTACACAGCTATACGAAGATCCGCAGATTACATGTGCAATAATGCAGAACATGCCGAACTGGGACGACCTCCGGATCTTCCTGGCGTTGCGGCGCAGCGGCACGCTGCTGGGCGCGGGCAAGCTGCTCGGCGTGAATCACACGACCGTCGCGCGCCGGCTGGCCGCGCTGGAGAGCGACCTGACGGCGCGCCTGTTTGATCGCACGCCCGATGGCTACGTGCCGACGCCGATGGGTGAGACGCTGGCTCCGTTCGCCGAGTCGATGGAGGAGCGCTACTTCGCGCTCGACCGTCAGGTGACGGGCCAGGATGCGCGCCTCGACGGCACCGTGCGCATCGCGACCTCCGACACCTTCGCATCGACCTTCTTCGTGCCGCGCGTGCTCGGCGCGCTGCGCGAGCGCCACCCCGACATCGACCTCGAGCTGGTGTCGACGGCCGCCGCCTACGATCTACCGCGCCGCCAGGCAGACCTGGCGATCCGGATGACCCGGCCGAGCGAGCAGAGTCTGGTGGTCCGCAAGCTCGCGGCGCTGGCCTTCGGCGTCTACGGTGCCCGCGCCTACTTCGCGCGCCGCGGGCGCCCGCGCGCGCCAGACGATCTGGCGGGCCACACGCTGGTCGGTTACGACCGCGAAGCGACGCCGAACATCGGCGCGCGCTGGCTGGAGCAGGCGGCGCGCGGCCTGCGCGTGCCGGTCCGGGGCGACCACATCCTGACCGTCCGCGCGGCCGCCGTCGCCGGCGAGGGGATCGCCGTCATCCCCTGCTTCCTGGCGGCGGGCGTGCCGGAGCTGGAACGCGTCGGCGCGCCGATCAGCGCGCACGACGTCTGGCTGGTCCAGCACGCCGACCTGCAGCGGACGCCGCGCATCCGCGCCGTCAGCGAGGTGATCGTCGAACGGTTCGCGCGCCACGCGCGCGTGCTGAGCGGCGAGGACGACGGATACGCCGCTACGTCTTCGCCTGGCGCAGCCCGAGGATATTCCCGTCCGGATCCTTCAACCAGGCGCCGCGCGCGGGGCCGATCTCGGCGATGAAGTTGACCGTCTTGGGCGTCTCGTACTCGAGGAACGTGACGCCCTTGCCGCGCAGCCCCGCGACGCACGCCTCGATGTCATCGACCTCGAAGTGCGCCAGCGTGTGGTCGGCTTTGCAAGGGCCGCGCTTGAAGATCGACAGCTCCGACCCGCCGCCGCAGGCGAAGCGGATCGAAAACGGCGTCTCGACGGTCGCGCTCAGGCCGAGCGTGTCCGCATAGAACGCCTTCGCGCGGGCGAGGTCGGTCACGGGGATCGTCGCCACCACTTGGAACTTTCCGAGCATGTTCGCCTCCGGCCCGCGAGAATACAGCCTTCCGACGCCGGGGCGGGGTCGGTCGGACCTGGCGCGCGGCCGGGGATTACCTGCTAGTCTTGCGGGCTCACCCGGAGCCGTAAACCATGGACGTCCAACTGTTCGATACGACGCTGCGCGACGGAACACAGAGCGAGGGGCTCTCGCTCTCGGTCGAGGACAAGCTGAAGATTGCGCGCCTGCTGGACGGCTTCGGGATTCACTTCATCGAGGGCGGCTACCCGGGTTCGAACCCGAAGGACGTCGAGTTCTTCCAGAAGGCCAAGTCGCTGTCGCTGAAGCATGCCAAGCTGACCGCGTTCGGCATGACGCGCAAGGCGGGCGGCCAGACGGCGACCGATCCGGTGCTGCGGGCGCTCATCGACGCGCGGACGCCGGTGGTCTGCATCGTCGGCAAGTCGTGGACCTTGCACGTGACCGACGTGCTCGGCACGACGCTGGAAGAGAACCTGGCGATGATCGGCGACAGCGTGGCGCTGCTGAAGGCCGAGGGAAAAGAGGTCGTCTACGACGCCGAGCACTTCTTCGACGGCTTCCGCGCCGACCGCGAATACGCGCTGGCGGCCATCAAGGCGGCGGCCGACGCGGGCGCCGACTGGATCTGCATGTGCGACACCAACGGCGGCAGCCTGCCATCGTACGTCGCGGAGGTGGTCGGCATCGTCAAGAAGACGGTCCCGACGCGGCTCGGGATCCACACCCACAACGACAGCGATCTGGCCGTCGCCAACGCGCTGGCCGGCGTCGAGGCGGGCTGCATGCAGGTGCAGGGGACGATCAACGGCTGGGGCGAGCGGTGCGGCAACGCCAACCTGATCTCGATCATCCCGGCGCTGCAGCTGAAGATGGGGCGGCGCTGCGTCCCCGACGAGAACCTGGCCAAGCTGACCGAGCTGTCGCGCGCCGTCAGCGAGATCGCCAACATCCGCCCGCGCGCGCACGCGCCCTATGTCGGGCGGTCGGCGTTCGCGCACAAGGGCGGCATGCACGTCGCCGCCGTCGAGAAGGTGACCCACAGCTACGAGCACGTCGCGCCCGAGCGGGTGGGCAACCAGCGCCACATCGTCGTGTCGGAGCTGGCCGGCCGCGGCAACGTGCGGATGCGCGCCAACGAGCTGGGCGTCGACGTGCAGGGCAACGAGCGCGTGCTGGTCGAGCGGATCAAGGAGCTCGAGAGCCAGGGCTACCAGTTCGAGGCCGCCGAGGGATCGTTCGAGCTGCTGGGCCGGCGCAGCGCGCCCGGCTACCAGCCGCCGTTCGAGGTGCTGGACGTCGTCGTGATCTCCGAGCGCCGCCGCGGCAACTCGATGTTCGCCGAGGCGACCGTCAAGCTGCGCATCGGCGACGAGGTGGTGCACACCGTCGCCGAGGGGGACGGCCCGGTGCACGCCCTGGACGGCGCCTTCCACAAGGCGCTGAACCCGCACTTCCCGCTGGTGCGCGACGTCCACCTGGTCGACTACAAGGTCCGTATTTTGGATCCGGAGGCGGCCACCGGCGCCAAGACGCGCGTTCTGCTGGAGGCGGCGCGCGGCCACGGCGAGCAGCAGGAGCGCTGGAGCACGGTCGGCGTCTCGCAGAACATCATCGAGGCCAGCGCGACCGCGCTGGCCGACGCGCTGGAGCTGCCGCTCGTGCGCGCGCGCGTCGCCGCCGAATCGAAGAAGGCCGCCGGCTAGCGCCGAAAATCGGAATTCATGCTCGCATTTTGATTTTGTGCGACATTCCGCGTCGTGGACCCGGATGCACCGCTGGTGGAGCGCTGGCGAGCGGGGGACCAGGCTGCGCGCGATCAGCTTTTCGATCGCCACTACGGTGAGATCGCTACGTTCTTTCGCGGCAAGGTCGGCGATCACTTCGGCGACCTGACGCAGGAGACGTTCAAGACCTGCCTGGAGGTCGAGCAGGGCTTCCGCGGCCACTCGACGTTCCGGACGTACCTGTTCGGCATCGCCTGGAACAAGCTGCGCGAGTTCATCCGATCGCGGGACAACCGCTTCGATTTCGAGCTGTCGTCCATCAGCCAGCTCCCGGCGCTGGTGACGTCGCCGAGCAGCAAACTGGAGAAGACGCGTCGGATCCGCCAGGTGCTGGAGACGCTGACGAAGCTTCCCGTCAAGCAGCAGCTCCTGCTCGAGAGCCACTACACGCTGGACCTCGACGCCGCGGAGCTGGGCGAGGTTTTCGCGCAGCCGGCCGGCACGATCCGGACGCAGCTCTCTCGCGCGCGCGAAGCCGCCCGCGAACAGCACGGGCGGCTGTTTCCCCGGGCCGCCCTGGACGAACCGACGCTGGTCCGAGTTCTGAGCGCATTACGACCCCGATCGCCGGTTCACAGGACGCCGATTCCACGTAACGAAAGGCGACCTCAGCGCACTACCTGAGCAACCAAAACAGCAGCCTCCATCTGAAGGAGCCAGTCCCATGACCCAGCGAACGCACAGAATCCTTTCCAGCATGGCGGTCGGCGCCGCAGGCTTTTTCGTCGCCGCGTCCCTGGCCCACGCCGGTTTCTGTTACACCTGGGGGTGCGGCGGCAATTCAGCGACCGTCGGCGACGGCATCGTCTTCGACGAGCTGAACGTCAAGCCGATCGCGC
>Ga0209465_10000885_pt1 | contig 13662 bp, 14 predicted proteins | sample PanSoiPlot1MoBio_FD_188321 | JGI IMG/M metagenome (GOLD analysis project Ga0209465, IMG submission 188321) | Tropical forest soil microbial communities from Panama analyzed to predict greenhouse gas emissions - Panama Soil Plot 1 MoBio (SPAdes)... | ecosystem: Environmental > Terrestrial > Soil...
GGGCGCTATCACGCGTCGTGTTTTGCCAGCATGACGATTGCCAGCGCACCGTGGTGCGAAACTCATGCCCGCAAGCTTCGCACGCCCACCAATGGCGAACCTCGTTCGTGCTCACATGTTGCGATTTAGTTGCAGCGATGATCAGGTCGTCGCACTGCGGACAGAACAAGCGCGAAACTCTGTAAGGCGCAATCGAGAACTCCGACGTTGCGTCGTGACATTTCATGCGACTGTCCTTCTTTGTCGCCCGCTTCGCCCCAGAACCCATCACACCGGGCGGCAACATGCGCTGCATATTTGGGCGTTAACAAGGCACAAGCAAGAAAGTTGAGTGAAATATGACATAGCCGTAGCATTGCAAGATATTTTGTCACCCCAGGGCCGCAATGCATACTGTCTTGTCACTGCGGTGCCGCAATGCTTGTTGCCCGCACCTGTTGGATTCCATTGATTCGGTTAGCACTTATGAACGCAGAACGGACCTTCGCGCTGCAATCGGGGATGCACAAACATTTGGGCAGAACAGCATGGCACACCTACGTCCCGACCTTCCGGCGCTCGCCGGGGTCACTACGCCGGCATTGGTCGTCGACCACACGGCGCTGACAGACAATATCGCCCGCATGGCTGCGATCGCGGCTGAACATCACATCGCGCTGCGTCCCCACGCCAAAACGCACAAATGCGTCGAGATTGCCCGCATGCAAGTCAATGCGGGCGCCGTTGGCGTCGCCTGCGCCACCATCCGCGAAGCGGAAGCGCTGGCGCAAGACGGCATAACGGGTCTGCTCATCACCTCGCCATTGGTCGGCGGAGACAAACCGGCGCGGTTGGCGCGCCTCAGCCGCCATACGCGTATGGTGGCGGTGGTGGATCATCTCGCCCAGCTCGATACCTTGTGTGCCGCGCTCGCGCCCGGTGATCCGCCGCTCGGCATTCTCGTGGATGTCGATATCGGTCAAGGTCGTACCGGCGTCGCCACGTTGCAGGATGGTCACGCGCTCGCCCGAATCGCGGCCGGCAATCCGCGTATCGCCTTCCACGGCCTCCAGGGTTATGCGGGCCATGTTCAGCACATCGTGGATCCGGCCGCGAGGCGCACCGCTGCCCGCACGGCTGGAGAGACGCTGCGCACACTCGTCGCATTGCTTGAAGCCGACGGCGTGCCCTGCCCGATCGTGTCCGGAAGTGGAACCGGTGCGCATGCTTACGACATGGGCGGCCCTTACACGGAGCTGCAGGTCGGCTCCTACGTTTTTATGGATGCTGACTATGGCCGCCTCCGTCGGGATGACGGGTCGGCCCTGCCATTCACGCCCGCGCTGTTCGTGCTCACGACCGTTGTGTCGGCCAACCATGACAGGCAAATCACCGTCGACGCAGGCACCAAGGCGCTCGCCGTCAACGGTCCGCCGCCGACGCGTTTCATCGGCCTCACACCGGGCGCCACATACGCTTTCGGGGGCGACGAGCACGGCATCATCACGCTTCCTGACGGTGTACCGCGCCCAGCTCTCGGCACCCGCATCCTGATCGAGGCCACCCACTGCGATCCGACTGTCAACCTTCACGCCGAATTTCATGCAGTGCATAGTGACGGCGCCACGACCACCATGGCGATCGTCGGGCGATACGATAATATATCCGGGGGCGACGCTGTAAGATGAACGCGCTTTCCAACCAGTCTGGGCCAGCCGCATTGTTGTTGCCTGTCCCCCTGCCTCCAGCTACACGGAAACCGGCCACTTGCGGTCTCGGCGAATTGACGGGAGCCCGTTTTGTTGCAACGATCACCCCAGGGTTGTTGTCGGGGAGAGAAGCAGGCATGGGCGTTTGCAACTAAGAGTTGCATTACGCAAATGTTGAAGTTGCGATCGATAGGGCCGCCCGGGACGGAACGATCGGCCCTTTATAGACTCGCGAAACACCACGTTCCGACACGGCCGTCTTGCGCGGCGCGTCTCCGCGCGCGCCCACGACGGCTGTCGTTGCGTAAATAGCGTGCAGTACATTAAGGCCGTGAGAGGAAGGCCCATGGTGACCAGACCGACGGTCGAACAGGTGCGTGCGAAGGCCTCGGATTCAGGAAATGTGATCGAGGAGTTGCGTCGACGCTACGATCTTCTTACTCATTCACAGAAGCGCATCGCCGAATATATCGTCGACCATTCCCAGGCAGTGGCATTTTCCACTGTCGATCAGATGGCCGCACGGCTCGGGGTCAATCCATCGACCATCGTACGTTTCTGCTACCGCCTCGGCCTTAACGGATTTCCCGATTTGCAGGAACGGATGCGCCAGGTTGTTCGCGGCCAGTTGTCGCGCGCCGACGAACAGGTCGAGGCGGGTGCCACCGGCGCGCACCTGCAGGGCACCACCTTTGGCGATTCGCTTGCCCATGACATGCGAAATCTGCAGCGCACTATCCTGGGCCTCACACTGGATGACCTCAATCGCGCGGTCGATCAGCTTGTTGCGGCGCGCCGTGTCTACGTGATCGCCGGCTTTTCGGCATTTGCGCTTGCACATTATTTCGGGCTGGTGCTCAGTCGCCTTCGTCCCGACGTTTACACGCTTGCGGCCGATGAGGGGGTTTCCAAGGTTCGCCTGGCCGAGATCGCCGACTCTGACTGCCTCGTGGCGTTCACGTTTCCGCGCTATGCCCAGTTCACTCAGCGGGCGGCCCTGTGGGCACGGGAGCGCAAGGCCACGATCATCGCTATCACTGACACGCCAATCTCAGCGGTGGGCCAGATTGCCGATACGGTATTGGTGGCATCGCCGACCGGAACGGGGTTGCAGAATTCCATGGTGGCCCCGATGGCGGTTGCCAATGCACTCCTCAATGGGGTTATGGCCGCCAAAGGCACGGGCGCGCTTGATCGCTACAGCAGCAGCGACGGCTTGTTTGATAACTTGAACTCGTTCCTGCTTAAGCTCGATCAAGGAGACTGACGTGGAGCGGGACGGTCCGTTCCTCAATCCGGAGCACTGCCATGACCGATCCTGCAGCCGCTAAGGCCATAGGAATGGGAATTGCCGGCGGCGCGATCGCCACGGCCCTGATCGACCTATTGATTGCGAAGGGCGTGATCGATCACGAGGAAGCACGCGGCGTGCTCGAAAGCGCCATGTACCGGGCCGCGATGTACACCGGGACGTTTGAGGGCTTGGAGGCTACCAAGATCATCGGCGACTTGCTGGAAACCGGCATCGTGGCAAATGGCGGATCGGCGCAGTCCAAATCATAGACTAGACAACACAAGGTTGTCGTGGTGAATCCAGTCCAGCGCATGCACCAGAAATGCCCTTGCTTCATTGCGGCGCAGCGCCGCCGCGAAGTCCCACTCCGCCCGAAGAACCTCGTTCCGATGCCTGGTATCTTTCATCCCGGTGCCGTCGTGCGCGTGAGCTTCGCCATTGCGGCCAATCTGGCGATCCCCTTGCTCGTGCTGCCGCCGTCGGCGGAAGCACGCATTTTTGCCCAGTGGGTCGAACTCGGGCCGGATGGCGCCTCGAGCGTGCGGGCGATCACCGACGACCTCTGCCCTCAGGTGATATTTGACGGCGTGCCGACGCCCATGAGCGTTCGCGCTGAGCCTTTACTGAAAGTCGAGAACGTCAAGCCGGCCGCATTTCCGGTGCGTAGCTGCGAAGCGGCGGTGCCGCAGGCCGCGGTGGCAGCAACGCTAGGCGGGCGGGCATTGCCGCTCGCGCGGCCAAATCCGCAGCGGATCGTGGTGTTCGGCGATACCGGCTGCCGCCTCGATCGCAACGCGATACAAGACTGCAATGATCCGGCGGCATGGCCGTTTCCGAAGGTCGCCGCGGCGGCTGCGAATGCGAGGCCGGACCTGGTGATCCACGTAGGTGACTATCACTATCGCGAACAGGCGTGCCCGCCAGAGCGCAGTGGCTGCGCACGCAGCCCATGGGGCTACGGATTCGACGCCTGGTACGCGGATTTCTTTGAGCCGGCAGCTCCTCTGTTTGCAGCGGCGCCTTGGATCATGGTGCGCGGAAATCACGAGGATTGCGCGCGCGCCGGCGAGGGTTGGATCCGATTTCTTGATAGATTACCAGCAAGCGCGATCTGCCGTGACCTGACCGGAATATTCGTGGCGCGGCTCGGCGATTTCGGAATCGTGGTGGTGGATGGCGCACGCGCAGAAGACCCGAAGGGCAACATGACTGCGCTCGCCGGCCTGCTGCATGACCAGCTTGCCGATGTGGCGGGGAGGGTGCCGGCGGAAGCTTGGCTGGTGGCCCACCGGCCGCTCAACGCCATGCGCAGTGCGCCGGATCAACGGACCAACGAGGTCGAGAATGCGGTTCAGGAACTGGCGTTCGGGGGCATTATGCCGCCCGGCGTGCGGATGACGGTCGCAGGTCACATTCATTTCTTTCAGGCGGTGGATTTCGGTGCGCTGCGCCCGCCTCAGCTCGTGGTCGGCACCGGCGGGGACAATCTTTCGATCGTGCCGCCGCTCAGCGTTGTCGGCGCTGACATCAACGGCCGCAAAGTGGTCCATTCGGTGACCTATGCGGGTTTCGCCTATATGGTATGGGATCGCACCGGCAACCTTTGGATCGGCACCCTGTTCGACGCGGATGGCAAAACGCTCAGTCGGTGCCGGCTGCTCGATCGATCGCTGACCTGCGGGACCTGAAGCGACGGCCGCCGAGCTGGCACCGCAACGACCGGCAGGTCCATTGATGGCCGCACCGAAAAGGTGCATCCTTGAATGCGGTGTCAGTGGGCATAATGCGGCCGGCCGAAGGCTGAGACGTTCTTGAACTGACGCCAGGTGACGGCCAGCCCGAATACGGGCGGTGGTAACAATGTTTGGGGAGTTATGTCATATGGCGCGCACCCGCGGCTACGACTTCCGTGCCGTCTTAGCAGGAACAATCATCTGCTGCGGCGTGGCGGTCGCGCAGGAGGGCGCCGAGGTGACGGAGGATCTCGGCAACTCCTATCTGCTGGCACGCCGCACCACCAGCCTGGGCTCGGTCATCGAGACATTGCTCTTTGCCGGCCAGGCCATCGTCACGGAAATTGCCATGCCGGCGCCGGACATTGGCATAACCGCCGCCACCACCGGGGCGGGGGTCGCAAGGACGACGGCCGGGAGCGCGAACACCGGGCGAGGCGGCGTCGCAAGCTTACCGCCAGGCCTCGGGCCCGGATTCGGCGGTACTTTGCTGAGCGGCGAAATCGTCGGCGATTATCTCGTTTTGAATCGTACCCGAGCGAGCGGACCGGTCACGCACGAAATTTTCCACGAGGGCCACAAGGTCGGGTCTGTTACCGAAGTCGGCTTGTTGGTCGGCACCAGCAAGTCGCCGGGTCGGAATTCGTATACGTTCGAGTCCAGCGACGATCGTTTTGTCGTGCACCTTACTCAGCCGGATGGAACGAGGATTCGCGCTACGACAGAGCATGGCCGGTTCACAGGGCAGGCGGTCGAGCGCACTGCCGCCATCGCCGCGCCATCGCGTTCCGTCGCCATGCCGCCGTCGCCGCCTCCGCCTGAACCCATCAAACCTTCGCTGGGTCGCTCTCCCGAACCGCAGCGGCTCACGAGGCCTCAGGAATCGACGGACTTGGTGGAGCGGGCCGCGCCGCAGGTCGTTGCGGTGCCGCCGGAGGCGGTACCGCTTCCCCGCGCCTTTCCGAAGCCCCGGTTGAGGCCCACCATTGAGCCTACAGCGGTTCATCCCGCAGGCTCATCGCCGCTCGGAAATTACAGACGCACGTCCGCGCCGACAATTGCCGCTCCGGCTGCCAAACCGAAACCTGCGGTCGCCTCGGCGAGTGCTTCGCCTCCAGCTGCGACAAGGCCGGCCGCGCCAGCAGCAACGGGCGCGTTGTCCGGTAGTCATGGTTCGGCGGCCGCAAATGTTCGGGTCGAACCGCGTTCCGCCAGGGCTGCCCAGCCGAGAGCGCCAGTCGCTAAGCCAAAGCCGAATCCCGCGACGGCGGATGTCCGGCCCACACCGACTGTAGCGAAGCGGGTCACATCGGCGGCAAAACCGTCACGATCGTCCCCGTCGGGCACGCCGAGCCAATAGCGCGTCCCCATCCGCCAAAGCCGGCGAAGGGAGTCAGGCCCGTAACACAAACACATCACCCCACGCAGCTGACCGCAAGGTTTTAACACGCAAAGAATCGCAGCTACTGCGCCGGCGTAGTGGGAGCCGTCTTCATGAGCCGCACAACATCGCCACCATTTGTTTCGGCCGGCCCGTTATCGAGATCGATTTTCAGCGCATCTACCCTGGAATTTGCCTTCAGCTCCATCAACACTGCGCCGACCGCCACTGCCGCGTATTCGACAGTCATTAGGCGATCCTCTTGCATGACATAAATCCAGGTATAGCAACCTGGCAGCGAAATTCACAGTGTCACAACGTTCTTGGGGCAACTGAATCACCTGACCCAACGGCCACCGGACCTTGCCAAACACCGGAGACGGGGGTGAGCTGGACAACCCTTGTAGGCGATCAAGAAAACAGCTTAGTCGAACAGACGCTCGAATCGCGTGAGGCAGATTACCGCCGCTGGACTGCCCCCCGTCGCCGCTCTGAGCCGACCAAGAGACCTGAGCCTCCACGACCTCGCACTCATGCGCCGTCCACAACCTCTGATGAGGGGGCTTGAATGCCGAGGCAGCCGCAATCATAAGCACTCCGGGGTGGCGCCGAAGCTGCGCGAGTTTCTCATGCTTCTGCTCGGTATTCCGAATGTACCTGCTCGGTATTCATAACGCCGCGCACGACGCGGCAGCATGCCTGTTTTGCGACTATCAATTGATAGCTGCCGTTTCCCTTGAACGGCTGACCCGCAAGAAGGGCGCTGGTGTTTGCGCCGAACAGGAATTGCCGATCGTTGCAATCGACGAATGCCTAAATATCGCCGGCATCGGACGCGCAGACATCGACGTGGTCTGCGCGACGCGCGATCACTGGGAATTTCAGTCCTACGCACTGCGGGGACGCCTGCGGCTCAAACAAAAAGCATTTCGTCTGCTGGGCCAAAAGCGCCTGCCGCAGATGACGTACATGATGCAGAAGCTGCGCGTCAGCAACGCCCTCGACATATTTGATACGGATTCGTTCAGAGCTCGATACGGCTTCGCCAAGGCGGATATTTATTTCGCCAACCATCATTTCGGGCACGGCATCGCAGCCTATTTTTATTCATTGTTCGACGACAGTCTCGTCTACACGACTGACGCGTGCGGCGACAATGTTGCCTACAGCGCACGAATCGCCAGACAAGGCGTGTTTGAGGTGCTGTTTGGCGGTGATGCGAGCCTTCACGCCACGTTTCCGGCTCACAGCTTGGGGAACCTCTACGGCTTCTTCACCCAGGCACTCGGCTTCCTGATGGATCGTCACGAGGGGAAACTGACTGGACTTTCAGCATTCGGCGAGGCGAAGGCGGCCGACGAAATCAAGCAACATTTTCGGGTCAAAGAAAACGGCGAAATCAGTGCTGATTTTCCGAGCCACGATGCCATGCGAAATTTCGCTTTCGATGTGGCCCGCGGATTGTCACGGGAGGATGCGGCCGCTTCGGTGCAGCTGGTCCTTGAGCAACTCATCTGCGATGCAGTCGAAAAGCTCCTTCGCATCAGCGGAACCGGCTCCCTCGCGGTGGCCGGAGGGGTCTTTGCGAATGTACGCCTTAATCGTGCTCTCATCGAGACCACCAGCGCCGAACGAATTTTCATTTTTCCGGCCATGGGGGACGAAGGGCTACCGGTTGGCGCTTGCCTGCAGTACCTCCATCAGCGCGACGGCGCGTCCGCGTGGCAGCGTCAGCGCCATTGCCTGGAGCGGCTCTACCTCGGTCGAAGTTACAACGACAAGTTCGCGGCCGCTTCCGTCGGATACCCGACAGTGGTGCGCGATTGCGCTGACAGCATCGATAAAGCCGTGAACGCTCTTGTCGCCGGCAAGGTCGTCGCCATTTATACCGGATGCATGGAATACGGGCCGCGGGCTCTCGGCAATCGATCCATTCTGGCGTCCCCGGTCGCGCGGGAGATTAACGATTCCATCAACAAACGGCTCGGCCGTTCCGAATTCATGCCGTTCGCGCCGGTCGTCCTGGAGGAGCACGCCGCCGAGGTATTTGATCTGCACGAGGGTAACTTCTACGCCGCGCGGTTCATGACGATTACCTGCGCGGTGCGGCCTTACTGGCGCGAACGGATAGCCGCCGTTGTGCATGTCGACGGGTCGGCGCGGCCGCAGGTTATCCGTGAGAGCGATAACCCGTTGTACTTTCGCGTGCTGAGCCAATTCCACGAAAAGACGGGCTTACCGGTGCTCGTGAACACCAGTTTCAACGTGCACGAAGAACCGATCATTGATGCGCCCGATCAGGCCCTTCGCGCACTGGTTGATGGTCGGGTAGATTACATTCTCACTCAGGACAGCCTGTATTCGACCGGTTAAACTTCAGTGATGCGATGCGTAGTTCAGGGCGCTTCTATTCTGCCGAGAACAGGCGATCGAGTTCGGCATCCAAGTCGTCGTCATCCGGATCGTCATCGCGATCTTCCGGGTGCTTATCAAGGTATTCCCTAAAAACCGCTGCTGCGGCGGGCTTTCGTTCAATCAACCGGCCGGCACGCCAACATTCGCGCGCGGCAACCCGTATGCTTTCCGCCTCTTCCAAAAGCCCTGCCCCCCGCAATTGGCGGCGAATACGATTGAGAGCGTGCCCGAGACGGGTTAGCCGCTCGCTGGTTTCCATAAGCGCGGATTCAGCCATGACCGAACTTTCTCCCCCCCAAATTAATAGCAAGCATTTTGGATTATGACCATTATAATGGCGTACGCGAGGCGACGCGAAAATCCGCGATCAATTGCCCGTGGCTTACTACCAGTTCGACCCTTCGAATTCGAATCATGTCCAGCGTCATTCCGACGCGCCACGAAACCTTCGAGCCCGGAATCCATAGCCGCTGGGTGACCGTCATGGAATCCGGAGCTCACTACCTTCGGCGGATCTGCGAATCATTGAGCGCATTTGAGCGCTGCGTTGGAATGATTCCCTTCATTGATCGCGCCCGGCATGTTCACGCTTCGACTTCCCATGTCAACAACTCGGAGCTATAGAGGTCACGACTGATTTTCCACCTACGAGCCTGTTATCCGGACCGGCATGAATGTCATTCAAACGGAAATCCCGGGGGTGTTGATCATCGAGCCTAAGGTGTTCGGAGATCAGCGGGGCTTCTTTGTCGAGTGCTTCAGGAACGATCGGTACGCAGAGCATGGAATCCCAGGTCCGTTCGTGCAGGACAACCTGTCGCGTTCCAGCCGCGGTGTCGTGAGAGGCCTTCACCTACAGAATCCGAAAATGCAGGGCAAGCTCGTCAGCGTTGTCTGCGGCGCTGTGCGGGACGTCGCTGTGGACGTCCGCCGTGGCAGCCCCACCTTCGGACGATACGTTACGGTGGAGTTGAGCGAAGAAAATCGACGGCAGCTCTGGGTGCCGCGTGGCTTTGCTCACGGATTTGCAGTTCTTTCGGAGACGGCGGACGTGTTCTACAAATGCGATGAACTCTACAGCCCCTCCGACGAAATTGTCGTCCGCTGGAACGATCCGACGATCGGAATAAGTTGGGGAATTAGCTCGCCGACATTGTCCGCCCGCGACGCCGCCGCTCCGCTTCTGTCTGATATCGAATTGCTACCCAGTTATGGGCGGGATTAGATGCGCATTTTGATCACCGGCGTGACAGGGCAGGTCGGAGCGGCCCTTCGCGAGACCCTCAGCGCGTCCGCTGCTGTCGTGGGAGCGGATCGCGCCCTGCTCGATCTTTCGCTGCTGGAAGGAATTCCTTCCACCCTTGCCCGCTATGCTCCTGATTTGATTGTGAACCCCGCTGCCTATACGGCCGTCGATCGTGCTGAAGATGAAAAGGAGATGGCCTTTCGGATCAACGCCGAGGCACCTGGCGTCATCGCGCGGTGGGCGGCGTCCCGCGGGGTACCGCTCATCCATTTTTCAACGGATTACGTGTTCGACGGCACTGGGAGCCGACCCTGGCGGGAGGACGACCCGACCGACCCTCTATCCGTATACGGTGCGAGCAAGGTCGCCGGCGAGCTTGAGGTTCGAGCAGCGGCCGGGCCGCATCTCGTCATCCGAACATGCTGGGTCTACGCATCAACGGGATCTAATTTTCTGCGCACCATAGTGCGGCTCGCCCAGGAACGTAGCGAATTACGCATCGTCGCCGATCAATTTGGTGCTCCGACCTCGGCTCGGCTGATCGCCGAAGCGGTCTCCGCGATGATCCCGGACGATGGCTGGTTGCTGGCGAAGCGCTTCTCCGAGGCGGGTGGAATTGTCAACCTATCGGCAATGGGCGAGACCAGTTGGCACGGCTTTGCTACCACCATAGTTCATGGGATGAAGTCCCGTGGCATAGCCCTCAAGGCACAGCGCATTGAGCCCATTCTGACCAACGACTTTCCGACCAAAGCCAAAAGGCCCCTTAATTCTCGCTTCGACCTGACGCGATTGACCAGAGTCTTCGGCATCAACACGCCGAGATGGGATGAAGCGCTTGCGGCCGAACTGGACGTGCTGGCTCCTGCATTGGCCAATGCAGCGCCCGGCTGAAAACACCGGAGGCGAAGCGCGGGCTAATCGAGGGTCACGTTGGCGGAGCGGATCACTTCGCCCCAGCGCCGCGTCTCGGCCTTGATGATTTCGGTCATCTGCTGCGGAGTGCCGCCGACCGCCTGCAGGTGCATCAAGTTCAGGTGGGCCTTCGTGTCGGGCGCCTCTAGGACGTCGTTGATGGCGCCATTGAGCTTTGTGACGATCCACGCCGGCGTCTTTGGCGGCGCTGAAATTGCGTTCCAGGTGTCCGACACGAACCCGGCAAGGCCAGCTTCCTGCAGGGTCGGAATATCGGGAAATTCCGGAACCCGCATGGGTGTCGTCACAGCGAGAATTCGGGCCTTGCCAGCCTTGTGCATTTCCACCGATGTAGCAAGCTCATTGAAGAATGCATCGACGTGGCCGCCCATCAGGTCGTTTAGTGCGGGCGCCGTCCCCCGATAGGGAACATGCAGGAGCTTGGCACCGGTCGCCTGCTCGAACATCACGGCCGTCAGATGCGAAGTCGTGCCGTTGCCTTGCGAAGCATAGCTGACTTTTCCGGGATTCGCCTTTGCATAGGCTATGAAATCCTGCGCGGTCTTTGCCGGGAAATCCGCTCGCACTGTCAAGGTATTGGGAATTGTGGTCATCATCGCAACCGGCATGAACAGGGCAGGATCGAACGACAGATTTTTGTAAAGCATGGGATTGGTGGTGATTGGCGCAGGCTGCGAGGCAAGCAAGGTGTAGCCGTCGGGCTCGGAAGACCACACCGCCTCGGCACCGAGATTGCCGGCCTGGCCGCCTTTGTTCTCGATCACGATGGGTTGGCCGAGACGGCGCTGTAGTTTGTCGGAGACGATACGAGTGACGGTATCGACGCCGCCGCCGGGCGGAAGGCATACGATGATCTTGATCGGCCGGTTCGGATAGTCGGCCTGTTGGGCGTTCGCCGGCGGGGTCGCAAACAGTACGCCCGCCACAACAATCAGCGAAAGATATTTCGACATGTTTCCATCCTCGATGATTGGGGTTCGCTATAACGGCCATTTGGGCCGGCGTGCGACGTCACGCCCGAATCCAGAAACTTTGTCGTGCAATCGAGCCGCCGGGTATCTTGACGATGCAACATTAAAGCAGCGGCGACCGATCGGAGCTGCTCGCTTGAACAGATCATTCAAGCAAGCGCCCCCTGTCCGAACTTTAGCCCGAGACAGCCGCAAAAACAGCTTTGCATCGGACGGGCGCTTGATACCAACGGTCGCAGGCACTTTCGGCCATTGCTGACCTTCATGCCCCCGGTGATAGTGAATGCGCACCACGGCAGCTGATGGAGGTTGTTCCATTCTTGCTTAACGGGAGTGAATCCGGTAAGGGCTCCCGGACCAGAAACTCGCATGCTCTCATCAATTGACATACGCCGGTTCGGCCCATGGCTGCTGGGACTATTTCTTCTCGCCCAGGCCGCCGGCGTGATGCCGTTGATCGGCGTCCATATCCAACATGCCTTCGAGAACGAGCAGGATATAGCTGCCGACCTTAGTCAAAGTGGCAAAGTCACTCACGTGCACCATCATCACGTCCACCACGGCGGCGGACAGCACGAGCACGGCAGCACTGACCCGTACGATCAGTGTTGTACTTTGCATCACCACTTGACTGGTGTCGTGCCGATCGCGAGCGCCCTAACCCGGCGTGGCTCGACGGCCCCTCGCGTCGAAGCGCCGCCGCGCTCACTTGTCGGCACCGATCACGGCACGCTGGAACGTCCGCCAAAACTCCGCTTGTCGATCTGAATCGCTCCGCGCCCGGTCGGCTTGGCCGCGCGCTCGTTTGGATTCGGCAACTGCGGAGTTTTCATGCTTGCGCATTCCTGGCGGGATGTTGCCTTTCCGCGAAGCGGGAAGCCGTTCCGCCGCGTGTTCAATCCGGCGATCGAAACAGCTGCCATAGTAACAGCTGCCATTGGGGTCGCCATATCACCGATCCGCGCGGAAAACATCACGGCTTCAACAGTCGCGGTTGATACCGAGCACCTGTTCGGATTCACCGAAGGCGCCGACATAGGAAATAAGGGCGAAAAAGAGCTCGTGATCGACTCGAGCTTGCGTGCTGGCAGAAGTGCGGGCTCGTTTGCAGTCACAGCACCGGAACTCGAGTTCAAATACACGGCGTTGCAAAGCTTTCGCATCTCTGGTGCCGCAACCCTGGCCTACTATGATATTGCCGGAGTTGCCGGAATAGAGGACGCCCGGCGCGCCGCAATACAGTCGCTGTCCTCCGATGCGCGGTTTCGGATGCTGGATCGCGCAAACGCGCCGTTGGGCCTGACTTTGAGCGTATCGCCGCATTGGGGTTTGGTCGACGAAACGAGCGGCGTGCGAACCGATCACTTCGGTACCGAAATCCAGCTGCTTGCCGACCGCGAGCTTAAGCCTGAGCAGTTGGTCGGGGCGATCAACCTTCTCTTTGCAAACGACCGCGCACGCCTGCTCGCCGCCGACGGAGTTCAACACGAATCTCTTTTGGGTGCGGGAGCGGCGCTCGCGGCGCAGATCGCGCCCGGCGTCTGGCTGGGAGGCGAGGTGCGATATCTGCGCGACTACAGCGGTGCCGCACTGAACACCTTCTCAGGTCAGGCACTCTACGTCGGCCCGACCTTGTACACGCGGTTCGGCAGCAACGCGTTCATGTCGGTGGCGTGGGATGTTCAAGTTTGGGGTGGCGCAACGGGCCCTCCGGGCGCGCTTGATCTGACGAACTTTGAACGCCACCAGGCCAAGCTGCGATTTGGATTTGAGTTTTGAACCACGGAGAGATCAGAAAGGGAGACGGCAAGGGATGGACGAACTGCATCTTTCGAATGTCATTACAGGCGCAGGCGCTTGCCTCATCATCGCTGGTATCGCCTACCTCTTTCATAACGCGATTGAGATACGGCGAGGAAAGCGAGGGCAACTCCAAGCGACATTTATTAATAAGTACATAAGTATGTAGACTCAAGCGGCGTATTTGAGGGACGGCTT
>Ga0209465_10000886_pt1 | contig 13621 bp, 9 predicted proteins | sample PanSoiPlot1MoBio_FD_188321 | JGI IMG/M metagenome (GOLD analysis project Ga0209465, IMG submission 188321) | Tropical forest soil microbial communities from Panama analyzed to predict greenhouse gas emissions - Panama Soil Plot 1 MoBio (SPAdes)... | ecosystem: Environmental > Terrestrial > Soil...
TGGGCGAGGTTGTGGACCGTGTCGCGCAGCAGCTCGAGCAGCGTGACATCGCCGGTCGCGCGGTAGAGCCGCAACAGCGCGTCGCCCGACGACACCAGATAGCCGGGCGAGCCGCGCCGGCTGGCGGCGCTCCAGAGCACCGCGCCGGTCGCGCGCGGGCCCGCGTGGGGGCAGGCCGTCGACGCGAGGGGCACGTCGTACGCGACCACCCAGCTGGCCAGCAGGTGCGCGGTCGCCTGCGCGCGGTCGATCCAGATCCGATCGCGCGTCGCCTCGAACAGCGTCATGAACGAATCGAGCAGCGCCGCCGCAGACTGGCTGTCCGGCGCCTGCAGCCCGTCGCCCGGCCCGCCGCACGTCAGGCCGGCGCGCACGAAGCGCTCGTGGTAGTGCTCGCCGATCGCCTTCGCCACCTCCAGGAAGCGGGGCTCCTTCAGCTGCGCCGCCGCCAGCGCCAGGCCCGCCGGCGCCAGGCCCGCCGAGGTCGAGCCGCCGACGATCAGCTCGCCGCTGTCGATGTCGACGAACTGGCCGAGCTGCTTGTGCCGCCCCCACAGCTTGGCGAGCGCGTCTGCCGATGCCCGGCACGCCTCGGCCCACTTTCCGGTGCCGGCGGCGGGGCGCAGCTCCGGTCGCCGTTCCAGGAGGGCCAGCTGCTTGACCAGGAACGTCAGCGCCTCGGCGGTTCGCCGGACCAGGTGCCAGCGGCGCGCGTTCTTGTAGACGGGGGAGGGCGCGGCCGGCGGTCCTCCGGCGACGATCGTCGGCGGCGGCAGGGGCGCTGCGAATCCGTCGTCGGACCACGTCTTGCCGTCGGACACGCCGTGGAAGAAACCCGACGGCGCCTGGCCGCCGTCGAGCGCGAACGCGATCGTCGCCGCCGCCCGCTCGCGCGATTCCTTCCCGCCCGCGGCCAGCAGAGGGAGCGTCGACATCAGGCCGCCGCACCATCCGGTCTGCCAGGTGGTGTACGGGCAGTCGCGCGCGCCGACGGCCAGGAAGCCCGTTTTCTCGACCCAGCGGGCGTTCGCGCGCTGCTCGTGACGGGCGAACGCCGCCGAGAACGGTAGCTCGTCGACGAGCGCGGTCTTGCCTGTCATCTCCTTGCGCAGCGCGAACAGAGCCTCGAACAGCGCCGGCACGTCCGGGCAGTCGAACAGGTGAACGCGCGGCGCGATCTGCTCGCCCGCGCCCTTCCGGGCAGCGGCGCTGCGCCGTTCCGGAGGTCGCCGCAGGCCGGGCGCGTCGGCGGTGGACCCCGATCCGATGATGACGGACGCCCCGGTCCGGTCGTTCTTTTCCTCGATCCGGAACGTCGTCGGGTTGTCGGCGCTCAGGAGATCGGTCAGCACGATGACGCCCAGGCGCGAAGCCGGCATGAAGATCCCGATCGCGGGCGTCGCCAGGTCGGTCGCATCGATCGCCAGGGACGACGGCCCGTCGCCGGCGCTCAGGTGCGGGATCGCCGGGATGATCGGCGGAACGTGCGGACCGATGTCGGCGCGCTCGGTCAGCAGCGGCGGGTAGGCGGCCGCGCGCCGCGACGGGAAGCGATTGCCGGCGTAGCACGCGCCGGGCAGGACGACGTAATTGCTGCGCGACCAGGAACGAAAATCGAACGCGACGAAATACTTGGTCACGAGCGAGCTCTCGATCCGCGTCGTCGCCAGGACGTCCACGGCGTCCGGACGTCCCGCCACCGGCGCCAGCGTGATCGACAGCTTTCCGCCGCCGCTGACGACCCGACTCTGGTGGGGGCTCTTCAGGGCGAGCTCGACGGTCTCGGAAGAGGTCGCCGACTTCGTCGTGATCGCCTCGACGCGCGCCCGGATGTCGATCCCCGCGTCGCGCAGGCGATCCAGGCCGCGGCTGCGCGGAGGCGACGCCGCGCCGGCCAGCCGGGGGACGAACGCGAGCCCGCCGGCCGCGCCCAGCCCCCCCAGAAAAGCCCGCCTTTCCATGCTCATCGGGAGCGTAGCACTGCGCCCGCGCGAATCCTTCTGGTAGGCTCCGGCGGTCCACCTGAGGGAATGCCCCGGCCCGTGATCTCCCCGCCGTCCTTTCGCGCCGCGCGCGTCCTGACCCTGCTGACGCTGGGGTGCGCGCCCATCGCCGCCGGCTGTGGACACGCGCGCGCGGTCGGCCACCGTGGCGACGCCGTCCCCGGCGAGGAGTTGCGGCCGGCGGCGCCACCTGTTCGCGCCGAGACGGTGCTCGACAACGGCATCCGCGTCGTCGTCGAGGAAAACCACCTGACGCCGCTGGTCGCGATCCAGATCTGGGTGGCGGCGGGCGCCGCCGACGATCCGCCCGCGCTGGCCGGCGCCGCGCACCTTTACGAGCACCTGGTCCTGCGCGGCGGCAAGCGCCGCGGGCCGGGCGGGGGCGCGCGGGAGATCGAGGCGGTCAAGGGCAGCCTGGGCGCCTGGACCGGCCTCGACGAGACCGTGTATCACGCGGTCGTCGCGGCCCCGTTCTTCGAGCTCGGCCTGGAGGTGCTGGGCGACGCGATCGCGAATCCGGCCCTCGACCCGGCGGAGGTCGAGCGCGCCCGGAAGCTGGCGCTCGACGAGATCGCGGGGGCGGCCGCCGACGCGCGGCTGCGCGCCAACCAGGCGCTGTTCGCGACGGCGTTCGCGGGGCACGGCTATGCGCGACCGGTGATGGGGACGGCGGCCTCGGTCGCGGCGCTGACGCCGGGGGCGCTGGCGGCTCATTTCACGGACGCGTACGCGCCCGGCGCGCTGACCGTGGTCGTCGTCGGCGACGTGGACGGGGGCGCGGTGAACGCCGTCAAGCGCGCGTTCGGCGCCATCAATCCACCTTCCGGCAGCCGCGCGCAGCCGGCGGAGGCGGCGCCGCGCGGCAAGCTGCCGGTCACGTGGTCCCACGTGGCGACGACGATCGGCGCCGGGCTGGCGCCCGAGATCATCGTCGGCTTCAGGACGCCGGCCTTGTCGGCGCGCGACGCGGCCGCCCTGGACCTGCTGGGGGCGGTGCTGGCGCGCGGTGACGGTGCGCGCATGCAGCGCGACGTCGTGCGGAACCGCCAGCTGGCGGATGGCGTGCGCCCGTTCAGCTTCCGATCGCGCGAGGCGGGTCTGGTGGCCTTCGCCGTGACGCCGGCGCCGCGGCGGATCGCGCAGGCGGCCGAGGCGACGCTGGAGCTGGCGCTGCGGGCCGCCGTCGAGCCGGTGACCGAGGACGAGATCGAGGCCGCGCGCGCGGCGCTGGAGAGCGATCTGGCGCGGGCCGGGGACGGGCTGGCCGCGCGGGCGCGAAGGCTGGGATTCGCGTCGGCGATCGCGCGCGCGCGCGACGACGCGGAGACCTATCTCGAAGCGGTCCGGACGCTCGGCCCCGACGAGCTGCAGAAGGTTGCGGCCGAGCTGGTGAACGGCGACCGCCTGACGGTGGCGGTCACGCTGCCCGACGGGCGGCCGGCCGGTCGCGACGAGGCGGCGCCGGCCCTGGCGGCGCGGCTGCAGGCGATCGTGGCGGCGGCGCCCGCGCTGGCGAAGCGGCAGGCGGCCCCGGCGGCAGTCGGCGGCGGCGGCGCGGTCCGGCTAGTGACCCCGGCCGGTGTCCGCGTGCTCGTGCTCGGCGACGGCAGCGCGCCGCTGGTCTCCGTGCAGGCGGCGTGGGTCGAGCGCTCCGACGCGATCGCCGGCGGGGCGGACGACGCCGCGCCCGTGATGGCGGCTCTGCTCGATCGGGGCACGCGCACGCGGTCGGCCGGCGACGTCGCCGCGGAGACGCGCGCGATCGGCGGCACGCTCGCGGGGTTCGCCGCACCGGGCGTGCTCGGGCTGCGCGCCGACTTCCTGCCCCGGCACCTCGCGCGGGGGCTCGCGCTGATGGCGGACTGCCTGGCACATCCCGCCTTCGCGGAAGCCGAGATCGAAGCGGCCGAGCGTGCGCTGTCGGTGCGGGCCCGTGACGAGGCGCGGGCGAACGACGCCGGCCCCCAGGCGGCGCTCCGGCTGCTCCGGGACACGCTGTGGCCCGACGCCGCGCGGCCTGCGGAGGCCGGCGCGGCGCCTCCGCAAGGGCGGTTCGCGCTGCTCGATCGCTACCGGCGTCGCTATCCGCCGTCCCGGCTCGTCGTCGCTGTCGTCGGCAACGTCGATCCCACCGCCGTCGCGGCCGCGCTGGCCAGCGCATTTCCTTCGGCCCCTCCATCCGCTTCCCCTTCCGCCGCGGCAACACCGTCCCCGTCGCCTCCGTCTTCATCCCCTCTCCCCGCGGTGCGGGGAGAGGGCAAGGGTGAGGGGTCTCCTGTCCAGCCCGACCCGTCGCCCACCACGGTCTTCCGCGCCTCTGCCGCCTCCGAATCCGCCGCCGCCGTCGGATACCCGACGTTCGCCCCCGGCGATCCCCGCCGCCCGGCCGTGGAGGTGCTGGCCGAGATCCTGGGCGGCGACGAGGGGCGCCTGGCCGCCGCCGTCGCCACGGAGCGAACCCTCGCCTGCGCAACGAGCGCCCGTGTCCCCGCCGCCGCGGCCGCAGGCTATCTGGCGGTCACCGTCAGTTGCCCACCCGCGCGGCTCGACGGTGGGGTGGCGGCGGTTCGCGCGGCGCTCGCGCGCGTGGCCAGCGGCGGCGTCACACCCGACGACGTGAACCGCGCCGTGCGACGCCTGGTCGGCGCGCGCGCCGCCGCGCTGCGCACCCGCACCGCGGTCGCGGATGCGCTGGTGCGCGACGAGGCCGACGGCCTACCGATGCTGTCCTACCGCCGCGCCGCGACGGCGCTCGCGTCGGTCGGGCCGGCGGACGTCGCCCGCGCCGCCCAGGCGGTGCTCGACCCGCGGCGCGAGGTGATCGCCGTCGTTCACCCACCCAGCGCCGCCCCGGCGCTGGCGCGGTCGGCGAGCAAAACCGGCAAGGCGGAGTCGGAGCGCTGATGTCCAGCTGCGGAGGATGCGCCGCCGAGGTCCAGCTGGAGGACACCTTCTGTCCGCGCTGCGGCGCGCCCGTCACCGACCCGTTCATCGGCACCGTCGTGGGCGAGCGCTACCGGATCGTCAGCCGCATCGGCGTGGGCGGCATGGGCGCCGTCTACCGCGCCGAGCACACGATGATGCGGCGCGATCTCGCCATCAAGGTGCTGCTGCCCGAGCTCGGCGGCAAGGAAGAGTTCGCCCGCCGCTTCGAACGCGAGGCGGAGTCCGCCAGTCGGCTGACCCATCCCAACATCATCACCGTCACGGATTTCGGCCGGACGCCCGAGGGGTCGCTGTTCCTCGTGATGGAGTTCCTGGCGGGCGAATCGCTCTCCAGCGCCATCTCGGCGGGGCCGATGGCGCCCGCGCGCGCGCTCGCGATCATGCGCCAGATGCTGCGCGCGCTCGAGCACGCGCACGCGGCGGGGGTCGTGCACCGCGACCTCAAGCCGGAAAACATCATGCTCGTCGAGCGCGAAGGGCAGCGCGACGTCGTCAAGATCCTGGACTTCGGCATCGCGAAGGTGACGCAGCCGCAGTCGGGCGGCGAGGCGCTGACCCAGGCGGGCGTCATCTTCGGCACACCCGAATACCTGTCGCCCGAGCAGGCGCTGGGCGAGGCGGTCGACGTGCGCGCCGACATCTACGCCGCGGGAATAATTCTCTACGAAATGCTGGCGGGCCGCCGCCCGTTCGAGAGCGAGGACAAGGTCAAGATCATCTCGATGCACCTGTCGCACGCGCCGCCCCGCATCCGCGACGTCAGCCCGACGGTCGACGTGCCGCTGCCGCTGGAGCAGGCGGTGATGCAGTCGCTCGAGAAGACACGCGAGCACCGCTTCGCCAGCGCGACCGCATTCCTTCAGGCGCTGGACGACGCGGAGGCGCCGGCCGAGGTCAGCGGCCCCCATCCCAGCCCGCGCCCCGTGCCGGCGGGCGCCGGCGCGTGGGCCGGATTGCGCCGACTGTCGGGGGGGCGTTCGGGTCGGCTGGCGGTCGCGGCGCTCGCCGTCGTGCTGGGCGTGGGCGGCATCGCCTTCATCAAACGCCACGGAGGGCGCGCGGCCGCGCTGGTCGCGTCGCCGCCCAAGCCCGTGCCCGCGCCGCCGGACATGGCCGAGCGCTACAAGAAGGTGGAGGGGTGGCTGGAAGACGGCAACCTCGCCTCCGCGCGCCGGGCGCTCGAGCAGGCGCTCGAGGAACGGCCCAAGGATGGGCGTGTCCGTTACATGATGGCCCGCGTGGCGTACGCCGACGGCAAGCACCAGGAGGCGCTGGCGAGCTACCGCGAGGCAATCACCCTCGACACGGGCTTCCGCGGCGATCCGGTCCTGCTGTCGCACGTCGACGCCTTGCTCGAGGAGCCGCGGCAGGCGGACGCTGCCCTCTCCCTCGTCATCGAGAAGATCGGCGCGCCCGCGGCCGACCTGCTGGAGAAGGTGGCCAACGACGGCACCGACCTCGAGCGCCGGCAGCGCGCGGCCGCCGCGCTGGACGACATCGGCGAGGGCAAGCGCGTCGACCAGGTGTCACTGTCGATCCTCGAGCTCAAGAAGGCGGGAAGCTGCGAGGAGAAGAAGGTGATCGTCGCCAAGCTGAAGGACCTGGGCGATGTGCGCGCGCTGCAGCCGTTGCGCGCGCTGGGCGGGCGCCGGCTGGGCCCGCTGCGCTTCGGGGGCGCCGACACGCGCTGCATGAAGACGGAGCTGGCCGACGCGGTCGCCGCGCTGGAGGCCAAGGAGGGCGGGGGCGAAAAGCCCGCCCGCAAGACGCGCCGGGGACATCGGTGAAGGGCATCCGCTACAACCCCAGGAACCTGCTGACCAGCCTGGTGCTGGTCTTCCCGCTTTTTCTCATCTACCAGGTCGGCGTGCTGTTCACGCTGCCGATGCTGAACGGCGCCGACTTCCTGACGGTCTTCCTGTTCCACAACCTGGGCCTGACGACCGGCGCCTACCTGGCCTACACGGCGGCGGTCGCGGTCGCGTTTGCGGTCGCGGTGGGCGTGCTTCGGCGCAAGCAGCGATTCGATCCGAAGCTGATCGTGCCCGTGATCGTCGAGAGCGCGATCTACGCGCTGACGATGGGGTCGCTGATCGTCTTCGTGATGACCAAGGTGCTGCACGTGTCGCCGCGGCTCGCGGGCGGCATCGCCAGTCAGGGGCTGGGGACGCGTTTCGTGATGTCGCTGGGCGCCGGCGTCTGGGAGGAGACGATCTTCCGGCTCGGCATCATGACGGGGGTGGCGGTGCTGCTCGAGCGGGTGCTCGGGCTCGGGCGCTGGATCGCGGTCGTGGTGGCGCTGCTCGTGTCGTCGGTGCTGTTCTCGGCGATGCACCACATCCCGCCCTACGGCGACAAGCTCGAGCTCGGCGTCTTCGTGTTTCGCGTCCTCGCCGGCTGCTTCTTCGGCCTCGTCTACTGGTTCCGGGGCTTCGCCATCGCCGTCTACACCCACGCCCTCTACGACATCTACGTCCTGCTCTTGCGCTGACTCAGGTCCGCACTCAGGTCCCCTTGCCCCGCGAAGCGGGGAGAGGGTCAGGGAGAGGGGCCGCGCGCTGCTACTTCTTGCGCTTCGCGACCTTGGCGGGCTTCTTCGCCACCTTCGCCGCTCGCTTCACCGAGGCCACCCGCACCGAGCGCGCCGGCTTGGCCGTGCGCTTCGCCGCCTTGGCGGCCGGCGGCTGAGGCCGCGCGACCGGCTTCTTCGCCGCGGCCTTGGCTTCCTTCTTCAGCTTCTTCCCGATCTTGGAGTTCGGCGCGATGCCGTCGCCCTCGGCCGCCAGCGGCAGCCCGGGCATGTTCTTGCGGTTGTGCACCAGCACGCGCTTCGCGTCCTTGAACGTCACCTCGACCTTGCTGTCCGAGACGATCTCGGAGATGAAGCCCTTGCCGAACTTCGGGTGGGTGACGATCGCGTTCTCGTGGTAGTGCTCGCGGAACTCGTAGGGTTTCGCGTTCTTCTCGCTGTGCTTCGCGAAGAACTCTTCCCAGGTCGGCTTCTTCATCATCGCGCGCTTCTTGGCGGCGATTGGTTCGGGGACGTCCTCTTCGACGTCGCCACGCGGCTTCCGGAACGAGTGCACGTCCCCGCACGGGTTGCACTGGACGCGGCGGATCTCGTCCTCGTACTTGGAAATGACGACGTGCGTGGTATCCCCCTTGCACTTGGGGCAATATGCCTCGACGTCGGAGCCGACCTCGTCGACCTCGTCTTCGAACATGAAGTCCATAAGGGGTGTGGACCTTTGAAGCGGCTACTAACACAGGTCCTTTAGGTCTGCAAGATTAAGAGAGAAATCCGACAACGTTCGCGGTACAAAAGCCCGCGAGCAGATGCGCTACTTCCAGGCCAGGGTCGCGGAAAATCGGGCACTTGGAGGCGGCTACTTCGTCCTGCGCCTCGCCGGGTGCGCCTCGCTGGCGGCGGCGAAACCTGGACAATTCGTAATGATTCGAGGGGCTTGGGGGCGCGACCCGCTGCTGCCGCGCGCTTTTTCGCTCATGTCGGTCTCACCGGCCGGCGGGACGGCCGATATCTTGGCCAAAACGGTCGGTCGAGGGACCGCGCTGCTCGAGCGTTCGCTGCCCGGCGCCGAGGTCGACGTGCTCGGTCCGCTCGGGACGACCTTCCCGGCGCCCGACGCCGACTGCGTCGATCTGCTGGTGGCGGGCGGCGTCGGCCTGCCGCCTCTCTACATGCAGGGTGAGCTCGCGGCGGCGCAGAAGCTGGTGGCGCGCTCAGAGCTCGTCTACGGGGGACGCGGGACCAAGGATCTGGTGCTGCTGCGGGAGATGGAGGCGATGGGTCTGGCGCTGCACCTGACGACCGAGGACGGCACCGTCGGGACAAAGGGGCTGGTGACGCGCGCGCTGGAGGCGCGCCTGGACGCCCATCGCGGCAAGCGCGTGCGCGTGATGGGCTGCGGACCGAATGCGATGCTCTGGGCGGTCGCGCGTCTCGCCCGCGAGCGCGAGGTTCCCTGCTTCATCTCGCTGGAGGAACAGATGGCGTGCGGGATCGGCGTCTGCCTCGGCTGCGCGATCCCGGCGCGCTCGCGCCCGTATCGGTACGTCTGCAGCAACGGCCCGGTCTTCGACGCTGCCGACGTGCTCGACGTGAAGCCGGCGGGGCCGCCGCCGCCCAGCGAGTGCCCCGCGTGAGCCCGTCGCTGGATCCCTCATCGGTTAACCTGGCGATCGAGACCGGCGGCGTGGCGTTCCGCAATCCGGTGCTGACCGCGTCGGGAACGTTCGGCTACGGCCGCGAGTTCGAGGGGCTGACCGATCTGCGCGCGCTCGGCGGCCTGGTCACGAAGGGGATCTCGCCCGCGCCCCGCTTCGGCAACGCCACGCCGCGCATCTGCGAGACGGCGTCCGGCATGCTCAATTCGATCGGCCTCGAGAACGTCGGCGTCGACGGGTTCGAGCGCGACAAGCTGCCGTACCTGCGCCAGTGCGGCACGCGCGTGCTGGTCAACTTCTTCGGCGCGACCTTCGACGAGTACGTCGCCTGCGGGGCCGGGCTGGATCGCCTGGACGGCGTCGACGCGCTGGAGATGAACGTCTCCTGTCCGAACATCAAGGCGGGCGGCATCGAGTTCGGCACCGATCCGCGCGTGCTCGCCGACCTGGTGCGCGCCTGCCGCGCCGTGATCAAGAAGCCGCTCTGGATCAAGCTGACGCCGAACACGTCGGACATCGTAGCGCTCGCGCGCGCGTGCGCCGAGGGCGGCGCCGATGGGTTGTCGATCATCAACACGATCACCGGCATGGCGATCGACGCGCGCACGCGCCGCCCCAAGATCGCGACGATCTTCGGCGGGCTGTCCGGCCCCGCGATCAAGCCGATCGCGCTGCGCATGGTCTATCAGGTGCACCGCGCCGGCGTGCCGCTGCCGATCTCGGGGATCGGCGGCATCCAGGACGCGACCGACGCCATCGAATTCTTCCTCGCCGGCGCGACCACCGTCCAGGTCGGGACGCAGAGCTTCGTCGACCCCGACGCATCCGGGCACATCGTGCGTGATCTGCAGGCACGCCTCGCCGCCGACGGCATCAGCGACGTGCGCGAGATGATCGGCGCCTTGCGCGTCTGATCGCCGTCGCCACCGACGGAGACTTTTTTCCGCTTGACCGGGTGCGGTTACGACGATTTAACTGCCGCGAAACTGACGCGAAACATTGGATCGGTAGCTTTAGACAACCGCTCATGAAGAAGATCGAAGCGATCATCAAGCCGTTCAAGTTGGACGACGTGAAAGATCGGCTGCGCGAAGTCGGCGTTCAGGGTATGACGGTCTACGAAGTCAAAGGGTTCGGTCGCACCGGTGGCAAAAAAGAGGTCTATCGCGGGTCGGCGTACGTCGTCGACTTCGTCCCGAAAGTCCGCATCGAAATCGTCGTCAAGGACGACATCGTCCGGGACGTCGTCGAAGCGATTACGGCGGTCGCCCGCACCGGGCGCATCGGCGACGGAAAAATCTTCGTCACGCCCGTCGAGGAAGCCATCCGCATCCGCACCGGCGAAACCGCAGAGGACGCGCTCTAGCGCGTCGACGCAAACACAAATTGATTCGAGTTCGAGTAACCCAACAACACAACATCGCAACAGGGGAACGTCCATGACTCCAGCTGAGGTCCTGAAGCTTGCAGAGAACAAAGGCGCGAAGATGGTCGACTTCAAGTTCATCGACCTTCTCGGCATCTGGCAGCACACCACGATGCCGATTTCGAAGCTCGAAGTGGGCACGTTCAAGGACGGCTACTTCTTCGACGGCAGCTCGATCCGCGGCTGGCAGCCGATTCACGCGTCGGACATGATCTTCATCCCCGACGCGAACACGGCGGTGATCGATCCGTTCCTGTCGACGCCGACGCTGTCGCTCACCTGCGACATCGTTGACGCGATCACCAAGCAGCCTTACCCGAAGGATCCGCGCACGATCGCCGCGAAGGCCGAGGCGTACCTGAAGTCGACCGGCATCGGCGACACGGCGTTCTTCGGTCCCGAGCCCGAGTTCTTCATCTTCGACGAGGTCCGCTACTCGGAAGGCCCGAACCGCGCCAGCTACATGGTGGACTCGGTCGAGGGCCGTTGGAACACGGACCGCGAGGAAGGGCCGAACCTCGGCTACAAGCCGGCTCACAAGGGCGGCTACTTCCCGGTTCCGCCGACGGACACGCTGACCGACATCCGCACGGAGATGGCGCTGACGCTGGAAGCGGTCGGCATCCCCGTCGAGGTGTTCCACCACGAGGTGGCGACCGGTGGTCAGTGCGAGCTGTCGATGAAGTTCAACAGCCTCAAGGCCATGGCCGACTGGACCATGTGGTACAAGTACGTCGTCAAGAACGTCGCGCGCAAGCACGGCCGCACAGCGACGTTCATGCCGAAGCCGATCTTCCAGGACAACGGCTCGGGCATGCACTGCCACCAGTCGATCTGGAAGGACGAGAAGAATCTGTTCGCCGGCGACAAGTACGCTGGCCTCTCGGACCTCGCCCTCAACTACATCGGCGGCATCCTGAAGCACGCGCCGGCGATCTGCGCGTTCACCAACCCGGGCACGAACAGCTACAAGCGGCTCGTGCCGGGCTTCGAGGCGCCGGTCAACCTGGCGTACTCGTCGCGTAACCGGTCGGCTTCGATCCGCATCCCGATCGGCGGCAGCTCGCCGAAGGCGAAGCGGCTCGAGTTCCGCTGCCCCGACCCGACGGCGAACCCGTACCTCGCGTTCGCGGTCATGATGATGGCCGGCCTCGACGGCATCCAGAACAAGCTCGACCCGGGCAAGCCGCTGGACAAGGACATCTACGCGCTCGCTCCCGAAGAGCTGAAGGACGTGCCGAAGGCGCCGGGCTCGCTCGACGAGTCGCTGAAGGCCCTCGAGCGCGACCACGCCTTCCTACTCAAGGGCGACGTGTTCACGTCCGACGTCATCCAGACCTGGATCGACTACAAGCGTGAGAACGAGGTCGACGCGCTTCGGCTGCGCCCGCACCCGTACGAGTTCGCCCTCTACTTCGACAACTAGGTCGAGCTCGAAAGCAGTTCAGCGACGGGGCCGCGCCTCCCTGGGGGACGCGGCCCTTTTGCTTTGCCCTCGATGGGCTTTGACGGGGCAATCGAGCTGACCTAAGATTCGAGGTCCGCAGCACCCCGTAGTTGCTGCCAAAAACCTCCATGGGTGGGCTCTCTTTCAGCGATCGGGCACGCCGTTCGATGTGGCGGATGGTCCCGAAACGCGCCGTGTCGGAGGCCATCGGCTGGGGGGTGAGCCTCGGGATCCCGGCGCGGCTGCGTACACTGATGCTGACCCGCTTCGCCGGCATCTACGGGATCGACGTCAGCGAGGCGGAGAAGCCGCTGACCGAATACGCCGGCTTCGACGAGTTCTTCACGCGCAAATTGCGACCTGGGGCGCGCCCCATCGACGACGCGCCCGGACGTGTCGTATCGCCGGCGGACGGCGTCATTGTCGAGGCGGGCCTGGCCACCGCGGGCAAATTGCTCCAGGCCAAGGGGAGCGACTTCGACCTCGCCAGCCTGCTCGACGACCCGGAGGTGGCGGCGCGCCTGCAGGGCGGCGCCTACGTGATCACCTATCTGTCGCCCAAGGACTACCACCGCGTTCACTCGCCGGTTGCAGGGCGCGTGGTCGGGTGGCGGCACGTGCCCGGGACGCTGTTCTCGGTCAACGCGGGCAACATCCGGCGCGAGCCAGGGCTGTTCGTCCGGAACGAACGCTTCATCACGTTGATCGAGATGGACGTCGGGGGCCTGGTCGCCGTCGTGATGGTTGCGGCGGTCGGTGTCGGCCACGTGACGGCTTCGTACGATCCGGAGGTGGCGACGCACCGGCCGGAGTTCTTCCGGGCCGCGCTTCGCCACCGTCGATACGACGAGCCGAAGCCGATCGGCCGCGGCGGCGAACTGGGCATCTTTCACCTCGGTTCGACCACCATCGTGGTGTTCCAGCCGGGTCGGGTCGAGCTCGACGCGCTGGCGTCGGGCGCATCCGTCAAGATGGGTGTCGGTATCGGTCGGGTGGCGACAACGACCGGGAATTCCCGAGGCTAAAGCCCGGTGTCCAAGGCCCACGACGACTCTTCGCGCGCATCGAAGGACCCATCGCGCGGGGCGAAGGCGCCTGCTGACGCGAAGAAGGTGGCCGCCGACGGAGCAACGCCGCGGCGCGTGCGTCCGACAGGTCCGCGCGAGCGCAGCGGGCCGATCGGCATCACCTCGGGTGACTTCTCGACGCCGCTGGTTCGCAAGCGGACGACCACGCAACCCCGGGGCACGCCGATCCTGGGCAACGCGATGGCGCCGCAGCCGTCGCTGGACGAACCCCTGAAGGCAGGCGTTCCGGCGGAGATCGAAGACGAACCGGTGACGCCGCCTCCCGCGCCTGTTGCGGAGGCCGCCGGGCCCGAGCCCGCCGCACCGCCCGTGGGCGCGATGCCTTCAGAGGCGGTCGATGCGATCCCGCAGGCGATGCCCATCCGGCCGCCCCCGTTACCGGCCGCGGGCGACGAGGATCCGTTTTCCAGCGCTGCTCCGGCGCGCGTCGACATCGACGCCGAGGCGGCCGCGCTGGCAGCCGAGGCCGCCGCGGTGCGCGCGCTCGATTCCGGACCGCTCACGCCGCCACCCGAGTTGCTCCCCG
>Ga0209465_10000888_pt1 | contig 13610 bp, 14 predicted proteins | sample PanSoiPlot1MoBio_FD_188321 | JGI IMG/M metagenome (GOLD analysis project Ga0209465, IMG submission 188321) | Tropical forest soil microbial communities from Panama analyzed to predict greenhouse gas emissions - Panama Soil Plot 1 MoBio (SPAdes)... | ecosystem: Environmental > Terrestrial > Soil...
AACCCTCAACGCCATGCTGCGCGACAACGTCGCCTGGCAGCCTAGAGCCGCGTGAGCGAACAACACAGTTGCTCATTCGATCACCTCGTCGGCGATGGCAAGCAGCGACTGCGGAATGGAAAGACCAAGTGTTTTTGCAGTTTTAAGATTGACCGTCAGCGCATATTTGCTCGGCGCTTGCACCGGCAGATTACCGGGTTTCTCGCCCTTAAGAATACGATCGACATAACCAGCAGCGCGGTGAAAGATATCCGGAAAGTCAGCCGAATAGGCTAACAAGCCGCCTAATGGGACAAAAATCCGATTGCCATAAACTGCTGGAAGCCGATACCGCGCCGCAAGCGCGACAATGAGATCGCGATGCTCGGTAATGAAGGTATCAGCAATGCCGATGACTCCTCCACCACCTCCGGGCGACCGCGCCGCGAATGCGGCCTCGATGTCGGAGGCGCTACCGCAAGGCGCGGAGACTATCGTGGCGCCAAGCGTCGGCGCCACTGCCTGCGCCGAATGTAGGTAGCCATCAGCGAAGGGAGCGGTCTCGGGATTGAATAATATCGAGACATGGGTAACCGCCGGTGCAGCCTCCTTCAACAGCCCAAGCCATTTGCCGCCCACCGAAGCTTCGAAAATCGAGAATCCTGTAAGGGCGTCACCCGGCTGCCCCAAATCTTGCACGAAACCCGAACCTTTCGGATCGGTCACCAGCACAAAGATAATAGGAACGCCCCTGTTCCTTATAGTGGCCGTGGCCGGGGTCGAACGACTGACAACAACATCAGGTCGTATCGCGACGATCTCATTCGCAGCAACGCTCAATTGATTGAGTTCGGCGCCTGGCCAACGATAATCGAGATCGATATTACCGCCCAGTTTCCAGCCCAGTTCCCTCAGGCCCTCTTCAAGGGCGCCAGCTTCCGCCTGTGCGCCGGGATCGCCTGAAGAAAGTCCGCCCATCAGCACCACGACGCGCCGCTTTCGCTCGGGGCGCTGCGCACGCGCGGCGAGCGGCCATGCGGTAGCTGAACCGGCAATTCCTTTAATGAAATCGCGCCGTCGCATTGCCCACCCAAGGCTCAGGACGTCGATTTTCAAAGGACATTAGAGCAGGGATTTGCGACCGGCGGAACCGGGATCAATGGTCAATTTGCACGGCAGCAATCCTGACCCGCCCATGTCCGCTTTGGGTCTTCGTCTGATGTCCGCTTTACCCCCAAAAGCGGACATTCACTGATCGTTGTCGATATGACGACATGGCGCGAAGCAGCATCGGGAGGCATGTGGAAGCAGAAATCGGGTCGTACACAGGCTTCGGCTGAGTTAGGCCTCCGCCACAGAGGTCCTGATGTTGCTGTTCGGCCCGCTGCTGGTGCTTGTTTTCACACTGTCGCAGTCGGTTCGCGATGTCTATTTCGTCAGCGTGTTTCAGCGCTTAGATTTTTTCCTGGTCATCCTGTTGGCGTTCTCCTGGTCGACGGTGATCTTCGCCGCCACGACCTTGATCAGGGCGCCATCTGACTTTGCGAGATTGCGCGCCCAATTCGGCCCGATTGTCGCAGCCAACGTCACGACCGCCGTAGCCTGGACAAGCTTTTTCTTTGCACTGACCCATCTAGATCCCGCCATTTGCAACACAATCCACAGCGCCATGGGGCCGCTCACGGTGGTCGTACTTGGCGCGCGCGGCGTGACGCTGGCGAAGCCTGGAGCCATCGGCCGCATCGAATATGCCGGCTATGCTGGCATCGCTGTGTCGGTCGCAGGCTTATGGTGGGTTGTCCTCGGCGGCTATTCCGGCCTCGCGCTGACAAATCTTGCCGCCAGCATGGCCGGGCTTGCACTGCTCAGCGTCAGCGGCATCTCGATCGCGATCAGCTTGCTTTATTGCAAACGGTTGCAGGATTGCGGCATAGGGGCCGACGCGGTAACGGCGGCGCGTTATCTGTTGCTGATACTGTTTGCCGGAACGGTGGTACTTTGGCACGGCAACTTTGGCGGCGTCGATACACCGCGGCAGTTTACGCTGCTTTCGGCGGCGACCACTGTGTTCATTGTCTTGCCGCTTTATGCTTACCAGCTTGGTATCGGCCGCACGACGCCGCTCACCGCCCAAGTCATTCGCGCGCTGGGACCCGTCTTCGTCTTCGCTATGGAGCAGTTCGACGGCCGCCTGCACTATTCGTTGCCAACGCTCGCTTGCATCCTGGTCTATTCGGCCTCGATTATCGTCAGCAATATCGCGCACGGTTGGGCCGATGAATCGCGGTACAGCACCATCCGGCGAAACGGAGTTCAGGGTCAGGTTGCGGAGCAGCAATCCTGAGCCGCTCATGTCCGCTTTGGGTCAAAAGCAGACATCGGAGGACATCCAATTAATGTCTGCTTTACCCCCAAAAGCGGACATTGGTTCAGCGTGTTGGGATGTCCGCTTTGTGCCAAGCAGACGCAGTTCAGACATTGCATCCCCTGCACCGACTGAGGGAAATAGTGTAAGTTTCTGACAGAGCTGTCGACGGAACGTGCCGACGCTTCCGTGAAACTAAAGGCAGCGGTTGTGCCTCCGGCAGGCGAGCAGTTCTAAAATTAAATCGACATTGATCCGCCGACACTTTCTGCGTCGCGGAAGGTCGTGGGGCAATGCGATGATGCTCCTTCGCCGTCGATTTCTGGAGTTGGTCGCGGGCGCCGTAGCGTTGCCGACCGCATTTTGTCTTGCTCGAGCGGAGACCTATCCGTCGCGCCCGATCACGATGGTGGTGCCGTTCCCGGCCGGTGGCCCGAGCGATACGCTCGCGCGCATTCTTGCAGAGCGCATGACTGGGTCACTTGGTCAATCCGTCATTGTAGAGGATGTGAACGGTGCGAGCGGCAGCGTGGGCCTTGGTCGGGTGGCACGCGCAGCGCCTGACGGCTACACGCTGAGCATCGGACATTGGGGCACTCATGTCGTGATTGGCGCCACTATGAACCTATCTTTTGACGTGTTGAATGATTTCGAGCCGGTGGCGCTGTTGGCTGACACGCCGATCTGGTTGGTGGCCAGAAAGGATCTGCCACAGAAAGATCTTAAGGAACTGATTTTGTGGCTGAAGCAAAACCCGGATAAAGCGCTGGCGGGCGCCGTCGGCGTCGGTGGGCCGTCCGATCTCAATGAGACTTATTTCGCGAATGTCACCGACACCAAATTCCGGTTGGTGCCATACCTCGGCGGCGCGCCGCTGAACCAGGATTTGTTGGCGGGTCGCATCGATTTCACCTTGGGCATGGCGGCGAGCACCTACCCGTTCGTGCGCAGCGGTCAACTCAAGGCGTATGCCGTCATGGCGAAATCGCGTTGGTGGGCCGCACCGGAAGTCCCGACCATGGACGAGGCAGGCGTGCCTGGCCTCTACGCTTCGTTCTGGCACGGGCTTTGGGCGCCGAAGAGAACATCCCAAGCTATCATCGCGCGACTGAATTCTGCGATACGGTCGGCCTTAGCCGATGCTACGGTACAGAAGCGCTATGTTGACCAAGGCCAAGCAATTCCGCCCCCCGAACAGCAAACACCGGAGGCGCTTGGCAGATTGCAAAAGGCCGAAATTGAGAAATGGTGGCCGATCATTAAAGCCGCCGGCATCAAAGCGGGATGACTCCCCGGTCAGCTTTGAGTCAAAAGCGGACATCGGAGCGCATTTTTGTGATGAACATGACGGTTTTCACCTGCCTATCCCTATTCGCACTGTCGGCGCGTCGTGTGCGCTTTTCTTGATTTTGGAGCTTAGTCGGCCGTTTTCGGGTCTGATGATGATTTCGAGCTCGCCACTGCGACATGCCCTTGGGTCTCTATAGAACTTTGGCTTCACATGTCCGCTTTGGGTCAAGAGCGGACATTTCGCCAAGCCTAGCTGATGTCCGCTTTACCCCCAAAAGCAGACATCGGCTGAGCGCATCGCGATGTCCGCTTTGTGCCAAAAGCGGCTGTGAGCACGTGCAACATATGACGCCTTGTTCGATCACCTCGTCGGCGCGACCGAGCAACGGCAGTGGGTATGTTGAGACCAAATGTTTTCGCGGTCTTTAGATTGATTACCAAGTTGAACTTGGTCGCCTGCATCACGGGCAAATCGCGCGGCGCCTTGCTCGAAGCCTTCACCCCGCAGGAATGCGCCAACTACTTCGCCAATGCAGGATACGCTTCAGAATAAAACGGGCATGCTTTAGGCTGCAGGCGCGGTGGCAAACAGCCGCCGCGTTTGGGAAAGCTGCGTCGGGGAGACAGGGAATGGAAGCGGGCGGGGCGGCAACCGATGGCAAACGCCGACTCAGCGGCGGCGCCATCATCGCCGCTATCAAGGCGAGCGGCATCGAATACATCCTCTCGGTGCCTGACATTACTACCAGCTCTGGACTGCTTGCGCCGATCGCACAGAATCCGGCCTTCCGACTGATTCGCGTCTGCAAGGAGGACGAATGCGTCGGCATCGCTTCCGGCCTGTTCTACAGCGACAAGCGCGCGCTGATGCTGATCCAGCACACTGGCTTTCTCGATTCCATCAATGCGATCCGCGGCGTCGCAGTCGAATACAAGCAGCCGATCTGCATGATGATCGGACTGCTGCAGCATGATCCCGACAAGCCGCCGCGCGAATCGCCGCGCTACGGCGTGCGCATCGTCGAGCCGATCCTCGACGACATGGGCATCCCCCATCACCTCATCAGCCTCGATGCCGACGTGGCCAAGATCCAACCGGCGATCGAGAACGCCTACCGCCAATCACGTGCGGTGGCGTTTCTGGTCGGAAGGAGCCCATCATGATGAAGCGTGACGAATGCTTTCGCGTGCTCGCCCGGCACATCACCAATGAAGCTGTCGTTGCGACCTACAGCTCTGCGGTCGATTGGGTGGCGATCAAGCCGCGCGTACTCAATTACACGTCGATCGGCGCCATGGGGCTCGATATCTCGCACGGCCTGGGCTTGGCGCTCGGCCAGCCGAACAAGCGCGTGGTCGTGCTGCAAGGCGACGGTTCGCTCCTGATGAATCTCGGCAGCCTGGTGACGATCGCTGCGGTGGCGCCGAAGAATCTCGTGCATTTCGTTGCGCACAATGAAACTTACGAGGCGAATGGCGGCCATCCGATCCCCCAGCGGAACGTCGACTTCGCCAGCATGGCGCGTTCGGCGGGCTACGCCGCCTGCTACGACTTCGCCGATCTCGACGTGTTCACGCAGCAGGTCGCGCATGTGCTCGAGCAGGACGGGCCGGTGTTCGCGACACTGCACGTCGAGCCCTCAAAGCCGCTCTTCTACGACTACCCGAGCCTTTACGATCCGGCCAAGCGCCAGGCCTTCAAGGCAGCGTGGCAGATGTAGCTAGAGCGTGGCTGATTTTTTCTGAATCGGCCGGATTCCCGGCTGGACGCGAATATGATTCAAGATGCGGGCTGGAAAGGGGGCCGGCATCTGATGGCGCGAGCCTATTCGCTGGTTTGCGGTCTGGCACTTCTTCGAGCACGAGGGCATCAGCTTCAAAAAAAGCCCCTGCCGACAATGGGAATGGCATCGGTCGCTTTTTTCATTTTGCGCAGCAGCAATTTATGCGGTGATGTCCGCTATGGGTCAAAAGCAGACATCGAGGCGACTTGAATGAATGTCCGCTTTACCTCCAAAAGCGGACATCAGTTCAGTGCTCTCGGATGTCCGCTAGGTGCCAAAAGCAGACAATTCTGCGCAGCAGCAGAGACTGGCGCTATTCGATCAAGCAGACGCCTGTTTATTCCACCAGCTTTGCGCGAGCGTAACGTCCGCTTGAGAGAGTTCGTGTCCCACGGGGAAGACCCGATGTTCCACTGCGGCGCCATAGCGCTCTAGCAATGACGCCAGTTTCGCAGCGGACTCGGGCTGTATAATGGGATCGCGCGCACCGGATACTATCAAAACCGGCGCGCCATCCAGCTTGACGGGATTAGGGTGGGCGAAAGGCGGCATTGCTCGCAGCAGGATTGCACCTGCAAGCTCCGTTGGCCGCAGAAGGAGCACAGCCGCCGCGATATTTGCGCCATTGGAATAGCCCAGCGCGATTGGCGAGGCGATGCCATAGCGTGCGCGGGCATTTGTAACGAAATCCGCGAGCTCGTTCGCGCGTCGGCGCACATCGTCTTCGTCAAAAACTCCTTCGGCCAACCTTCGAAAAAAGCGCGGCATGCCATTTTCCAAAACCTTGCCTCGCGGCGAAAGCAATGACGCCGTCGGCGCAATCATGCGCGCGAGCGGTATCAGGTCGTTCTCGTCGCCACCGGTACCGTGAAGTAAGAGAAGTGGGCGCTCGTCAGGCCGGCCCTTTTCAAATCGGTGTATAAAACCAGTCGTCTCCATCAAACTCGCATCTCTGCGGTATCGAGTGGCGGCAGAACGGCTTCGATTTCTTTGCGGCGTGGTTCGAGAAACGGCGGAAGCTTCAGATCGCGACCCAGTGAATCGAACGCTTCATCGACCGCGAAGCCTGGTTGGTCAGTCGCGATTTCAAAGAGAATCCCGCCGGGTTCGTGGAAGTAGACCGACCGGAAATATTGACGATCGATCTGCTGCGTAGGCCGAAGGCCATGGTTCGCGACAAGCTTGTGCGCCATCTCCGCCTGTCGCGCGTCATCTGCGGCGCGAAATGCGATGTGATGAACAGAGCCCCGGCCAAGCTGACCGGCAAGAAACCCCTTCGCCTCGCGTATGCCAACGTACCCGCCGATCGTTTCACTGGCACGGAAGCGGATAAGCGGACCGTCTTCGCCGACCTTCTTGAAACCGAGCACGTCAGTCAGAACCGATGCGGTCGGCGACGCATCCTCTAGCAAGAGCGTGACCCCGTGAAAACCGCGGATCGCAAATTCCGTGGGTATATCACTGGTGTGCCAGGCCGGTTCTGCCTCGGCCCCTTCGGCGCCAACCAGCGCCAATATGAGGCCGTCCGAGTCTTTGAATGGCAGCACGGGCTCGCCAAAACGCTTTTCCAATGCTTCGTGGGTGACGCCCATTTCAACGAAGCGATGTGTCCAATAACCTATCGAACTCGCCGGGACACGGAACGCCGTTTCTTGCGCAAGCCCCACGCCAGCACGGCCGGGCGCGGCGTGTTCCCAAGGAAAGAATGTGAGGATAGTGCCAGGATGGCCTTCAGAGTCGCCGTAGTAGAGGTGATATGTACCCGGGTCGTCGAAGTTCACGGTTTTCTTGACGAAGCGCAACCCTAAGACATGCGTATAGAACTCGAGGTTGCGTGCCGCCTTGCCCGATATTGCTGTGACGTGATGAATTCCAGTCATGGAGGGATCCCTTTGCAAACTCGTAACCGCCTCTCTCTTAAAATGGCGGTTGCCGCTCCAATTGCGAACACACAAGGGCAACACAAATTCTTGCTGAGGCTATCTTGCTGGCCTCCTTTTGAACCGAGGAATCCTGCAGAAGTGGACAGGTCGCAACGTCTGCCCGTTTCCGCTTTGGGTCAAAAGCAGACATCACAAGGGATCAGCAGAATGTCCGCTTCACCCCCGAAAGCGGACATCGGACCTTTGCATCAGGCCTTGCGGCGCTGATGTTTGTCGATCGCGGCCTGGACCGCCGCTTGCGACTGCGCGCCGGCCGTCTCGTATTTGGACTTGGCGTCGGCATAGCTCCAGTCGCGCAGCGCGTTGGCGTTGCGCTGGAAATGCGGATGAACGTGGCGCGCCATGAGCTCATAGCTGCGCTTGGTGGCCGCCCAATCCGCCCAATTATGCGCGAGCAGCAAAACGCCGCCGAACCCGCCGTTCGAGCCTTGCCACAATCGCTCGAAATGGCGCACGCAATCCTCCGGCGTGCCGATACAGGCAAGACCCGATGCAACCAGATACTCGGCCGAGTCCGCCGTAATGTCTGGCGGGATGATGGGGAACGTCGCCACTTCGCTGAAATAGCGTTTGAAGTTTTCCAGGCCGAATTTGACGTCCGCCCGCGCCTGCTCCCGCGTTTCCGCCACGTGCGCGAAGGTAACGATCCGCCATTTGCGGCGGTCGGGCGTCTTGCCGACCGCCCGCGCGCTTTCCTCGTAGACGCTCCAATTGCTGGCATGCGCCTTGAGCGCCTCGTCCGAGGTGCCCCCGATCGAAAGCATGCCGATATTGTGCTTGCCAGCGGCCACGGCGCCGACCGGAGACCGGTTCGATGCAACCGCCATCTCCATCATCGGCTGCGAATAGCTTTTGAGTTGCAGACGCGCTTCATGCAAGTCGAACCAGTCGGTCTTCTTGGTCACCGCGCGTCCCTGCATCAGCTCCACGATGACATCGAGCGCTTCGTCGAGCTTGCGGCGCTGGTCTTGCGGGTTAAGACCCATCTTGACCGCGTCATAGACGAGCGAGCCCGGCCCTACGCCGAACATGGCGCGGCCGCGCGTCATATAGTCGAGTTGCATCATGCGGCCGGCGAGAGTGAACGGATTGTGGTACGGCACGGAGACGACGCCGGTGCCGAGGCGGATGTGGCGTGTGCGCTCGGCAGCGCCTGCGATGAATAATTCCGGGCAGGCAATGATCTCGAACCCGCCGGAGTGATGCTCGCCGATCCAGGCCTCGTGATAGTTCAGCCGGTCCAGGTGAACCAGAAGCTCCATGTCGCGATCGAGAGCGAGCAGCGGGTTTTCGTCCAGCGGATGAAAGGGAGCGAGAAAAACCCCTGTCTTCAGAAACCTGTCGTCCATAGGCCCCGCTCTTCTTTCCGGTTTTCGGCTTGCTAATTTCGATCGTAGCGATAACGGGTCGACTGACAAGCCGACCGCGCGACAATGCGGCGTGCGCTACGGCCAACTTTGGCGGCGGTGCAGCACGGACCAAGTCTGAGGAACTCGCGGCGTTTCATCCGATCCAATTGCATTCACTCGTCCCTCGCAGCCAGGGCCGTATTGCAGGATCGGCTAGGGGCTCGCCGCAACGCGGTATTTCGTCCCCGCTAATGGCCGCTACGGGTCAAAAGCAGACTTCGCGCCCTATTTGGACTTTGTCCGCTACACTCGGTCGGAGCAATCCGTCGGAGGAGGGTCATGCCTCGTTTCAGAATCGGGCTTGCCGCCCTTCTGTTCACCGTCTTGGTCGGGTCTACCGCGCTCGTCTTTCAAAGCGCGCAAGCCTATCCTGATCGGCCCATCAAACTTGTCGTGCCGTCGCCGGCGGGCGGCCCCCCGGACCAGATCGCGCGGCTCATCTCCGACAAGATGGCCGCCGCGCTCGGGCAGCCGGTGATCGTGGAGAACCGAACCGGTGGAGCCGGCGGGATCATCGGCGCGAAATCGGTCGCAGCGGCGGAGCCGGACGGCCACACGCTTTTCATGGGTAGCACGAGTTCCATTCTCATCGCGCCGTTGATCTACAAGAATGCCGGTTACACCGCCGCAACCTTCGCGCCCGTCGCTCGCGTGGCGGAGAGCAGCGAAATGCTCGCGCTGCATCCTTCGGTGCCGGCCAACACGGTGGCGGAATTGGTCAGAGTGGCGAAATCGCGGCCGGGCGCGCTGAGCTACGGGTCGGCCGGCGTCGGCACGCTTCCGCATCTCGAGGGCGAATTTCTGAAAACGGTGGCCCAGATCGAGATGGTCCATGTTCCCTATCGCGGCGGCGGTCAGGCGCTGACGGGCCTGTTGGGCGGCGAGGTTCAACTTCTCTTTTCCACGCTGGTGCAAATCCTTCCGCACGTTCGCGACGGCCGGCTCAAAGCCTTGGCTGTGACCGGCGAAAGGCGCAGCCCGCTGGCGCCGGACGTTCCGACCATGGTGGAGAGCGGATTCGATCAGCTGATCACAACTTCGGTCAACCTAATCGTCGCGCCGCCGGGTACGCCATTGGCGATCAGGCGGCAGATCAACCAGGCAGCTGCGGCGGCGCTCGCCTCGCCCGAGGTCCAGCAAGTCTTTGCAATACTGGGCTACGAGGTGAGAACGGCCTCGCCCGATGAGGTTGCGTCCTATATGGCTGAGGCGCAGCACCGCTGGTCGCGTCTGATCGAGACCGCCCGGATCTCGATCGATTGACGCTTCAGTCTTTCGAGACTCATGCCGCATAGGCGGTGGGAACGAAAGGCTCCTTGTCCCATCCGCCGACTGGGTCGTAACCCCAAACCCAGTCGGAGTTGCCGTGCACGCTGCCGGTGCCAGAGGCGATCGACTCCTTCTGCGCCGTGCTGTCGCGCATGTGCTTGAAGCGAGCATTGGAGAGGGACAGCCGTTGCACCCCATGCACGCGCGGGATGCGGATGCGGCGGAAATGCATAAAGGCCTCGACCGGATCGCGGCACGCGTCGAGCCAACGCGCGAGGATGTAGGCGTCCTCGAAAGCCTGGCAGGCGCCTTGCCCGGCATTAGGCAGCATCGCATGCGCGGCGTCGCCGATGAGCTCGATGCGACCGCGGCCCCAATTCTGCGTCAGCGGCCGCGTAAAGAGGCCCCATTTTGAGCACTCCATCACGAGGCTCAAAAGCTTCTTGAGGCGCGGCTCGGGATTCGGAAAGCTCAGGCGCATCTCGTCGGGATCGCCGCGGATGGACCAGCCTTCCTCCACCCATTGGTCGGTGTCTTCTTGGGTGACGATGTTCACGAGCTTCTTGCCCCGGATGTAATAGGAAAGGAGATGGCGACCCGGCCCGACCCACTGGATATGTCCCGTGGGCTCGAGCACCTCCTCGGGAACGTCGTCGGCGTTGAGGAGCGCACGCCACACCATCTGGCCGGTATAGGTCGGGTTGTCATCGCCATAGAGCGAGCGGCGGATGACCGAGCGCACGCCATCGGCGCCGATGACGATTTCCGCCTCGGTTTGAGCGCCATTAGCGAAGGTGAGGATGATGCGGTCGCTTCGCTCCTGTAGTCCCGTCAGGCGGTGCCCCAGGTAAATGGCGCGATGATCGAGTCCGCTGGCGAGCGCGTCGAGCAGATCGGCGCGGTGAAAGCTGTAATAAGGAGCGCCGTACCGCGCCGCCGCCTTGTGCCGATCGTTGAATTCGAGGAACTCGCCGGTTTGCATGTTGCGCGTGTAGATGCCGGGCGATGCGGTCGCGACCGCGGCGACCTTGTCGCCGAGACCGATTGCTTGCAGCGCTTTGAAGGCTTGCGGACTGACGTTGACCGCGGCGCCGATCTCGCCCAAGGCCGGTGCGGCCTCGAAGACCCCGGGCTTCATGCAAAAAGCCTTTAGCGCGTGCGCGGCGGCGAGCCCGGCGAGCCCGCCGCCGACAATCGCGATACGATAGCTTGACGACATTCGTCCCTCCGCATCCTCGTCGCCACCGTTCCAGCACGTCTGCTGGAGCATAGCGCGTAGCTCGGAGCGAAGCTAATCCGAGCTTTGTGGGCTTGCTCCTTACGCCGCGTTCCGTCCATCATCGGAGCGGACGACCCGAAGTCGAAGACGAATATTCATGAAGTGTTGGCTGATCGCTTTGCTCGCTGTCGTCGCCATCGCCGCACCGGCGCGTGCGCAGACATTCCCCAACAAGACAATCCGAATTATCGTGCCTTATCCCGTCGGCGGCAGCATCGATCTGACTGCGCGCGTTATCGCGAAGAACCTGCAGGATAGCGTTGGACACAACGTCATCGTGGAAAACAAGCCGGGTGCGAATGCGGCCATCGGCATCGAAGCCTTACTGCGAAGCGATCCGGACGGCCATACGCTCGTTATCCTCTCGGATAGCCCAGTCACGATCAACGTGCATCTGTCGCGGCTCAATTACGATCCTCTTGCCGACTTGGTACCGATTACGAAGGTAGTGAGCAACCCGATCATCTTGGCCGCCAACGCCAAGGCGGGGATCGCATCGATTGCCGATCTTGTCGCGACCGCGAAAGCCAAGCCCTTGAGCTACGCCGTTGCGGCTCGCGGCTCGGCGTCCCACCTGGCGGCTGAGTTGCTCCAGCGCGAACTCGGGATCACGATGCAGGCCGTGCCCTATCGCGGAGGCGCACCGGCGGCGGTTGCGATCGCCTCCGGCGAGGTCCCCTTGGGATTGTTCGACACGGCTTCGATTTTGCCGATGATCAGTAGCGGCCAGGTTGTCGCCTTGGGCGTGGCCGAGTCCGTGCGTTCGCACTCCATGCCGAACATTCCGACGCTGCGTGAGTCGGGCGTTCCTAACTTCAGCGCTCCCTCGTGGCTGGCGCTATTCGCCCCGCGCGGCACGGCGGACGACCGTGTCGTTAGGCTCAACGCCGAGATCGCCAAGATCGCGGCAATGCCGGAAGCGCAAAAGGTCCTATTCGCCGCGGGCCTCGAGCCTGCCCCCAACAGTCCGAGTGAGATGCGCAGCATCATCGCAGCGGACTACAAGAAATGGGGTCAGTTGATAGAGGCGACGGGCCTCAAGGCCGAGTAATGCGAATCTATCGAAGCCAGGAGTCGACACACTATGTGGCGCGCGCAAAACGCTTTCATGTTGCTGTCTGTGATCGTCGCCCTGTGGAGCGCAGCCGGGCGTCACGCCGGAGCATCGACCGACCCCACCCGATTCCGATGAGCAGCGCATTGCTGATCTTGTTGTGGCGAGCCGAATTCTCGTCCAAGAAGGCGTGCTGGACAGCTTTGGACATGTGACGGTTCGCTCGCTGAACGACCCGAACCACTATTTCATGCCGCGGGCGATGCCGCCTGCGCTTGCGACCACAAAGGACATCGTCGAACTTAATCTCGATAGCGTGCCGATCGACGCCAATGCGCCGCGGACGAACGGTGAGCGATTTATTCATGGAGAAATCTATCGAGTTCGCCCCGACGTTCAGGCCATCGTGCATAGCCACTCGCCGGCCGTGATTCCCTTCAGCATTTCGCCCGACCATCCCCTTCGACCGGTGCTGCACATGGCCGGATTTCTTCCCGCTCGCGTTCCCGTGTTCGATCACCGCGATCTTTCGAAGGGTGATCCGACCTGCGCGGCAAGCTGATGGTCAACAATGCCAAGCTTGGCGCTGGCTTGGCGAAGACACTGGGAAATGACTCCGTTGTTCTTATCCGCGGGCACGGCAATGCCGTGGTTGGCGCCTCTTTGCCATGGGCGGTGTTGCGGGCGGTGTATACACAGCTCAACGCGCGGGTGCAGATGGACGCGATCGCGCTTGGCGGTCTGGTGATCTACCTCGATGACGACGAACTCAAAATGCATCCGGTCGAAGTCTTCGACGTGGACCGACCCTGGCAGAACCTCAAAAGCCGGCTTCCGAAAAATCCCTGAATCGTGTGTCCGCTTACCCGCACGCAGGGTATTCACTCCTGTGGCCCGTTCAGTGCTGCACTGCGGGATTTCAGTCCCCTCAATGTCCGCTTTGGGTCAAAAGCGGCGAGGACCATCAGCGCGGGTTCGCAGCCCACGTCCGTTTTGCCCCAAAAGCGGACAAACAGCAGATCGTCTTGGCAGGTCCGCTTGGTGCCAAAAGGCGACATTCGCACTGCAGCAGATTTTCTTATTCGATCACCTCGTCAGCGCGCCCGAGCAGCGTGATCGGAAAAGCTTCCCGCTGCTTGTTGACTACGGTTGCGCCGCGCGGTCTGCTGCTCGGACAATGCGGCTCACGTTTTTGATCGCGAAAATAATATCGGGAGGAAGATATGCGGAAAGCCATC
>Ga0209465_10000889_pt1 | contig 13609 bp, 10 predicted proteins | sample PanSoiPlot1MoBio_FD_188321 | JGI IMG/M metagenome (GOLD analysis project Ga0209465, IMG submission 188321) | Tropical forest soil microbial communities from Panama analyzed to predict greenhouse gas emissions - Panama Soil Plot 1 MoBio (SPAdes)... | ecosystem: Environmental > Terrestrial > Soil...
AGAGTTAGCCGCATCGTGCGTGAGGTTGAGCTGAGCAGATCAAGCGTCCAATCGCCTGGGGGCAGCCCATTGTAGGTATTGGCATTCAGAACGGAGATTACGTTCTGATAGTTGTTGTCATACTCACCGGCCACGCCACGTGCCGGCCCTGCTTGGCCGTCGCTCTGGACGTAGTAAGCCGTGCCGGTGGCGTTGAAGTCGCTGAGATACGTCGTCACAGGAACATCTGCGCTGGGCTTACTGGCGAACGCCGTCGCTGCCAGAAACACAAGAGTTAAACTGTGAAATTTCATCTCCATCCTCCTCATCTGAATTTCGTTTCATCAAAAATACGGAGGCCGCCGCACCGGCGTGCGCCGGCGTGACGGCCTCCGTGGATACGGTCAGCCCCGTTACTCAACTCGAGCTACGGCATGCTCTTCTCTACAGTTACGCTTACCTGACTTGAGTTCAACGAAAGAATCATTTCGTAGGATACGTTGCTCCCGAAGCCGTGACGATTGGCACGCTATTGATCACACGGCCGGAAGAGTCCACCAGCACAAAGGCAAACCTAGCTCCATTCTTCTTCTGTTTGCCGTCATAGTTCATTGTGGCCGAAGTCGACCCAGTCGAGTTGGGATTAATGGTTGCGGTCGGGTAGATGTCGAGCGTCCCCTGGATTTGGACGAAGTCGCCAGGATTCACGGAAACATCGGCCGTGCAGCTCCCAACCAGCATGGGCGCCACCACTTGGCAACTCTGCCCGGTGACACCGTTGACGGTCATGCCGATGTTCGAGCTGATGACAGACGTGGGATCGCCAGTCAAGGAGCCCTGCACCGTGAGGATGGCCCTGAGCGACGCGCCGGTCGTGAGGCTCGGGAATGTCATGGTGTCTTGGAAGTAGCCGCCCAGCGTCGTCTGCGTCTGGGTACCGCCCGTCGTCACAACGATCGTCTCTGAGGCGCTTCCGGCAGAGCGGACGTAGCCGTAAGTGGCGGTTACCGTGCCACTGCCCGAGCCGGAACCCGTTGTGTCGCTCCAGGAACCCGAGCAGGTTGCCGTTACTGCCGTCTGCCCTGTGGTGCTGTTTTCCGTGTCTCCGCATAGATCAAAGGTGCCACCGGTAGTGCCTTCGGCCACGACCGCGACCGCTTGCAGGCTTTGGGCATGACTGCACCAAGGAATAAGCAGCGATAGAATCAAACTCAGACACTCAACTGATTTCTTGAGCCACTTAGACATGTTCATGTGACACCTCCTCTTGCGTAATTCGTCTGTTGAAAATACAAAAGACCGCCCCACCAGCTTTTGCCGGCGTGACGGCCTCCGTGGATACGGTCAGCCTGCTACTTGTTCAACCAACTAGGAACCGAACTTCACCTTCCTTGTCGTGACCTCTGCAGTCATCGGCAAGCCATCCTGGATCTTCAGCTTCTCAATCTCGCCGTGGCCCAACTCGGCGCAGTAACGCATCAGTCGTAACCAAGCCGGATGCACGCTAGTGCTCGCCCGTGCTTCCGACTCTCTGCGCATCGCTGGGCCAGAATTCGTTTCAGCCATACCACTCATCTTGATCCCCTAGTTCAACTTGTACACATACACCTGTCCCGCCTGGCTTGTGGTGCCCACGTCGCGGAAATGTTCGCCAATGACAAGGAATGGATATCCGGGGGCGATGCCGACGCCATAGCCGAACTCGAACTGGCTTGATCCCACCAGGCTTGGCGTTTCGAACACGTACTTTGGATATTGAGAAGAGGAGAACGCTGAAGTAAACAGATGCACCGCTCCCTCTCCTCCTTGGATCGATCTGCATGATGAACCCTGGATGGCGTTCGGTGCGCCGACCGCGATAGCGCCCGCCGCCATGTCGCCCAGGTCGCTGTTTGGCATTCCCCAGCCGCTTCCCAAACCAGGGGCAGGCAGCAATTGATCGGAGGTTGAATTCGAATTAACCGTGCCAGGATAGAGCAGGGCTTGAGCGGTGGAGTCGTCTTGCTTGCCAGTGATAACCAGTAAGTCGGGTTTGCCATCCAGGGTGACGTCTGCAATCCCCAGTGCACGCCCGAAGTTCGGCCCTGATCCTGTGAGCGTGAAATAGTTGGATTGCTGCACCGGATGCGAGAAGACATAGACGAGGCCGTTGCTGGTAGCTGTCGGGGCCCCAACGACCAGGTCTTTGCCGGTTCCATCAATGTTCCCAACCGCGACGGCGTTGCCGAAACCCGTACCTAAAGCACTAGTCGGGTCTTGGATTTCCCGCACATAATTGACGGTTCCCGCGGCGTACTTGTAGATAAACACTGCTCCAGGAGGGCCCTTCTTGCTGGTCGAGCCCCCGCCAAAGACGATTTCGTCAACACCAATGCCATCCACATCGCCCAAGGCTACTGAGGCACTGGCGGGAGGCGAAATCGGATAAGCCGTCCAATTGGGATGGAACGGATCGGCTGAAGTCCCGCTGCTGATACTGCCCACGAACAGGTACGGAGTGGTACTGCCTCCAGTAAAGGCAAAGTCCGGGATGCCATCGCCGTTCACATCCCCAGCCGCAGCTTGCGTAGCGCGAACCCCCGTCAGTAGCAACATCGGGTTCTGCCAGGCTGCGTCTAGGCTGTTGACCGGGTTCGATGCCTGCGGCAGCCCGGTTACGGGATCCAGGAAGAATACATAAGTTCCTGGGATGGAACTGCTGCTCGCTCCCGAGGTAACGAAGACCACGAGCGTGTCCACCACGCCGTCACTGTTCAGGTCCAGTGGCCGCACGCGGATTGCATCGCCCAGCCGCAACGTCGTGATTAGAGCTGCGCCGCTGCCCTGAACAGGGTTGAGCACCGTTATCAGGCTCGCTCCGCTAGGGGTGCCTGTGGTGTAACACCCAATGGGCGTTCCTTTGGTGGTAACCGTAAATGCATCGCTTCCAACACCCGTCCGACCATCGATGTTGATCACCTTTACGTCGAAGCCGGAAGTGACGGCGTCAGACGCGATGGTGATGTTCGCGGTCAGGCTGGTGGAACCATTGAAGGTGGTCGAATTGACCGTCACGCCGCCCGGATTGGTGGTTCCACCGACAAACCATTGCGCCTTGGCGCCCCTTTTGAAGCCGTTGCCGTTCACTGTCACATTCAGGTTCGTGGTTCCCTGGGGCGCGGCTTCGGGATTGGTCGAGTTCACCTGGATCTGTGCGGTCGCAAAAATCGTGTTGACAAACAGCCAAACACACAACAGTCCCCAGCACCGCAGCAAGTGGTTTGTCACTGTCTTCCTCTCCCGTAAAACCTGCTTTGTTCCTACTACACGGACGCCCTCGCAATTTTTCCGCGAATTCTTTTCACTCCATCTTCCCCACAAGGACAAACGGCGCCCAGAAATAAGGATGGCTGTAGCGGCCGCCGCTCAGCCTCATCGCCCGTTGGGCCTCTGCCAACGCCGCTGCCGTTCTCTGTTTCGGCAGGCGGCGATAGAAATCCACCATCAACTCCAAGGTGGAGCGGTCGTTGACCGACCACAGGCTGGCGAGCACGGCCTGGCTACCCGCCGACAGGAAGGCGCGCGTAAAGCCAACGAAATCGTCACCCGCCGGAATCTCGCTGAAATATCCGCTCCCCAGCGCGGTCTCGCAGGCGCTCAGCGTTACCAAGTTGGCATGGAGTTTGAGATCAAGGATCTCATGCACCTCCAGAAGACCATCGTCTTTGCCGTCCGGCTCCAGCTCCAGTCCCGAGAGCAGCGGCGTATAGCGGTTCAAGTAACCGTGCGTCGCCAGGTGAAGAAGCTGGTAGTCTCCGGCCATGCGCTCGAAAGAATCCTTCGTGGCGCTTTTGCCGGTGAGAAGCAGCGCTCTCGGACGAAATAGGCTGCTGACATCTCGCGCTTCCTGCTCGGCATATTGCAGGTGGGCGCGCTCTGGGGCAATCGCCAGCAGTTTGGGATGCGGGGCGGGATCGCCCTGCACATAAACCAGCGCAGCCGCTGAGGGCAGGTAAGCGAGAACGTAATCATCCGCCAAGAAGCGCGAACGACCGGCGACGGTACGCGGGAGCGCAGCAAAAGGAACGTAGTTCAGAGATCCGTTGGGCACGAGGTACAGGTGCCGGATTCCTTTGAGCCAACCCTGCGCCTCAATCGACCCGATCAGTACGTTTCGCAATCCAGCCGCCGAAGTGTGCCAGTCGTTGTCCTCGCTGCGTACAATCAAGTCCCGCAAGAGCTCCACCCGCGACTCCAACCTTTCCGCAGAGATGGGAACCGTGGTCCCCCGTACCTGAGCGGAGGTCAACACCAGCAGAGCCAGTTTGTCCCGAGTAATGACATATTCCACCAGAGCGGTGTTGGGCGGAAGCAGTTGCTGAACTTCGGTACTGGACGGTACCGATAGCGCATGCATCATGGCGTAAGCCGGAGCGGAGCGACGCAGCCCATCGAGCAAATTCTGATAGGCCTGTTCGGCGGAGACGAGTTCGCTGGCAAAAAGTTCCAAGGCATCGTTACGACGCTCTTTCTCCGGCCGTTCCCATTCCGTCTGAGCGGCTCGCCGTAACTGCCGGATCCGTTCCCGCAGCTCGAGTTCCTCTCGGCGCTGCGCCTCAGTCAATGCTGGCGGCGCTCCACGATTCAGTTGATCGAGAAAGGCCCGCGCCCGCAGTTTTTCCGAATAGAAGAAGGCTTCGTCCGGCTCTCCCAGCTTCAGGAGCAGCTCAACCAACGCCACATAGACCTGGTACTTGTCCTCGATATAACCGGCGCGGAAGCGCTCCTCCGCGAGCTGGCTACGCACGTCTTCGATGATGGCGACCGCCTGCTTGTAGGCAGCAAGCGCCTCCTGATCGCGGTTCAGCGCTTCCCAGGCCTGCGCGCGACCGTAGGCTAATCGCCAGTCCAGATCAGGATCGTGTATAGCATTCTCGATTTCCTGTGCCGCGGAGTACTGTCGCAAAGCTTGCTCGAAATGTTGTTGGCTACGCTGTACTTCCGCCCAGGCATAGAGAGCTTGTACTTCTGCGGGCGGGACAGAGGATGCTTTTGCCAGTTGGGCTGCTTCCTTCGCTTCCTGTTCGGCCACATCTAGCTTGCCCTGCTCGCGATGGTCGAGCGCAAGCTGCACTAGGGCGGCCACAATGCTGCCGCGATCATCCACCTTTTGGGCACGTTCCAGAGCCTCACGGTAATAGATCTCGGCCTGTGGATAGCGCTTACGCCGCCATTCCAAATTACCCAGCGACATCAAGTTGGTCGTGATCCCGTGGTCGCTGCCAATGGATCGCGCCAGATCCAATGCGCGCTGAAAGTCTTTTTCGCCGGAAGAAACGTCTCCCAACATCAGATACAGGCCGCCGCTCTCGTTCAGGGCCTCAACCAGTTCACGTTTAAGGCCGGCGGCTTCGTACGCCTTCTGCGCTTGCGGGTATTCCGCCATCGCCTCATCGAACTTTCCCAGCCGCAGTAGCGCCGTGCCCTTTCCCTTGTGCCAGTCAGCCTGCTCTTTCTTCAGCCCGGCCTCTTCCGCCAGCGCCAGCGCTCGATCAAAGCTGGCAAGCGCTTTCTGGCCGTCCCCAATTGCCGAGTAACAGACGCCGATGTTGCCCAGCTCAATGCTGGCCGTGGGCTTCAGGCCAAGGCGCTCGTGAATGGCAAGGGCCTGCCGGTAATAATCCAGCGCATCTCGATATTGACCCAGCAGCAGATGAACGCCGCCGATATTGGCCAGCGTGTCGCCTTCGCCGCGCTCAAAATGGGAAGCGCGGTGAATTTCGAGAGCATTCTGATACTGTTCGAGCGAGCGGTGGTAGTCGCCCATCTCGTCGTAGACCAAGCCGAGATTGTTGCGTGCTTGGCCTTCCAGTTCCTGATTTCCAAGTTCGCGACCGATGGCAATCGCCTGCTGCAGGTGATCGATGGCCTTGGCATAAACGGCCATGTCCCAATAAATGAGACCGAACTGATTGTGCGACTTCCCTACTTCCAGCTTGTCACCCAGCTCCACCTTGATATCCATGCCACGCTGCACGAAGTCGAGCGCTCGAGGGAGATCACCGAATCTACGGTAACAATTGCCGATGTAACCCAACGTAATGGCTTCACGCCTGCGGTCTTTTGACTCATGAAATGTAGTCAATGCCTGCTCAAATTCCGGCAACGCCGCTTTGGGACCTTGTTGGGTGTAGGTCTGGCGCGCGTGGACTAGAAGCTCGTCAGGCGTGGATGCGACCGGACTGGGGGACTGCGCTGCTGCGACCAGCGCCATGAAGAGAAAAATCAGCAGCCGAAAAACCTCTTTCACTCTAACTTGCCCCTAGAGGAAATTAGCTGGAACTGGTTATCTGAAAAGTAATGGTGTCGGACTTCAGCGTCCGGCCATCGGTCAGATAAGCACGCACCCAAACGAAGTATTTCCCAGGCCGAAGCGAGACATTACTCGGAACTTGTGCGCCAGGTGCTGTGGATTCTGCCTGCCAAACCGGGTCACCCTCAGAATCCACAACGCGGATTTCGTAATACATGATTTTGGCTACCGCTTTCCAGCGGAAACTCAGTCCTTGGCCCCGTACGATAGACCCGGAGCGAGGCTCCAATAACTGCAGACTCGTGGTTTGCGTCTTCAGACTACGGACTTCGCGCGTCCCTGATGGTTTGGACTGAGATTTGGAAACTGGTACCGACGGCGTTGCTTTTTCCACAGCCGGAGCGGGAATATCGGGTGGCGTCACCAGGACGGGCTGCGGCAACTTCAGCAAAACTGCACTGACAATGACGATGGTCGCCAACACCGGCACTAAGACCCAGCGCCAGGATCGGCCTGCAGGAACTCTCTCCGGCACCGTTGCGATGGCTTGCCGAAGGAGGGGTGCCGGGACGTCGATTGGTTGCTTCGTCTCCTGCTGATGAACAAGGGAGCTTATAAGATCGATACAGAAGTCACAGCTAGCAAGATGCACTTCGAAGCGTGCCTTGTCTTCTCCGGCAAGGTTTTGGTCGAGATAGGCAGCCACCTGTTCAGCAGAAGGGCATCTCCACCCTCGGCGGGCCGACTGGTCCCGTGCTTGCGTACGGATCATCCGAACTATTTCGCGCTCATCCATGCTGGTGAGAGGGGAGGTGATGTCGGACATTTGGTGCTCCTACCTTATTTCACGGACACTACCCATCGTTTTTCCGCTATTTCAAGTGACTCTCTTTCGCAACGTTCTGAGAACGTCGGCAATATGGCGGTGGACCCTCTGCGCGTCACCCAGCCCCGTCAGTCCGGCGATTTGTTCTAAAGAGAGCTCCTCCTCAAAACGCAGCCGAATCAGCAATCGCTCGGACGCAGAAAGGCTGGCGAGCGCCAATCGTAGGTGTTCCTCTTGTTCCTGACGGGCGAGCACCGACTCCTGATTGGGGCGAGGATCCACCGGATCTGGCTCCTGGGCATCGTCTTCTTCCGCTAGACCTACGACCAGCGCCTGCCAGGCTCCTCGCGCCCGCGCCTTTCGGACATTGACCAACCAGAGCTGCCGCGGACTGAGTGACTCCCGGACGTGGGCGTCGGCATCCATAAGCTGCTGTTTGCTCAGTCCAGGGAAGCTGGGGCACAGCATCAAGAAGGTTTCATCCATGGAGAGACTCTGCTCGTAGCGATAGCGGTAAACCTCACCTTCAAGGTGCGGTAACCGAGCGATGGAGTGAAACGGTCGCGGCCTACCAAACTCTCTTCGCCGCCAGTCAAGGCAAAGATTGCGCACGACCACCCGCAGCCATGTGGGGAAACTGGCGGCGCCGTGCGGGCGGAAGCGCAACAACCGGCGAAAGTGGTTGCGGCTGAGCTGCTCGCAGGCGAACAGAAAGCAGTCGGCGGCATGTTCCGCATCCGAAGTCGAGAATTGGCATACGCTGAAGATTAGAGGACTGTACTGGCGCAGGAATTCCGCCCAATCTTGGCGTGAATGACTGAGGCGAAGCTCTTCGACGATAGCGTCTGGCGCAAAATCCCCGTGCGACATCTTAAGTGTTGCCGGAGGAGCGGGATATGAAGCCCCACAAACCGTGCGATTGCCGCAAAGTCTAGCCGAGGAAAGGCATAAGAGTCTAGGAAATTTCCCTGGGCAGGTTAAGCTGCGCTTTGCTTGCAGCCACTGCCGTCTTGCTCTGCTTGACCGCATTCATCAAGTGCTGGATCTGATCTGTTCTGTGGGCATATTCGGATTCAGCTTGAGCAGCTTTCCCGTGTGGCATGGCGGCATCTACGTCCCCCTTCCCTCTTTCCACTTCTTGGGCGGGATCGTTGACGGAATCTACGGCTCCAGGGCGTTGCTTTTTGCCTACGAGGCACCTTCGTATGGGCGAATAGCAGCCTTGCCAATTGCGTTCTTGCGAAGCTCTGCATGTGTAAGAGCGCCGGCAGATCTCTAACCAGTGCCATTAGCAGCATGCCCTTCGTTCATTCTTTTTCGTCTTTCCTAGGTCAGGTACTTAATGAAGATAACCTCGTTTTGTGCTTCGTTGTAGAGCAGCTCGTCGGCTATGGCACGAGTCATTGCGATGCCAAATCCACCAGGGCGTATGCCAAGCTCATCGCGCACGGCCACATGCGCAATCGGTTGCTCTTCCGGTTGACCCGCTGCAGCATGAGGCAAGTTCTCAAAGCTGAAACCAGATCCCGGATCTGCCACGCGATATAGGAGCATGCGCGAGGAACGTACGTAGGCGATCCGCACCTTGCGATTGGGATCCAGCTTTCCTCCCCACTCCACCGCATTGAGCAGCAGTTCCCGGAATGCCAGCGCGATGGTATTGCGCAGATCATCGGAAAGGTCTGCTTCTAAACTTACGAGAAACGATTGAATGCGTTCGGCTGCCTCACGAGTGCAGGGAATAAGCAGCTCCAACCAGTGAGGCCTGGCGGAAATGATTTCGATGGGTGGAGAAGCATCACTCTTGAGCGCTCTCCGTGCGACCTCCACGGCTTCTTTTGGTGGAAAGGGCTTAGTCAGGTATTCATATGCCTGCTCACGCACAGAGCGTAGCAAATTTTCCGGCGTATTGTCGGATGTCATAATCACAATTTTGGGATGAGATTCCCCCGCCCGAATCCGCGCAAGAACCTCAAGGCCGGTCAACTTCGGCATCCAGATGTCGAGAAAGGCCAGATCGAAACTATTCTCTTGGATATTGCGTAACGCCTCCGCACCGTCGTTCACCGCGGTAACCGCATATCCGGCATTCTTGAGCATGCTGGAGATGGCAAAACGCGTCGTGCGATCGTCGTCGGCTACAAGAATTTTTGCTGGGGGCTGGGTGTCGTCCATGGAAGTGACCTTAACTGATTGACCTCGGCAAAGCCGGTACTGCGCCCGAATGCTACTTCTAACAGACTGACAGGTCAACCGAAGGAGATCGCAGAAACGGTTCTGAGGCCTTTGAGGTTGCGCGAATCCCGTCCTTGTACCAAAATGATTGCCTCATCCGGACTCGCAAACCTTGAATCGTGAAACAGTGAGCACGCCATCCCGTTTCCGTCCGCCGAAAGAAGACGAACTTCGCGAGTTTGTCAACCTGTCTCTGAACTTGTTATGCATCGCTGGCGTGGATGGCTACTTCAAGTATGTCAATCCTGCCTGGGAAACAACACTCGGTTACACCCAAGAAGAATTACTCTCTCATCCCTACCTGGACTTTGTGCACCCTGAAGACCGAGAGGCCACCGTTCGAGAGGCCTCGCATATCGCATCCGGACGCAGCACTATCTCCTTCGAGAACCGTTATCTTTGTAAGAACGGTTCCTTCAAATGGCTGCTGTGGGCGGCTGTTGTTCATCCGGAAAGAGGTCTGATATACGCGGTCGGAGTAGATTATACAGATCAAAAGTGCGAAGAAACGCGTTTGGCCGCACAGCACGCGGTCACACGTGTGCTCGCCGAGGCGCCAACGCTGGCGAAAGCTACGCCGCGGATTCTACAAGCTATCTGCGAAAGCCTCGGCTGGTCCGTCGGATCCATTTGGAGACTTAACCCCAAACATAGCCTGTTGCATTGCGTGGAGAGCTGGGATGCTCCGTCAGCGAAGGTAAAGGAGTTCGACCGAGAGACGCGCTCTCGTACATTCGCTCGAGGAGTGGGCTTGCCGGGCCGCGTGTGGTCGCAAGCGGCGCCGGTTTGGATCGAAGATGTCACCCGAGACTCAAACTTTCCACGCTCTCCGATCGCGGCTCAGGAGGATCTGCATGCAGCGTTCGGATTTCCAATCCTTCTCGGAAATGAGGTTCTGGGCGTACTCGAATTCTTTAGCCACCAGATCCAAAAGCCCGACAGCAGGCTGCTAGAAATGATGAGTGCTATTGGCAGCCAGATCGGTCAATTCATCGAGCGCATGGAGGCCGAAGACGCACTACGGGTTTATGCACGGGATTTGGAATCAGCCCGAACGAGAGCAGAAGAAGCGACCCGCGCAAAGAGCGAGTTTCTCGCCAACATCAGTCACGAGATTCGGACGCCGATGAATGCAATGATCGGCATGACTGAACTGGCACTCGGGACCCACATAACTCGCGAACAGCGGGAATATCTGAACGCCATTCAGAACTCAGCTAATGCCTTGCTTTCGCTAATTAACGATCTTCTCGACTTTTCCAAAATCGAAGCCCGCAAGTTGCAACTCGATCACGTCGGATTCAACCTGCGTGATGCACTCGAAGACAGTCTGCGTGTTTTGGCTCCGCGGGCCCACCAAAAAGGCATTGAATTGGCGTGTCACGTTAATACTGATGTGCCCGACGCGCTGGTCGGCGATCCCTTGCGGCTACGGCAAATCGTTGTGAATCTGGTGGGCAATGCCATCAAATTTACGGAGCGCGGCGAAGTTGTGCTCGGAGTCCAAGTGGGATCGGAACTCAATGGCGAGATCGAATTGCGCTTTTCAGTAAGCGATACAGGGATTGGTATTCCAGTAGACAAGCAGGGAGTCATCTTCGAGGCGTTTTCACAGGCCGACAGTTCAACCACACGACGCTACGGCGGAACCGGTCTGGGCTTGGCCATCTCGGCGCAGTTGGTGGAACTTATGGGCGGCAGCATCTCCGTGGAAAGCCAACCCGACCGCGGAAGTACATTCGTTTTCAGTGCACGGTTCGAGATTCAGAAGCACGGAACTGAGTCGCTGTCCACCACACGCACGTTGACCGATTTGCCGATCCTCATCGCCGACGACAACGCAACCAATCGCCGTATTCTCCAGGAGGTGCTCACCAATTGGCGCATGAGTCCCATCGCTGTCGAGAGCGGCGCAGCCGCCCTCGCCATGCTGGAAGACTCTCAACGTGCAAACCAACCTTTTGCCATCGCATTACTAGACGGCCACATGCCGGACATGGATGGATTTGCAGTAGCCGAGCGGATCCATAAGGACGGCCGCTACGGTCACGTCAAAATCATCATGCTGACGTCGGCTGGACTGCCTGACGACGTCACGCGCTGTCGCCGGCTTGGCATCTCAGAATACGTCACGAAACCAATCAAGCAATCCGAGCTCTTCGATGTGATTATTACTGCCCTCGGCGAGCCGCCGATCGACAAAGAACAGCCCCCAAAACGACGCAAAATAGCTCGATCGGCGCGGAGCAGGCCGCAGGTGCTAATCGCGGAAGATAACCAAGTGAACCAGTTGGTGGCGACGCGGATTTTTGAGAAGCTGGGCTACGAGCCTACAGTTGTGGGCAACGGCCGAGAGGCAGTTAGCGCTGTACAGGGTCGCAAGTTTGATTTGGTCGCAATGGATGTGCAGATGCCGGAGATGGACGGGCTTGAGGCCACCGCCGCCATTCGTGCTTGGGAGAAGACTACAGGAAGCCACACCCTCATCGTAGCGATGACAGCGCACGCCATGAAGGGCGATCGCGAGCGCTGCCTAGAAGCTGGTATGGACGGTTATGCCTCCAAGCCGATCCGCATCAAAGAGCTTCAGGACGTAATTGATCAGCTGACGCAGCCAGCACAATCGACGCATGTGTCTGAATCAACACCGAACTTTGAAGCGAACGTGATTGATGAGGCAACACTTCTGGCAGGTATTGATGGTAACCAAGAACTCTTGCGCGAAATTGTTCGTCTTTTTCTCGCCGATTATCCCCAACGTCTGGCCGAAATCAAGCAAGCGATCAGCCGCGGTGATGCAGAAGCCGTGGCGAGAGCAGCACACACGCTGAAGGGGTCAGCTGGCAACTTCGCGGCGCAGAAAGCATTCGCAGCTGCTCAGAGCATGGAAAGTCTTGGCAAAAGTGGAGACCTCAGTCCTGCCCAACAAGCATTTCTCACACTGGAGTCTGAATTGGCGCTTCTCGGGGCAAGGCTTAGAAAATTGACTAAGAGGTCTTCTGTGCGAGCCAACAAGAAAGGCGGAAAGTAGGAAGATGATTTCTTTCTGTCACGCGTCGACATAGAAGAAGGCCAGCCAGTACCGGTTTCTAAGCAGTCCGCGATTTATGTTTTTTCTTTGGTCGGCTGTGGAAAATTGAAATTTTGTTCCGCGCGGGAATTTTGGATAAATACAAGACAGCGGACTGTTTGCATCGCCTGCGTATTACAAGCGTAGCGTGCTGGTCGTGCCGTTGCCTGGGGCGCTGAACGAAGAAGCCGTTCGGATAGCGGCAGTGTTTTTGCAGAACGCGACTACACTCAGGTCGTCTGCACGATCTCTATGAGGGCCCCGACGTGTACTTCTGTCGCTTTCGCGAAGACCCGGTCTTGATTCAAGGAAATGCATGGCTAGGCTCCTACGTTGGAAATATGGTAGAGCAGCTCAAGCAGTTTTTGGTGGGGTAGCCTTGGCGACCGACCGATGCTGTGGTTCATCGACAGGTTGCATCGATGACAAGGCGCGATTAGCGCGACGAGAGTGAACTCGCTCGTTTAGGCTGATGTACACCTCATTGTTGGATGGCTTTGCATTGCTCCATGCCGATTGTGTTCGGCAAAGAAAGAGGAGGCCGGTTCTTTATTTCACACGCCTTGTAGGGCACAACACATTGCGGTTGGAGGTTTCTTGACCAAATCTTCCAAAATCTCGCAAACCCTCAGGAAACGTGCTGCTCAAATTCAAGTGCTTTTGATGGATGTGGACGGCACAATGACTGACGGCGGTGTTACCTTATTGTCCCAGACGGAAGAGATCGCGCTAGAGATCAAAACATTTGATGCGCATGACGGACAGGGTCTGACACTTGCCCACACCGCCGGGCTTCGAACTGGTTGCATCACCGGACGACAAAGCTCCGCACTTCTTCGGCGCGCACGCGAAATGAATATGGAATTTATTTATATGAAGCAGCCACTAAAAATGCCAGCATATGAAGAAATTCTCCGGAATGTGGGGGTCCCTGACTCTTATGTCGCCTATGTCGGCGACGATCTTCCGGATCTTCCCTTGATGCGCCGCGCTGGTTTGGCTGTGGCCGTAGGGAACGCGGTTCCGGAAATCAAGAGGGCGGCGCACTACGTAACGCTAGCTCGTGCAGGTCATGGTGCGATTCGCGAGACGGTTGAACTCATTCTCAAATCGAAAGGCATTTGGGAAGCGATGATCGATAAAGCGCGCGCGTGAATTGTGGATAGCGTTTTCCTTGGATCGTGAACGGGCTTTATACAGGAGAGAT
>Ga0209465_10000890_pt1 | contig 13583 bp, 19 predicted proteins | sample PanSoiPlot1MoBio_FD_188321 | JGI IMG/M metagenome (GOLD analysis project Ga0209465, IMG submission 188321) | Tropical forest soil microbial communities from Panama analyzed to predict greenhouse gas emissions - Panama Soil Plot 1 MoBio (SPAdes)... | ecosystem: Environmental > Terrestrial > Soil...
GCCGGAGGCATCAAATGAACGAGAATCTTCCCTTCATTTGGCGGAGGTACTATCGAAACGAAGCGATCTCGTCCGAAAAAGTGCTGGCGGCGCCCTCAAGGGCGGGCGCGTAATCGCCGATTGGCCAGGCGTTGCAGACGCTGCGCTCTATCAGGGCCGCGACCTCAAGCCCACCGCAGATTTGCGCGCAGTAATGAAAGGCATTTTGCGCGATCACTTGCGCGCCGACGAACGCGCGCTGGCGCAATACGTTTTCCCTGATAGCGAGACCGTGAAATCTTTCGACGGCTTGATGGCCTAGTGGGCCTGTCTTTAGCGCAAAATTTCTAAGCTACTGGCGCCCTTTTATGGGCGCGGCGAGGATGTCCGCTTTCGGGGGTATCCCGCAAACCTCCGCTTGCAGATCTTTGTCAGCCCAGCAACCTAACGCCGACAATGACAAGGATGCCGGCGAGTGTCATGCGAAGTACTGCATCGCGAGCACGAGTTGCGAGATAACTGCCGAAAACAATACCGGGCAATGAGCCGATCAAAAGGTTTCCGAGGAGGCTCCAGTCGACAGAGCCAAGATACCAATGGCCGGCACCGGCCACGAGCGTTAGCGGCACCCCATGAGCAATATCCGATCCGACGATACGACCGACGGGCATCTTCGGGTGCAGCAGTAGCAGAACCGTTACTCCGATCGCACCAGCCCCAACTGAAGTGATGGTGACCAGAGCACCCATTGTTAGTCCGAGAGCGACGGTGAAAAGGCGGGCGGTGCGCGGGTCGAGCCTATTCAGGTAATCAGCATAGCGTGTGCGAATGCTTCTTCCTGTAATTAGGAACAGCGCTGTTGCAAGGAGAACACCTCCGAGAGTGACCGTGATGACATGTTGCGCCGCAACGCCCTTCAGATCGAACCTGGAGAGTAGGATCAGGGTTGCAACGGTCGCCGGAACGCTTCCGATCATAAGGAGGCAGACCAGCATCCAATCCACAGTTCGGGCAGCCGCATGGACGACTGTCCCGGTTGCTTTGGTCGAAGCGGCAAATAGCAGATCGGTGCCGACCGCTGTAGTTGGATGAACTCCAAACAGCAAAATGAGCAGCGGCGTCATCAACGAGCCGCCACCAACGCCGGTCATGCCCACCAATACGCCGACACAGAAGCCAGATATTCCGTAAAGGAGATTTAGTGAGACTAAATGCTCCATGCGTTCCTGACGCGCCTAGATTTCGGATCCGTCACCTACCGGTCATGTATGCCATCGGTGACTCCCCCAAGATTCAGCATCGAACGCGTCCGCACGTGATTTTGTGATGTTCTCAAAATAGCCGTCAGTTTTCATTTCGGAGTGGAACAGGGCGCGAATCGACTGGCCGTCTAGCTGGTAGGCTAGATCACTAAGCGCCTTGTAAAGCGTGTCGGTGTTCCAGTGCTGCGCTTTTTCGAGCAGCCAGTCATGCGGACTGTTCAGTTTGTGCGTCATTGGTGACTTCTCGACTTTATGCATCGGTGGCGTCGCGGGCTGCTGCGTCACTTCCGGCGAGCGATCGACAGTAGCCAGATCGTCGATCTCAGCATCAGATCGTGCAAAGTCAATGGAACCAACAAAATAAGAGAGTTTTGTTTGGCGGGCACGATCAGAAGCAATAAAAACTCTATCCGTCGACTGTGGCGGGAAACAACTTTTTACGGCTTTCATTTGCTAATAGCCACACACGAGGCGCCGAAAGTGGAGAGCATTATCATGCCGAGCGGCGGATTCTGGGGCGGCGTTGGCGAGCCGCCGCCAGCGCTCGTGGCGCCTGCGCTCTGCAACGCGATCTTCGCTGCAACCGGCAAGCGTATCCGCGCGCTCCCGCTGAAGAACCACGACTTGCGGAGGGCATAGCAGCTGCGCGGGCGAGCCGGGACAGCCAGGCCGCTTGGGCCTTCGAAATTCCACCGGATTGCTCGCTTGCGCCGACCGTCTAATTGCTGCACTGCATGAGTCCGCTATTGGCACAAAGCGGACGTGCTCATCGCGCTGACGGATGTCCGCTTTCGAGAGCAAAGCGGACATGACTATCGACCCTCGAACTACGAGTACACGCCCTAATTGGAAATGCTGCCAGCGAAACCCCGGCTACAGCCCGGACTCGATAGCGCGGAGCAGCCGGAATCGCATCGCGTCGTCGTTGCTTGTGAGCGAGATCACGAAACGCACCCGGCCATGGCTTGAGGTGTCGGCGTAGCCCGCGAGCGTGCGGATCCCGTCCATGCTGCCAGTCTTGTTCATGCCGCCGTCGTGACCGTGGAGCAGGTCGGCGTGGGGCGCAAAGAGCTCGAGTACTTTGGCGAGGCCGCGGGCGGTGAAGCGGTTGTCGCGGCTGATGCCCGAGCCCTCCTCGAGATGGATGGCTGCGGCGAGGCCATGCGCGGCGAGCATTTCGTTCGCGACCTCGAGCGACTTCTCGAGGCTGACTGGCCCGCCCAGGCGATGCCCGCCAATTTCCAGGAAGACCTGGTTGGCGATGTAGTTGTTCGAGGCGCTGAGCAGCTCGGCGAGGATCTTCGAAAGGGTGCGCGACTGTCGGTGAACGTAGACCGGCTTTAATCCCTCCGGCACCGTTCCGGTCGAGATCTTGCCCTTCACGCTGGCGCCGGCCCGCTCGATGAACGCGGCGATCAGCTCGCCGGCATATTGCAGGCTCACCGTGGGATCCTGGCTCAGGCTAATGCGGCCGGTTCTTTTAGGGCCTCGCGCCAAGAACTGGGCGATCGCGAGCGGGGTGATCGGGGTCTGCTTCTCGGCGGAGCTCACCTTGTTGCCTTTGCGCAGGGCGTAGATCGTGTTGAAATTCACCGCCAGCGCGGAGTTCAGCGCGTCGTAAGCATTGTTAGTGTCCTCGATGCCCGGGATGCTGAGATTTGACGGGTAGTAGCTCGCGTCGAGCACGATGCCGTCGATCGGCTTCTTGCCGACCACAGCAACCAGATCGGTCGCGAGCGGCGCCAGCTCCTCTGAGATCAGGAAAGGATCGCCGCCTCCGCGCACGTAGAGCACACGCTTGTCGTCGAGATAGAATCGGGTCTCGAAGTGGTAGTCGCCGCCCAGCACCTCCAGCGCGAGCCAGGCCGTCACGATCTTGGTAACTGAGGCCGGAACGAACGGCTCATCAGCGTTCTGGGCCACCAACTCGCCGCCTTCGAGGTCCACCACTAGTACTACTCCCGACGGAGCGAGGGCCGCGACTTTCTCTTTGACGTCAGCCAGAGCCGGGGCGGGTAGCAGGAACAAAGCGAGAGCGAACAGGCGAGACCACATGGCGACTCCAGCACCGGTGCAGCGTCCGAGCTTACGGACCTGTGCGAGTTCGCGGCCTAGTCGGTCTTCGGCTTCTAAGGGCCGCTACTAGCCTTGCCGCGTCAACCGAAATAAGCCGCGCAATGTTTCCGGCTTTCCGTCGCGCGGCCAGGTGATATCGTAAATCCGCCAATCGTTTTTGATCGCGATTAGCTCGAGCACGATCGTCCGCTGCTTGCCGAAATTGTCGAACGTCACCGTTGCAGTCACTTTGCCAGGTGCGGTGTCTTTGATGGCGACGTCGACGTGTTTGATATCGTAATCCTGCGCGCGCGGCAAACGATGAGTTGTCCTGCCTGCAGGAAGGTTCACGAATGGCGTCCAAAAGATGCGTAGATCGATAAGGGTAAGTCCGGCAGCCATACGTGAGGATGAGCGAGACCATCGCGCAGCCAAGCTACTCATCAAAGACGAGGCGCGGCGGATGGCGGCCAAAATCCCCAAGCCGCCGCTATTGCGGAGGGACTTAGCGCTGCTCTTTTGTGTCCTCAGTTTCCGTCAATGGCACTCCGCATTCTTGGCATTTGTAGATGCGAAGTGCAGGAAGTGAACCCACTCGCAGGCCTTCGCGAATTAGGATCATTCGACTGCCACAAGTCGGGCAGTTAGAACTTTTTGCGTTTTGACCCCTCATGCTGCGCTATGGCACGACCGCCCGCCCCTTCCGCTTCCTGCGCCAGCCGAGCAGACCGATTGCGTGCGCAATTGCGCAATACAGTCGCCAAAATAGCCAAGGTGCCGTCTTATTAGGCGCCAAACCACTCTGGGTGCCGCGTAAGTAGCACAACACCGCAGGAGAACATCAACAAACAGAGCAATTGGAGCAGCACCAGTGAATAATTTTCATCGGTCATGCCAGTGACGAAGCAATCCGCGTGCCAGTCGATAAAAGACTACACAAGGTCGGCAATGAATCAGGCTTCAGCTTAGCACTTCACGCCGCTGTTTTTCACTAGGACTGTCGAGCCACCGCCCGACCAAGTCCCGACACTTTCCGCTCAGACTACTCACCAAATAACGAGCGAGGAACCGGGCCGCCAAGCGCAAGCCGTGCGCCCCTGTCGTTCTTTCGGATGTCAGGATTCGACCGCCGCAAAACTCAGAAAGTGGTTTGTTTGGTGCAATGTCCGCTTTCGGGGGTAAAGCGGACATGGCCAGGACTTCTTGCCGTGTCTCGTTCTGAAATGTGGTACCCTCACCGAGCCCGACCTGTGGTCGGCTCGCACGATAGAAGACGGCGGGAATTCATGGCGGCAGCGGCCTTGTGGTTTTTTCGTGAGCATCGCAATGACAACCAGCACACATAGCTATCACGGATACGAGCTTGCACTTCACCACGAAAGCGACGACCGGTATCGGGTCACGATTTTCGATCCCAAGGGTAATCGGATCGCGTCGACTGGCACGCACTTGGAGCGACAGGGCGCTCTTACTGAGGCGTCGCGACGCGTCAATCAGATTCTTGCGCAACGACGGACCACGTCAGGCTCCTTCCCACGGCACTGACGTAAATCAACTCACAGCGTTTGGCGCTGTTATCTGGACTCGCCACCTGCGGCCCTTTCGCACGGGTCTGAGCTTCGTCATTTTTGAAAAGTGAGTATGGGAGCGGCGCGCACGCTTGACATGTCGCGCCGTCCCACCGGTTCGCTGCTCTCGGTTGTACGTTTCCCCACCCCGCAACAGCGGGCAGTCTTGCGCCCTATGGCACCTTCACAGTTGCACTAACGGGTCGCCTGAAGTCCCGTTCAATCGAGACAATTTGTTGATTTCATCTGCCAAACAAAGTTCGGCTGCGTACCGGCTCATCGTGTCCGCAACAAGCAAACCATTGGCCTGAATTATCAAGCCATGGCGGTACCGTTCGGGATATTGCGGAGGCAGTTTTCACGACGCCGAAGCCGACGGAATGCAGAAAGAAAATAATGGCCCTACGTTTGAGGGTTTGAATGCGCCGACGCTCTTTCGTGAGTTTGCGGCCGAATGCATGCAATTAGCCCAGACGACTGCAAAGTCTGAGAAACGCGCGCTGTACCTGAAAATGGCGAGCGTCTGGCATCAGATGGCACAGCGTTGGGAAAATAAAAGCTAGCGGTCACCGTAGATCAAAACACATTTCTGTCTCGACAGAACGTACAAGGAGCGATTCGCGCAATGCCTTTATGGGACACAGTGATGATTGCGCTCGTGATCGGGTCCACCATTGCCTTTGGCTTGTGGGCTCGCATTCGGGCCAACGGCAACGACGGCTAGCATCGGGAATCACGCAGCGGCAGGCAATTATTCATCAAGACCTGGAATGCAATGGAACCCACGGGGGTTCTATGACGGCCATCATGGAAGTCGGTCTTTCCAGGAGCCTAACCTTTAGGGACAGTTTGGAGGTCAGCGCCATGTCATACAGAATCGTTTAATCGAAATCAACAATGGACGACTGGACTTTGTTTACTAAAAAAGATCAGCAGTTGTGAAACCGTGAGTACCAAATCTTCGAGTGGTCGCAATCGTCTTTTCGATTTTGAGTCGAGCAGTTACGTGCGTTTTGTCATAGATCCCATTTTGATTGCTGAACTCGGCGTCGCCACCCTCGTGGTGGGCGGAACATTGGCCTACCGCGCCTATTCCCAAGATCGATCGTTCCTGCAGACAGCAACTGGCCTTTTCTCATCGTCGGTATCGCGTGCCTTTGCGTCGCCATCTACCGTACTGGCGGCATGCCTTTGCAGTGACCAGCTGGGGACGCTTCCATGAAAACGGCCGCGGAATATAGAGCGATGGCCGAAGAATGCTTTAAGTGGGCACGCGAGGTGAGCAAACGAGGACGTCCGAGTGTCCTACCTGAAGCTCGCCCAAGTTTGGCTTGATGCCGCCTCTAAACTTGATGGTTCGTCAGCGTCCCAGACATCAGCGCCAGACGGGCCAACGAATGCGACGTCGTAAAATGGAAGTCGTCCCCATTCTCCGAGGAGCAGTATCCGACGCAGCTTGCCGTATCTATAAAACGCTGTGGAGCGCCCGAGCGCCCCATGAGGTGAGAAATGCGGCGGAAGGACGAACTGAAGATGAAGAGGATTGAGGCACGACCGCTCAAAATCCCGACAGGCGATTTTGATCTCGATCAAAGTGAGATAATCGATCTTTCGCTAGAGTATAAGATTGCCCGCGCGTCGTCGGACGCAGGTAGATGGATTTTGCTGTGCGCACTGATGATTTCCGCCGCAGTGCTAATATCGAAGATGATCGCGAGGGTAGCGCATCGCGCGGCATGCCGGGCGGTGCCGGCGGTCTCGGCATCGGCGTGGTGATCATTGTCACGCTCGTCGGCTGGTATCTTGGCATTGATCCCAACGTGCTACTCAATGGTGCGCAACAGGTTCTTGGCGGCGGGTCATCGGAGCAGGCCAGCCCAGCTCCACCGGTGACCGCCGGCACCCCTGACGATCCGACTGGACAGTTCGTCGCTGCAATTCTGGGCGACACGGAGGATCGCTGGACGGAAATCTTTGCTGCGGCCGGACGAACCTATCACGCCCCGAAATTGCGCTTGTTTTCTGGGTCCGAACCAACTCCCTGCGCTTTCGCTCGGGCGGCGATGGGGCCGTTCTATTGTCCGCGCGACCAGCGCGTGTATCTCGACACCTCGTTTTTTGACGATTTGCAGAAGAAGTTTGGCGCCTGTTCGAACAACAAGGCCTGCCAGTTCTCCGAGGCTTATGTCGTCGCCCACGAAGTTGGTCATCACGTCCAGAATGAGCTTGGCATACTGCCGCGCGTGACCGAGGCGCAACAAGCCGCATCAGGCCAAGTCGAAGCGAACCAGCTGCAAGTGCGCGTCGAGCTGCAGGCCGATTGCCTCGCCGGCGTGTGGGCCAATCGCGCTCAACAGAAACACAAGTTCCTCGATCCCGGCGACGTCGAACAGGCGCTCCAAACGGCCTCGGCGATCGGCGATGATCGCTTGCAAAAAGAGATGCAAGGCTATGTGGTACCTGACTCATTCACCCACGGCAGCGCCCAGCAACGCAAGCACTGGTTCACGACAGGCCTCACAGGCGGCTCGGTTTCCGCGTGCGACACTTTTAGTGCGCCACAGCTTTAACCCTCCTCGCATGAGGTGCTCTGGTCAAAAACGGATGTAATCGGTTGGGCTGAGGGGCTGTCCCATATGGGAGGTCGAAAATGTGCGACTATAGCCTTCAGAGCGTCAAATCGCGGTCGGCGAAAGTGGGCGACAAGCTCATCACGCGCGACTTTGGCACGGGCACCACAGGTTTTGCCGCATCAGAGAATAACGATGTAGCAGTCTGCGTACTGCCCGGGACCGAGTTGTCGTTTGCCAGCGAAGTTCGCCGCTCGTCGACTGCCCTGTTTGCATGGCGCGATAAGGTCATTCATTACAAGACTGCGATCTTTCGGCAGATCAACAAAGGGAGAGTCGCCGCTCATCATGACGCCCTGGAATTTCCCGACGGCGAGATAGTGCTCCTGACGGTCCTGTCCGCCAGCCAGGAAGCAACGGTGCTTCAGCTGCCGGCGGAACCGAAGAATCCCGCTGAAGTCGCGGCGCAAGCGCGTGCGGCGTTCGTCGGTTGATCCCGTCAACACACTGCTCTGGCCAGGCCTGCAACGATTCGAATTGTGAGGATGAGTATTTTTACTGGAGGAGCGGCTTTTTACTGGAGGAGCGACCATGGGCATCATCAGTTGGATTATACTCGGCCTGATTGCTGGGTTCATCGGAAGCAAGATTGTTAATAGGCAAGGCCAAGGCTTCTGGCTCGACATCGCGCTCGGAATTGTCGGTGCTTTGGTTGGCGGATTTCTATTTGATCTGTTCGGAGCATCAGGAGTTACCGGCCTGAATATCTACAGCATGATCGTTGCAATCGTGGGATCGATCGTGGTGCTGTTGTTCTACAATGCGTTGATGGGCTGGCGACGCGCTTAATTGTGCTGCCCTGCACCCTCGATTACATGGCCGTATTCTTTTGCTGCCTGCTGTCGCCAGTCAGCCCGTATGTCGCAACTTGAGCGCTGCCACCTCGCGCCACCCAGACCATAATCAAGCAGTTCCCCGCAGCACCTACATCGACGCCCATGATTTAGATCAAAGATGCAGGATCGGTTGTGATCAATGCTGTCAGGGTGTCCGAGTACGGAGATGGGCAGTCGACGCGTCTAACCCAATGGAGAAAAAGCAATGTCTGGACTCGATGATATGATTCGTTCGGCCGCTCCGGGTGGCATCGGCAAACCTTTGCTGCTCGCTCTTGGTGCTTTGCTAGCTTCAGGCGCTCTGTTCCGAGGTGGCGACGCGGGGCAGACCACTGGTGCGAGCTCGCAACCGACATCGGACGAAGGTGCTGGTGGACTGCTCGGTGGATTGGGCGGGCTATTGAACAAATTGCAGCAGGGAGGGCTTAGCAATGAGACTAAGTCCTGGGTCGGTTCCGGACAAAATCAGCCCGTCTCACCTGGCCAGCTTGGTTCTGCGCTTGGCCCCAGCATCATCAAAATGCTGGCTCAGAAGTCAGGCATCCCCGAGGAGGAGCTCACTAAACAACTATCGCAGGTTCTGCCCGGGATCGTTGACAAGTTGACGCCAAACGGCAGGCTTCCTACAGCGGCGGAGTTATCTCAAAGGATGTGATTAGCCCGCTTTCAGTGGGATAAAATCATACGGTATGGGTTGCTGGCGGGCTGGCCGAAAGCATATGGCGTCACGGCCTGCCAGCTGCCCGAACGACCCGGACGGCAGGGTCTGATCGTCCTTAATGCAGCTTTCGTTTGCGTTGTTGTTCTGCCTGATAAATCTCTAGGCAGAACAGGAACGCGATGAGCGCGAGACATATAACCCCCCGAAACCTGGTCTTCGTATTGCATAAGATAACTCGAGTCGTTGATCTGTTGTGTGCTCTACGGGCAACGCTCACGAGCGATTTGACAGGCAGGGCATTAAGCCGCGCGGTGGCAACGGGAACCGGTGAATTGGCGGTAGGTGCCACTGGCGCGCCGATTAGTTTGGCACCAAGCGGACTACGCTTTGCTCAGCTGCCATGTCTGCTTCCGAGGAAATAGCGGACATCGCCAAAAGCACAGTGTCCACGATCTCCTCTTAAACTAGAGACCTGCGACAATGACCCCACCGCCTACAGAACCAAGTAAACAGCCGTCCAGCGCGGAGACGCCATCTTCGAATGCTCTCAAATTTTCGAAAAAACAGCTCGCACTTGCCTTTGTCATCGCAGGCATCTCCGATGCGATCGGCGCTTTCGTAACTCCACTGCCACCGATCGGGTGGGTAGCGGATCTTGCGACAGCGCTGCTGCTTTTCATGGTGCTGGGACGGCAGTGGTTGCTATTGCCGGGATTGGCTCTGGAGGCCATTCCGGGCGTGGGCGTACTGCCATTCTGGCTGCTTGTCGTTGGAGCGATTGCCGTCCTGGGCACTCCTCGACCGAGGTTTGAACGGCACTAGACTGCGCAACCGCTTTCTTATTCGCTGTTCTCATGAGCGTCGCTTCAGTATGTCCGCTTTTGGCACAAAGCGGACATGCCAATCACTCTCAGGAATGTCCGCTTTCGGGGGTAAAGCGGACATTGACCCGAGCAAACAACCGACACCAAACACACGGCTGATCGGACCAACAAATAGAAAGGCCGCCTCGCGGCGACCCTTCCAAACTCTTTTGCGCCTTTAGTTCAGGCGAATTGCTGACTACTGCATAGATATCGTCATCCCACTCAGACTAAGGGAAGCCTCAAGACCGATCTCGGGTCCGCTCACTTTTAAAACCACGCCGTTCGCATTCTGCAGTTCTGCGGTTCTTCCGCCGCCCACGATTGCAAGCGCTGCAGAGGCCTGTGTATACGTGCCAACGATGTCGGTCGCAGTTCGGAGATTTTCGGCGGTGCCAACCAAGTCCACCGCTGACGCTCCAATGGTGCCTACATTAATGCCGCCGATGCTCAGTCGGTAATTCCTACCCTGGAAGTTCAGAGTACCGGAGCCGCCGCCGATGCCAACGATGAACCCGGCTTTAACGATATTAAATCGTACTGAACCGGTTTCTGCGTAGGACCATGACAGAGCACCGGTCAGCATGATCGCCGCCACTACGATAGCTGCACAAAGTTTCGTTCCACGATGCAAACTAAGCATTAGTACCTCCCGCTCCTCACGTTGACGCACGGAAATGTCCGCTAATAACCGCTAATAACTCAGAGCGAACAAATCACGTTATGTTGCACAACCACTTTCGCAAATTTGCAGCGAAATTTGCAAAGTATGATCAGGTCGGCTGCCAAGTAGAGCCGCGACGGATCGCGGCGAATATCGCCGAGCTGCCGGACACAACAATGCGCGGTCAGGTTAGAAATCTTTTACCAGCGCGGGAACGGCCAAGGTGATCAAAACGATTAGGGCGCTAGCCGCAAAATACTCGGCGATGGGCATAGCATCGTCCCTCACCACACGTCGCCCGCCAGAAAGCAACAGAACGCGGTCTCTGTAGGTCTGCGCTCTCATAATTAGTTTGATTTGCCTCAATGAACTTGGCAGCTAAGCGCGGATGTATAATTGCCTGGTTGGATCGGGCTTTTCTCCTGTGGTTGCTCGTTTCGACAGCCCCAACGAACCTCGGCAGGGGTATCGTTTGGGGCGTAAGGCGAAGCCGCCGGTTTTCCTGCACGTTCCGGCGGCTTTGCTGTGAAGGCGCGTGCGTTGAGGTGGTGCGATATGGCGCCTGTGAATTGGTCGCGGATAGCCACCCGCAACCGTATGCGGTGGCAGAGCGTCGAAGATGTTAAAGACGGTACACCCGTCGTCGCCCCGGTTGTGCGCAAGCAAGCGCGCCGCCGACTAAGCAAGGCCGAGCTTCGTGAGCAAGCAGACGCCGCATTGCTTGCTTGGCGCGCGGGTCAAACCTCTAACGGCAAGTAGCGTTTGAACTCGCCCTCCGCACGGCTCATCCTCTTGGCGCGGCAAATGTCGCTTTTACTCCCGACGCGGTTTGATGAAAACGACGGCCAGGCTCACAAGGGCTACAGCGAGGGCGATTGCGTCTGGTGTTTTTCATCCCACCCCTCCCACACCAGAGGCGCAATGCAAACCCTAAGTCCTGCGCCAAACGAGCGCAGCACACGGTTGTGAATTCGCGGACAAATGCGCGCGGGTGGCTTCACTTTCGTTTGCCGCTGCGCGAGTGCACCCAAGCCCAACCACACTATTCCTTGAACGCAACCCAACTGCCCGCTCAACGCAGCGCAATCATCCGCGCCAGCGCGCACCATCGAGATGACGGTTGACTTAGGTATTGGCACAAAGCGGACATCCGAAAGACCGCCGCTGATGTCCGCTATGGGGGGTAAAGCGGACATGACGACATGTCCGCTTTACCGCTTTACCCCCAAAAACAGACATCCATGCGCGCAACTAAGATGCCCGCCAGGCGCCAAAAGCAGACACATTGGGTCACTCGCTGGCTTGCTAGTATCTCAGCAATTGAAATCGGCGAAGCCGCGCCTTGATTGCTAAACCAACTTTAGGACCAATAGTATCAAACTCGCTCGGATGTTAGTGAACAGTGGACGCTTTTGACCATGTCGATCCCGGCTGGCGTTGGCTCATTTGCTCACAGGCTATTACCGGTCCTCAATTGGACGTCCGACTATAGACGCGAGTGGCTCGCGTCGGATGTTTTCACCGGCCTTGCGCTGTGGGCCGTCATGGTGCCTGAGGCAATGGCCTACGCCGGTATTGTCGGTGTTCCGCCCATCATGGGTCTCTACACGATAGTCCCGGCACTCGTGGCTTATGCCTTATTTGGGACTTCGCGTCAGTTGGTTGTTGGACCTGATACCGCCACCGGTTTGATCTCCGCGCTCACCATCGGCGCCGTCGCAGCTCAGGGCACCTCGGAGTACAACACGCTCACGTCCACCCTGGCCATCGTGATCGGTCTGTTTTTCCTTTTCTTTGGCATCATGCGTATGGGCTGGGTGGCCAGCTTTATCTCCACGCCGGTCATGCGAGGCTTCATTGAAGGATTGGTCTATGTGACTATCATCGGCCAAGTGCCGCATTTGCTTGGTCTTGCCGGTGCGCCAGGCAACTTTTTCAGCAAACTTTGGAATGTAGTCCAGCATTTACCGGATGTTTCACTCGCACCCGTGCTGACCGGCGTGCTCAGCCTTGGCGCGATGCTGTTATTGCGACACCTGGCGCCCCGCGTACCAGCGGCGCTGGTTGTGATGACCGTCGCCACGGCCGCCATTGGCCTGCTCGGCGGAGAGGCAACCGGCGTTCATGTTGCCGGGCAAATCCCATCCGGACTTCCGCACTTTGTTCTTCCGAATTTCGACATTGCAATGTTGCGGGACCTTGTCCCGGGCGCGCTTGCCATCGTGCTTGTCGGCTATGCGGAATCGCTCGGCGCAGCAAAAGCCGCGGCGATCGACAGCGGCGCCGACATCGATCCCAATCAAGAGCTGGTCGCGCATGGGCCGGCTAATATTCTCAGCGGCCTGTTTGGTGGATTTCTTGTGGTGGGTAGCTTGTCCAAAACGTCGGTAGCTAGCGCCGCGGGCGCTCGCACTCAGTTGGCCAATCTTGTCGCGGCGCTCTTTTGCCTCCTCACGCTGGTTCTGTTGACGCCTCTGTTCCGCAACATGCCGCACCCAGCGCTCGCCGCGATCGTGATCGCAGCGATGCTGCATCTCACCAAACCGCGTTATCTGCGCGATCTGTTCCAGCGAAACAGTTGGGCATTTGCAACTGCCATGATCGTGTTTCTTGCCGAGCTGACGCTCGGCGTGATGCACGGCATTGCGTTGGGCGTCGGGATATCACTGCTCGCATTGATATACCTGACCAGTCATCCCCATGGAGGGGTGCTCGGCCAGCTTCCGGGCACCGAAGCTTATCGCGACGTCCGGCGTCACCCGGAGGCTCGGGTATTTCCTGGCTTGCTGATTTGGCGTGTTGGCGGCGAATTGTTTTTTGCGAGCATTGGTTACATAGAGGCAGCATTGAAGAGCGCGCTTGCCGAGGCCCGACCTCCGGCAACGCATGTGCTTCTAGACTTCAGCTCCGTGGACTATATCGATGTCAGCGCCTGCGATGAACTGATCGCATTCATCAAGAAGCTGAAAAACCGGCAGACAACAGTCGCTTTCGCGCGGGTGCGCGATTCTGTCCGGCAAGACATGCAGCTTGGCAAAATCGAGTCTGTCGTGGGCTCGGCCGAT
>Ga0209465_10000891_pt1 | contig 13574 bp, 12 predicted proteins | sample PanSoiPlot1MoBio_FD_188321 | JGI IMG/M metagenome (GOLD analysis project Ga0209465, IMG submission 188321) | Tropical forest soil microbial communities from Panama analyzed to predict greenhouse gas emissions - Panama Soil Plot 1 MoBio (SPAdes)... | ecosystem: Environmental > Terrestrial > Soil...
CGACCCTGGCGGCGAAGGCAGTCAGGAAAGGCTCGTGAATTCGACTAACGGGTAGAGCTCGCGGAAGGTTTTCTCGAGCGCCTTCGGAAAAGCGGCCTGCGAGGCAACCGAAGGTTTCATTTTCTTACGTACAATCCATGCCTGGATTTTCTTCCAAGTTTCGGGATCGGTGGGCCAGCCGTCGTGTTTGGTCCATTCGCCTTTTTCGGTGGTGTACCAATAGCTTTCGTACTTCCTGGCGAGGCGTTTTTTTTGCCGTGAGAGCCACCGCGGATTGGACTGCGCCCTCGGCTGTGCGACAAGCGCGATGCTGGAGTCCTTTCGTTTTCCGCCGGAGTAGATTCGGAATCCCGCCGTGACCGTATCGCCGGAGAAACCGGCGTAGAGTTGGCCGGCTTCGCGATGGCCCGGAGCCGGGGTTTCAAACTTCAGATACATCTGCGTTTTGTAGGGTGTTTTGTCCTTTGCAAAGCGAATGTCGCGGTTGATGCGGGAAAAATTTGTGCCGGTCCGGCCGGTGACGTCAAAGCGATCGTTCAAGCGGAGGACCGCGGGAGCAAGTTGTTCGAGGAGGCGGCGAAGCGGTTGCACGACGGAGGCCTGGTAGCGCTCGCGGTTGGCGTCCATCCAGACTTTCCTGTTGTTCTTCGCCAGGTCGCGAAAGAAGCGAAAAGTCTCTTTCGGGATGATGGGAGTTCGAGAAGACATAGCAGCACCTCAGGTGGCCGCAGCAGATGAACGTTTCGGTGCTCAGACTACACCATTCCCATCGCCGGTCAATTACACTATGCTTCACGCGGTGAAGGGCCGCCGCAGGCGGCCGCAAAAACTCTACGACGAAAAAACCAACCAGGTGAAGCACGTGGATAAACGACGATTGGTTTGTGCCCTCTTCCTGACCGGCGTTGGGGCTGTCGCCTCGCGATCCGCTGGCGACGAAGGCAAAGCGCCGGGCAAGACTGATCCCTCGGAACCGGAAGTTCTCGTTTACGCCGCATCGTCGGGTGCCTTTGGCAGTTCGCCTGACTCGCAGTCGGTGGCCTGGATCAAAACCGAGGCCGACTTGACCAAAGACGACATCGACTTCCGCAAAAACGTGTACGTCGACAAGGACGGACATCGCTTGCCGTACCGGCTGTTTGTGCCACTCGGATACGACGCCAACAGGAAATATCCGCTGCTGCTGTGGCTGCACGGAGGCAAAGCGCGAGGCTCCGACAATGTGAGACAGCTCACGAACGAGAGCCAGCTTGGCACGCACTACTGGATTTCAAGCGAGGTGCAGCGGGAGTTTCCGGTGTTTGTGATGGCGCCACAGTGCCCTTCGGACGAGGTGTGGGCAGAGCCGGAACTGAACCAGCCGGGCCCGGCGCTGAAGCTGGCAATGGAAGCGCTGGCGAAGGTGCAGAAGGAGTTTTCGATTGATCCAGACCGGATCTATGTGGCCGGCCAGTCGATGGGGGCTATGGGCGCGTGGTCAGTGCTGCAAGCCTACCCGGGAAAGTGGGCGGCCGCGATGATCATGGCGGCGTACGACAACTTCACGGACGTGGGCGCGATTGCGCAAGTACCGCTGTGGGTTTTCCAGGGCGATGCCGACGAAGCGGTCCCCGTGTCGATGGTGCGCGACATGATGCAGCAACTGAAAAAGGCGCATGCCAATCTGCGGTACACCGAGTACCACAAGGTCGATCACCAGGTTTGGAATAAAGCGTTTGCGGAACCCGGCTTGCTGCCGTGGATTTCGTCACAGAAACGCGGTGCCACAAGCGAAGGCCAAGTTGGCACTAGCGGGAAGCCGCCAGTCCCGTAAAATTGAGCGATGAGCGAATTCGAGCCAACCGAGCGCACGCGGGTAAAGCGCCTGCCGAAGCGGGCACATTACGACCGCGAAACCGTGTACGGAATTTTGGACTCGGCCTTTGTGTGCCACGTAGGATTCAACGTCGACGGTCAGCCGTACGTGATCCCGACGAATTACGGGCGAACCGGCGACACGCTGTATGTTCACGGCAGTGCCGCGAGCCGCATGCTGAAGACCTTGAGCGGGGGCATACCGGTGTGCGTCACCGTGACACACGTTGACGGGTTGGTGCTGGCGCGCTCGGCGTTTCATCATTCGGTGAACTACCGCTCGGTCATCATTCTGGGCAGCGCCCGGCTCGTGGAAGAGCCCGCCGAAAAATTGGAGGCGCTGCGCCTTTTCACCGAGCATGTGATAAAGGGGCGATGGGACGATGTGCGGCAGCCCACCGAACAGGAATTGAAAGCCACGACCGTGCTGGCGATCCCGCTCGAGGAGGTTTCCGCCAAGGTGCGCTCGGGAGGTCCGCTGGACGATGAAGCGGATTATTCATTGCTGGTGTGGGCAGGAGTTTTGCCGCTCGAGACGGTGGCCAAGGAGCCGCTACCCGATGCGCTGCGCAAGAACGATCCTCCAGTTCCGGACTACCTGAAGAATCACCGGCGATAAACTAGAAGATTCGCACGCGCCCTGGCGAGGTGGACGAGGCAAGGGCAACACCGAGCAGCGTAAGACCGAAGAGGATGCAAATGAAGGAGGCAGAAAAGGCCAGGACGCCGGCGGCCTCGAGGCCGCTGCGGGCAATTCCAGAGATCGCGACCTTGAGACGAGGGTGCGCCGCGGCGAGGGCCGAGGCGTCACGGGTGAACGTGACGATCAGGATGTAGTGGTGGCCCGACGTACCGTGAAACTCCCCGATTTCGCGGGAAATGCGGTTGCCGGCCGCAGGAGCGCTGTGTGGCTCGTCAGAAGAGCCCCGGCGGACCTCCTGGCCGGGCGTGGAAAGGACCCAGTTCGCGCCCATGCCCGGCTCGGCCCGATCGCATGCCCGCGGGTCGGCATCGACTCCTAGAAGGCACCGCAACTGATCGGGCGGGATGGCCGCGTTGGCTTCCATCTGAATGAGGTAGAGACCGTCAAAGTTGAGCGTGAAGTCTGAAGTGGCGGATTGGCCTGCCAGCGGCGAAACGGGCCGATCGACCGGGACGAGCTTGCGCGTGCGGCTCCAAAAACCCCAGGCGGCGGCGACAGAGATACCAAGGCCGACCAGGCCGAGCCCGAATTTGGTTTTCAGTTGCATGCGGCCGGTGCGAGAGCGGCACATCCTACCGGTAGCAGACGCCGGCTTATTTCGTCTTCGAACCCGAAAAAGCGGAAGCCAATCCTAGGGCGATGAGGGCGCCGCCCGACACCTGCCGTTGAGCCCGGCGCAGGCGCACATTTTGGCGGAAAAGTTCGGCCGCGCTGCCGGCGGCCAAGGCCCAAATCGAATCGCTGCACCAGCCCATCAAGGCGAACAGTACACCCAATTCAAGGATCTGCAGGGTGGCTCGTCCGCGCGAGGGATCCACGAACTGGGGCAGAAAGGCGAGGAAAAACAGAGCCGTTTTCGGATTAAGAAGATTGACCAAGACTCCCTGGCCAAAAAGCCGCACCAGACGCCGTTCGCCAGTCGCCGCTTGCAGAAATTCTGCGTCACCGCTTCGCAATGTGCGAATGCCGAGGTAAACCAAATATCCCGCGCCGGCATACTTGACGATCTGAAATGCCGTGGCCGACGAGGCCAACAGGGCGGAGAGACCGAGCGTGGCTGCGGCCACGTGAAACAGCGTTCCAACCACAATGCCGGTGGCGGACACGAGGCCTGCCGACCGCCCATGCCCAATGCTGCGGCTCACCACATACATGACCGCGGGACCGGGGATGATCAGAAGGATCACGGCGCCGCTCACAAACAGAACGAGAGATGAGTGGCTAATCAGCATCGTGATGGCGCTGCGCGGAGGGCTAGTGACAGGAACAGCCGCCGCCACAGCAGCCGCCGCCCCCTGAAAAGCCACCCGAGGAGCTCGAAGGACCGCCGGAGCCAGCGGTGGCAAAAACGGAAAGCTGAATCGTGGCATTCTTGCTGGAGCACTTCGGGCAGGAGATCTCCTGCTGCTTGTTGACGACAATTTTCTCGAAACGCTCGTTGCAGTTCTCACAGATGTATTCGTAGATCGGCATTGAACCTGTTCCTCTGAAAGACATCTAATTATAGCATTCGCCGGGCCAGGTCGGGGAATGGTCGAGGCCCCCTAGGAAGGTCAGCGGGAAAGCAGGCCGCGAGACTCATTTCTCAGGGCGCAACAAACATCCCGAAATAAAACCCAAGTAGACCGAGGCAGGAGAGAACGAGGGCAAGACGGGTCCAGGACTTGGCAAGGACACAAAAAGGGACGGCGAACACGGCCAAAGCGAAGCCCGCCAGGGTTGTGAAGCGGGTCGCTGACGGCGGATCAGGGCCATGTCCGGGAAAACGGCGCCAATAGATAAAGGCAAAAGCTCCCAGAGCGATGCTGAGCGTGACTGCAATCAGAGCGATCGCCGTAGCAGAACGGCGCCAGCGGGGGATGGATACTGATTCGTGCTTACGGAGCCAAAGCCACCAGGCGCAGGTACAGCTCAACGGCGGCAGGAAGAGAAGCGCAAAGTCGACAACCCACTCCGCCCAAGTCATCGCTTGTCAGTCAAATCTACCATAACGGATCAAGCCGAAAGCAAAGACCGACGGGGGAACGCCCCGGGTGGCGAGAATTATGTCATATACCAGCCGCCATTGATGCTGACGGTCTGTCCCGTCAGGTAATCGCTTTCCGAAAGCATGACTGCGGCGCGCGCGACTTCTTCTGGAGCGCCAAAGAAGCCGACGGGGATGCGATCGCGAGAAGCGTTGGGATTGGAAATGACCATATCGGTCTCGATCAATGCGGGAGCGATGGCGTTGACGGTGATGCCCTCGCGGGCGAGCAGCGATGCGTAGGAATGCGTCAGGCCGATCAGCCCCGCCTTCGAGGCAGCATAGTGCGGGCCAATCACGCCGCCGGTTTGCGCGGCAACCGAAGAGAGATTGATGATGCGTCCCCAGCGGCGCTGGCGCATGCCGCGAAGGACACGGGACGTGACGAGGAAGGCTGATTTCAGGTTGACGCGCAGGATCTCATCCCAATCGGCCTCGGTCAATTTGTCGAAGGGCTTGATTTGGCTGACGCCCGCGTTATTGACCAGGATGTCGACGGGGCCGAGTTCGTTCTCGATCGATTCCACAAGCTGATCGACGCCGGCCGACAGCGAAACGTCGGCTTGCAGCGCGATGGCCGGGCGGCCCAGGTTGCGGATGAGGGAGCGCACTTCTTCGGCTGCGCCTTTTTGGGCGCGGTAGTTGATCGCGATGCTGGCCCCGGCCTCGGCCAGTGCGATGGCGATGGCGCGGCCGATACCGCGGCTGGCGCCGGTTACCAAGGCGACGCGTTGTTCGAGCTTGCGCAATGCGAATTTCTCCAAGCGTAAGGATAGCGCAGAAGCAAGCGGTCCGCCTCCAAAGGCGGGCCCGGCCTCGAACCACAAACGAGGTAAGAAAGCGCTGGCAAGGAGGGCGGCGCTACAAACTGGGAAACGCAGGTACCGAAAGGCGGTTCCGCTCTGTGCTCGAAGTTGATCGTGCGGACAACGGGCGCGTCGGCGTACTCTGACGCAGCAACGCCTCTCGAAACCGAGAGGCGTTGGCGAATCGAGGGCAACCGCTCGTATGAAAGCCTGCCGGCAGCAGGCCAGCGCTACACGGACTGTGCTTAATCGCCGGCGACGGCCTCGGCGGCTTCTTCTTTAGACTTAGGCGCGGAAGCAGCGTTACCGTTCGAATGGCTGTTTCCGTTTGCGTGGCCGCTGCCATTGCCGGTTGCCGGAGCGATCGCCACGGGCTTGCCGGTGTTGGCGAAGTTGCCTGGAACAGCCTTGGCGATGTCGCTAACCGAGCCAATCTGTACAACCGTGGGCTGGGGCTTCTTGAGAACTAGCTCTTCGTAAATGGCGCGAACCTTGGCCTGCTCTTCGAGCGCTTTCTTGCGACGGAGACGGTTCTCTTCGGCCGCGGTTACAGGAATGTCGTGCTCGATGTGACGCACGCGGGCAGCGTCGTTGGCGTCAATTCGCAGCGAGTGCTCGTAGCTATTGAGGTTGACGTTCTTACCCTTGGCGTAGATCTCATGTTTGCCGTGTGTGCGGTACCACTCGGCGACGGTGGCGTTCTTGTGCATGTTCTCGATGATCTGGCGCCAGCCAATGCCAGTGTTGTAAGCGCAAAAGCTGATTTCGCCCTGCTGCGTGCCGTAGGGAATGATGCACATCTCGGTGCGGCGGAAATCGTAGTTGAAGAGATCCTGGAACCACATGCCGGCGATGAACAGAAAGTTCCACGGGTCTTCGGTGCGGCGCTTTAACGTGTCGTCGAAGGTGCGGCCCGGCGAGGTGCGGCCGTACTTGACCGAAGCATCCTTGGTGAGCGCCCAGGTCTTATCGAACTTCTTGAACATGTCAAAAAGCTTCAGGCCCTTGGGTCCTCGGAACGGATGATAGTTCTTGAGAAGCGCGAGGGCCATCATGAAGTTCGACAAGTTCTTGTCTCGGGCGGCGTCGGTGATGGCGGTAACGTCGCGAGAGAGGCCCTGTGCATCGAGGAAACGCGGAACGGGAGCCCATTCCTTCGTCTCCTTGTTGATCATGATCGCGGTGCCCACGCCGCAGTTGGGGTGGCAACCGCAGGAGAGCGAACCCCACTGCGACTCGTTGCCCTTGACCATGTCCGCAAAACCCGCGAAGGTGCTAATGAAGGAAATGGGGAACCAGTCACGCGTGGGTTCGATCTTCCCGACCTGCGCACTGACGTCTTTGGCGAGGTGCGAAAGCGTGTAGCGCTGGCGCAAGCGGCGTTCCGGAGTGATGTCTTCATCGCGGCCGGTGAAAGAGACGGGTTGGAAGCTGACGAAGGAGATTTTCTTGGGATTCTCCATCGCGAACTTCACGACGGAGCCGACCTGGTCGTTGTTTACGTTGTTCACGATGGTGACCACCAGGACGATCTCAATCCCGGCTTCGTGCATGTTTTCGATGGCGCGCAGCTTGACGTCAAACAAGTTGCCGATCTGGCGGTGGCTGTTGGCGTCGTTGCCGATGCCGTCGAACTGGAGATAGGCGTAGCGCAGACCCGCTGCGAAAGCCTGGCGGCAAAATTCCTTGCTTTTCGCGAACTCGATGCCGTTGGTGGCCGCCTGCACAGAGTTGTAACCGACCTTGCGTGCGTAGGAGATGGCCTCGAAGAAGAATGGGCTCATGGTCGGCTCACCGCCGCTGAACTGCACGGACATCTGGCGGCGCGGCTTGATCTTCACCGCATTGTCGAGAATCTCCTTGATTTCATCCCAGGAGAGCTCATGGACATAGCCAACCTGGTTGGCGTCCATGAAACAGGGGTCGCACATCATGTTGCAGCGATTGGTCAGGTCGACGGTAAGGACGGAGCCGCGGCCGTAGCGCACGTTCGAAGAGCCAACCTTGTGGAGGCCTTCATCGTTGTGCGCCGGGATATCGCGGCCCGGGAACTGCTTTTCAATCCATTTCAGGAAGTCGGCATCGACGGCCATCATGTCTTCGTAGTGGCCGTGCAGGGGGCACTCTTTGACCATCCAGATCTGGCCATCGCGTTCGACAATCTGAGCCTTGATTTCGCCGACCTGCTCATGCATCAGGTCGCGCCAATCCTTCTTGCCGGAGATGATGGCTGCGCGAGCCTCTTTGACGCAGGCCGGACAGAGTGAGTCTGTCTGCCGAGGAAAGCCAAGGGTGGGTTTGGTCTTTTCCCAGGACTTCAAGAGCGGCTTATCTGACCATTGCGGCGTGGGCGAGGGATTCGGATTGCGCTTGTTGAAAAACTGAATGGTCTCGAAGGCGATACCCGCAGTCTTGCAGAGTACCCAGTCGAGCGACCGGAAAACTTGCGTGCTAAAGGAATTAGGCATACAGCGGCTGCCTCACTTTCGAGAATTGAAGCTACTTTTTGGAATTCCCCAAACGCAAACGTGCCTTTTTGATACTGCCCCCAAGGCACCCCAAAAGGGTACAGCGCGGCGAGGCGCTCACCCTAAGTCATTGGGAGTATATAGTTTGATCGGAGACAAGCGGAGGAAGCCAGCGAGATACGGCGAATGGTAAAAAATGGGGGTTGAACGGTGGGAAAAGGCCCCGAACGGCGGTAAGCCTAAGAAGCAAAAGGGGGTTACTAGCAGGGAGCAACTCACAAAGAGGGCCCGTTCGGAAGGCGTGCGGCGCGCTGTTTGCGCGGGAACAAATTCACGTCCAAATTCCGGCGGAGAGCCTCGACCGCGCGTGGCTTACTCATTCAGTGCCGGACGAAGCACAGCAATGAGGAAATGCGCAAAATGCGAAGCGCCCTCGTCCATTTGCAGCCAACGCACGACACAATGATCGGAGAGGTATTTAGCGACGCGGGATTCCGGAATACCCAGATGCTCGGCCAGTTGAGGCTTGATGGATGCTTCCCCGCGGCGTGCGGCATTCCCCCGCAAAAGATTCGGAATGGCTACTCGAAGGGTTTGGCAAGCCTCAACGTAGTAGTAGGTGGCTTGGTCCGAATCGGTCAGCAGCCAGACGCCCGGCCCCGCGGGCGCCCCATCCGCATCCTGTATTTTCGTCGGAGGGCAAGCCAACAAGCGCCGGAAGTTCATTTCGAGCTGCGTGAGCCGTGAGGCGAGGCCGGGATCGCCATAGCGGCCCCGAAGGCTCGGTGTGGGGGCTTCCGAGAGAGTTTCGGCCAAAGCAGAAGGAGCAGCCCTTTCGACGGACTCCGTGAAATCGACGGGGACGGATGCTACAGGAGCGGAACGGTTCTCCTTCGAGGAAGCCGTCGGTTGCGCGCGGCGCGAGGACCGCTGGTCGCGGCCGCCGCGTCGACCGCGGCGCTGACGATTCGACGGGCTGGGTCGGGCGGGCGGAGATGCCGGCTGAGCCTCGGCCACCGGCGGATCGGAAATAGCTTCGGTTTGCTGCACCTGAGCGGGGGACTCCGCAACAAGCGCAGGCGCAGGCTCAGGCGGGGCGGCTGACTCGGTTTTGGCAGGCGCGGCTGGAATTTCCGCAGGCTCGGTGGCGCCGAGACGCGCCGCGCTTTCCTCCGCCTTGGTTCTCCAGTCGGAGCGGCGAAAGCGCCGGGCGGCGGTCAAGTACCATTTCCCGGCATCCGAGGAATTGCCGTTCGATTCGAAGTAACGCGCTAGCTCGAAAGCCACCATCGCATCACGTGTCTTCGAAAAAAGGTTGGTGAGCTGGCCGGCAGGGTCTTTGCTCGTGCGAGCCCGCCGGATGCGCGCGGTAATCTGCTTCCAATCGGCCATAGCGTGAAGTGGATTCTAACAGCGAAGGGGATAGAGTGCCAACGGCGGAAGGGAGCGGAAAGCCGGGCAAGCGGGGCTCGTGCGCGGGTGTTTCCCGATTGACGCCCAGGCGACTGTCGAAGTATCCTCTCCCTTGTCCGCCTGGGAGGCTTCTATGGGGGGCTTGCGCGTATTATTCGCAGCCGTCTTGTCTGTCTCGCTCGTTGTTCTTCCTGCCTCTGGCAACACAACTCCAAACGTCACTCCCTTGGGGACGGTCATCGCTGCCGAACGCGCACACGTCGGTCAGTCCGCGGCGGATGTGGGAACCACGGTATATGGCGGAGATCGGCTAAGCACCGACGTGCAGGGTACCATACAGGTTCGGGCGGGCGCCGCGCGATTGCTGCTGCTGAACTCGACCATGGCGGAGGTAAACGATGAGGGGGGCGCGCCCTCAGCAAAATTGCTCATGGGAACGGCCACGTTTTCGACCGGGAATGCACATGCGTTCACGCTGTATGCGTCGAAAGCCGCGGTTCGCGCGAATACGGATGCGCCGACGATCGGCCAGGTAGTCTACGTGAGCGACAAAGAACTGGTTGTTATCGCAAAGCGCGGCTCGCTGCTGGTCACGGTGGGCGACGACAGCCAAGTGGTCGCGGAGGGCACGGCGTACAAGGTACTGCTTGATCCAACCGAGGCGCAGGAACCTTCCGGGGCCGGCACCCCAAGTCAAGGGCCTAGCCGGGGAGGCGGACCGTTGAAAGCGGGTCGCAGCCGCTTCCTGATCGTAAGCACCGCGTTCATTGCCGGGGCGACAACATTTGCGATCCTAGAGGCCCTCGAAAGCCCGTACCGGCCCTAGAACACTTCAAAAGACAGAAAGTCCAGGGCCATCGCGCAGGGATGCGCGGGGGCCTTTTTTTGTGCCTGCCGGACGGAAAGCAGTGAAGGCCTGGGGCGTCTAGAGAGTTGCGATCACGTCGATTTCTACAAGAGCGTCCTTGGGCAGGCGCGCCGCTTGAACGGTTGAGCGGGCCGGCGGAGCGGCGGTGAAGTAGCGGGCATAAGTCTCATTCATGGCGGCAAAGTCGTTCAGGTCCTTCAGAAAGACGGTCGTCCTAACCACGTGACTCAGAGAAACGCCGGCGGCTTCGAGAATGGCTTTGAGATTTTCGAGAACGCGCTCGGTCTGCTGGCGTATATCCGTACCGACAAACTCGCCGGATTTCGGGTCCAGAGCGACCTGGCCGGACACAAACAGGAAGCCGTTGGTGCGGACGGCCTGGGAGTATGGGCCGATGGGTTTCGGGCCGCGGTCGGTTAGGATGACTTGTTTCATCAGAGACCTCCTCGTCAGAGCCGAGAATATCAGAAGGAACAGAGAGAAGAATCAACGTCGGCGGCCCTGTACGCGGACGAAGCCCGTATTGGAGTGATTGCGGGCCGCTTCACGTCTGGCAACCTGCGCTTCGGCTTGTTCGGGGGTGAGCCCCTCGTTGATGAGTTCCACAATCTGCTTTTCCGACAGCCCCGTATTCTTCAACCGGCCGATCTGCTCGCTCGTCAAAGTCGGGAGGCCCCGGGTGCGGCGGTCGATGATGGCCTGGACGGTGGGATTGGAAAGGCCCATGAGCTTCAGCGTGACGGCCTCGCCGCTGAGCATATCGATCTGATCGGACTGCGCCATGGCGAGGATTTGCTGGTCTGCATAACCCGCACGGGAGAGCTCGATGGCGGGGTCCGCGCTGTTGAATTCATGCTGATGATCGTGCGCCGTCTTGAACAGCGCAAGGCAAAGATCATCGGAAGCGCCCGACTGCTTCAGTTTCGCGAGTTGCGCGATTTCCTTGTCGTTGATATTCAGTTTCTTGAGCTGGTCGAGCGAGGAGGCCCACATGCCCGATTGGTCGAGCGGGCTGTAATCCGGCTGTTTATGTTTCTGGCATCCGGAAAGAAGCAGAAGCAACACTCCACCGAGGAAGAGCGATTGTCGCATACCTTGATTCTAACCGAGGGCCGAGAGGGCCATGTTCGGCTGTGCCTTCGTTGATACCGGACGAACGGTCAGGAGCGAAGGGGACCTCTCAGGGCCCGCGAGAGCCGCTCCTTAACTGCAGGGTGCGTTAAACCTGGTAAACGCGTTCGACGCCGTAAACGCCGTTCACGCGGCGAATGTTGGTGAGGATGGTTTCCAACTGGCGCTTATCGGAGATTTCCAGGCTGGCTTCGACGCGGGCATTTTGCCGGTCGGGGCGGCTCTCGAGCGTGCGGATGTTCGAACCCGCGACGCTGATGACGGCGGTAATTTCGGCGAGCAGGCCGGGACGATCCTTGGCGCGAATCAGCAGCTCGACCGGGAACGTGGCGGCGTTTCCACCACCCCATTCAACTGCAATGCGGCGCTCGGATTGGTAGAGGAGATTCTGCACGTTGGGGCACGCGCGGGTGTGAACCGCGACGCCGCGGCCGCGGGTAACGTAGCCCACAATGTCGTCTCCCGGAATCGGGTTGCAGCATTTTGCACGAAACACCAGCAAGTCGTCCTGGCCTTTGACGATCAGGGGCGCCTCGCCAAAACCGAGCATGCGCTTGACGGTTTTGACCAGGGTCGGCTGGGTGTCGGTTTCGGGTTTTTCCGGCTCCTTGGAAGGCTCGCCGAAATAGCGCGTGAGGACCTGGCGCGCAGAAAATTTGCCGAATCCGACGGCGGCAAAAAGGTCATCGACCTTCGAAAGTCCGTATTCCGCGCTGAGCTTCTGCAGATCCTCGTTGGCAATTTTCTTCAGACCCTTCGGGAAATTCCGCGATTCGTTTTCGAGCAGGCGGCGGCCCATCTCGGTCGCTTCCTCGCGCTCCTGAGTGTTGATGAAATGGCGGATCTTGCTCTTGGCGTGCGACGACTTGACGAAGCTGAGCCAATCGCGGCTGGGCTTGTGACCTTTTTGGGTGAGAATCTCGACCACGTCGCCGCTGCCGATTTCGTGGCGCAGAGAAACCATCTGGCCGTTCACCTTTGCGCCCACGCATTGGTGCCCGACCTCGGTATGAACGGAGTAGGCGAAATCGACCGGGGTCGCTCCGCGCGGCAACTCCAGGACGCGGCCCTTTGGCGTGAAAGCGTACACCTCGACCGGGGCAAGATCCACCTTCAGGGTTGACAGAAACTCTCCCGGCTCCTGCAGCTCCTGGGACCATTCAATCAGCTGGCGCATCCACGCGATACGCTGGTCATCGTCGTTCGAGACCGGCTTGCCATCTTTGTATTTCCAGTGAGCCGCCACGCCTTCCTCGGCGATCCGGTGCATCTCCTGCGTGCGGATCTGAACTTCAAAAGGCTGCGCGCCGTGAATCACAGTGGTGTGAAGCGACTGATAAAGATTGGGGCGCGGCATGGCGATGTAATCCTTGAATCGTCCAGGCACCGGCCGCCAGATGTGGTGGACGACGCCCAGAGCCGCATAGCAATTCCGCTCCGTGTCGCTGACGACGCGAACGGCGAGCAGGTCGTAGATCTGATCGAGGCTGCGCTCCTGACGGATGATCTTGCGGTGCAGCGAATAAAGGCCCTTGATGCGCGCCTCGAGCTCGGCCGGAATGCCGTTTTCGACGAGCCGCGTGCGAATCGTGTTCTGGACTTCTTCGAGGAACTTCAGGTGCACGGAAGCCTTTGCAGCAACTTCCGTCTGCAGGGAAAAGTAGGCGTCGGGCTCGAGGTAACGGAACGACAGGTCTTCGAGCTCACCCTTGATCAGCGCCATGCCGAGTCGGTGAGCGATGGGACCGTAGATGTCCATGGTCTCGCGCGAGATACGCTGCTGCTTTTCTGGCTCGAGGAATTCGAGGGTCCGCATGTTGTGAAGGCGATCCGCCAGCTTCACCAAGACGACGCGAACGTCGTGGACCATGGCGAGGAGCATCTTGCGGACGTTTTCGGCCTGACGCGCTTCCGGCGCCATCATGTTGAGGCGGCCAATTTTCGTCACGCCTTCGACCAGGCGCGCGACTTCCGAACCGAAGCGTTCCTCAATGCGGGAAATCGGGAATTCGGTGTCCTCGATCACGTCGTGAAGCAGCGCGGCGGCAAGCGTCGTGGCGTCAAGACGCATGTCTGCGAGAATGTGAGCGACTTCCAATAGATGCGTGACGTAAGGCTCGCCGGAACTGCGGAACTGGTCGCGGTGCCGCTCGGCCGCGATGTCAAAGGCGCGGCGGACAAGCCAGGGGTCCTCTGAAGGACGATTGGTGCGCAACTTTTCCAGGAGTTCTTCGAGGCGCGAATTGATCTGCCGTTCGGTACGGTCGCGATGAAAATTCAGCGGCAGGTTTGCGCGGGTGCCCAT
>Ga0209465_10000892_pt1 | contig 13572 bp, 11 predicted proteins | sample PanSoiPlot1MoBio_FD_188321 | JGI IMG/M metagenome (GOLD analysis project Ga0209465, IMG submission 188321) | Tropical forest soil microbial communities from Panama analyzed to predict greenhouse gas emissions - Panama Soil Plot 1 MoBio (SPAdes)... | ecosystem: Environmental > Terrestrial > Soil...
GATAGTCTCGACCCCTCGGCCAGAATACTCCGCGATGTCATCATCGATCTTTGCTGCGCCGGGCTTCAGCAACAGAATCACGGTCGAGCCGCCGAATTCGAAATATCCCTTCTCTTCGCCCCTCGCGAAGCGCCCCCCTTCGGGGTGGAGTTGAACGATGCGCCCGACGCCGGTCGCGCCGACGTCGACGTGAATGACCTCGTCGAAGTTGTCGGTCTTGAGGACGCAGTATTCGCGCCGGTTTTCGGTGAAGACGGCTTTCATCCTCCTCAGCGAGAGCGGATGCACGCTGCGGTAGAAGCCGTTGACCGCCTCGACCGGCGATTGCTCGCAATCGTCGACGTAGCCGAAGCGGTGGTAATCGACCGGCGCCAGGCGGAAGATCAGACACAATCCACCAATATAACTGGCAGCATAACTGGCCACGTGGCTCGAGGCGACCTCTCCGTCGCCGACGAGTCGCGCGACGGTGAACGATCTGGCTTTCACCGGATAGACCGCGTCTTCGCGGATCGGATAAGCGGAAAGGCGGCAATCTGCGATCGAGATCAGGCTCCCCGGGTCGCGGTCAATCGGCCTCGCCGAAGGCTTCAGTCTTCTGATGAAGAATTCATTGAATGAATTGAACGAATCGACGGAGCGTTCGAGTTCGTCGAGATTGACGCCGTGGCTTTCGACGAACTTCCTGATCTTCGACCTGGACCCGGGGCCGCGCTGCAGCCGGGCGTAGAGTTCGGTGGCCCATCTGTGTTTGAACAACAACTCGGTGATGAAAAAGCCGAGCCGCGACCCGTAGAGAAACTCCATCACGTCTTTTTCGAAGACGGCCTCTTCTTCGAGCGATCCGGTTTTACGGTTGTAGAGCAGGATTGGTTCCATGAAGTGTAATTCTATAGCATAGTTGCGCTGGCTAGCGGGGCGGAATCAGCGTAGAATGCCGCCGAGTTATGACTTCTCATCGCGTCATTCCAATATTCCCTTTGCCGCTCGTGCAGTTCCCGAACGCAATCACCCCGCTGCACATCTTCGAGCCTCGCTACCGAAAATTGCTCAAGGACGTGATGGAGAATGACAAGACGTTCGGCGTCATCTACCGCCCTTCCGCGGAGGAGGGCGAACCGAAGCCCATATCAGACAGGGTCCCGCTTGGCAGCGTCGGGTGTACGGTCGAGGTGGCCGTGGTTCAGGAGTTGCCCGACGGCAGATCGAACATACTCTGCGTGGGTGGCGCGCGTTTTCGCCTGCTGCAATACATCGAGGGTGAACAGTATCTGCAAGCCGAGGTAGATTTTTTCGAGGACGAGCCGACCTTCGAGGACCTGTCGGTCGAGGCGGAGCGGGCGAAGTCCGCTTTCAACCGGCTGCTCGCCGCGAACCGCAAGATCAAGGAAGACCGCGAGATCGAAGAGGATGAGGTCCCGGACCTGCCGAACGACCCTCAAGCGCTTTCGTTCATAGTGACGGCTTATCTGGACATCGAGTCTTCCGAGAAACAGGAGATGTTGGAGATGATCGATACGGGCGAGCGGTTGAGGGAGGTGGCCAGGGTGATCGAAAATCTCGCCGGCGAATACGAGAAGCGCGCCATCATTCACCACATCGCTAAAAAGAATGGACACGGCGGAAAACTGCGGGACCTTTAAAGTTAAGCTCTATCTACATTCCAAAATGCCACGGATGTCTAAAACTGGTGTATCCTATAGCGAACCTATGCGATTGATTGAAATGAAGAGAGGCAAATGGAGATGGAACAAAAACCCCGATTCTTAGGTCGTTACATAGTGACCGATCCCAGAATTTGTCACGGCAAGCCGACATTTCGCGGCACACGGGTGCTGGTCGCCGATGTGCTTGAACAAGTCGCTAGTGGAATGGCGTGGGAGGTGATTGTCGAAGAATGGCATGAGAGCGTGAGCTTTGAGGCCATCAAAGAGGCTGTGCAATTGGCCAGCCGAGCGCTGCTCAAACACGCGGACGAATTTCCAGCCCCAACGCCTTAGCTAAGATTCTCTCAGCTTCATCTACAGAAATCCCGCTTACGCTGACGACCTTATTCTTCGAGGTCTGGCCGGAAAGGATCGCGATCCGCTGTCGCGGCGCGTCGAAGAGTTCGGCAAGCAGCCGGATCAACTCTTCGTTGGCCCGGCCCTCTACCGGGGGCGCGGCGAGGCGGATCTTCAAAACGCCGTCAAGTTCGCCCGCGACGACGCTCTTCGACGCGCGCGGCTGAACGCGCACGGCGAAGGTCACTCCGCCCTCTTTTGCGGCCAGTTTGATCAAGACCCGAAGAAAACCACACGCACGGCGCTCGCCGCGATCGAGAGCACGAGCCAGAGAATCAGAAACGAGAATCCGGCGAACGCCCCGCCGAACTCGAAGATCCTCAGCAGCGGGCTGATGCGATGCATCGACCAGTAGGCCGAGCGGTTGAACCTGCCCGAAATCCAATTGATGAATACGATGGTCATCAACGTCATCAGGAAGAAGATAACCGCGAGCAGCGACGTGCCGATCAATGCAAATACGCCGCGGGCAACGTTACCTGCGGCCAGCAAATTCAAGCTCCCGCCCAGTCCGCGGAGCACGGTGTTGAAGTATCCGATTATGCTCAAAGCGACGTACCAGACAATCGCCAGGGCGATTAATACCAGCAGGTACGTCGGATCGAATCTCAGCGCCTGTTTGAGCGGGAAGTAGAATTGAGAACTGCGAACGTAATAGACCAGGTCGTTCGTCGGTTTTCTCAAGTAATAAGAGAGGCGGCCGAAAGGATTTGTCCCCAGGGCGTCGCTCACCCACCGCAGAAGAAGAAGAATCACCAGCGCTCCGACCGTGATGTATATTAAATAACTCGCCGCCTCGCTGATCTTATCCGCCAGAATAGTCAACATGTCGCCGAGTGAAATTCCCATATGTCACCTTTGCCCTACTTACGCGCGCCGAAGAGCGCCGTGCCTATGCGAACGAACGTCGCGCCCTCCTCGATTGCGATCTCGAAATCGTCGCTCATGCCCATCGAGAGGTCGTTGAAACTCCCTCCGGCGGCGCCGGCCCGCCGCGCCTCGTCGCGCAAGCGGCGCAGACGTCGAAAGAAAAGCCGCGCGTCCTCCGGGTCGGCGGAGAACGGCGGCACGGCCATCAATCCTTTGAGTTCCAGACTTGGAAGTTTGCCGACCTGTTCGCAGAGCGGGAGGACTTCGTCGGGCGCGGCGCCCGTTTTGGACTCCTCGCCGCCGAGGTTGACTTCGATGAAGATCGGCAGCGGCTTGCCGGATTCGGCCGCGAAGCGGTCGAGCCGTTCGGCGAGTTTGAGGTCGTCTACGGATTGGACGGCGTCGAAGAGTTCGACCGCGCGCCGCGCCTTGTTCGATTGCAGATGTCCGATCAGATGCCACTTGACTTTGCGCTCGGCGCTGATCGCGCTCAACTCGGGGATCTTGGCGGCGGCCTCCTGGACGCGGTTTTCGCCGAGCGTGCTGACGCCCGCTTCAATGGCCTCGCGGATGCGGGCGGCGGGGACCGTCTTGCTGACGGCGACGAGCGTAATTTCGGAGGCCTGTCGGCCGGCGCGCTCGCACGCCGCCGCTATACGCCGATTGATCTCCTCCAGCCGCGCCCTCAAATTCTTCGACCCCACTGCGGAAGGCCAACCACGAAGAAGCGAAGAGCACGAAGTTTTTTTCTGCTCTTCTTCGCGCTCTTCGCTTCTTCGTGGTTGGCCTTCATTCTTTATTCTTTTAGCGCGCCGCTTATCGCGACATGAACGACTCCGGGATTCATTTTTTGTAGTAGTTATTTCTTGTCTTTAGGTTCGACGTAGCTCTGACGGTGCTGAATAACGATCAGCTTCGGATCGATCTGATCGCCCAGGTTGACCTTGACCTGGATCTTGCGACGCTTGCCCTCACGCCTGGAGTTGGTCGGCGTGTAACCCAGGCTGTATTCGTTGCGCACCAGCGCCTGGATCGTTTGAAGCGCGCTGGGGATTTCGCCCGGGAAGGTGATCGGAATGTATTTGCCGCCGGTCGAATCGGCGAAGGTCTTCAGAGTGTTTTGAGCCTGCAGCATGGTCATTCGGTCGAACGGGATGCCGCTGATGTTGCCCCCGCGCCCCGGATCCATATACTGGTCGTACTTCTTCATGAACAGATTGCCCGTGCCGAGGACGTAGATCGGCACCCCGGAATTCTCGACGATCTTCCGCGCCTCGTCGAAATTGATCTTGCTGAACGTGTCGAGGCCGGAAGTGATCAGCAGAATCGCCGTGCGCGAGTTGACTTCGTACAACCCGGCGTAATCCGACTGATTGTTCTTGTCGGCGTCCTTGCCGTCTTCCAAAACCACCGCGTCTCCCTTGCCGCCGCGCAAGACGAACTTCAGGGCGTCGAACATGTTGCTTTCGGTGAAAGCCGGGTTGTTGCGGATGAGCAGATTGATCGCCTGCATGAGTTTGCTCTTGTCGTCGGTGAAATCGACCAGCGGAGTGGGGCGGATGTCGTAAGCGACGATCGAGATGAAATCTTTAGGCTGTACAAACCGGTTGACGAATTCATAAGCCGGGCGAAGGATTTCGACGCGCCCGGGTTCGAAAAACCCGCCCGTGCCGGAGCCGAGGACGTCAACCAGCTTGCTGTATTCCAGCAGCAACACCATCGTCACCGGGGCTTCGGGCGTGGAGAAGTTTTCGATATCCTGTTTTATGCCGTCTTCATAAATCTCGAAATGTTCCTTCTTCAATCCCTGGATGACGCCGCCGGTCTTTTTGTTGTAGACGACCGCTTCGACGTTCACTACGTCGGTGCCTATGGTGATCGTGGAAGGCGGGAGAGATTTATCGACCTTCGTTTCCGGCTTCTGCGGGTTGTCGGGATCGCCGCTGGCGTTGGGATTCTTCTTCTGTTTGTCGGAAGACTTGCGCCCGGCTTGCGCGAACGTTCGGTCGGTTGCGAAGAAGCTCTCGGCTACGGCCGCGGCCGCGAGCGTCACGGCGACGGCGAACGCGAGTTTCAGTTTCCAACTCCGATTCGTATTGGATTGTTTGTTCATGGCGGTACCTCTATATTCCGCGTTTCGATCTTCGCGCCATCTGATCAACAGGCGGCGATAGTGGGGTTGTCAATTCAACTTATTTGGGAGACCGGTTCGGATTATGATCATCGTTAACCTGCCCAGTCTAGCAAAAGCTATAAATGATGAAAAGTTATTGTGGGGCCAACACGCAAGACTTGGCTCGTGAGCGGTAACCCTCAGTCAATCGGTCGCTTTTGGAGCCGGTCGCTACCATATTAGCCGCAGATCGGAGAAATCCGAAATTTTGAATTTAGCCTTACGAAAATTCGGATCGGACGAGAGATTTCTGAGGCTTTAATGGAAGCGTAACTCAAAGTATTTCAGCGCTTAGCTTTACCGCGCCCGGCGGCGGCGGTTACGGCATCTTGAATTAATCACAAAGATTGTGCTAGCCTCCGCAACCGTGAACGCGCTTGCCGTCGGTTTTTGCATCCCTTTAACTGTCCAGACGGCGATCCAAAAGGTAGTAACTGACAACTCATAGCCCGCTGGATCACTCGATGCCCTGACGCAGTGTGGCTTCCCCATGCTCAGTTCCCAAAATATTTGGGACGGCGAGAGTCAGGAGTTACGCACAATGAAAAAAAAAGATAAACGGTTTTACACGTTTGTTTTTGCCCCGACGTCCAGCTTTCCTCTCAGGAAATTCAACGTTTATCACAAAGCCCTATACGCTATTGTGGGATTCGCCATTATCGGTTTGCTGACAGTCTCTTACGGCGCATACCGTCTCACACAACACGCGTTCGTCGTGGCCAAGCTCTACAACCTGGAGCGTCACAACCGTGAGTTAAAGGAAGAGAATCAGGAAGCGAAAAGCAAGTACGATCAATTGCAGAGCCGGCTGGCCGCGCTTGATACGACCCAGGCCAAATTGGCCGAGGTCTCGGGCGTAAGCCGAATCACCGACGTCAGCAAGGAAATCGGCCGCGGGGGCCCTGACGGCGAAACAAAGCTGAGCGCCCTTGAGGAGACGACCGCCGCATTGGAGAGCGAGCTGCGTTATATCAAAGACGTTTTCGACCGGAACCAGATCAAACTCGCCTCGACCCCGAGTGGCTGGCCAGTGCGCGGATACATCACTGACGGTTTCGGAATGCGCCGCAACCCCTTCGGCGGCGGGACGGAAAACCACGTCGGCCTGGACATCGCCACCAATCACGGCACTGCGATCGAGGCCACGGCTGACGGAAGAGTCATCTACTCCGGCATGTACGCCGGTTACGGCAATATTGTGGTGATCGACCACGGCTACGGCATTACGACCCGCTACGCCCACATGTCGCAAATTGGCGTGCGCACCGGGCAGCACGTAACGCGCGGCAAGGTCATCGGGGCCGTAGGCAGCACGGGCCGCTCGACCGCGCCCCATTGCCATTACGAAGTCCGTTTGCACGACCGCCCGGTCAATCCGCTCAATTACATCTCGATCAACAGATAGCCGGGCCGGAACGGCTCACACAATTATGATCGTCGCATATGCTCTTTCAGTATGCAGCGATCCATTACGACCATCAATCCGGCCTCTAAGGCGCGCGCGGCTGCGCCTTCATCAATCACGCCTTCTTGCAGCCACACTGCGCGCGCTCCCAGACGTATTGCCTCATCGACGTGCTCTCCGGCCTCTTCGGAGCGGCGAAAAATGTCCACCAGATCGAACTTTTCTGGCGCGGCGGCCAGGCTCGCGTAAGCCCGCTCGCCCAGAACTTCAGTCTCATTCGGATTGATCGGGATGATGCGGTAACCACGCTGCTGCATATACCGCGCGACGCCGAAACTGGGGCGAATCGGGTTGGACGACAAACCGACGACCGCGATCGTTTTGCACTCGTCGAGGATTCGTTTGATAACCTCAGGGTCGTTGATTCCCATATTTTCAAATTTTAGCCACCGCAGGGCACCGCAGGACACAGAGAAATCATTGTGTCCTCTGTGCCCTCTGTGTGCTCTGTGGCTACTGCTATTCGTAATCAAGAGTGATGTTCCTGCAAACTAAGGACGCTCAGCTTGCCCTCCTGCCGCATCGCGGCGATGGCGCTGGCCGCCGCGTTGGCGCCGGTCAGGGTGGTGAACGTGACGACGTTGTATTGCATGGCGGCGCGGCGGATGGCGCGCTCGTCGTAGAACGATGAGCGGCCCAGCGGCGTGTTGACTATCAGGTCGATCTCGTCGCTCTTGATCAGGTCGACTACGTTCGGCCGCCCCTCGTTGACTTTGAAGACCCGCTCGGCGGGCACGCCGGCTTCGTTAAGAAAACCGGCCGTGCCCCGAGTCGCGATGATCTTGAACCCGAGGTCGCGCAGCCGCCTGGCCACGCGCACGGCGTTCTTCTTGTCGTTGTCGTTGACGCTGATGAAGGCCGTGCCTTCGAGCGGCAGGCTGGCGTTGGCGCCCATTTGCGCCTTGGCGAAGGCCATGCCGAAACTCTCGGCCATTCCCATCACCTCGCCGGTCGAACGCATCTCGGGCCCGAGCACGGGGTCTACGCCCGGGAATTTGACGAACGGGAAGACGGGCTCCTTGATGAAGAAGTTGTTCACGGTCAGCTCGTCGGGCAGGTTGAAATCCGAGAGCGTCCGCCCGGTCATCACGCGAGCGGCGATCTTGGCCAGCGGCGTCCCAGTGGCCTTCGACACGAAGGGCACGGTGCGCGAGGCGCGCGGGTTGACTTCGAGCACGTAGACGATGTCGTCCTTGATGGCGAACTGAATGTTCATCAGCCCGCGCACTTCCAGAGCCTTGGCTAGCTGCCGCGTGTACCGGCGCATCGTGTCGAGGTGTTCGGGCTTGACCATGTAAGGCGGCAGCACGCACGACGAGTCGCCGGAATGAATGCCGGCCTCCTCGATGTGCTCCTGAATGCCCGCGATCACGCATCCTTCAGCAGGGGCGCCGTCGGCCAGCGCGTCGACGTCGACCTCGAAGGCGTCTTCCAGAAAGCGGTCGATCAGCACCGGCTTTTCGGGCGAGGCCTCGACGGCGCTTTTCATATAGCCTTCCAGGCTCTGCTCGTCGTAAACGATCATCATCGCGCGCCCGCCCAGCACGTAACTCGGGCGTACGAGCACCGGGTAGCCGATCGAGGCGGCCACCCACTTCGCCTCATCAACCGTGACGGCCGTTCCATTAATCGGCTGCGGGATGTTCAAATCGGCGAGCAGTTTGCCAAACCGCTTGCGGTCTTCGGCCAGATCGATTGATTCGGGGCTGGTTCCGATGATCGGGACTCCGGCCTTGTGCAGCCGCATCGCCAGGTTCAGCGGCGTCTGGCCGCCGAATTGCACGATCACGCCGTCCGGCTTCTCCAACTCGACGATGCTCATCACGTCTTCAAACGTCAGCGGCTCGAAATAGAGGCGGTCGGAAGTGTCGTAATCTGTCGAGACGGTCTCCGGATTGCAGTTGATCATGATCGTCTCGTAGCCGTCCTCCTTGAGCGCGAATGAGGCGTGGCAGCAGCAGTAGTCAAACTCTATGCCCTGCCCGATGCGGTTCGGGCCGGAGCCGAGGATCATGATCTTCTTGCGGTCGCTCGGGGCGGCCTCGCATTCGCTCTCGTAGGTCGAGTAGAGGTATGGAGTATACGATTCGAACTCGGCGCCGCAGGTGTCCACGCGTTTGTAGACAGGGACGACGCCTTCGGCTTTGCGGCGGGCGCGAACCTCGTCTTCGTCGCATTTGATCAGCTCGGCGACCCTCGCGTCGGAGAAACCCATCCGCTTCGCCGCCCGCAGCCGTGCGGCCGAAAGTGAACTCAAAGTCTCCTGCTTCAACTCCTCCTGCGCCGAGGCGATCTGTCGCAATTGGGCCAGGAACCACGGGTCAATGCTCGTCAGCTCGTAGACTTCATCGACAGTCCAGCCGCGCTCGAATGCGGTGTGGAGGTAATGGATGCGTTCGGCGTTCGGGATGATCAGCTTGCGGCGCAGCGTTTCGTCGTTGACGTAGCCGGCTTGAGGCGCCCCGCGACGTTCGAGAGAGCGCACGCCTTTCATGAACGCCTCTTTGAAGGTGCGCCCGATCGCCATCGCCTCGCCGACCGATTTCATCTGCGTTCCGAGCGAGTCTTCCGAGCCGGGGAATTTCTCGAAGGCCCACTTCGGAATCTTGACCACGACGTAATCTATCGTCGGCTCGAAGGACGCGGGCGTCTTCTTGGTGATGTCGTTCTTGATCTCGTCGAGCGCGTAGCCGACGGCCAGCTTGGCCGCTATCTTGGCGATCGGGAAGCCGGTGGCCTTCGAGGCCAGCGCGGACGAGCGGGAGACGCGCGGGTTCATCTCGATGACGCGCATCTCGCCGTTGCGGGGGTTGATCGCGAACTGGATGTTCGACCCGCCGGTCTCGACGCCCACCTTGCGGATGATCTTGATCGCGGCGTCGCGCATCAACTGGTATTCGCGGTCGGTCAGCGTTTGCGCCGGGGCGACGGTGATCGAGTCGCCGGTGTGTACGCCCATCGCGTCGAAATTCTCGATCGAGCAGATGATCACAACGTTGTCGGCCAGGTCGCGCATCACCTCAAGCTCGTACTCTTTCCAGCCGATGATCGACTCTTCGACCAGTATCTCGCTGATCGGGCTGGCCGAGAGTCCGCGTTCGGCGGTCTCCTCGAACTCCTCGTAGTTGTAAGCGATGCCGCCGCCAGTGCCCCCGAGCGTGAATGACGGCCGGATGATGATCGGGAAATCGATCTCTTCGGCGGCGGCCGTCGCCTCGGCCTGCGTGTGACAGAAGCGCGCCTTCGGCATCTGCAAACCGATCTCGTCCATCGCCTGTTTGAAGAGCAAACGGTCTTCCGCGACCTTGATGGCCTTCAGCTTCGCGCCGATCAATTCGACCCCGAATTTGTCCAACACGCCGCCCTCGGCCAGTTTGACGGTCAGGTTCAGCGCGGTCTGGCCGCCGACCGTCGGCAAGAGCGCGTCGGGAAGCTCGCGTTCGATGATCGCGGAGACGGCCTCGACCGTGAGCGGCTCGACGTATGTCCGGTCGGCCAGTTCCGGGTCGGTCATGATCGTCGCCGGGTTGGAATTGACCAGCACGACCTCGAAGCCTTCCTGTTTGAGGGCCTTGACGGCTTGCGTGCCTGAATAATCGAATTCACAGGCCTGGCCGATGACTATCGGGCCGGAGCCGATGATGAGGATTTTGTTGATGTCGGTTCTTTTGGGCATTTTTCCCTGAATTTCAAATTTGAGACAAAGACTCAACACAAAGGGTCAAAGGGTCAAAGAGCTTTGGGTTTTCTTGTAAGCCGATCTTTGGTCCTTTGACCCCTTGCCCCTTCGTGTTTCCCATAGACTTATCCCCCAACCAATTCTAAACGGCGAAGGTAACACAAGGGCGGAGTTGCGAAAAGTGGCGAGACGATTCGCGCTGTTGATCCCGCAATGAATCGGGCGAATGAAAGGGATTAAATTTCCTCGCGCCTGCGCTGGTCGAGTTCGGCCAATTTCCATCGCGTCCAGGTGGAGGTGCGGCTGTAGCGATCAGAGCCCTGGGCGAGGCCGTCGACGCGCATTGACCCGCACTGAGGGCAGTTGCTCAAGAGGCCGCGCAGGACAATGTGACACACGTCGCAGACTGTAAAGTCGGGCGAGAAGGTGATGGCCGACGCCTGTGTCTTATGAAACGCCTGGGAAATCAGCTCCACGACCTTTTCGGTCGGCGGCAGCGCGGCGCCCAGCCAGAGATCGGCGCAGGCGTTTCGGATCATCCCGCCCTGCAATTCGCTCTCGATGCGGACGCGGTCGAAAGCGCCGACGCCGCTTTTGACGGGCAATTTGACGGAGTTGGTGTAGAAGATGTCGGCGGCGCTTTCGCCGCCGGGGCCGATCGCGGCGCCGGGGTGGTTGGCGAATTTCAGGTCCATCCGCGCCAGTCGATGCGGCGCCGTGGCGTCGCGTGACTCGGCCAGCGTGAATCGGACTTTGTGTTTGACCGAGAGCCGTTCGGCCTCGGCGTTGAGGTGCGCTATGACTCCGGCGGCGAAATCCTGTGCGGCCTGCGACTGATCGAGAGGGCCTCCCGTCGCGATCTGCGCCAGCTCGGCCAACCCGACGGGGCAGATGGCGTGCGCAGTCCAACTGAGCGGCAGGAAGATCTCCTGCCCCGGGCGCATCGCCAACATCGACAGCGCGCCCGATTCGCCGCGGGCCAGGAGCTTCTCCAAAAAGATTCGTTTTTCGAGCGAAGCCTGGGCGGCCAATTCCAGCAACTCGGTGAGCAGATCGAAGATCTTCGCCACGTCATGAGAGTCGCCGACCGCCCGATGGCCGACCCTCGGCAGATTGAGCGCCACGGAAGAGAGCGTGGCCGCGCGCCATTGCCAGCTCTCGCCGACGCGCTGCAATCTGTCCGCGCCCACGCCGTAGCGCGCGGTGAAAGACTCCGCCGACGGATTGGCGGCGGGGCGGTCGAACGCCAGCATGACGCCGCCGCGCTCTGTCGCCGCGCGGATGACCAGATCGAGCGCCCCGCGATTGAAGGGATTCCCTATGAAGCTCTCGGTCAAATGGACGATCGGACGCGGGCCTGTGAAGGGCAACCCCTGCCCGTCACCTTCCAGGTAAACCTCGAACAAGGCTTTTAGGAAGTCGCGCGCCGTCTCTTCCATCGCGCCGTATGTCGCGCTGAACTTTTCGCCGCCCGCGCCCACGACTGCCAGGTCGCGAAGGTAAGCCGGGGCCTCGCAATCCAGGTGGAGGTCGCACCGAACCGGCTGCCCTCCGCGCGCGATCGCCGGCGACGACAATTCGAACAGGAGTCCCTGGGCAATCTGCCTGATCTCGCGCTGATTCAACCCGACCAGCATCGGCGCGAGCGCGAAGTTGACCGAATCCCAGGCGAGCGTCTCGCTGAAATAGCCTTGCAGCGCCGCCGTGTAAGTCACCAGATGCAAAACCAGGACCTCGGCGCGTTTGGCCGGGCGCGATCCCGCGAAGCCGCCCGGCAGCCGGACGCCGTGGCGTTTTATGAAATCTACCGAGCCGATCATCGTGGTCGGACGGTCGACCTCGCCCAGGTTTTCGATGTGCAGATCTCCCACCAGGTGGGCGTTCGACACTGCGTCGGAGAAGACGTTGCGGATCGCGTACTCGCGCTTGATGGCTTCGGCCAGCGCCAGGCTGCTGCCTTCGGGGCCGTGCGACGTGGCCGTCTCGCCGGAGACCGATTGGATGACTCGGTCGACGTCGTAGAGCGGGACGCCCAGGCGCGAATGCAAACGGTACTCGTTCATCAACCCGCGCTCGAGCAGCTTCGCGTCAACCAGCCCGCGGATCAGCGGCGCGGTCAGGGCGCGTATGCCGGAAAGCCTGATCTGTTCTTTGACCTCGAGCGCGATCTTGTGGGCGGTTTCGGAGGCGAGATTGGTTTCGCGCACCAGCGCGTCGGTTATTCGCTGCGGGTCGAACAGCTCGACGTTTTCGTCCGACTGCCGCACGAAGAGCTCCGATTCGGTCAACGGGATGCCTCTTTCCTGATTGCTGGTCATAAGTAGCGAGAATGAGAGCGGTTTTTACTTTTGGTCGCCACGTTCATTAGATAGAGACGCAATACAGAGAGATGTTTGCCTAATTGCGCAGGCAAAAATTCTGGGGCGCCATCATATTCCATATGCCGTATGTCATACGTCATATGGAATATGGGATATGGAATAGTGATTAAGCGGTCTCGCCCCATGACCTATGTCCGGGGCGGCGCGCAATATCTCCGACAGATATTGCTTCGCGCGGGCGACGGCCTCGGGGACGTCGCAACCCCGCGCCAGCAGGGCCGCGATCGCCGACGAGAGCGTACAGCCCGTCCCGCGCGTCTCGCGCGTCGCGATCTTCGGCGCTCGAAAAATGTGGAACTCGCGTCCGTCGAAAAGAACGTCGGTGGCTTCGTTTTCCATATGCCCGCCTTTGACTAACACCGCCCGCCGCGCCGGCGCCCGCGATTTCGTCGCGGCGCTCATTTCGCGTATCCGCCGGGCCGCCCTCTTCATTCCGTCCAGGTCTTGCGCCTCCGAACCGGTCAGCCGCTCGGCTTCGGCCATGTTCGGCGTGATCACGTCGGCCAGAGGCAGCAGCCGTTCGATCAGAGACCCGACCGCGTCTTCGTCGATCAGATCGTATCCGCTGGTGGAACGAATCACCGTATCAACTACTACATTAGGGAGGCGTTTTTTTTCGACGATCTCGGCGACGACCTCGATCAGCTCGCGCGTGGGAGTCATCCCGACCTTGACCGCCGCGATCTCGAAGTCGTCGATGACGGGCTCGACCTGCGAGCGCAGCGCGTCAGCCGTCTGATGCGCCGCGCCGTAGACGGCCACGGTGTTTTGAAACGTCAGCGAGGTGATGGCCGCGGTTCCGAAACACCCCATCGCCGCAAAAGTCTTTATGTCGGCCAGCGTTCCCGCGCCGCCCGACGGATCGAAACCCGCAATCGACAGTACCGTCAACATCTTCAGAAACACTCTATGTGGTAGGTTCGCGCCGGATCATAACATCA
>Ga0209465_10000894_pt1 | contig 13544 bp, 13 predicted proteins | sample PanSoiPlot1MoBio_FD_188321 | JGI IMG/M metagenome (GOLD analysis project Ga0209465, IMG submission 188321) | Tropical forest soil microbial communities from Panama analyzed to predict greenhouse gas emissions - Panama Soil Plot 1 MoBio (SPAdes)... | ecosystem: Environmental > Terrestrial > Soil...
ATCTGCCGGTCGCGCCAACTGCAACGATAGTTCAAAGCTTCGCATGAGGTGTATGGCCTAACGAATAAGGTTGTATCTCCAAAGACCCGGAGCAATCAAGTTCAAGGGTAGGTAGTTCAAGTCGTTCCAATCGTGAACAAAACATCAGACGTTATGGATCTTAGGTTAAGTGAAGAAGAAAACCTTATTCAAAGAACGGCGGCGCGGTTCGTTGACCAAGAACTGCTCACGCGGGAAGGAGCTTACCTCAAGCAGAAAGCGCTGTTCCTGCCGCCCGGTAGTCCGGAACGCCGGAATCTTGATCCTGAGACGAGAAAAACGCTTATACGATTGGCGAAAGAAGTCGGCTTATGGGCGCTGGAATTTCCCGATGACCCGGAAACTCCGGCGATGAGCGCAGTGGCCCGGGTGTTGATCCACCGTGAGTTTGGCCGGACGATTCTGCCTTTTGAGCCGGCATGTCTTCCGGCGCTAATGGGACAAAGCCCCTATGTCAAACCCCTGAATGACGGGCAGCTTTCGCTGTCGCTGGCTTTCGGTCAGCTCCATAAGACGGGAACGCTGCAAGGCATTGAAACCCATTTCCGTGAACTCCCCGACGGCTACGTGCTTAGCCACTCGCAGTTCGACGTATTTGAGCCTGAAGCCGATCTCTATCTTTTCCCGGCGCGGGAAGAAGGATCGGATCGAGCGGGGCTCTTCCTGTTGGAACGAAGCACGTCCGGATTGTCCATAAGCGAAAAAGAGGACTTGACTACGGACGCGGAGGTGGCGCGGATGACTCTCACCTACTGCAAGGTCCGCCGGGAGCAACTGCTCGGTTATGAATACGACGTGGCGGCGCTTACCGCTTTTGAGCAGCTACGGATCGCCGCGCGATCTTTGGGCATCGGCATGCGCTGTCTCGCGGACTCCATCGAGCACGCGCGCCAGCGCGTGACCTTTGGCCGGCCCCTGGCGTCGCGCCAAGCCATCCAGTGGATGCTGGCTGATCTCTCGGTGAATCTAAGGACTTCTACGTGGTTGGCTCTCGAAGCCGCATGGAGAGCGGACCACGAGCTGCCATTTTTCCGCGCAGCCGCATTGGCCAAGAAAAGAGCGGCAAAAATGGCTTTCGAGGCCGCTGACACGGCGATTCAAATTCATGGCGGCTACGGCGTCTGTAAGGAATTTCCGTTCGAGGGCTTCTATCGCGAAGCGCGGATGCTGCGGCTGCTTTACGGGCGGGAGGATGAATTAGATCGGGCGGCGGGGGAGCGATTCATTCAAGAAGGCAATAGGCATTAGGCAACGGGGAGGAAAGAGAACTGATGGCTCTCGTCTTTACTATTGCCTGCTGCCTATTGCCTAATGCCTGAGAGAGTCGAGGGAGGAGAAGAGATGCGACGCAAGAAAGTTTGTTTGGTCGGCTACGGCTCGACGGAATATTCGAGAAAATCCGAGGCATCGGTATTGTGGTATTACGCCGAGGCCATTCGCAATGCCCTGCGGCAGACGGGTCTGCACAAGAAAGACGTTCGCGGCCTTTCCATCACGACACAAGTGAGTACGGATTATTCTCCTCATGTGGCGGAGCAGTTAGGATTGGAAGTGGATTGGGTGTTGAATGGCGACTACGGTGGGGCCGGCGGGGTGATGAGTATACGCCGGGCGGCGGATGCGATTGAGTGCGGTCATGTGGATCTTATTGTTCTGGTCGGCGGCAACTCGTTCGATAGAAGCATTCCGCAGCAACGGCCGCTGGAATATCAACGCGCGAATTACGTCGACGTGTACGGTTACGGAGGTCCCAACACGCTAATGGCCTTGATTCAAAGGCTGCACATGGCCCAGTACGGTACGACGTTGGAACAAATCGGCAAGATCGCCATGGCGCAGCGTGAGAACGCGCTCAATAATCCCCAGGCATTGTTTCGCGAGCCGATGAGTTATCAGGATTACCTTAATTCGCGGATGATCTCCGATCCGATTCGTCTCTTCGATTGCGTAATGCCCTGTTCGGGGGCCGAGTGCGTAATCCTGGCCTCTGAGGAGAAGGCGAGGCAAATCACCGACAAGCTCGTCTACCTCGTCACCGACGCGGAAATTTCCCACTATCAGGTGGCTAACATGTTGCCGGACAAAACGACCTTCGGGATGAAAGTCGTGGGCGATCGCATCTTCACTGAAGTTAAACGCGAGGACATCGATCTTTTCGAAATCTACGACGACTATCCTATAGCCGTTATGATCCAGATCGAAGACCTCGGCTACTGCAAAAAAGGCGAAGGTGGAAAGTTCGTCGAGTCCCATGATCTCACGTATAGGGGAGATTTTCCCGTCAATACTGGCGGCGGCGAGCTTTCTGTGGGCCAGGCGGGGCTGGCCGGTGGATTTCTACATATTGTCGAAGCGCTGCGGCAGCTAAGAAGCGAGGCCGAGGGCCATCAAGTGAAAAAGGCGGAGCGCGCTTTAGTGACAGGGATTGGGTGGCTGAACTATGGGCACAACCTCGGCACCACGGCGGCGCTGGTCCTGGAAAGGAGAAAGTAATGGCGGAACCAAGTCTCCCCAAGAAAAGCTTACCGAAAATCAACAAGGTGGATGAGCCATACTGGCGCGGCGCGGCGTCCGGAAAGCTCCTGCTACAGAAGTGCAAAGCCTGCGGCAAGCTTCAGTTCTTCCCGCGTATCGTTTGCATGGATTGTTTCAGCGGCGACATCGAATGGCTGCCCGCGGCGGGCACCGGCAAAATCCACACCTTCAGCTGGGTACGCGTCCCGCGCAATCCCGCCTTCAAAGAGGACGTGCCGATTTGCTATATCAACGTGATCTTAGACGAAGGCGTGATCATGGAAACCCGGCTTGTGGGAAAGGGAATGGAGAACGTCAAGCTCGGCGATCGGGTCAAAGTCGCTTTCCAAGAAACGCATGACCCGTCAATCAAATTGCCGGTGTTTGAGCTGGCGGCGTGAAAAACTAGCGTTTAGCGTGAAGAAACGGTCGTAATCATATCAACGACATGGAATGATTTTAATATCGCCGAGATTGACTTAGTTCACTTGTTAGGTTAAAAGAGAACCATGATTAAACTAAACGTGCACGAGGCTAAAACCCATCTATCACGCTATCTCGAGAAGCTCGCGCGCGGAGAAACAATTCTGCTGTGTAAGCGGAACATTCCGATTGCAGAAATTCGTCCGCTTCCTCAACAGCGCAAGACCAAGCGTCCAATAGGCTTGGCGAAGGGAAAATTTAAGGTCCCGCCTGAGTTTTTCGAACCTCTCCCACCCGAACTGGTCGATGCATTTCATGGCCAAGATCCGTGAGGATTCTTTTAGACACGGTCACGTTCTTGTGGGCGGTGACTGACGACCCCGATCTCTCCGACGATGCTCGGGGATTATTTGTAGATCCGGGCAATGAGATCTATCTGAGCTCGGTTTCTACTTGGGAGATCGCCGTCAAACACTCGCTTGGCAGGCTCTCTCTTCCGGAGCCACCCGTAAGATTTGTTCCTGCCCAGCGAAAGCAACATGACGTTGACTCGTTACCACTCGACGAAGAAGCCACTCTTCATTTGACCCGGCTTCCGTTACTGCATAAGGATCCTTTTGATCGAATGCTGATTTGTCAGGCCATTGTTCACCATTTTGTGATATTGACTCCAGATGAGCTGATTAGCCAATATCCGGTTCGGACCATTTGGTAAACGGCAATCTAGTCGTTTTTGGTTCGCGCGAGAGTGCTGATTCCAAACGAGGCGCAGTAGCGGGGGAACCAGTCATTAGACGGCAGGTGAGCAAGGAAGGAAGGGCAAACAAAGGTAAGAGCGATTCATGAGAAAAACTATTCATGTTGTACTTAGCTTTGTCGGCGCTTTGGCTTTGGCCCTTAGCGGTCCAGCACACGCCGCGCAGAGGGAATTACAAAAGCTAACCGTGGGGTACACGCCGATCGCCGGCGCGTCACTACCGTTCTTCATCGCGGTAGAGGAAAAAATTTTTCCAAAATACGGCTTCGATATATTCCCCGTATTCATGGGCGGTTCGCCGCTCATCAATTCGGCGATTCTGGCCGGGGAATTTCCCATCGGTTACACGGGCGGCGGCGCTATCATCTCGAGCCGGCTCGCAGGCAGCGATTTGATCGCGATAGCATCGCCGTTGCCGGTCTTGACAATCGATGGTTGGGCCAAGCCCGAGATCAAGACTATTAACGATCTCCGAGGAAAGAGAGTTGGGGTTACGCGTTTCGGCGCGTCAAGCTATTTTGCAGGATTGTCTATGTTAGAGTCGGCCGGGGTTAAACCCAACGAGGTGGTCTTCATCCAAAACGGCGGCGTCGGAGAATCCTTTGCAGCTCTTTTAGGCGGTCGAGTGGACGTATGCATGATCGGCTACCCCTTTGGATTGAGGGCCAAGAAGGAAGGCTTCCATCTGCTTTTCCGGCCTTCGGACACCGAATATGGTTTATTTCCTACCGCTGTGATTGCGGCGCGGGAGTCGTGGGTGAAAGAGCCGAGGAACCGCAAGATGGCAATAGACTTTTTACGCGCGCTGAATGAAGGGCAACAGCTCGCCAGAGAAAATGCTGAGGTAAGCAAAAAAGCACTGCGAAAATTCACACGAGTAAACGATGATGCGGAACTGCAAGGCACCTTTGAATTTTATAGGACGGCTTTTGGCGCCAACCTCAAGGTTGTGGAAAAGTCGATGGCGAACGCGCTGAAGTTTATTGATCATCCGAAAGCCAAGCAGTTCGACGTGAAACAATCCTTCGATAACAGCTTGGTGGATGAGATGATGAAACAATAGGCAGTAGGCATGAGGCAACAGGCGATCGCAAGAAGGAAAACTATGAAAAAATCTTCTGCCTTGAAGGAGTGGCTATGAAGAAGATTTTAAGACAAGCTCGAGCGATCCTTTGCGCTACGCTGCTACTAATCCCTTCTTTCCTTTTGGCGCAGACTTCCAAGCTAAGAGAAATAAAAGTCGGTTACCCACTTGGTGGTTCGGCCAGTTACTTCTGGGTAGCCTACCGCTCAGGGTCGTTCGAAAAGCACGGCCTGAAGCTCGAACCGATCTATATCCGGGGCGGACTGATGGGCATCCAGGCAGCGCTCTCCGGCGACTTGCCTTTGCAACTGCAAGGGGCATCTACGGTAGTGGCTGCATGGGCACAGGGTGCCAAGGAGTTTCAATTTATCGGCGCGGTCGGCAACCGTCTGGACTATGTTTTGGTAGCACATCCTTCTATCAAGAGCCCCGAAGATCTCAAGGGAAAGAGGATCGGAGTTAGTCAACTGGGATCGAGCACGGATTTCATTGCCCGGGTGGCCGTGCGACGGCTTGGATTAAACGCAGATAAAGAAGTGCAGATCGTCGGGATTGGGGGGCAGGGAGACCGTTGGACTGCGCTCACGGCGGGGCAAGTTCAAGCGACGGTGCTCCAATCTCCATTTACACTAAAGGCGCGCAAAGCGGGCTACCCCGCGTTTATCGACTTCTCCAAGGAGGATTTTGAATATGTGATTGCGGGACCAGTGACCATGCGATCCTTCATCCGTGCGGAAAGAGAGACAGTCATGAATTTCATGCGCGGGTTGGCGGACGGCATGGATTTTTATCGCGACGATAAAAACAAGGATCGCGTTATTAAATACCTCGGTGAATACTATCGGTCTAACGTGGTCGAGGAGCTGGAAGAAACCCGTCGGGTTTATAGCCAGGTGACGCCGGGATTACCGATTGTCACGGCTAAAGCGATGGAGAACGTGATTGCCAACGACAAGAATCTGTCCACGATGAAATTGAACGTGAGTGAGTTACTGGATTTGTCGTTTCTTGAACAATTAGCGCAGGAGAGAAAGGCAAAGGGAAAATAAATAACCGTTCCAACCGTTCAAGCGCTTCGCGGAGTTTATCCTGTGCGCCGCCGAAGGGTTCACGCCCTCACCCCGGATCAAGTCCGGGGCAGGCTCTCTTTCCTCCCCCGCGGTCGCGGGGGAAGATGAAGGAGGGGGTTGAACAGCTTGAACGTTTGGAACAAAGGATTGGAAACATGGAATTTCAAACCATCATTTACGAAGTGAAAAATCAGATCGCCTGGCTCACATTCAATCGCCCTGAGTCGATGAACGCCATTAACCGACAGATGGCACGAGACATCATAGAGGCATGCCGGCAAACGGAAGAGGATAACAATATCCGCATTGCAATTTTCACTGGCGCGGGCGAAAGAGCTTTTTCCGCCGGCATGGATTTAAAGGAACGCGCGGAGACTGGCTTTTCGCCCATCGAACGGCGCAATCAAAAACTCACGCAAACTATTCATACCCAGTCGCGTGCCATCGCGGCCATGACCAAGCCGACCATCGCGGCGATTCGCGGCTATTGCGTCGGCGGCGGTTTGGAGATGGCGTTGGCTTGCGATCTGCGCGTGGCGGCGGAAGATGCCAAGTTGGGTCTCACGGAAGTGCTGCGTGGATTAATTCCCGGCGCGGGGGGCACGCAGAGGCTGCCGCGCGCGATCGGTGTAACGAAGGCCCTTGAACTTTGTTTAACGGGAGACACGGTGAGCGGGAGCGAGGCGCAGAAGCTCGGTCTTGTTAACACGGCGGTCCCGGGGAATGAACTGCTTCAGGCCGCTGAAAATTTGGCGAACAGAATTCTCAAGGGAGCGCCGATGTCGGTGGCGTTCATTAAAGAAGCGATCAAAAAAGGCATCGAGCTGCCGTTGGAGGAAGGTCTGAGGTTAGAGGCTGATCTCTCCGCCCTCGTCGGCATCACCGAAGATAGCAAAGAAGGCCCCCGCGCATTTGCCGAAAAGCGCGCACCGGTGTGGAAGGGAAAGTAGATAGGAATCGGTTTCGAGCTTTGAGTTTCGGCTTTCGCTTGGAGTTAAAGTAAAACCATTTTTGTCGGTTCAAGCTTACGGGTGCGAGGATCGATCGCGTAACCTAGAATTTCGAGGGCAGTGACTCCAAGCAAGGGCGTATCAGTTAGTTCGCCAAATATCGTCGGCACTGTCCGGGCTTTCCCGTCGATGCGAATAAAAACATCACCCAGGGGCCGTCGGATCTCGCTGCCGTCAGCGAGTTGAAAAGTCTCCTCTGCATATGGAGTGATACCGAGCTGATCGAGAGTGCTCTTTGGGATCACACTAAAAATGGCTCCCGTGTCCGCAATCAGGTCCAGTCTCTGCCAATGGGTTTGGTCGCGTGGATTAGTGACCTCTACGGTTACTTCTGTTATTCCCATGGGCAAGACTCTACCATTACAGGCACTCAGCGGCAATGCTGGCATGGCAAACTGGATGGAGTCTTCGACTCCCCGGGAACGCAAGCAAAGGGAGAGAGAAGCTGAGGCTGGCTAGGTGATTCCGCGGAAAACACTAGACTCTAGACCCAAGACGGTAAGAGGAAATTTCTATGGCAGACGAAAAAGTTCTCTACGAAGTCAAAGATAAGACCGCCTGGATCACATTGAATCGGCCGGAGTCGTTGAACGCGGTGAACCGGGAGATGGTGAAGTCGATCGTTGGATACTGCCGTCAGGCGAACGAGGACCGCGACGTTCAAGTAGTCATTTTCAAGGCGAACGGCGAAAAAGCCTTTTCAGTCGGCGGCGACATCAAAGATAGAGTGAAGGCCAATGCTGCGGTTCCCGAAGTCGAGCCGGAATCGCCGTTAGTGCTGCGCCAAAATAAACATTCCGGAATTCCCGGTACGCCAGCGCCGGCCATCGCGGCCATCGATAAAATTACCATTGCCTTGCTGCATGGGTATGTCGTGGGCACCGGATTGCTCATGAGTCTCGCGTGTGATATTCGCATCGCGGCGGAAGGCGCCCGCTTGGGAGTCAGCGAAGTCCGCCTTGGTTTCATGGCCGGCTCCGGTGGCACGCAGCGTATGGCGCGGCTCGTGGGCATCCCGAAAGCGCTGGAAATTTGTTTGTCCGGCGAGCTTTATGACGCGGCGGAATGTTATCGAATCGGTCTTGTGAATCAGCTCGTTCCCTACGATCAACTAATTCCGGCGGGTCAGAAAATGGCGGCGTCGTTCTTGAAAGGGGCGCCGCTGGCGCTGCGTTATATCAAAGAAGCGATCTACAAAGGCAGCGAGATGACGTTGGAACAGGGACTGCGATTCGAATCCGATCTCCAGAGCATGGTGATGCAGACCGAGGACGCCAAAGAGGGCCCGCGCGCCTTCGTCGAGAAACGCCCGCCGAATTGGAAAGGGAGATAAATTCGTCTGGCGTCTAGAGTCTGGGGTCCAGAGTTCAAGAAACGCTAGACGCTAGACTCCAAACGCTAGACTCCAACCCTAGACGCTAAACGCTTATGAATTCGAATTCATTTTTGATGGGCGATGGGCTGCGCCGCAACGCTTCCAAGTTCGCGGTTAAAATAGCAGCGCAAGATCGCTTCCGGCAAATTACCTACGGCAAACTCAACGCGAGAGTCAACCAACTCGCGCACGGTTTGTTGTCGCTTGGGGTGCGCGAAGGCGACGACGTTGCGGTGATGGTCGGCAATCGGATCGAGCATTTGGAGATTCTCTTTGCTACGGCGAAAATCGGCGCCTTGGCGATCCCGTTGGATATTAAATGGAAGGCATTAGAGCTTGGTTCGACGCTGAGTTTCTTCAAACCGCGCGCGCTGATTCTCCAGGAGAACTGCGCCGACGAGTTTGAAAATGCCAAGAAGGCGCATGACCTGCGCTTCCTCAAGCCCGCTGTTATCGCAGACTTGAGTTATGGCGGATTGCTTGTTGGTCAAAGCTCCGAGGAGCCATCTGTGTCGGTAAACGAAGAGGATCCATTCATAGTCATGCTTACCTCAGGCACAACAGGTTTCCCTAAAGGATGCTTGGCGACTCATCGGACCTTTGTTTCTCACTGCATCAACAACGCCATCGAGAAAGGGCTCGGCGTTCACGACAAAGCGCTGCTTTCCTCGCCGCTTTACTTTAATGCCGGGCGCTCATTTACACTCGGGATCATTTACTTCGGCGGCACGATGGTTCTGCACGAACGTTTCGATGCTGTGGAGGTTTTGCAGACTATTGAAAGGGAAAAGATTACCTACATAGGCGCAGTACCGACGATGTGCGAGCGCATGCTTCACGTGATGGAGTCAAAAAGATATGAAACAAGCTCATTGCGCTGCCTTGCCATCACCGGCGGTAAAGTTCATCCGTCGGTGCTCGAGGATTTGAAGAAAAAAATCACGGCGAATATTTACCGCACCTATGCGTCTACGGATTCCGGCCAGATGGCCATTTCCAAGCCCGGCGACATGGAGACCAAACCTAACGCCGCGGGGCGACCGGTCTGGTGCGTAGAGTTGCGCATTGTCGATGACAACAATAATCCGCTGCCCGTTAACGAGGTGGGCGAGATAGTGTGTCAGAGCCCGCTGGCGTCTCACGGCTACTACAAAAATCCCGAGGCCACTAGCACGTCGTTTCGCGACGGCTGGTTTTACACGGGCGATCTCGGTTACTTCGATGAGGAAGGCTATCTTTTCGTCGCTGGCCGCAAAAAGGACATGGTCAAAAGCGGCGGCATCAGCATTTACCCATTGGAAATCGAGAGCCTGCTGTACGGCCATCCCGACGTCTTGGAAGCGGCGGTGATCGGTGTCCCGGATGCTGAGTGGGGCGAGGCTGTGAAGGCAGTTATTGTGCTTCGCTCCGGTTCGAACATTCGGGGAGAAGATTTACTGCAGTTCTGCAGGGAGCGGTTGGCCTCTTATAAAGTTCCGAAATCCATCGACATCGTTTCTTCTTTGCCGCACACCGAAATCGGCAAAGTCGCGAAGGAAAAATTGAAAGCGGAAATCCTGACACGGCGAGCAGCCGCCGATTGAGAAAAGCCAACGGCCGATGCCGAATCCGGCGAAATACGTCGAACAAAGTTTTACCAAAGAAGCGATGAAGGAATTGGGATCGCGTTAAACCATGAGGGAGGGTTGATCATGAAGCGCGCCGAACGCCACTTTCTAATCGTGTTCATGAGTTGGGTCCTGCTTGCCTCGGTCGCTCAGGCGGCGGAGCGTGCATTTTATCAGGGAAAGAACGTAAACTTCGTGATCAACTTCGCTGCCGGTGGTCCCACGGATATCGAAGGCAGAATCGTCGCGCGTCATCTTGCGAAACATATCCCGGGCAACCCGACCATTATTGTGCAAAACATGCCGGGAGCGGGTGGTGTCACCGGTATTAATTTCTTGGGCGAGGTGGCGAAACGGGACGGCTTTACCATGGGATATTTTACCGGCCCCTATAACCATCAAATGATGCGGACGCCGTCGCTAAGGGTCGATCTCAATAAGGTTCCCTTTATCGCTTCGGTTCAGGGAGTGACGGTGTGTTATATTCGTTCCGATGTCCCGCCCGGCATCAAGAAGCCAACGTACATCGTTAAGGCCGAGCGCTTCAAGGCGGGCGGCCTGTCATTCGACAGCAATAAAGACCTGCGTTTCCGTCTCGCCTTCGACGTACTGGGACTCAAGTATGATTACATCACCGGTTACAACAGCAGTGCCGACGCGCGTCTCGCCGTGCAGCGTAATGAGATCCAATATCATGATGAAAACATACCCGGGTATCGCGGGGTAGTAGAGCCCCAATTGGTGAAAACCGGCATCGTGACACCGCTCTACTATCATGATCTTATAAGCCCCGACGGGGTGATGAAGAAGAGCCCGGATTTTCCCGAGCTCAACTCGTTTACCGAGGTTTATATTCAAATCTTCGGCAAACCTCCCACCGGCATCAAGTACGAAACGCTCAAGGCGGCGAATCTCGCGAGCCAGAACATGAACCGCGTGGCGCTGGTGCCGCCAGGGACGCCGGCCACCGCCGTGGCGGCGCTGCGGCAGGCCTTTGTGGAGCTTGCGAAAGATGAGGAGTTTATCGGCGAGGCGCAGAAGGTGATGAAATTTCAGCCGCGATTTGAAACCGGCGCTGACGGGGAACGGCTCCGGCAAAAGGTAACCCAGGTTTCCAATGAGATCGTTGTTTTCGCGCGACAATACGTCGAGCAGGCAATGAAATAAACAACGCACTGGATGGAGGCGAGGAAATGAAAATAGGTTTGGGGTACCTGATCGTTTTTGTTTTATGGATATCTTCCCCCGCGACCGCGCAGGAGAAAATCAAATTTCCCGTCAGCGCGTCATCCAAGACTTTGGGCTATAGCCCGCTTTGGGTCGCGCAAAAACAGGGCTTTTTCGACCGGCAAGGGTTGGATGTCCAAGTGGTTTTAGTTGCCGGCGCCGATAAATCGACCATGGCTTTGCTCGGAGGATCGGTTTACGTCTCCACCGGCGGCAACGACACGGTCATCGCCGCCGTCGAACAAGGCGCTGATCTCGTGTCCATCGGCGGTATTATCAACGGTCTCACCCACTACATTATGGGCGGAAAAAAGTTCAAGACCTTCGAAAGTCTCCGCGGCGCTAATGTCGGTTCGTCAGGCCTCACCTCGGGAACGGCTTTCGTTCTGCGCCGGGTGCTGCGCGTCAAGGGGCTTGAATATCCGCGCGACTATAATCTCATCAACGTCGGTGGATCCGCGCAGGCTTTTTTGTCGCTTACCGCCGGTAGAATCGATGCGGCGATTATTGCTGTGCCGCTTAATTATGAAGCAGCGGAGATGGGCTACCCGATCATCGCCAAGGTGGTGGATTTCATTCCCAACTACCAATTGACCGACGTTACGGTAAAGCGCTCCTGGGCCGAAAAGAACCGGCCACTGGTGGTTCGATTCATGAAGGGGCTAGCGTTGGCCATGCGCTGGATGCACGACAACAAAGAGGCTACGGTTGAATTCTTGTCGAAGGAAATGAAGCTCAAACCAGAACTGGCGCGGCGCGGTTGGGAATACTACACGGAAAACAAGATCTGGAACCCCAACGCGGAAACCAACGTTGAGGGCGTGAGGACTGTGATCCAAATTTCGGCCGAGCGAGGTTTGTTCAAAGGCGGCACTCTGCCGCCGCCAAGCAAGTACTTGGACCATAGTTATGTCGATGAAGCACTGAAGGAGTTGGGGAGAGGGTAAATGAGAAAGGCAGCCAGAAAACGAAAAGTGAAACCGAAGAGGGCCAAACGGAACGTCCATCCTAAACGCGTTCGCAAACCGACCCAACTGAGCGTGAGCGGAGACCCCAAGCGCTGTTATTTCACTCACGACGGTTTGCGGCTTCATTATTGGGAGTGGGGGAATCCCGAAGAGGAAACCTACGTTTTTGTCCACGGTATCCGCGATCAAGGGCGGAGCTGGGAAACTTTTATCGCCGAGCTAATCAACAAAGATTTGCCGATCAAGCACGCGGTGGCCCTCGATCTGCGCGGCCACGGCGACAGCGAGTGGCCGAGCACGAATCGTGGCTATCAGCATGAGGACTTTCTCACCGATCTCGCGGGTCTGGTAAAACATCTAGACAAAGAAGCGCTAACCATCATCGGACATTCGCTTGGCGGCAGCATGTGCCTGCTCTACGCCGCGGCGTTTCCTGCAAAGGTGAAACGTTTGGTGCTCTTAGAATCGCTCGGTCCCTTCGCTCGAAGCGACGAAGAAGTGCCCGATATTATTGCCGAGCGGTTGAAGGGGCGAGACTACGTCGAGATTCCCTTCCCGCATGAGTCATTGGAGGGCGCGGCCAAATCGCTGCAGAAAACTTTTCCTCTAATTCCCGACGATGTTGCTCTTCAAATGGCGCGCCACGGGACCAACTACAAAGGCGGCAGGTATCGGTGGAAGTACGATCCGGTTCTTCGATATCGCACGACAACGGCGATGTCGGAAGGGCAGATCGAGGCGTTTATCCGGCGCTTGAAATGTCCGATCCTATTCGTCTATGGGACGGAAAGCGATTTCATGAAGTCTGTGCGTGGCCATCGCGCGCAACTGTTCCCGAACGCGCAGATCGTGCCTGTCCAAGGCGCAGGTCACCATATTGCGCATGAAAAGCCCAAGGAGCTGGCGCAGATTGTGGCGCCTTTCTTGATGGCATAAAGAGAAATATCCGTTCAAGCAGTTCAAGTCGCTCAAATCGTTCAAGCCGCCTGCAGAACTATATAAGGCGCGGCGATTGCGGTTCGCTCGGGAATAGCCTGACGTGTCAAGTCTGATTGACGATCTTACGGCTCTTGCCGTCGTGGCGCCGTTCCCGCTAGCGATTCTCTTCGCTATCTACAAGTTCCGGACCAGTGGTCGAGTTCGTATTGCTCGTCCCAAGCTCGGTCTGCTTAATCTTGGAGACGCAGATTTCACTGCTATTCTCAATGAGGATCGAGCCGCGTTGGGTTCTTTTTTTGAGGATGTCGTGGTGAGCACCGACGGTCGGATCCCTCGATGCGATGTTCTGTTCGTCTACGCTAGTATTGCGCCGGATGGCTCGGTGGTGAACAGTCCTCAATCGTCTGTGCGCCAGCTTGCCGCAGGTGCGGGAGCGTCGCTATTGGTCGTCGCGTCCAGCAATCCCGGGGAACATGTTGTCGCGACCGTCAAAAATCCCGGTCCTCGGAACGCAAGTCTGGTGTTGACGAT